>Ga0224512_10004490_pt1 | contig 11746 bp, 9 predicted proteins | sample SF_May12_sed_USG_4_FD_169103 | JGI IMG/M metagenome (GOLD analysis project Ga0224512, IMG submission 169103) | Sediment microbial communities from San Francisco Bay, California, United States - SF_May12_sed_USGS_13 | ecosystem: Environmental > Aquatic > Marine > Sediment | place: USA: California... | reverse complement strand
CCGCGACACGGATCTTCGTCGCGGCGTACGAGCCGAGGAAGATGCCGAGCGTCTTGCCGACGAGCAGTCCCACAACCACCCCGAGCGTGATCCGGCTGGAGAGCGCCGCGGAGACGCTGTCGCCGCTGATCACGATCCCTGCCTCGGCCAGAGCAAACAGCGGCAGGATCACGAAGCTGCTCCATGGGTGCAGGTGGTGCTCGTAGCGCTCGAGCATCGGGACGGACTCCCGCCCGAGGGTCTGTATGCGCTGCCAACGCCCGATCTCTGCGCTGTGCTCGGCGACTCCGCCCTCCAGATCTTCGATGATCGAGGCCGCCTCGGGGCACGCCGAGCGGTCGCCCCGCTTGGAGTACACCGGCATCAGGAGGCCGATCGCCACTCCTGCGATCGTCGGGTGTACGCCGGACTGCTGCACCGCGGCCCAGACCCCGAAGCCGAGAACGAGATAGGGAACCCAGCTGTAGACGTGGATCCTGACAATCGCGTAGATCGCCAGCAGCCCTACGACGGCGGCGCCGAGCCAGGCGACCTCGACACCTCCGCTGTAGAAGATCGCGATCACGGCGATGGCGCCGATGTCGTCCACTACGGCCACCGCGAGAAGAAAGGCCGCGAGCTGGTTCGGCACGTGCTTGCTCAGCAGCGAGATGGCGCCGACGGCGAAGGCGATGTCGGTCGCCATCGGTATGCCCCAGCCTGTGAGCGCCGCGCCGTCACCGGCCGCGATCATCACGAACAGCAGCGCAGGCAGGACCATCCCGCCAACGGCGGCGAAGACCGGTAGCAGAGCCACCCGGCGCTCCTTGAGCTCGCCAACGGTGAGCTCGCGCTTGATCTCCATCCCGACGACGAAGAAGAAGATGGCCATGAGGCCGTCCACCACCAAGTGGCGCAGATCGGTCGTGGCCTCGACTCCACCGACCGAGATGAAGCTGATCTCGGCGCGCCAGAAGTCCTCGTAGTGCGCCGTCGCGACGTTCGCCCAGATCAGCGCCACGACGGCGGCGACTCCGAGCACCATGCCGCCAGCCGACTCCGTGAGGAGGAACTCCTGGAGCGGGCTGATCAGTCTGCGGCGCGGTCCTTCGGGCAGGGCTGCCCGAGGGCCCGCGCTCGTGGGGTCCTTCGCGGTCGTCACCGCCCCTAAGGATAACCAGGCGGCGATACCAACTTCAGCGCGCGGCCCTCGGCGACGGTAGGGTGCCCGCATTCGTCAGTCGAGAGGGAGAGAGCAGCAACTATGCAGGTCCTACGCTCGGGAACGCTCATCGAGCAACTTCTGCCACGGATCGACTTCCAGAATGCCGCCGACAGCCGCGATGCGACAATCGTTCGCGACCTGGTGCTCGTCTCGGCAGGGGTTGTGCTGGTGGCGCTCTGCGCCCAGATCACGATTCCATGGCATCCAGTGCCGCTGACCGGTCAGACGTTCGCTGTGCTGCTCGTGGGCGGCCTCTACGGCATGGTCCGCGGAACGATCACGCTCGCGGCCTATTTCGCGATCGGGTTGCTCGGCATCGGTGTCTTCGCGGACGGAAACAACGGCTGGGATTACATCCAGGGCCCGACAGGCGGATACCTCGTCGGCTTCATCGTGGCGGCGGGCTTCGTCGGCTTCATGGCCGAGCGAGGCCTCGACCGCAAGGTCGTTCCCATGATCGGTGCGCTGCTCATCGCCACTGCGATCATCTATCTGCTCGGAGCCTGGTGGCTTGCCGACTGGGAGGTTCCGAGCACAGGCGAGCGCTTGGGCTGGTCGGCCGCGTACACCTCCGGCGTGGAGCCCTTCATCCTGGGCGACCTGGCAAAACTGGCGGCCGTCGCCGGGCTCCTGCCGGTGGGCTGGAAGATCGCCGAGAAGCTCGGCCTCTACTCGAGGAAGCCCGACGACCCGTCGCCCGGGGTCGTCTAGACCGGCGCTCATGAATGCACGCGTGGGGGGCCTGCTCGCGCGTCGGTGGGGTGTTGTGCCGCGAGCCGGTCTCGGGCTCGCGGCACTGGCCGGCGTCATCGCCGCACTCGCAGGAGGTTTGCGCGGCGCCGAGCAGTTGGGCGGCCTGGCCACGGTCGACATCAGCGCGGTTCGCATCGGCACCATCGGGATCGGTGCCGCGGCGCTGCTCGCGTGGGCGTCGATTGCCTCGTGGCCTCTCTGGAGGGAAGTGGGCGTTGGTATCGCGACGCTTCTCGGCGTGCTCTTGCTGCTGGTCGTCGTGGGGCTGCGCACGGACGACGCCCTGGTGCCAGACGTGCGCGTGAGCCTGGCCGGCGGCGGTTGGCTGCTGGTGATGGCAGCGATCATGGCCTTTGCCGGCCTTGGCATTGCACTGGTCAGCGGCTTCGTGGTGCGCGACGAGCTGCCCCGGGCCCTCGACGAATGGCCCCATGTGGAGAAGCTCGCCCTCGTCCTCGCGGTGGCGGGGATCGCGCTGCCGCCACTCGCCGCATCGGGGGCGGCGCTCGGCCAGCACTCGCGCTTGGGAGCGACCGCGCAACGGCCGCTGGCGTTGGTTGCGGTGGCCGGCGGCATCGCCGTGGTCGCGCTGTGGGCTTTCGGGCTGTTACTCGGAGCGCTGTGGGCCCAGCCCTGACCAGGATCTACCTACAGTCTGTCGCGCCCCGGCGGCAGCAAACCTTCGCCCGGCGGGGGTAGGGCGCCGTCTGAGCGGGCACCTTCGGCGCGATTGGCGTTAGCATTGCGCCGGATGGGGAGGGAACGACGCCTTGGTGGCGGGATGATCGTAAGCAGCGAGGAACTCGACCGTCTCTTCAGCGAGCTCTGCGCCGGAACACGCGCTGGCGGCGCCGCCTCGCGGGCGCGCGCCGACGTCTACGTCACGGGAGACCCACCCACGCTCGTGGTGGAGCTCGCCTTGCCCGGACTGGACGTCGAAACGGTGCAGATCGCGCTCGAGCCGGAGGCTCTGGTGGTGCAGGGCGAGCGGCGCCGGAGCAGTGCAGGGCCACGCCGCGCGTACGACCACGCCGAGATCGACTGGGGCCCGTTCGCGCGCCGCCTGAGTCTGGGCAGGCCGGTGGATCCGGATTCGTCCTCGGCCGAATACCGGGACGGCATCCTTGCCCTGCGCATGCCACTCGCTCGGAGTCCGGCGCCCGGTCGCGTCCTCGTGACCGTCCACATCGCCGGCTAGCGCTCGGTGAGCGACGACGTTTCCTCAGCAGGGCGCGACGAGGCCGAGCCGCTGGATTTCGGCACTGCCGAGCCGGAGATCCCCTCCGAGCTCCCGGTGCTCGGGCTCAAGGAGCAGATCGTCTTTCCCGGCGGGATGACCCCCTTGATCGCCACGGGCACCGGCGCCGCGAACCTGGTCGACGAGGTCATGAACCAGCCGGTGCGCATGGTGGCGATCGCGGCGATGCGCGAGGGTGACGCGGAGGAGCCTGAGCCGGGAGACCTCTACGAGGTCGGCACGGCGGCGGTCATCCAGCGCATGCTGAAGGCCCCCGACGGCTCCATTCGCCTCCTCGTTCAGGGACTCGAGCGGGTACGCATCGGGCCCTTTCCCCAGACGGACCCCTTCATGGTGGCGTCGGTCTCTCCGGCCCCCGAGGTCCTCACCGAGAGCGACGAGCTCGAGGCCACCTCGCGCAACCTCGGAGCGCTCTTCGGCCGCGTCATCGAGTTGGTGCCGTACCTCCCCGACGAGCTGCGGGCGGCGCTCGCCGGCGTGGAGGACGCGACGACCCTGTCGTACCTGGTGGCCTCGTCGATGCGGCTCGACATCGGAGAGCGCCAGGAGCTGCTGGAGCAGACCGACGTCCTCGAGCGCCTCCGGCGCCTCACCGTGCTCGTCAACCGCGAGATCGAAGTGCTCGAGCTGGGTCAGAAGATCCAGCAGGACGTCCAAGCCGACATGGACAAGGGCCAGCGCGAGCACTTCCTGCGCCAGCAGCTCAAGGCGATCCAGGCCGAGCTCGGCGAGGGTGCCGAAGGCGAGGCCGAGGTCGCGGAGCTCAGGGCGCGGCTCGAAGTGCTCGACCCGCCCGAGGTGGTGCGGACGGCGGCAGAGCGCGAGCTTGCGCGCCTGGAGCGCGTTCCGGAGGCCTCGCCGGAGAACAACGTGATCCGCACCTACCTCGACTGGATCCTCGACATCCCCTGGACCACGCTCACCGAGGACGATCTGGATCTCGGGCGGTCCCAGGGGATTCTGGACGAGGACCACTATGGCCTCGAGCAGGTCAAGGATCGGATCCTCGAGTATCTCGCCGTCGCCAAGCTCAACCCCGATGCCCAGGGTCCGATTCTCTGCTTCGTCGGACCTCCCGGGGTGGGGAAGACGTCGCTCGGGACGTCGATCGCTGGCTCGATCGGGAAGAAGTTCACCAGGATCTCGGTGGGGGGAGTGCGCGACGAGGCGGAGATCCGCGGCCATCGCCGCACGTACATCGGCGCTCTGCCGGGCACGATCGTGCGCGCGTTGCGCGACGCTGGCGCCATGAACCCGGTGATGATGATCGACGAAATCGACAAGATGGGCGCGGACGTCCGTGGGGATCCGGCCTCGGCCATGCTCGAGGTGCTCGATCCTGCCCAGAACAACGCCTTCCGCGACCACTATCTCGATCTGCCAGTCGATCTGTCTCGGGTGATGTTCATCTGCACCGCGAACGTGCTCGAGACGATTCCGAGTCCGCTACGCGACAGAATGGAGATGATCCAGCTCGTCGGCTACACCGACGAGGAGAAGCTTCGCATCGCTCGCGATCATCTGCTGGGTCGCCAGCTGGAGCGGACAGGGCTCGACACCGCGATTTTCGACATCAGCGATGAGGCGCTGGCCACGGTTATCGCCGAATACACCCGCGAGGCGGGCGTGCGGCAGCTCGAGCGCCGTATCGGCGCACTCGCCCGAAAGGTCGCGCGCCGCGTGGCCGAGGGAGAGGAAGGCCCCGTCTCGATCGGGCCGGATGAGGTCCGGGAGATGCTCGGGCCGGAGCGCATCCACAACGAGGTCAAACGTCGCACCTCAGAACCCGGCGTGGTCACCGGGCTCGCAGTCACCGGAGCTGGCGGCGAGATCTTGTTCGTGGAGTGCCAGGTGATGCCGGGCTCCGGCCGGCTCACCGTGACCGGCCAGCTCGGCGACGTCATGAAGGAGTCCGCTCAAGCGGCGCTCTCATACGTTCGCTCGCACGCTGAGGCCCTCGGCCTGGGTCTCGAGGAGGAGTACTTCTCCGCGCACGACATCCATCTCCACGTCCCCGCAGGCGCCGTGCCGAAGGACGGTCCCTCGGCGGGTGTGACGATGGTGACGGCACTGGTGTCCGCCCTCTCAGGTGTCGCGGCGAGCTCCGACGTCGCCATGACCGGGGAGATCACGCTCACCGGGCAGGTCCTGTCCATCGGCGGAGTCAAGGAGAAGGTCCTCGCGGCCCAGCGTGCAGGCATCGCCACCGTCGTCCTGCCGAAGCTGAACGAGGACCAGCTTGCCGACGTGCCGGAGGAGCTACGCAAACACGTCACGGTCGTCTTGGTCGAGCGCCTCGATCAGGTGCTGGAGACGGCCCTCGAGTTGAACGACCGGCCCCAGAAACCGGCGTAGCGCACGCGACCACCGGGATCCCGTTCGCCCCTCGCCGAACACGAGGCAGCGCAGGGGCGCCGGCGACCGGGATGAGGGCCACCGCCGCGAGTTATGCCGATGCAACTCCGGTGGTGCGGTCGGGCCGTGACCAGGCGCACGAAGACGACGCCCACGATCGCGATGCGCCCGAGCGTCAGAAGGGTCACGCGAAGCGGTATGCGATCCACGAAGGGGGAGGGTGCGCGGGCACGGGCTTACGGCTTTGGCGATCTGCTTCTGCCGCCCAGATGACGAAAAGCCAAGAGATGATGAGAATCGTCCAGAACGCGACCTTCGTAGAGCGCAAGCGCGCCCCTGCGATCCTAGAGTGCAGCCCATCCCGACCCATTCGCACGGAGGAACACCAATGGACCGCGCCGCCCGTCCCACGAGACCGCTCGCGCTGCGCGTCGGCTTAGCAGCGGCGCTCACCGCCCTTGCGGCGGCCGCACTACCTGCTGCCGCCTCTGCCGCATCGATAGCAATCGGCCCCTCCGCGCCGGCAAACGGCTCCAACCTCAAGTTCACGGCTGCGAAGATGCCGACGCCGATCGATTTCACCGCCGATGTGACCGGGTGTACGAACCCTCGGGTCACGACGGTCGTCGACGGCCCGCGCACGCAGCCGGGTGTCGCGCAGGTGGCGCTCACCGAGACGACCGGCTCGATCACTCAGAACTGGACCCTGCCGAAGACGCGGGAGACTCACCGATGGACCGTTGCTCTGTTGTGTGACGAAGGGACCTTCGGAGCGGCGGAAACGCGCTCGATCAACCTCCTGCCGCCCTCTGCGCACGCGCGCCTCGAGGGGCGGTTCATCCTGAACATGCTGGTCGGCAAGAGGGGGAAGCGCCGGTTCACCAATCCCACCGCCCTCGTCTTCGCACCGCGATGCAAGCGGGGGGTGTGCAAGGCGCGCGATAGCTTCAGGGACATCTGGAAGTACGCCAGGAAGACCAGGAAGTACCGCATGCGCACGAGGTTCAGGGCGAGCTGCCAGCTGGGTGGGCGAAGCATCGCCGGCGGAAGCACTGAGACCTTCACCTTCATCACCAAGGTGCGCAAGACGGATATCAAGAAGGGCCAGCGCTTCGTGAAGAAGATGGCCGGAACCTGGACCTACGTACAGAAGCCGACCGCCAAGGGTCGGGCCGCGGGCTGCGGTCTGGCGCGCTCGAGCGGCCGCGCCATTCTGACGCGCAGGGGTGGTGTGATCGTCAGCTAGCGCTGACGCGGGGCGGGCGTCTGCCCGCCCCGCGACGAAATCGTCGGTGCGATAGATGCCACCCTCGTCCCAGTCCCATCGCATCGGCCCCATCGTGCTCGTCGCGAGTCTGATCGCCGTCGTGATGGCCGCCGGGGTCTGGCGCCTGGCAGATTCCGACGAAGGCCCGGCGGGGCAGGCAGACGTGGTCGACGTTGCGCCGCCGCAGGCCGAGGACCAAGGCCCCGTCAGCGCGGCCCAGCTCACAGGGCCCGAGCTGGAGGGCATCTTCGTGTCGTTGGAAGAGCCGGCCGATGAGGACTGGACGGTGTGGCTCGAGACCTCCGGTCATTACCCGGCCGAACACGTCAGTGTCGGCGTCATACCGGCAGGTCAGACGACGCTCGCGGATCCCGATTTGGGGCTCGGGACCATTATCGACAGGTACGACCAAGTCCTCGTCGGACAGAAGCTGCAGGAGTACGAGCTCTCCAGCGCCGAGCTCTCCGAACAGCGAAGCGCCGAGATCCGCCGGCTCATTCTCGGCGATCACGGCCTGCCGGGCAGACAGTCGCTGCTGACCAATGCCACGGACCAGGTCGGGACCTTCGGCGACCACGCGGACCTACTGGCCGAGTCCCTCGAGAAGGGCGACGTCGCGGGCGTGCGGCTACGCGCAGAGCAGCTCGTCAACATCGCCCGGGGCCAGCCTGCGAGCGACCTCGACGGTGATGGCCTTGCCGAGAACCCCGGCCAGGCGATCGGCCTTCTCGGGACCTCGGACCGACAGGGCTACCTGCCCCAGATCGAGGCCGGGACCAATGGGCTGTCAATTCCGGCCCTCGACACGCTCCAGGAGGTCACCCGGGATGCCGTGAGGGCCGCGCGCGACTGCGCTGACACGCAGTCAGTGGCCGATGCCAGCGAGTGCGCCGGCGAGATAGAGCAGAGCGCCGAGCAGATGGACGATCTGTGGCCCGCCGTGCCGGACGCCGCGCGAAGGGGCGTGGTGCTGCCGCTGCAGAGGCGCTAGAACTCAGCCGGCCAAAACGACCCGAGCTGCGCAAACATGGAATGGAACGTCTACCTGTCCGGTGAGATTCACAGCGACTGGCGCGAGCAGATCGTCGCGGGCGCGTCTGAGCGCTGCCTACCGGTGAGTTTCAGCTCTGCGGTGACCGATCACGTGGCGAGCGATGCCGCCGGCGACCGACTGGGGCCGGAGAGCGAGGGTTTCTGGCGCGACCACAAGTCCGCCAAGGTGAACGCGATCCGGACTCGGACTCTCATCGCCCACGCCGACATTGCCGTCGTCCGCTTCGGGGGCGCGTACCGCCAGTGGAACGCGGCATTCGACGCGGGCGTGTGCGCGGCTCTCGGCAAGCCCTACATCACGCTGCACGACCCGGAGCTGGTGCACGCCCTCAAAGAGGTGAACGGCGCGGCCATGGCATGGGCCGCGACGGCGGACCAGGTCGTCGGGATCCTCGCGTACGCAACCAGCGGCTAGGGCGCGTGCATGGACGAGATCCGCGGTAGCCGGGTGATCTTGCGCCCGCGGGTCGAGGCGGTCGTCGATGCCCTGGTCGCGATCCGCTCCACAGCTGAGGTCCACCAGTCGTGGAGGGGGGAGACTGCGCAGCCGAGATTCGCTCTGAGATGGCGTCAGATGACCTCGTGGCGCCATGATCGTGGATCACGAGGGTCTGGTCACGGGTCAGATCGACTTCGAGGAGGAGCAGGACCCCGACTATCGCCACGCGAGCATCGACGTCCAAGCGCCCCCGCCCGGAGGGGGCGGGGGCGTGGAGGGTACGAGCCCGGCGCCGACCGAGCGTGGCGCGATGGCGTTCTGAGAGACCTGCTCGCCGGTGAGCTGCGCGGTAGCGACGCGCGGCCCTACGGGCAGGCCGGCTCGTCGGGGGAAAGCGCCGCGTAGCGCTCGCGCTCGCCGGGGGTCAGTTGACGGCCGGCAACGGCGCAGGCCGCCGCGCGCCACGATTGCTCGGAGACGTCGACGATCGACAGCGCTCCACCCGCCGTCGTGACCGCGAGCGCGGTTCCCTGTGCGTTGAAGGTCATCACCGAGGCGTCGGTGGCGCCCGGCACGCGGATCCCGCCGAGCCGCTGGCGCGTCTCGGTGTCCCAGAGGATCACCCGCCCGTCAGTCGTGACCGACGCGCCGACGCCGCTCGGAGCGTCGACCACCCAGGGATCGGTGGTGGCGTCGAACCCCGAGGCGCTCTGCGGAGCGGCGGGCGGCGGCTCGGCCGCGGGGCGAAGCTCGCCCGAGGAGAGCTCGAGGGTATGGCCTGGGCGCACGGGGTCGCCGTCCCACGAGGCGATGGCCAGGCGCGCCGCGTCGGGGCTGAAACCGAGCACTCTGTCGCCAGGTACGCGGTGGGCCAACCGGCCGTCCTCGAGGTCCCAGACGGCCACCTCCGAGCCCACGTCGGACGGCGTGATCGACCATGCGATCAGACTCCCGTCGGGGCTGAAGGCGGCGGAGGCGGCGCCCCGGATGACGTTGGGGAGATCCTCGAAGGGGCTCGTGCCAGCCACGGTGACGTTCTCCAACAGATTGCTGGCCTCCCGATCCCAGAGCGCCACGCCGCGGACGCCGACGGCCGCGACCCAGCGGCCGTCCGCCGAGAGCGCCGCGGCCTCGGTCGGCACGGGCGCCCCGGTCAGCTCCTCGCCCAGGGGGAGCCCGGACTCGGCGTCCCAGAGCACCACCCGGCCCTCGCCGAAGGAGCCGAGCACGCGCCCGTCGTGGCTGAGCGCCAGGTCGTCGATCCCCTGCCGCGGGCCCTCGAGAGAGGTGAAGTCATCATCTGGGGCGTCGGTCGACACAAGGTAGGGAGGGTTGGCGAGGGTCTGGCCGGTGAACGTGCTCAGCTGACGGTCATACGCGCTGACCAACGGCATTCCCGCGCCGACGAAGCTGGAGGCGGGCTCAGGGTCGGCCTCGGAGAGGTCCCATCGAACGAACTCGCCCTGGGGACCGCCGGCGGCGAGCAGGTCTCCGTTGAAGGCCGCCGCCGAGCCGAAGAACGGCGGGCCCCTGAGCTCGCGTACGTCGCCGGGATCGACGGGGCGCCAGAGCGCCAGGGGGCCCTCCACTACGCCGCCGGCCGCGCGCTCGCCAGTCGCATCGAGCGCGAGGTATGCGATCGGGCCGACAAGCGCGCGCCGACCGATCTCGCCGGCGCCGTCGAGATCGCGTACGACGACCTCGCCGCCCTCGCCGCCCGACGCCAATGCGGTGCCATCGCCGCTAAACGCGAGGGCAGTTATGGGTGATGAATGCGCAGGGGTGGGGTCGATCTCCGGCTGGCCGGTGGCGGCGCTCCAGAGCGAGACCCTGCCCGCCTTGTCTCCGATCGCGATCCGATCGTCGGTCGGGGAGAACCTCACTACGCTGGCGCCGGCCGTGCCGAGGAGGAAGCTCACGGAGGCCCCGGAGGTGCGTGCGAGCAGTTGGAAGAGGGCCCCGCGCGACTGCGCGCTCGGCTCGAGCGCATGCGACTCTGCGGCCAGCAGCAGGGCCAGGTCCAGCTGGGCGTCGGGGGTCGCCAGGGCCTCTCCGGCGAGCTGCCGCGAGGTGGCGATCCGGGCCTGCTCGCGTGCGCGATTGCGTTGGTCGAGGGCCAGCAGCGCCGCGGCGACCGCCAACAGCAGGAGTACCGAGAGGGTGGCGATCCCGCCGCGCACGTAGCGCCGGGTGCGCCGGTATTGGCGCACGTCCTCTCCGAGCAGCGCGTCCTTTGGCCTGCCGTGCAGCGGCGCGGCGATGTCGGCGACGGCGTCGCGAAAGCGCGCGTTGCTCAACGAGACGTCCACCTCCGACGCCGTCCAGCGCAGGTCGACGAACTTCGGCTCGACCGCCGCCCCGTCTCGCAGCGCCGGAGGCAGCGCCGTCGTGCGCGCCCGGTCCAGCCGGAGCCCGTCGTCCTCCCAGGCGACCTCGCCGGCGGTGAGCACGATGAGCATGCGCTTCGGGTCCTTGGTCGCGAGCCAGCGCTCGACCTCCTTGTTGACCCACACCGACTGAGCGGCCTCGGGAGACGCGAGCAGGATGAACCAGCGCGAGGCGTCAAGCGCGTCGGCGATCGCGTCCCAGAGGTCGGGACTCGCCGTCAGGCTGGTCTGGTCGCGGAAGACGTGCAAGGCGCGCACCCGGTACCAGGGCTTCGCGAAGCGGTGCAGCCCACTTTGAAGACGTGGCGCGAGCGTGCCGTCGACCGCGTGGCTGTAGGAGATGAACGCGTCGTAGCGGTGGGAGTCGTCGTGAGGGCTCATGGGGGGCGACCCGTACGGGCTCGGTCGTGAGGTGGCATTGGGCTCGGGCCCACCGAAGTGTCCTCCAGACGGGGGCCTCCCGGCTAGATCGGGCCCGCCCGCCGCTGTCGTGCGCAGGATCTGTGGCCGGGTCGGGCGTGAGAACAGACAGGGAGGAGTCGCCTCGGTCCGGGCCCGAGCGCTAATGCGACATAACTAACATTCTGGTGCGTGCGGGCTGTGCTCACGAAGACCCAGGCGTGGCGAGTAGCGCGTAGAACACACGCGCAGAACGTGACAGTCCTCAAACGAACCGCGCACAAGGTTTGGCACGGAGTTTGAGGTCCGCAAGGTCTGGGCGATCAGCCTTCCGAAGCACGGGCAGACCGACCTAGGTTCGACGTCGATCCACGACTCACGAACTGCGGAACCTCCATGGGACATCACGAGACCTTCGAGATCGCGTTGATCGTCGGCTTGGCCGCCGGCAGCCCCATCGTCGCCCGATGGCTTCGAGTGCCGGGCATTCTGGTGCTCGTGGTCGCCGGGTTCGTCGCCGGGCCCATCACGGGGCTCCTCGATCCGGACGCCCTGTTCGGCGACCTGCTCCTGCCACTGGTGTCCATCGCGGTCGCGCTCATCCTGTTCGAGGGCGGGCTCACACTCGACC
>Ga0224512_10004489_pt1 | contig 11750 bp, 9 predicted proteins | sample SF_May12_sed_USG_4_FD_169103 | JGI IMG/M metagenome (GOLD analysis project Ga0224512, IMG submission 169103) | Sediment microbial communities from San Francisco Bay, California, United States - SF_May12_sed_USGS_13 | ecosystem: Environmental > Aquatic > Marine > Sediment | place: USA: California... | reverse complement strand
AAAGGCAAATCGCGTTTTGGCGCGAGTATTTATTACGACAGCTATCGTTTCAGCACTTCCGACGCCAAAACGGTAACCGCGGGTGGAACCTTATTTAGCGTCCGCCAACCCGAGAGCCGTATGGACGTATTAGGGGCAAGTCTCGAATATTTTTTCTAGACTGGATTCCGCCGTACGTCAGAACGCCGGATACACCTTCATCTCGCTCAGAAACTTTTCCTCCGTTTGCACAAACACTTGTGTCGGCGCTGTCGTCTCTAGCGGGACAGGCTCAATATTAATAATTTCCTGTTCGGAAACAACGGCCGGAGGGTTGATGTCAGCCTGATTGACCTCGGGCTTTTCCTGCGCGGCGAGAGAGTGTGTAAAGCTGGCGATAGCAACCGCCGTGACGATGGTGGCGAATGGATTCATGTTCATGATTTTTCTCTATCCCTGTTATTAAATTTGTTATACCGCTTGAATCTACAGATACCTTATATATTAGTGTCCATGGCCCCCGCGGGACAGGGGGTCCCGTGACAAAGCTGATGGTATTACCGACTGGCGGACAGGTTCGTGGTGGCAGATCGTCTGGCTCGGGGAGTTCAGCCGGTCTATTGCTCGAAGAGAGCCGCTGCCTGACTGCCTATATTTTTAGCACCGTCAGGCTGTTTTATCCAAAAATCATCAAACAGTCCGCCATATCCCGGGATCAAGCACCATGCACCGAATATTCATCAATAGCGTGCACGGGGATATTCCAAAGCTATCTGGACGAACCCGTCGTGCGCAGGCGGCGACGAGTGAACGCCAGGGTGTCGATCACCAACTCTGTCAGCGCATTGAATCTTGCCACCCGCAGCATCAGGCCCGCCGCGGTCATCCGGCGGACATCGCGCACTTCGCGTAATACCGGGGCCAGCAACAGGGCCACGATGCCCCGCGCGAGGCTCGAGACCACCAGCACGCCCCACAGACTGCTGGACCAGTGCCATGTTTCGCCGAATAGCATAAAGCTCTCCGGAATCACCAGGCTCAGAAAGCCACCGAACAGGGCGCCGGCAAATATGGCAATACTGGCGAACACGTTGTGTGCCGCGCTATACGCCGCGCGGCGCTCCGGGCTGACGGAATCATAAAGATAATTGCTCGCGCTCAGGCTGAAGCCTGCCCAGAACAACCCGCCGAGCATTTGCAAAGCCACGACATAGGCAAAATGGGGCGAAACCAGCCACAACACCGGAAAAATCGGGATCACAGCACCGGTGACGGTCAGGATCACGCGGTTACCGAAGATGTCGCCGAGTCGCCCCCACATGCGCAGACTTCCGAACTGCGCTAGGACCGCGAGCGCCGTGGCCGACATGTACTGGAGATAGGAAAAGCCGAGATCGCGCAGCATATAGACCACGAAGAAGGGTGCAGCGATGGCAGCCGCAAATTGCATGGCGCCGAAAAAAAAAGTGAAACGTATGGAATCCGACCCGCGCATTCTTTGCCACAAGCCGGGCAACGTCGGCCAGTCGATGGGGGCTGGCACATGCTCGGGGTCGTGCATACGTGCAAGTTGCATGGCGGAATAGAGCCGCGCCAGTGCCGCGAGGGTAAAAACCAGCATGAACCCCAGTTGCACCTTTTCTTCGGATTCGAACGCATGCAATAGCAGGCCGGCGCTGACAATAGCCAGAAAATTCATCATGCTCATGATCCGGGTGCGGCGCGCAAAGAAACGCCCACGCTTCCGTGCGGGCACAAGATCGCCCATGAGGCTGTTCCACACTGGCGTGGACAAGTGATTGCCGGCGAAATAAAACGCCACGCACACGATGAGAATTGAAACGGCGTGTGCGGGAAAGAAAAAAGGCAGCCAGATCATCGGCAACCACATGAGGGTTTGCAGCGCCACACCGAACAGGATGATACCCTTGCGCCTTCCAATGCGGCTCGCCAGCCAGGCTGAGAACAGCTGGGCGAGTGAGCCGACCAGTGAGGGGAAGGCCACGAGCCAGGAGATTTGTGCGGCGCTGGCTTTCAGGAACAGGGCGTATGCCGAGATGTAATGTTCGCCGGCACCGACCATGACGGAATAGGCCACGCCATCACGCACCGAATGTCGGAGCGACTGCTCGGTACGCGGGTCCTTGGAAAAACGGGGAAAGCTCACGCTATACAGCTCACGGCGGCAGAATCGAGCCGTGTCTGCCTTTCACGGTATTTGTAGATGATTATAGCGTGCACTCGAGCCGGTATATCCAGTCGGGAAGCCGGGCCGACAAACCGCCGGGAACGACCGACCAATCGCCGGTCCGGACGCGAGCGCGTTGCCCGGGTTTGGCCCGGCGACTAGAATGGCATGCTCACCGGAAGGAGGGGGATTTTTCATGGAAATATTCATTGAGCACGACCCGTCACCCATGAAGCTGGAGGTCATCGGCGTTTATGATTGGCCGATCTGGACCCGGGATGTCTCCAAGTTCCCCTGGACCTACGATGAGAAGGAGACCTGTTACATCCTGGAAGGAGAGGTCATCGTGACGCCCGATGGGGGGGAACCGGTAAAAATAGTTGAAAATGACCTGGTATCGTTTCCTGCCGGCCTGTCCTGCACCTGGGAAATCCTGAGCCCGGTCAAAAAGCATTACAACTTTGGTTGAATTCAGAAATTCCACTCCCAGAATATCTGACTGATGGAAGAAATTACTCGCGACAATCCCTCCGGTCAGACCGAGGGGGCAATGCGTTTGCACGCCACCATCCGGGCCCTGTTGAGCCCGGGCATTTGGTTTGTTCTGGCGGCGCAGATGGCCCTGCTGTTTTCACTGCAATGGCGCGTGCCGGCCGAGGCCGCACCGCTGCAATCATTGCTGGCAGTATTTCTGACGGCCACCGCTCTGATGGCATTTTTTTACCTGCAGGCCGGTGCTTTTCATGCATTGACGCAAGGCCGTAGCACCCTGTCAGTGATGGAAATCGTCCGCGCGGGGAAACCAGTTTTTATCAGCTTTGTGTGGCTGACGCTCAAGGCAGGATTACTGTTTGCCCTGACCATGAATGTGCTGGTCCTGGTGGTTTTGATGCTCACGGGATCAGATTTCAAAGACCTGATGCAACTGCTGGCGTCGACATTCGGTCCGATGACAGCTCTGTTGGGTTTTGTGTTCGTTTACTGGCTCCCGGTTGTTTTTGTGCAGCGTGATTTCCGTCTGTTGCCCAGCCTGAAAGTCTCGTTGCAGGTCGCCTGGACCCGGATTGCTCACGCCATGTTTCTGGCGCTGCTGGTGCTGGTGCCGGCGCTGGTGACCGGTCTTCTTCCCGCGGAGAGCCCCTTGCTGGTAAACGCGCTGGCAAACCTCGCCAGTGGCTTCCTGGGCTGGATAGCATACATTTATTGCGTTGATATCCTGCAGCAGCGCCAATTGGTCATATCGGGCGAAGCGCTGCCCTAATATTTTCGAGTTGTCAGCACATTTCCTTCCAAAGCGCTGATCAGATCAAGTTAAGTCCCTGTTTTTTCCTTGAATTAACCCGGGCTGGCCGTTAGACTTCGCGTCCTGTTGCGGGGTGGAGCAGTCTGGCAGCTCGTCGGGCTCATAACCCGAAGGTCGCAGGTTCAAATCCTGCCCCCGCTACCATTCATTTTTAAGTTGGTTCCTTCCACAGGCCAGCTTAAGCAGGCACATACCGCTCTTGGCGATTTCGGCGAAGGAATATTTGTTAGGATACGCTGGGCCAACACTTTAAGAATAATCTTCGAAATCGGCAATAAGTCCTTGAAGCGCTTAGAATGACGTGACCTAGAGTTCACGTTCATTGTTATTTGTAAAATGGACGAGTAGATTCAAATGTTACCTGCCAAATACGGACCTCTGGCTTTATAAAAAATATCAGTTTCTGCGGCCTTTCCACAGGGATGCGTTGTTTGTGCCGTGCAGTAATTTAGTCGGGGCACGGTCAGTGAGTAAGGCTAAGTTGTCCGAACCTCTGGTATCAGTAATTGTTCCTGCATTTAACGCGGAATCATTCATCCTGCAGGCGATAGAATCAGCTTGCTCCCAAACTTATAAAAATATCGAAATTTTGGTGGTCGACGACGGTTCTCATGATCGAACCGCAGAAATTGTACACGCTATATCGCTGCGGGATCGTCGCGTTAGGCTGTTTCAGCAATCCCACCGTGGAATTGCAGCTGCTCGTAACAGGGCGATTTCAGAATCTCAAGGCGAGTTTATTGCGCCTCTCGATGCAGACGATATTTGGTACCCCCGCAAAATAGAATTGCAAATACGCTGCTTGATGGAAGTGGAACCATGCGTAGGTTTGGTCTATGCGTGGGCTGTTTACATTGATCAAAGCGGATGTTTAACAGGTGGTCATTATGCTTTTGACTTGCCAAATAATATTTATGCCGCACTGATATTTAGAAACTTTATAGGCTCCGCGAGCGTGCCATTGATTCGTCGGTCATGTTTCGAGCATGTTGGTGGATATACCACTGCACATTTAAAGCACAATGTTCAAGGGTGTGAGGATCTCGATCTCTACCTCCGTCTTGCTGAAAAATACGAATTTCGCGTTGTTAAGGAATTTCTGATTGGATATAGACAATCCGATTCCACTCTGTCGTCGCAGCATAGTTCAATGGCACGAGCGTTTTATTTGACTATGATCGATTGCAAGCAACGACGACCTATAATTCCCTGGGTTATATTCCGGTGGTCCCTTGGCAGGCAATATTTTTATTTGCAGGCAAGGGCCAGAAGTAATGGTCAATCTTTGAAAAGCATGAAACTTTTGTTTCAAGCAGCATTCTTTGACCCTCGTCATCTCATAATGTGGCATTTTTATCGGAATTTACTAATTAGTGTTTTGAAACCGTTCAAGATGATCATGGTGAAGGATCAGGCCGATAAATACGAAAATATAAAACTGGGTACTGTTAGCGAGCAGCTAATTATTAAGAATATTGCTGCAAGTAGAGAACATCAGTCTCCTAAATTGTTTGATATCTACGAGAACATGTATCAACGTCGATTGAGTTATACAGAATCGCTGCTTGATAAGATTTATAAAAATGACAATATCATTTGGTAATTTCCTATGAAACACGCTGAGTTAATTCAGCTTAGAGACCTTTTGCGCGAATTAGTCATGCGCGATATGAAGATCCGCTATGAAGGAACGGTTCTTGGATTCGCATGGACTCTTGTAAACCCACTTTTGTTTGTCGGCGTCTTCTATTTCCTCTTTAATGTCGTGCTTGATGTAGGCACCTCCAGATTTACGTCCTATACCTTGATAGGGATGCTGGTCTACATGTGGTTCCAATCGTCCGTGGTGGAAGCATGTTCCATAGCCCGTAGCAATCGCGATTTAGTCAGGCGGCCACAGTTCAAGCTTGCTGTGCTCCCGCTAGTGTCCGTGATGGGCAATTTAATCCACCTCCTGCTGGCCTTTCCGATCCTTGCAGTGATATTGTTGTTTGATGGCAGCCAGCCAAGCGTGGCCTTATTGGCTTTGCCTATAGTCATAATCGTCCAGTTCGTCCTTACCGTCGGACTTGCGTATTTCGGGGCCGCTGTCAGCGTCCTCTACCGCGACGTAGGTTATATAATCGATGTTCTCCTAAAGGTGTTCTTCTTCTTGACACCTATTTTTTATGAAGTCAGTAAGGTTCCCCCACAATTCCAGACACTCTATAGCTTAAACCCACTCGTTCCGTTACTCGATGCCTTTCGAAATCCGCTCATTCATGGCTTGCCACCAAGCTGGAATTCTCTTTTGAGCCTTGGGCTGATCGCATTGTTACTAGTCATTGCCGGTTATAAGTTATTTGTAAAGATTAGTCACCGCTTCGCTGAGGAACTCTAGATGACTGGAAACATTATTGTTCACGGCCTTGGGAAAAAATTCCGCTTGTACCATCCTGACCGGCCTTCAAAGCTAAAACAAGTTTTCGCGCGAAAATTTCGCAACATGGAACCAGCGGGAGAATTTTGGGCTATACGACAAGTAAGCCTTGAAGTTACCCCCGGACATATGGTCGGCTTAATTGGACACAACGGAGCAGGAAAATCTACCCTCCTGCGACTTATCGGAGGAGTCGGAATACCCGATGAAGGCAGTGTAAACACACGTGGCAGAATCAGTGCATTACTCGATCTTGGCGCTGAGTGCCACCCGGACCTGACCGGCCGAGACAACGTTTTCTTGAGTGGTGTCATATCGGGTCTGACGAGACGCGAAGTGGTACGCAGTTTCGACTCAATTGTCACCTATGCCGAACTTGAGGAGTTTATCGATAACCCCTTCAGGACATACAGCAGCGGCATGAAATTGCGACTTGCATTTTCCGTGGCTATTCATACAGGCCCCGACATCTTGTTAATCGATGAAGTCCTGTCGGTCGGAGATGCGGCGTTTCAAAAAAAATGTCTTCAGTCTATTGAGGAATTTAAAGCGAACGGTTGTGCTATTTTGCTTGTCTCGCACGAAATGGATCCAATCCAGCGGTTCTGTGACGAAGTTCTTTGGTTTCAATACGGCCAAATATTGGCCCACGGACCACCGGATACAATTTGTGCTCAATATCAAAAAGTGATGACGGGAGAGGCAAGCAAGAGCGATCCCTGAAACAATGTCTATGCCAGGGGAGCCTAAGAAAGCATTCCATATCACGGAATGACCCGATTAACGAGGCCAGTGTGAATAAATTTTAAAGCAGGGCTCTTGTTGTTTTTCCTGAGTGAGTAGGAATAAGTTATGAGAAAACGCTTCTTGACTTATCATCGATCAACCTTATGAGGCATCTAATTTTTTGTCCGGAATATCCTCCCGCACTAATCCCGCCGGGGGGAATTGGTACCTATGTGTACCATATTTCGCGCCTGCTGGCTGACGCCGGGGAATTCGTGCATGTCATCGCGCCGTTATGGAGTGGCGCCGCTGACCGGACCGTTGAGTCTTGCAGCGGTCGGTTGATAGTTCATCGCATTCCAATGAATGAGAGGCTCCCAATCGCTAATGGAAGAGGAGATCCTGCGTCGTCAGTCAAAGTGCTCCAAGGACTAGCGCAGTCTGACTTTCCCTCGCAGCGCTTTTCGTGGCAGGCCGGTCTATATGCAGAAACTCTGGTCGAACAGGAAGGAATCGACATCATTGAGTCGCAAGAATGGGCCGCTCCGCTCTACTACTTCCAGTTGCGACGCGCCCTTGGGCTCGGACCGCAAAGGCGCCCTCCATGTGTCGTTTTCCTGCATTCCCCGACCGAGTTCATTTTCCGCTACAACGAATGGGACATAGCTCGCCCTGATTACTTCCCCCGGAAGCGCATGGAGGATTACAGCATCGCTGCAGCCGATGCGCTGTTTTGCCCTAGCCACTATCTCGCCCGGCAGGTGGAGGAACATTATGGTCTACAACCCAGATCCATCACCGTTCTCCGTTATCCCGTTGGAGACACACAATTGCTCGAGCGGAGTAATCAGGTATGGAGGGATGGGACAATTCTCTATGTTGGCCGGCTCGAGCCCCGCAAAGGGATCGTTGAGTGGGTAGATGCTGCCGTAGCGGTGTCGGATGAATACCCGTCGGTTCGATTTGAATTTGTCGGCGCTGATCTCCCCTATACCGCTACCCTCTCGGTCCTGGAGTTCATCAACATGCGCATCCCTGATTGCATGAAGAATAGATTTAGTTTTCATCCCTCGTGTGGGCGGGCAGAGCTCTCGCGATTCTTGGTTCAGGCACGCGCTGCAGTCGTCCCGTCCCGCTGGGAGAATTTCCCCAACACATGCATCGAGGCGATGGCATCAGGGCTGCCGGTGATCGCCTCGCGGGATGGCGGGATGGCGGAGATGATCGAAGATGGCCAAACAGGCTGGCTTGCATCCGAATCTGGCAGAGAAGGTTTGGCCACGGCACTGGAACGCGCGCTGAAGACGCCACCAGACGCCTTGGCGTCTATAGGACACGCGGCTTCGCAGGCTATCCGCGAACTTCTTAACAACAAAAAAATCGCAGAGGAACACATAGCGGCGCGAGTGCATATTGCGCGGCAGGGGCCCACAAGCTCATTAAGTTTGCCTGTTAACCTCCCTTGGACAGGCCGGCCGCTCAAAGAAAAGTCAGTTGAGCGTTCCCCGAACGCTACGTCAGCAAACGGCATAGCTATTGTTGTCACTTGCCATGAGCATGGCGAACTGTTGGACGATTGCCTGACATCGATCAGACAACAGACGCGCCAGCCGGTTGCGGTAGTCCTGTTGGTGAACATGCAGGATGACAGACCAAGTCGTGCAATGCAGCAAGCCAAAGCCACGGGCTGGCAGGTTTGGGAGATGTCCGAGCGTTCGCCTTCAGAGGCGAAGAACTTATGTATTGAGATGGTGTTGACTGCCGGCACGAATCCTGTCGCATTTGTGTTCCTAGATTCTGCAGACAGGCTGCAACCTAGCTGGGTCGAGACTTGTGAGTCGGTCATGCAGCGCTGTCCGAGCGTCGGGATAGTGTCGTCGTGGATGCAATTTATCGGCGGCAACAACCGTTTCGTCGCCAGGCCTTGCCCCGCCTTTCCATACCAACTGCTGACCAATGAGACAGTCCCCGCTACCGCGATCCGAACAGAAGCAATCGAGGAGGCGAAGCGGTTTCGTAGCAATTTATTCGGTGGATATGAAACTCATGACTTGGTCAATACGATCATGGCAGTCGGATGGATCGCCGTCACCTTTCCAGCACTGATGAGTGAGCGGATAGAAGGGAGCAGCTCGTTACCAAATCCTTCTGGAACCATCGGTCACGACCGTATGCGCCAGGAATTACTCGCGAGGATACCGGAAGCCGTTTCCCGTGACGCACAGCAGCTTGTTCTAGTTCTCGAATCCCGCCTTCGGGCCTGTCTCCGGACGGAAGCATCGAGTGTCAGAAAATTCGGAGACATTCTTATGCAATCGTTCGTCGAGAATCTCCGGTTGATTGGCAAGGCGCTGCATAATCCACGGCGTGCCACGCAATTTTTGCTATCGCACACAAAAAAAAATGTGGCACGAGGCGCAGCATTTCTGATTGGGCGTTTCAGGGGACATATATGACGACATACACGCCGTCAACACTTTCACGCAATGAGGATGTTCTCCAGAAGCAATTATCAATCGCTTTTTTGAGTAGCACGATATAACGCGTCCGATGAAAATCGCCCTCATGTCATTCGAGTATCCGCCCGAGACCGGTTTCGGCGGTATCGGCACGTATACGTGGTACCAGGCGCGTGCGCTGGTCAAATTGGGACATGAAGTACATGTACTTGCGGGAGCGACCGTATCCACGCGTCTTCGATCTGATGAGCACGATGGTGTAAGGGTTTACCGCTTTCGAAGCGATAGTTTTTTAATGCGAAGTTTTCAGCGGCTCGGGAAATACCAGCTTTGGTGGACAAAAAATCGGCTTGAAAACGCATTATCAATGTTCCAAGGCATCAAGACTTTAAGACGCGAGCACAACTACGATTTAATAGAAATGCCTGAATGTGGAGCCGAAGGCTTGCTGATTAATAACTTTTCGCATGCAAGAACGCTCGTCAAATTCCACTCACCGGCGCGCCTAATCATGCCGTTCTACGATGTAAAACGTGCAGATATCCGCCTCTGTTCGTTCGTGGAGAAGCTTGGCATTTTGAAGGCTAAGATGTACAGCACTTGCTCAAGGTTTCTTGCAGACGAGGCTCGGGGAAAGCTAGGTATCCGGAGACTTATTCGTGTAATACCCAACGGTATCGATCTCGAACTGTTTGATAAGACCGAGCGAGTGGATGTCCGCCGCAAGTTCGAGCTGCCTTCCAATCGACTGATGATTTTTTTCTCTGGTCGCATGGAACAGCGTAAAGGCATACATCTTTGCAAAGAGATTTCTGCCTCAATCTTGGAGCGGTACGAAGTCGCCTTTGTGTTCGCGGGACAGGACTTATTCAATTATATGGCCAACATCCTGCTTCCGTATCTGAAGGGAAAGAAGTTAAGAGGTTCGGTGCATTACTTGGGCAAACTAAGCCTTATGGAAATACGCTCGTGCTTGCGCGCCGCTGATATTTTTGTGCTCCCCAGCCTATGGGAGAACTGCCCGTATTCTTGCCTGGAGGCGATGGCCGCTGGCCGAGCCATCGTCAGCTCCAACCAAGGCGGGATGCCCGAACTCATTCGTGACGGTGAGAATGGACTGCTCGCCAGGAGCGGGGATCCCGGGTCGTATGTTGCCAGCCTCGCGCGCTTGATCGAAGACAAGGCTCTGCGTGAAAGGCTTGGGGTGGCTGCCCGCCGTACGATCGAGGAGTCATTTACCGATACCCATATCGCCCAGATGTCGATCGAATATTACCGCGAGTGCCTCAATTCAGGAGGCTGAGTTGAGTTAGGAGCGATTCGATACTGTTGAAAAGAGATTTCGATAACAATTTCCATAGGCAAGAATTCAGCAATCGAATCCTCTTCGTCTCCTTTATGGTTTTAGTTTGCATCGAAGTAAATGACTGATTTGTAAATTTTGGGAGCCTATATCGTGAATGTGTCTGTGGTCATACCAGCTTACAACGCGTCTAAAACGATCGCGGAGACGCTCGATTCACTGTTGGCTCAAACCAGTCCGAACTGGGAGGCGATTGTGGTGGATGACGGCTCGAGCGATCGAACGGCCATCGTCGCGGGGAAATTTATCAAGAAAGATTCCCGTATCCGCTTGACTCGCCGGCCCAACGGCGGCGAGAGCGCTGCCCGGAACACCGGGATCGCTAAGGCTCGGTACGATTGGCTCCTGTTTCTCGACGCCGATGACTGGATCGCTCCTGTATATCTCGAACGTATGACGAGCGAGCTCATTGCTCACCCGGAATTGGATGCCGTTCATTGTGGATCAGCCCGAGTTGCTCCTGATGGCACACGCGTTGTTGAGAAGTACTCTCCGCCCACCGGAGATCTGTTTCCGATTTTGGCGCGCCGCGCTGCGTTTAATGTCCATGCCTGTATTGTCCGCAAGTCGCTCGTGGAGGCGGTCGGAGGTTTCGATACTTCGATCCAGAGATTGCCGGATTGGCTTCTCTGGCAGCGGATAGCACGCACAGGTGCACATTTCGGTGCGGTTCGAGAGGTCCTCGCCTTCTACCGCATGAGTCCCACCTCGGTTTCACTTGACGCCTATCAGGTGCTGAGGGACGGGCTTCGCGTTCTCAAACAAGGTCACTCCTCCGACCCTCGTGTGCCAAACCCGCATCCGGACCATGCTAACGGGTTGCCACCGGAAGGGGTTCGTACCGAGGAGTTTTATTTTCTGTCCTGGTGCGCCGGCCTGTTGCTCGGCAGTGGCAAGGATGCGCGGCCTCTGGTTAAAGCACTCAAGGCGGATCACTACCCGGAACTCTATCCGGACGCTGTCGCTGAATGTATTTTTGGCGCCGCCCCACTGCCCACTTGTCAACCCCCGCATGCATGGGAACAGCTATGGCCTAAAATCCAAAAACAGGTCAACGCGTTTCTCGTCACTCTCGAAGCGCAGTCGAGGGCACCAAACTTGGCAATTCGCGCACGCGTCAGCTTGCAAAAAAAGATCCTAAATCATTCCCCGATGTGGCAGCCCATGATAGAAGATTTTGAGCGGACCATCGAAAGCCAGAAAACTTGGCTGGAAAAACATGCCCAGACGATTGAACAACAAACGGGATTCATTGAACAGCTGAAGAAAGACAAGCTGTTGTTGGAAGAAGCGCAAAATAATCAGCGCCACGA
>Ga0224512_10004488_pt1 | contig 11751 bp, 10 predicted proteins | sample SF_May12_sed_USG_4_FD_169103 | JGI IMG/M metagenome (GOLD analysis project Ga0224512, IMG submission 169103) | Sediment microbial communities from San Francisco Bay, California, United States - SF_May12_sed_USGS_13 | ecosystem: Environmental > Aquatic > Marine > Sediment | place: USA... | reverse complement strand
GCTCCCCCGCTCGAGATATCGCTCCAACACCTCGCGGTGCGGATGGCCATAACGGTTGCGGTAGCCGACCGGGAAAATAACCACACGTGCATTCACGGCGGCGACGAATTCGGGAAGCGACGACGTCAAGAAATAGCGTTCGCACGGCGGAGGAGAAAAGCTACCTAATCACATCCTTATTCAGCCGTAACTACACACCCCGCTTCGGCGGGGTTTTTGTTTGGGGTGTTATGGATTCTCTGCGTCACTCCCACGGCACCGAATGATCGTAACCGCATGGCCCCGATATTCCGACGGCATAGGGCTTTGCTTGTGCCAAATCAATAAACTCGCGAAAACGGACGGTGTCCTACGCCAAGAGGGATGTTTCTCCTATTCCCAAAGGCGAGGGTTAGGCGGACAGTCGTCCGGGTAAGCGTCTAGCTGTTCCGGCCTGTTTGGCTGGTGGGGTTTCGGGAACGTCGCGTCAACCAAGGGGGGGGCGTCCACATGTCAAGCATCAAATCATTCAAATCAAACAAAGGCAATGGTCGGGTTCGCAAAGCGGCAATAATTGCCGCGAAGAACAAGCAAGCTGAACTGGAATCGAAGCGGCAACTGCCCGAAGAGTTTTCGGCTAAAGACTTCGACTTCGTTCGTGCGCGCACACTGTCCAGCCAGATCTGATGCTTCCCCAGGGGAGTTAATGATGCGTTGTCTATTCACACATCAGTGGGTTAGAAGCGTATCTAACATTCGGTCGAAGCAATATTACTTACGAGGGGCTGACAAACGTGCAGCTGGAAACTAGATTCAATCTAATCATAACAATCTGCTTAATTCTTGGATTGTCTGTTTCCGGTGTCCTGTTCTACCAGGTCCAAATCAAGCAGGCCCGGGATACATTGATCCATGACGCAGCCCTGATGTTGGCGTATGGCCTCGCGGTACGCGATTACACTAGTAACGAAGTCGGGCCTGCGTTAGAGCATCATCTGGCAGAAAAGATGATACCGCAAACTGTACCCTCGTATGCCGCGCATACCACAATTGCCAAAGTGCGCGAGCAATTTCCAGAATATAATTATCGCGAAGTCGCATTGAATCCAACCAATCAAGCGGACCGCGGTAATGCTTGGGAAGTCGGCCTTATACAGACGTTTCGCGAGCAACCCGAAACAGAAGAATTATCAGGTGAGCACGTAGGCACGAATTCCTTACATTATTTTCTGGCCAAACCAATCAGGATCACTGACGACGTCTGTCTATCTTGTCACGGCGATCCCGCAGTTGCACCGGCACCTTTGCGAAATAGATACGGCACCGGCCACGGTTTTGGCTGGACGATGAATGAAGTTGTTGGCGCGCGCATCGTTACCGTACCGGCATATGTCGCCTTTCGGATGGTCAACAACAGCCTGCTATTGATGCTTGCCTCGCTGACCTGCATTTTTCTACTAACACATGTAGTCTTTATTTATATCTTTCGTCGCTATGTGACCCGACCACTGGAACTCCTTACCAAATCCACGGAAGATGCCAGCCTAAACAAGGTCACAAACCTGGAACACAATATGAAATCCTCGGGTCAGATTCTTGTGCTCGAGACAGCCATAAAACGGCTGCGGCGCAGCTTGAACAAAGCTATCACGATGATCAAAACATAAGCAAATTGGCTAAATAATATATCGACGATCAGCTAGCGCCGCGGCTGGGCCAAACTAGATGAGTAGAATCGACGAGGGCCAGAAATGAGCGTCTCGCTATTAATGGTAGTAACAGCAATCAGCGGATTGCTGTACTCGTTCGCACGCATCCAACGGGAATATATCTCACCCGTATCTATCGATGCGCTGCTTGCCGTCACCCTTATCAGTGCAACAGTATTATTTGTAGCGATAGTGAATAACGTCACCGTTCGAATTCTTGAACAGTCGAAGAAGCAAATCCCGTCCGATGTGCTACGGCTGACTATGTCTGTCGCCCTGTACACGATATGCGGGATCCTTATATTAAAGTTTGTATATGAAAAAGATATCACCGCACTGTTAGCGACATCAGCCGTTTTTACGATTGCTCTTGGCTGGGGATTACGTCAACCGATAGGACATTTTTTCTCGGGACTGACATTGGAGGTTGAGCGACTGTTGGCAGTCGGAGACTATATCAAGATTAACAATCAGAGTGGCCAGGTCGAAGCGCTGAAATGGCGTGCCGTCTGCGTGCGCACCAAAGACAACAGCTTGATACTTCTTCCAAACAGTGAGTTCGCCAACAATTCAATAGAATTGTTTCCACTAAACAAGATATGTCGTCATCACCTGGATGTCGGTATTCCAAATTATATTCCGCCATCAAAGGTGTTGAAGGCGGCAACAGAGGTGATATCAGATCAGATCCCCTTTGTAGAAGATTCCATGGACAGCAGTGTTAATGTAACGGGGCTGGATTCCATGGCCGGAACCATAGACTACAGAATTTATTACAGCACCAAGGAGTTTTTTCAAGTCGATGCAATCAACGCAGTAATTCTAGAGCGTTTGTGGTACGCCCTCGCCAGAAAGGGAATTGACATGACGGGATTGAATCAAAATATACGTTTCAGTCAACTCATGAGAGGGTATCAGGAAGACGAAACCACACAGACAATGCGAATGGAGTTGCGAACAAAGTTTTTGCGAACCATCGAAGCTTTTCGGAATGTGGCTCCAGAGTCACTAAAATTATTGGCACAACAGCTTGTTCCTATTATCTATACTGTGGGAGAGCCGGTAAAAGCTCACCAAGAAAGAAAGGGTTCCTTATTTATTGTTGGACGGGGACGGGTGAGCGTGCAATACAGTGGCGTTAGTCATCTTCTAAGACATGGAAACAGTGAAGAAGCTATAGATTCAGTCGCATCATATCCGGATACATCACATTGGAATCGACATGCGGTGCAACAGGTTGTCGAAATTCTAACCTCTTATATGGGACCCGTTGCCCAACACCTGGTGGAGCGTGAAGCCCGATTCACATCCGATCCCTATGAGCTGCATTATCGGCTCGCGGGCCATATTGATGATAAAGAAGAGCGCCAACTATTCTTGGAACGTGGTCCTGATGCGCATGTTCAGGAGCTAATACCGGGGGATGGGTTGTGCAGCATTCCAGGTTTTGAGGAAAAACTGGGCAAGTCGCGTGTTGTCGCGCTGCAGGAAACTGAATTACTGGAGTTGACTGGTGATACTGTCAAGGCCTTAAAAACCGGGAGTGACTCCCTTGGACCTGCCCTGACAGCGTATATAGAGCAAACGCATAACGAAGCAGGTTTGCGAAATCGATTGGCACAATTGAGGATGGTTCAGGTCGAGTAATTACCCAAGCGCTGGGGTCTTCGGCGTCTGATTAAGCCGCCTCCTTCTCGAAGGCCAGATCCGCATACCTCTTCTTCAACCGCGCATTCTCGGCTTCCAGCTCCCGCAGGCGCTTCAACTCGGGACAACCCCAGCCCACCGTACTTGACCTTCCTCTTATAAAACGTCGCATTCGAGATCCCGTGCTTGCGGTAGAGCTTCTACACTGCAACGCCTGGCTCCGCTTCCTTCAGAACCCCGACGATCTGCCACTCCGTAAACCGTGACCGCTTTGTCCGAGCCTCCTTGCAGTATGATCCTGCCAGAAAGCTCTACTTCCAGCTTGTCTATAAAATGGGGCCCTACGGCGGAATCGCGTTCGCGTCGAGCGGCGTCTGCCAGTAGCGCCGGCGAATGGCGCGGTAGGGCGTGATCCGGGTCGGGCCATCAGGGCCGGCTTCGATCAGTAGCGCGCCATCGCGGTCGGTACGAAATACGCGGCTCCCCCGCTCGAGATATCGCTCCAACACCTCGCGGTGCGGATGGCCATAACGGTTGCGGTAGCCGACCGGGAAAATAACCACACGTGCATTCACGGCGGCGACGAATTCGGGAAGCGACGACGTCTTGCTGCCCTGATGGGGTGCAAACAGCACGTCAGCACGCAGCGCAGCGCGGTCTGCACCCAGGAGGGCCTCCTCCGAGCGACGCTCGATATCGGCAGGCAGGAGCAAGCGCAGGCCTGCCGCCTCGACCTTAAGCACGCAGCTACGGTCGTTGTCCTCTACGCCACGATCATCGTAGCTCTCGCGCGTCGGGTGGAGCATCTCGAATCGCACCCCGTCCCACTCCCAACGTTGTCCTGCATAGCAGCGAAATGTCGCGTCCGCCAGCAGCACCCGAGGATCGAGATCGGGCAACGACGTCATCACCCAATTCACCGGCACGGCCTGCAGGACGGACGCAGCGCCTCCGGCGTGATCATCATCGTCATGGCTCACAATGACGGCATCGAGACGCTTGACACCCACCGCGCGCAGGTACGGCACAATGATACGCGAGCCGCTGTCGGCGTGCGGGCCGAAGGAAGGCCCCGTGTCATAAAGCAGCGCGTGGCGCGCGGTGCGCACCAGCACGGCCACCCCATGCCCGACGTCGAGCACGGCGACCTGCAGCGCGCCTGTTTCGAGCGGAGCCGGTGCGACGACGAACATCGGTACGAGCCCTACCGCGCCGAGCCAGCGCGCGGGAATGCCGCGCGGCGCAAGCAGCAAGAGAACGGCGCCGGCCGCCAACACGGCCGTCCACACCGGCGGTGCGTGCTGCGCCCATACCGCCATTGGCAAATCGCTTAAATGGCCAAGCATGAACAGGCAGCCCGCCGCCACGGCGTGAGCAAGCTGCAGGATGAAATCGAATGGCACGACCATGCCAACGAGGGCGATGGGCACGACGAGAAGGCTCACGATCGGAATGGCGAAGGCATTGGCAAGCGGCGAGACCACCGAGACTTGCTGAAACATCACAAGCAGCGGCGGAATCAGCGCCGCGGTCACGGCGATCTGTGCCCTGCCGAAACTGGCGAGCCAGTGGCTGCGGCCAATCCGGCCGACCGATACGTACATGATGATGGCCACGGCACCAAACGACAGCCAGAAGCCCGGCGCCAGCACGGCCCAGGGGTCCAGCAGCAGAACGACCAGCACCGCGAAGGCGAGCACGGTCACAGCCGAGTCAACCGCCCCCACCCACAGCGCCACGGCAACGACGGCCAGCATGTAAACGGTGCGCTGGGCAGGCACAGCGAAGCCCGAGAGCATGGCGTAGCCGAACGCGGCAACAAGGCCAGCAACGGTTGCCGCCTTGCGTGCCGGAAGGCGCAAGGTCAATGCGGGTTGGCGCCGCCACAACCCATACCCCAGCGCGAAGACGAGCCCGGAGACCATGGTGACATGGAGGCCCGAGATGCTCATCAGGTGTTTGACCCCGGTGCGGGTGAACACTTGCCATTGTTCCGGTGCGATCGCGCGCTGATCGCCAACGACAAGCGCAGCGATCACGCCCGCATGAGCTGCGTCCGGCAGAGCTGCCTCGATCCGCGTGCGCGCGCGCTCTCGTGCACGCTCGACCCAGTATCGTGGCCGGTGCACGAGGGTCGCGAGACGGCGGTTCGGTGCTTTCGACCGTACGTAACCGGTGGCCCGGAGCCCACGCTCGAGCAGCCACGCCTCGTAATCGAAACCGTAAGGATTGGCGGTGCCGTGCGGCCGCCGCAGCCGCACGGTGAGCCGCCAGCGCTCGCCGGCGCGCACCCGCCCCACCCGCGTCGACCGGTCCCGATGCCCCCTCGGGCCCCACCACGACAAGACGACGTGGCGCGGCACCGATGCGCCTGGCGTCGTGACGGCCTCGACATCGAATTCAAAACGCACCCGTCGCTCGTCGGCCTGCGGCAAGCCTGCGACGACCCCGACGATCACGATGTCGCGCCCCTCCCAGTCCGCCGGCAGAGCGTCCGCGAGGCGAGCATGCGCGCTCCACGCCGCCAAGGCGAATCCGGCGATACCCCACGCTGCCCCCAAAATCGCCGCGCGAACCAGGGGCAATCTGCCTTCTCCCGGCGCCATAAACATGGCAGCAAGCACGGATGCCGCGAGCGCCCAGATCCACGTCGGTGCGGGCAGCTCGGCCTGCTGCTGCAGCCAAACCACGCCCGCCACGAAGCAGATGACGTTGAACGGCATGCGCGCCCCTCGCGACGGCCACCCTGTGTGTAACGCATTGACCGGGCGTCCGGTGGACTTAGGTACTTGGGTACAATACTGCTCGATCGCGCACCGCGACCGCTCAACATGCCCCGTAAGCTATTCCGCAGGTTCCTGCCCAGCCACGAAAGGGTCCGGAGCAATCGCCACATCGCCCGCTTCGGGCCATGGCTGAGGCACCACAACCTCTGGCATCTTCATCGGCGCTCGGTCGCCGGCGGCGTCGCCGTGGGCCTTTTCGCGGGCCTCGTTCCCGGAAGCAACCCGGTGCAGTTCACCGTGGCCGCGCTTCTGGCAATCGCCGCGCGCGTGAACCTGCCGATCGCGGCGCTGGTGACGCTGTATTCCAACCCTTTCACCATCGTTCCGCTCTACTACCTCGCCTTCCGGCTCGGTCAATTCGCGCTGCTGCAGGATGGCGGCAGCTTGCCGCCGCTCGCTTTCAGGCTCGAGGGGAAAGGTTTCACGGAGTGGATTCCGACCGCGCTCGAATGGCTCGCCAGCGTCGGCAAGCCACTCGTTGTCGGGCTGCCGTTGCTGGCGTCGCTGCTGGCGCTGATCGGTTATTTCGCGGTCAACTGGGCATGGCAGCTCTATGTGCGATGTGCGTGGCAAGGCCGTCGCCGCCGCCGCCGGCAGCGAGCCAAGCCGTGCTGAGAACGCCGGACTACTGGCCGCAGGCCACTCGAGAACTGGCCGTGCGCGACGCAGTGCTGCGAGGCTTGATCGATCGCTTTCGGGGACTGACGCTCGGCAGCCGAGGCGATGCCTTCTCGACGCTGGCACGCTCGATCGTCGGACAGCAAATCTCGGTCAAGGCTGCGCAAAGCGTCTGGGACAGGCTTTCTGGCCGCCTGGTCGATGTCACCCCGGCATCGGTGTGCAACGTTCGAACGTCTACACTGAAGGCTTGCGGTCTATCCGGCCAGAAAGCCTTATATCTCCGCGAGCTTTCGAGAAAATTCCGCGACGGGACGCTTGACGCCGCGCACTGGGACACGCTTGACGACGAAGGGCTGATCGTGGAGCTGACCAGCGTCAAGGGTATCGGCCGCTGGACGGCGGAGATGTTCCTGATCTTCTATCTCACCCGGCCCGACGTGCTGCCGCTTGCGGATCTAGGCCTTCAACGCGCCATGCGGATCCACTACAACCGCGGGCGGGTGCTGTCGCAGCAGCGGATGCGAGGCATCGGAGCGGCGTGGTCCCCCTGGCGCTCGGTTGCCACCTGGTATCTGTGGCGCTCGCTCGACCCGATTCCGGTCGAATACTAAGAACCGGTGATGGGTGACGGGTGACAGGTGAGTGGTGAGTCGTGAATTCATGGCAGTTAGATGACGCACGCCGAATTCGTCGCCGCCCATGCCCGCGGCAAAGTCAGAGTTGAGATCGACGCCAAAGCGGCTGCGCGCTTTCTCTCGGCTCGCCTGCTGTTGCCGTTTATCATGATGCCGGTGCTCGGGATCGGTGTCGCCCTCGCGCTCATCGGCTGGTTCTATACTGGGCTTGCGGTGCTCGCGGTCGGTGTCGCGGTACCGCGGCTCATCAAGCGCGGGGCCCCGCGGTTTCTCTTGCAGCAGGCAATCGAGGACCCGTCGGCCTACGATGCGCTGACGCGCGCGAGTGTGATGCGTGTCGCCCCCTTCACCGAGAGTGAGCAGAGCGCGACGAGCACCGGCAGGTAAGCCTCGAAAAGGGCCGCGAAGACATGCCCCCAGGGCGCGCGCTTTTATCCGCCTGCAGCCAACTGCTTACGCCATGCTGCTCGGAGCTTCAGGGTGCAGCTCGCCGTCCCGCAACCGCAGGATACGGTCTGCGCGCCGCGCGATCTCGGCGTCGTGGGTAACGATGACGAGGCTCGTGCCGATGCGCTGGTTGAGATCGAGCATCAGATTGATCACGGTTTCCGCCGTCTGGCGGTCGAGATTGCCGGTCGGCTCATCGCCGAGCACGCATGCCGGCCGCGTCACCAGAGCGCGGGCGAGCGCCGTGCGCTGGCGCTCCCCGCCCGAGAGCTCGCCGGGACGGTGCGTGAGCCGGTGTTCGAGCCCGACCTGCGCCAGCATCTGCGCCGCCTCGGCGTAGGCCGCCTTCTGGTCCATGCGTCTGATGAGCAGCGGCATGGCCACGTTCTCCAGCGCGGTGAACTCCGGCAGCAGATGGTGAAACTGGTAGACGAAACCGAGCGCGCGGTTCCGAACGAGACCGCGCTCGATCTCCGTCTGGCGGCCGAGGTCCTTTCCCGCCACATGCACCTCCCCGGCGCTGGGGCCATCGAGCCCTCCCAGAATGTGCAGGAGCGTGCTCTTGCCTGATCCGGAGGCACCAACGATCGCGACCCGCTCGCCCGGGGCGACTTCCAGGTCCACGCCGAGCAGCACGGGGACCGGTTCCTTGCCCTGATGGAAAGTCTTGCAGAGATTGCGGCAGGCAATCACCGGTCCGGACGCGTTCATCGTTAGCCGCTCACTCATATCTGAGCGCTTCCGCCGGATTGACCTTCGAGGCGCGGTAGCTCGGGTAGATCGTCGCCAGCACGGTGAGCACGAACGAGATAACTGCCGTGATCACGACGTCCGGCGCCCGCAGCTCGGATGGCAGCTCGCTGATGTAGTAGACGTCCTTGGACAGGAATTTTATTCCGAACAGGCTCTCGAGGAACGGGACGACGACCTCCACGTTCGACGCCAGGGCGACACCGCCGATCAGGCCGAGCACCGTGCCGAGCGCACCGATCATGATCCCCTGAATGAGAAAGATTTTCGTGATCCCTCCGGGACTGGCCCCGAGCGTGCGCAGAATGGCAATGTCCGAATTCTTATCCTTCACCGCCATCATCAGGCTGGAGACGATGTTGAACGCAGCGACCGCGATGATCAGGAGCACGATGAGGAACATCATGCGCTTCTCGATCTGGACCGCACGGAAGAAGTTGGCGTGCTGCATCGTCCAGTCGGTGGCATAGACATCAGGCCCGAGCTCGCGCACAAGGTCGCGCGCGACGCGGATCGACTGAAACAGATCTTCGAGCTTGAGCCGCACCCCGGACACCGCCGCGCCGAAGCGGAACAGGCGCTGCGCATCCTCAAGCGCGATCAGGGCCAGACCGGAATCGTACTCGTAGTGGTCCACGCCGAAGATGCCCACCACCGTGAACTTTCTCAGGCGCGGGATGACGCCGGCTGGCGTTACCTGCCCCTGCGGCGCGATCATCACAACCTTGTCTCCCGGACCCGCGCGCAGGGCGCGCGCGAGCTCCACCCCCAGCACGATGCCGTAGTCGCCCGGTTTCAGATTCTCCAGACGCCCGTGGCGCATGAACTTGCTGATGTCGGACACGCGCTCCTCATCCGCCGGCACAATGCCCCGGACAAATGCGCCCCGCACCGCCGAGCCGTGCGTGAGCAGCCCCTGTGCCGACACGAACGGCGCGGCGGCGAGGACCTCGGGATTGCGCTTCGCCCCGGCCGCGACCTGCCTCCAGTTGTCGAGCCGCCCGGCCGGGGCGCTCAGCTGGACATGCGAAGCAACGCCCAGAATGCGGGTACGGATCTCGCGTTGAAAGCCGTTCATCACCGACAGCACCGTGATCAGCACCGTCATCCCAAGCGCGATACCAATGACTGATATCGCGGAAATGAACGAAATGACACGCGTGCGCTGCCGGGAGCGCGTGTAGCGCATGCCGATGAAAAATTCGTAACTCACGTTGTCGTGGTGGCCGCGGGTTGAAGCGGGCTATTCTGACACAATGCGGGAAACCGTCCCAACCGGAGTGAGCGGCATGCTAGAGCATGCTAGACTCCGCGCAACTCGCGCCCGCGATGAATTGCCACCTGCTCGTCTCTCCTCTGCTCTGGCCTGCGATTGCGGGCGCGGCGTCCTACGGCAAACTCGAGTTACCGGCGCTGGAAACGATCATGGCGTGCGGTCAGCGCACCTCAATTGAAGCCGGGTCGATCGAGCGTTGGCTCGCAACGAGCTTCGGCGTGGACCGCGGCGGGGAGTTGGCGCTCGCCCCGTTCGCACTGCGCGGAGAGGGTTGCGAGCCAGGTGAGCACGGCTGGCTGCGCGCCGATCCGGTCCATCTCCGGATTCACGCAGACCGCGTGATCCTGGCCGATGCGTCGCGCCTCGCGATAACGGCTGATGAGGCCCGGCAGCTGGTGGATGCGCTCAACGCCCATTTCGCGGAGAGGGGCATCACGTTTCTCGCTCCCCGGCCGGAACGCTGGTACGCGCGCGTCGCAAAGGCGCCGCAGCTGCGCACCACGCCAACCGAAGAGGTCGCGGGACGGGACATCGAGCCCTACTTACCGACGGGCGAAGAGCAGGCACGCTGGCACAGCGTATTCAATGAAGCGCAAATGTTGCTGCACGAGCATCCCTGCAACGAGCGCCGCGAGGAAAGCGACGAGCTGACGGTGAACAGCCTCTGGTTTTGGGGGGCCGGGAGCGATTCGCCACCTCGCGCAAGCGTGCGCTATCACACCGTCTGGAGCGACGACCCCGTCGCTCGAGGACTCGCCCTCGCCAGCGGCATTCCATCGCGGCCGCTGCCCGGCTCGGGTGCTGACTTCATCCGGAGCGCCGGAAGTGCTGAGTTGCCGCGTGATTCGCTGCATCTGCTCGTTCTGCCCCCGCTTCCGGGAGCCGCCTATGGCGACGCAGATGCCTGGCGCGAAGCAGTCCTGCGCATCGAGCGGGACTGGTTCGCCCCGCTGCTGGCAGGCACGCTCGATGGCGCGTTCTCGGCAGTCACGTTGCACACACTCGGTCCAGCCGGGGGATTGAGCACAATTTTCACCCGCGCGCATCGCCTGAAGTTCTGGCGCCGGCGCAGACGCTTGATCGACTACTGTGCCTGACGCCATGCCTGCTGTCGTCGTCCGCCATGCGCCGCCCACCTTAACCGCCGGCCTCATCGGCGAAGGCCTGCACCCCGTGCTCGCCCGGGCCTACGCGGCGCGTGGCGTCACCTGCGCCCGCGACCTCTCCGGCGACTTCAAGGAGCTTGCAGCGCCCGAGGCCATGCTCAATCTGGGCCTGATGGCGCGATTGTTGGCCGATGCGGTCGGCGCGCAGCAGCGAATGCTCATCGTGGCCGATTACGACGCCGACGGGGCGACTGCCTGCGCTGTTGGTGTACGGGCGCTTCGTGCCTTTGGCGCGCGCGTGGACTATCTCGTGCCGAACCGTTTCGAGTATGGCTACGGGTTGAGCCCCGAGATTGCACGCCTCGCGCATGAGCGGTTCAAGCCGGATCTGCTCATCACCGTCGACAACGGCATCTCCAGCATAGAGGGCGTCGCGGAGTCCAATCGCCTAGGGATGAAGGTGCTGATCACGGACCACCATCTGCCGGGCCCGCGCCTTCCTGCTGCGGCATCCATCATCAATCCCAACCAGGCGGGCTGCGCGTTCCCGAGCAAGCACTTGGCCGGTGTCGGCGTGATGTTCTACCTCATGCTGGCGCTGCGTGCCGAGCTGCGCGAACGCGGCGCCTTCAATCCCCCCAACCCCCCTTTGTCAAAGGGGGGCGATACCAATCCCCCCAACCCCCCTTTGTCAAAGGGGGGCGATACCAATCCCCCCAACCCCCCTTTGTCAAAGGGGGGCGATACCAATCCCCCCAACGTTCCTTTAGCAAAGGGGAGCGACACCAATCCCCC
>Ga0224512_10004487_pt1 | contig 11752 bp, 16 predicted proteins | sample SF_May12_sed_USG_4_FD_169103 | JGI IMG/M metagenome (GOLD analysis project Ga0224512, IMG submission 169103) | Sediment microbial communities from San Francisco Bay, California, United States - SF_May12_sed_USGS_13 | ecosystem: Environmental > Aquatic > Marine > Sediment | place: USA... | reverse complement strand
TCAGGTGGCAGCTTTCGCCGCTTCTTCGCACAGCTTGATCCAGGAGCGCTTCTTGGCCGCCGGGATCACGACGTAGTTCTTCATCACCGTACCGGTACCGGGATCGTAGGGCAGACCGCGCCCGGCTGCGACCAGTTCCTCCACGCGCTTCGGCGGCAGTTTGAGGAGGAGGTCGCCCTTGGCGAACATCGCAAACATCTTCTTGCCCACCTTCAGGCCCTGGGCGCCGCGCCCAGCGTTGACGGTGACGCCGGCCACCTTCTCGAAGTGCGCTTTGACAGTTGCGTAGGGGTCGGGCATCGCTACTCCTCGCATGCAGCGGTTCCGCGCTGCCGGTGCCGGTTCATACGCGGTCTCCGGAGGTCGCTCCGGGCATCGCCGCCCGATCGGCGCGTGCCGTCGGGAGCCACGCCGCCACCGCGAGCAGCGCGAACGACGCGACCCACAGGTAGTAGCCGAGCCGCAGATATTCGCGGTCGCCGGAGAACACGAACCACGCGCTGTCCACCACGAACGCGAGCGCCAGCGCCCAGCACACCGCACGCCGATAGACGCCGGGCTGCCACACCAGGTGCGCGAGCGCGGCGACGAACAGAAAGTTGGTGAGCGCGCTCGAGACTGCGATGATGCTCCAGAACCAGTTCATGGCCTCGAAGCCCTCGTAGGGCCAGACGGGAGACAGCGCCACGCGGAACGCCTCCCACCCGGGCACGCCTCCCTGTCCGAGCGTCGTGCCTTGATCGATCACGGGCGTGAGCCAGGCGACAACGAATACGAGGGCGGCGGTCGGCAGCAGGAGCGTGGCGAGGCGGCGCACGGGATCACCTGTGAGATGGGGACGTCAAAAGCTGCGATCCGCCCGACGGGCCGGCAAGATGGCGACGCGGGGACTCCCGGTCAGACACCCCCGTGCCCGGCCGCCCGCACCAGTGCCGCCTCGATCCGGTCGCGATCGCCGCGCCCTACCCACCACCCGAGCTTCGGCAGCACTGCGCCGGCGGCGAACATGAGCACCGGGATCAGCACCGGTCCCTCGAACTCCACCGCCGGCACGACCGCCAGGATCACGAACCCGGCCGCCGCCACGAGCCACAACGTGAGGAACCGGCGCACCCACAGCGCGGCGCGGAACCGACCGTGCACGTAGCGGCCGTCGCCGGTCAAGCGCCCCGAAAACTGCGGCGCGAAATCGTTGCGCACGTACGGCCGCACCCGGCGGATCCGGATCGCGTCCGCCGCCACCGCACCGACCAGCCGATCGCCGCGGCCGTCCGCGTGGTCCGCCGGTGAGACCTCGCCCCTCAGATTGCGGAGAAACTCCTCCGTCTCGACCAAGAGCGCCACGTGAAGCTCGGTGCGCGGGAACAGCGCGGGGAACTGGTTGAGGTCGAGCACCCGTCCTCAGAACCGGGACGACGTGAGCGTCACGTCCGCCCCGCGCCACGCCTGGTGCAACCGCTGCGTCACGGCTTCCGCCTCCTGGTGCCGGTCCAGCGCTGCGAGCGCCGCCGCCAACCCGGTGAGTGACCAGCCGTTCTCCGGATGGCGCTCCAGGTCCTCGCGGTACACGCGTTCCGCCTGCGCCACCGCGCCCGCGGCAAGGAGCGCGGCGCCCAACTGGTGCCGCACCGGCAGATGCCATGTGGGCGGCTCGTCGTAGGTCATTGCGTCTTCCAACTCCACGCCGCGCCGATAGTGTACGATCGCGCGGTCCACATCGCCGCGGCGATACGCGATGTCGCCGGCCGCCGCCTCGATGGCCACGTGCAGCACCGACGCTACCGAGTTGAAGCCCCAGATCGTGCCCTCGAGCGCGGGGCTCGCCGCCGCCGCGCGAAGCCCCGCCAGCTCGGTCTCCGCGGCGTCGAACCGGCCCAGCGCCGCCTGCGCCACCGCGCGCGCATAGTGCCAGATGCCGGTCATGTAGGGTAGGTCACTCGGCGGGGCGGGTTCGGCGAAAATCTCCTCCCAGCGACCGAACCGCACCAGCGCGAACAGCGGCGTCATCACGTAGTGCTGTAGCGCCGCGAGATCCGGCTCGCGCATCAGGTCGCGGTTGGTCTTGGCGGCGGTGTTGCGCGCGGACTGGATCGCCAGCTCGGCGCGCCCGGCCATCGTCGCGGCAAACCACAGGAAGTGATAGTTGTGCGGATAGTACGCCAGGCGATACACGCCGTCCGGTGCCATGTCCGCCATGTGCTGCTCGTCGGCGTGCACGGCGTGGATGTTGCGATCGATGGCATCCGCGTAGCGGCCCACCCGGATGTATACGTGCGCCGGCATGTGCACGATGTGGCCCGCGCCGGGCATGAGCGACGGCAAGCGCTCCGCGCACGGCACCGCGCGTTCGGGATGCGCGGCCTCCACGGCGTGAATGAAGAAGTGGCACGCGCCCGCGTGGTCGGCGTTCCGGGCGAGCACGGTCTCGAGATGCGCCAGCGCCGTCACCGCGTTGGGCTTGGGGCGCTTGCCTTCGAGATAGTAGTCCCACGGGCTCAGGTTCATGTGCGCGTCGGCCGCGAGCACGCGCGCGTCGTCGTCGCCCGGGTACTCGCGGGCCACGGCGTCCATCGCCCGCGCGTAGGCGGTATCGCGCCGGGCCCGCTCGGCAACGGGTTCGGCACCGTAGCGTTCGGCCAGCGCCCGCACGTAGGCGCGTTCCTTGGCGGTGGCACCGTCCAGCCGAGCCAGCGCCCCGCGGGTCGCCACGTGCGCCGCCACGGCGCTCGCCGAATCCATGGCGGCGTTCAGGTTGGGCCCGAACGCCAGCGCCTCACCCCACCAGCACATGCCACAGCCCGGGTCCAAGCGCTGGGCCGCGCGGAACGAGCGGATCGCTTCGGCGTGGTTGAAGCCGTACACCAGCCGGAGGCCCTGGTCGAAGTACGCCTGCGCGGCCGGCACGGTCGTGGAGATGGCGTGGTGGTGATTGCCGAGGTCGGTGTAGAGTGGGACGCTGTCCCCCTGTGGGGCGGCAAGCGCCGCCGCGATCATCAGCGTGTGTGTGAGCATGCGATCCTCTTCCGGCGTGGAGTGCGCCGAGCGGGAGGTGAAAGGATCGGTGTGTTGGAGTGAAAAGTACGAGTGACCGGGCTGCTGTGAAAGAGGGCAGGGGGCTCAGGGACCGAGCTGCGTGACTTGCACCCGGCCTCGGCTCGCCCGCAACTCGCCCCCCGTCACGGTGAGCGACATGGCGTAATCCGCCGTGACGTCCGGATCGTCGAGGCTGCCGTTCACGCGGTAGAGGAAGAACACGACGCCGGTGCCGGGCACGTATCCCATGATGTCGTCCGCAATCACGGTCTCGCCCGCCCGCACCGCGCGGTCCCGCACCGTCTGTCCCAGGAGCTGGGGCGCCGGATCGACGAGTGCCGCCAGTTCCTGCTCCACCGCGACGTAAGCGATGTCCCGGGCAGTGTTGTTCGTGAGGCGGATGGACTCGGGCACCGAGGATACAGTGTCGGTGCAGGCGAGGGCGATCGTGGCGAGCGGCAAGGTCAAGGCGTAGCGCATGCGTCCTCGGCGCCAAGGCTGCGGACGGTCAAGCCGACGACACCGGACGCTGGCCGTCGGCAGTGATACCCTGGATCGGGCCGGCGGCGTCACGCTCGCGCCCGTCCCTGAGCCACGCGGCGACACCTTCTCGATCACCCGCACGGCACCGAGCGGCACGTGATGTACGTGATCACGCCGAGGATGCCGGCCGTGATCCCGACGCCTCTCCAGAACCCCCGCATGGGATTGCCGAGTTGCAGTGAGTCCACGGTCGCGCACGGGAGCGTCACGCGACAGGTGTCGCACGACACCGGCTGCCGCCAGTGAATGCCGGAGACGGAGTCCGCGGTGACGATCACGCCGTGCCAGCGCGCCATCCCTCCCTGGTGCCACACCCGCACCTGCTGCCGCTGGGGAAGGGGGCTCGGCAGGCGCTCGGGCTGGTGCCACCCGGCCCCGCAGGCCGTCCAGATGGTGAGGGCGCCCACCGCGACGGCGATCGCGCGGAACGCAGCGTGGCGGCGGATCACTCCCATCGCACCCTCTCGTCAGGTCGCGCCGATGGCACGCTGAATCCTATCGATCTGCCTGAGATGCAACACGTCGTGCCCGGCATACAGTCGAATCATGTGTGCCACGCTCTCCTCGCCGCGCTCGGTGTGGACACCGACGCGTTGCAGCTCGCGGGCCGGCAGGGGCGTCAGCAGCCTGAGGTTCCGGTCTCGGAGCACGGCGAAATCGCGGAGCGCCCGCTCCGCGTCCACGTCGTCATAGCGGAGGTGCTCCGCCCAGCGGTCCTGATCGTAGCCCGTGAGCGTGGGGCGATCGTGCGCCAGCACCATGCGAAGCCGATAGCCCCACACCAGCTCGGAGTCGGCGAGGTGCTGGATCACGTGGCGCACCGACCACTTCGCTGGCGCTTCTGGCGTTGTGCGCTGCTCCTCTGTCAGTCCGTCCAGCACGGTGCGGAGCGCGGACTCTGTTTCGCGCAACACCTCTAGCGGATCCCGTTCGCCCACCAAGTCCAGGACCGCCAGCGTGTACGCCTTCGCCTGTTCGACGGACCGTGAGGCCGGATTGGTGAACACCGACATGTTTCCTCCTGGCCGACCCACTCCGCCGAGGCCTCAGCGGTAGGAGAGCCGGAGCTCCCAGCGCACCCGGACACGTACCGGCCGCCCTTCGGCCGTGCGCGCGGGCCGGAAGACGCAGGAGCCGATGTACGCGATCGCTCCCTGTTTGAGCGACGCATACGTGGAGCGGATGATCCTGGTCGAATCGGGCACCACCCATCCGCGGGGGTCGATGCTGAACTCGACCAGGATGCGCGTGGGCCGCCGTTCATCGATGGTGACGGGGTTCTGCCAAAAGGCGTCGATGTCGGGGCACGCCTGGTAGGATGGCGGCTGTGCGATGTCCACGTCGGACGCGGTCCCGACGATGCGCAGCCGCTCATCGTGTTGGGCCGCGATGCTGCTCGAGGCGAGCGCCGACAGGGCGAGTAACCACGAAAGCGTCCGACGCATGCGGCAATCCCTCCTGACGGAGTCAGGCGATCTGCCAACGGTGTGACACCAAAGTGTGCCAAAGCCCACCGCGGAGGCAAGAGCACCCGCGAGCTGCGTCGGATGCGTCAGTCCGCGACCGGCTTGAGGGCGGTCATCATGACGGCCTTCACCCCGTAGGCCTCCGCGGAGTTCTGGGTCGCCTGCTTGCGGAAGCGGAACCGCGGCACCACGGCCGATCGCACCTTCGTGAACCCGGTCTCCTCGAACAGACGGAACATCTCTCCTTCCAGGAGAGCCCCGCCGATTCAGCTGGCCCAGAGTTTGGGGTCGTTGACGATCGATAGCGAGAGCTGCTTGGCGCTCACGATGTCCGTGATCGAGATCCGCCCGCCCGGACGCAGCACGCGGAACATCTCCTGCACCGCGCGCCGCTTGCGGAACGAGAGGTTGATCACGCCGTTGGAGATGATGACGTCCACCGCGGCGTCGGGCAACGGGATCTCTTCCATCCGCCCTTCGTGACACTCCATGGACGTGCCGGTGGCGGCCGCGTGCGCCTGGGCCTTCAAGCACATGGCGGGGTTGAGATCGACGCCGATCACCTTGCCCGTGGGTCCGACCTGTGACGACGCGATGATCGCGTCCAGTCCCGCCCCGCTGCCCAGGTCCAGCACGGTCTCGCCCGGCAGGAGATTGCTGCGCTCGTGCGGGTTCCCCACGCCGGCGAACGAGGCGACCGCGCCCGGGGGCGCGCGATCGAGCCACTCGGGCTGGTACCCGAACAGGAGTGCCGCGTCACGGCCGTGGTAGAAGTGAAACTCGCCGTCCGGCTGGTCGGCGACCTCCTGATACATGCGGATGATCTCGTCCTTGAGCGTGGCTTCGAGCGAGGCCTGGGCGTTGACGGCGTCGGTCACGGGAGGATTCCTCGGCGTCGGTGTGATGGGTGGTAGTGAAGTCGTATGGCAAACCAAAGCTGCGGTCGGCGCTGTCGCGCGGCGACCCCACGCACGCTAGATCGGCTGCGCCTTACCGGTACGTCATCGCCACTCCGAAATCCACGGCGCTATACCGACGATTCCGAATGCTCGCCAGCGGGTTGGCGACGTCCCCGAGAGTGCCGCGGCTGTAGTTGACGGCCGGCGTGACCGAGATCTTGTTGGCCACTCGAAAGTCGCAGCCCACCCCAAGTGTCCCGCCCCAGCCACCGCTCCCGAACTCGTCCGGGTCATTGGTGGTGTACGTGGCGCGACCCGCCCCGGCCTTGAGAAACAGCCCACGGTTGGCCCAGGGATACGCCTGCGCGATCGCGAGAATCTGCGCCACGCTCTCCCCTTTGTCGGGGTCATTCAGGCTGTACCACTCGAGCAGCCACCCATTGAGCTCCGCGCCGACACGCACGTGACGATTCGCCGTGGCGCCGAGCTTGAATGCCAAAGTGAAGCCGGCTTGCCGTTCGTGCTGTTCTTGATCGGATGATCTCGCGATCGAGCCGTATCCGGGCTGCACGCTCGCCCAGAACCCCCCGCGCTGCGGCTGATTCTGGGCCTCAACCGGCGGAGTTGGCCACAGCAGGATGGTCGAGAGGACCAGCAAACAACGCATTCGTGCCACGGCGTCTTCGTTCCTCGAGTGTGGGGCGCGATGGGCCAGGTGGCCCTCCGTCTGCACGGGAGGATTCCTCGGCGTCGGTGTGATGGGTGGCATTTGGGTGTTCGACAACGGCCTAAGCTGTGCTCCGCGCGGCCGGTCGGCAAGCGGCGGTGCCGAAGGCGGCGTTCACCCTCGCATGCCGAGGTAGGCGCCGCTCACGTACGGGACGAGCCAGATGAGCCACACCACCAGGCTGTACCGGTGGAATCCGACGCGCGCCTCCTCGCTTCCCGTGCGGGCCACCCGGGTTGCCCAGATCGCATGGGCGAGCATGAGCCACAGCGCGATCTGTCCGCTGAGTGTGTGCGGGTCCCTGAGGTCGAACCGCCCCTCGGCCAGGAGGTGCATGGCCCACGTGCCGGAGACGTCGAACACGAAGCCGGTCCAGAAGGCGGCCACGTGCCACGGCTTGAGATACCGCGCGAACCGTTCCGACCACACGCCGAGCGAGTAGAAGACGAGCGCTAGGGTGATGAGCGTGGAGGAGGCGATGAGCAGCGGCGACATGGAACCGGTGCGTCAGTGGTGCCGCGGGTGCGGATCCGTGATGCGATCGGCGATCGTTGGCCGGAGGAGTTTGGTGAGACACGGCACGTGCGCCCAGTAGCGCGGCGGCTGACTGGACGAGCCGACGTCGAAGCTCACGGGATGTTGGCCGATGAGCGGCAGCCGCTCGTGGCAGAACGCGCACCGGGCACTCGCTGGAATCCGTCCGTGCTCACTCGGATCATCCGGGGTCGCTTCGGGATGTTGTGATTGCTTGAAGCACGTGTCGTGCACGACCACGACGACCACGTCACCGTCCGGCGCCGGCGTCACGGCGAGGCGCCCGGAGGGTGTGCCTGACCCGCGGCAGTCCCGGAACGCGCACTCGACGGTCACGACGCGCCGCTCACCCGCGCGGGTGCCGCGCCGATGCGAGGTGCTGCACGATGATGACGACTCGAGGCTCTGTACTCAGCGCGCCGGCCCAAACGGTCGGCGCGGCGTCCGAGCGGAGCGACCGGTGGGGTCCCGGAACGGATGCGGACGGCGGTCAGGGTCCTTCCGCAGCGACGGCTCCGGAAAACACCCGGGCCTCGGCACGCCCATCGTCGGGAAACACCGCCCACCGGGGAGGTGGGGGAAACAGGTACGGAGGATACGGCTCAGCATCGTTCTCTATAAGGGAATATGGGGAGCCCGGCCACCTGGGGCCAGCCGCGGGAGCGGCTCGTCAGGGATCCTGGCGGATCACCTGCCCGAGCGACGGGCTCGGGGTGCCGAGGTCGAACACCGAGATCACGTACGTGTACCGGCCGGCCGACAGCGGCACCTCGCCCACGAAGTCGATCACCTGAAGCCGCAGCGTGTCGGCGTCGATCACGACCTCCGTGGTGGCGATGCGATACGCGGTCTCTACGGCCGCGTAGGGGGTCGCCTGGCCGGGGCCCACGTCGAGCGCGGTCTGCGGGCCGTCGGACGTGTAGAGGGTCGCGCGCTCGAAGGTGACCGAGGACGCGTTCTCCAGCCGCACGAGCACGTCGCCCGACCCGAAGATCGAGGCGCACGCCCCGCCGGCGACGAGCGCGGCGGCGAGCGCCGCCAGTATCGTCCCCCTCTGCAAACGGATCCCCGTCACCGCACCAACCTCACCGTGAACGTGGCCCGATAGTCGTCGATGGGGATGGGGGTCACGTCGAAGGGATAGGGGGCGAGCTCCAGCAACTCGACCAGCCGTGTGCCCAGCAACACCCACTTGGGATCGAGCGTGGTGTGCAGCGTGTCGGACCGCGCGTTTCCAGTACCCAACGGAGTGATCTCGACGAGGATGGCACCGTCGCCTTCCCACACGCAGAGGATGAGCGCGTTGCTGGGGCAGCGGGAGTCGCCCACCACGTCCACGAACCGCACCGCCAGGCCCGCGTCATCGATCCGGGCTCGCTGACCCACCTTGAGGGTGAACTGCTCACCGAGTTTGGCCGCCACGGAGAAACTGCCACCGCCATCGGGCCCGACGGCCGACGTGCATCCGGCGACCAGGGCCAACGCGAGCAACCACAGTGTGCGCATCGACGTCGTCACTCCTCTCACGGTTTGACCGCGGTCCGGTTCAAGGACCGCTCAGTCAACGATACCCCCTCAGGAGCATCCGGGTCACGGGAGGCAGGGTTGCACGTCCGGCCGGCAGCGGGTCATGCCGATGCCGGCTCGATCTCCACCTTGATGTCGCGCCACCGGCCCTGCCGGAACCGCGTCACGCTCAGTGTGGCCCGGGTGACATGGCCCAGCACGATGGCGAGCCAGATGTGGTCGGCCTGGAGCGTGCCGAAATGGTCGATCACGCCGCACATGCCGAGCGGCACGATGAGCTGCGACACGATAGAGATGTAGAGCGGGCTCTTCGTGTCTCCTGTGCCCTGGAGCCCTCCGGTGTATGCCAGCGCGACCGTGACGAACAGCCCCGACACACTCAGGAACCCGAGCAGTTGCACTCCCAGGTCCGCGACCACCGGATCGTCCATGCCAAAGAACCCGAGGAGTGTGCGCGGTATCGCGAGGAACGCGGCCCCCACGGTGACCGCAACGCCGAGCCCGATGAGTGCGGCCACGTGCACTCCGTGGAGGCTCCGGTCCGGCCGGCCTGCGCCCAGGTTCTGGCCGGCCACGGCGGCCGCCGCACCCATGAGCCCGGCAGAGGTCCAGGTAATGAGGGAGAACAGCTCTGCATAGCCCACGGCGTAGGCGGCCTGCGCCTCCGCACTCCGTGCGAGCGAGCCGATGAAGCGCAGCAGGATCACGCCGCCGATGTTCATCGCCACACCCTGGATGCCGGCCGGGATTCCAAACCGGAACAGGGAACGGATGATCCACCAGTCGGGCGACAGCCGCATGCCGCGGTGGAACTGCACCACCCAGCGGTGCGAGAAGAACAACCGGTGCAGCGCGACCACGCTCAGGATGGCACCGGCCGTCACGGTGCCCATCGCGGCGCCCGCGGTGCCGAAGGCCGGGATCGGCCCGAGGCCCCGGATGAACACGATGTTGAGCACGATGTTCAGTGCGGTGAGGGCGATGCCGTAGCGCAATGGCGTGCGCGCGTCGCCGGCCGAGCGCAACGCACCCCCCAACATGAAGAACACCAGCATGCCGAGGCTGAACACGAACATGATGCGGAGGTAGGGCAGCGCCTCGGCCTGGACCTCCGGTGTGGCGTTCACCAGACCGAGCAGGGACGGCGACAGCACGTAGCCGATGGGGGCGAGCACGCCGAGTGACAAGGCCCCCGCCGTGATGAACGCTTGGTACACCGTCCGGTTCACCTTCTCGGGATCGTTGGCGCCGGCGAACCGTGCCACCAACACACCCATGCCGGTGAACAGCGACGCGATGAACACGATGACGACGAGGAAGATCTGCCACGCCACGCCGATCGCCGCGTTGCCCGTGAAGCCGACGTAGCGACCCACCATCACGTGGTCCACGATGCCCTGCAGGCCACCGAGGACGTTCTGGAGCATGGTGGGCCACGCGAGCTTCCACACCGCGCGGGGGATCGGGCCCTCCACGATGGAGCGATCGAACGACTTTGGCGTGCGTGTGGGTGCGGTCATCCGGGAAGGGGGAGGGCTTTGGGATTCCCGGTCCAGCCGGGCGCCTAAGTTAGCGGCGACAATGAGTGTTCGGCAGGTCGATCATGGGAGTTGCGGCTGGCCTGGGCGGACCGGCGCCGCTGGAACTGGTGGGCCTGGTGCATGAACGCCTCCAGACGCGTCTGGATATTCGTTCCACCCTGCGCCGCATAGATGACGTCGAGCCAAGGCACGTTATCCAGGTCGGCCCGGATCTGCGGGGCCATCCCGGCGACGATGATCCCGGGCATGCAGGAGAAGGGCATGATGTTCAGAATGCCGCTCAACCCGTTCCGTGCGTACTCGATGGCTCTTCCCATGCTCAGGACCGCCTCGGTGCCGAGCATGGGTTCGTAATACGGGCGGATGTTCGACATGAGTTGCGCGACCGATGCTTCATGCGGGTACCGCAGCGCGTGGGCCACCGCATTGAGCAAACGGTGCTCTGCGCGCTGCTGATAGAGATCCACCAGAGACACCTTCAAGAACTCGGTGTGCGCCCCGCGGGAGGACGCGAGACGCTTGGCCTGCCAGTTGGTGAAGTACAGCCACTCCATGAGCGTGGCCACTGTCACCTCACCGCCCGCGTTCTCGACCTGCCGCACGACGTCCTGGTTGCTGTAGGTGTTGAAGCGGAGGTAAATCTCGCCCACGAGGCCAATGAGGGGTCGTGGCTCACTGCGATCGACCGGGAGCGCTGCAAATGCCGTGGCGGCGTCGCGCAACGACTTCACGGTATGTGCCTCGCCACCAGCCTCCGTCGCCTCCACCACGAGGTCGAGATGTCGAGCGTAGACGCGGTCGGCACTTCCCGCGTCCCCCTCGTAGGGCCGGTACTCATGCAGGAGCTTCTGGAGCAGGTCGACGGCCACCACGCCTTCCCACATGAGCGCTCGGAGCTTCCCGGGGTGGTCGCTGAACCCGCGGTAGGAGTTCTCCCCCGACGGCGAGGCGATTTCCATGTCGCCGAGTCCCTGCTCGTCCAGCACGTTCCGCAACAAGGTGCTGTACTGTCCGAAGCGACACGGTCCCGCCGTCGTGGGCATCAACAACACCGACGTCGCGGGATCGAACCCGGGCTGTCTTGCACGGCGAATGATGTCACCCGTACACGTGAAGCAGGGTGAACACTCGCGTCCGGCGCACAGGTTGAGCCCGATCCCGAGTGTCTCGTCGTCCGGCGGCGGCAGGACCTCGGCCCGCGTGCCCTGCGCTCGCATGGCAGCCCCGACAGTGAGGGCGTGGTCGCACATGCGCGGGATGAAGACGGTCTTGCGTCGCGTCGTGGTGCTCACGTCGACGCTCCGGCGTGGCCGCGTCCCACCCCCAGGCTCTCGAAGAACGCTTCGCAACGGGTGACCACGCCCGCGTCGGCCATGTGATCGTCCAGCTCCAGCTCGAGGAACGGCTTGTCGCCCATGATCTCCCGGAAGAAGCTGATGATGAACGAGTCGGGTCCGCAGTTGAAGTTGGTCAGATAGATGG
>Ga0224512_10004486_pt1 | contig 11752 bp, 10 predicted proteins | sample SF_May12_sed_USG_4_FD_169103 | JGI IMG/M metagenome (GOLD analysis project Ga0224512, IMG submission 169103) | Sediment microbial communities from San Francisco Bay, California, United States - SF_May12_sed_USGS_13 | ecosystem: Environmental > Aquatic > Marine > Sediment | place: USA... | reverse complement strand
CTCCTGCCGTGCCCAGATGTCGCCGGCAATGACCAGGGGCTCCAGGATCCAGCGCCTGAGCAAGCGTCCCCCCATGGCGGTAACGGCGAGGTCCAGCACGTCGAGTAGTGTGCCCCCCTCTTCCCCCCCACGCAGCGGTTCGATGAGCTCCAGATTTCTCCTCGTCATTTCGTCGAGAAGCATCACCCGGCCCGGCCGCTGAATGGAGACGGGTCGCAGGTGCGTCACACCTGCAGGCCGCACCTCCTTCAGGTATTGGATCAAAGCTCCGGCTGCACTCACCAGCGGCTCGTCCCCTGGCTGGAAGCCCAAGCCGTCCAGCGACTGGAGGCCGTAGACGTTCAGGAGCTCCGCCTCGCAGCTTTTCGCGTCGAACAGCCAGTCATCCCGTACGGTCAGGGGCACACCCTCCGTGCCTGGTAGCGCTTGTCCGGGCCCGGTGATCGCGCGGGGAATCAGCAGCTCCGAGGGCTCCAGGCGACCGAGCTCGGCACGCAACTCCTCCGGGGGCACTCGGCGCGCGGTGACTTCACCCGTAGACACGTCTAATGCCGCCAGGCCGAAGCCTTGTGGGCCCCCGGCCGTGAGCGCCACGAGAAAGTTGTTGCGGCGTTCGTTGAGCAGGTTGTCCGCGAGGACCGTGCCGGGCGTGACGGTCTCCGTCACCTCGCGGCGGACGATTCCTTTGGCCTCTGCCGGGTCTTCCACCTGGTCACAGATCGCGACCCTTCGGCCCAGGCGTACCAGACGAGACAGATAGTCGTCGAGCGCCTTCGCGGGGACGCCCGCCAGGGGCACCTTGGCGGCGGCCCCGTTGTTGCGAGACGTCAGCGTCAGCCCGAGGAGTCGGGCGCCCTCCTCCGCGTCTCCGTGGAAGAGCTCGTAGAAGTCACCCACGCGCATAAAGAGCAACGCGTCGGGGTGCTTGGCCTTCGCTTCTCGCCACTGCCGCATGAGCGGCGTCTCGCTCGACACAACGGTCTCCTAGCGCCGCACCACGGTCTCCGCTCGTTCATCTCGCACGATCGACGCCGTGAACCGCTGGGCCGCGACCTGCTCCAGCTGGCCGTTGGCCTCCTCGCGGGTCCCGAAGCGGCCAATACGCACGTGCAGAAAGGCGCTCCCCTGCACCGTGACGAGTCGCGCGGCGAGTCCGGCTCCGACCAGCTCCTGGTGGAGCTCGAACGCGCGCTCCTCATCGGCGAACGCGCCGAACTGTACGAACCACACCTGCGGGACGTCCGCCGGCCGCGCCGGACGGAACGGCGGAGTCACGGTCGTGGTGTCCGTCGTCGTGGGGGGTCGCGTCGACTGCGCGGACGTCATCGGCGGAGCACCCGCCGTCCGCAGCCAGGCCTCTCCGTCGGTGCGACTCTGCGAGGACGGATAGTCCCGTACGAGGGTCGCGATGTGCCGGCGCGCCGCCTCGGCATCTCCCTGAGCGTGCCCCCCCTGCGCCAGCCGCAGCAGCGCCTGAGGCGTATACGGGCTGCTCGGATAAAGGACCACCAGCCTCTGGAAGTCGAGCGCGGCCTGCGCCGGATCGACGGTGAGCCGACCGCGGAGCCAAAGGCCTAGTTGGAGGTCGCGCTGTGACGAGTTGTCTCGGGCACCCGACCACCATTCCATGAGCTCGACCCTGGCCTCTTCGGAGCGTCCCATGCGGGCGAGGTCTTCCACGCGCCCGAGGGTCGGCGACTGCGCTGCGAGCGGCACGGCCAAGCACAGCACCAGGACGCAGACCGACGCTCCCCATGGCACGATCCTCATGCGGCCTCCGAGTAGGCTCGCTGGCTCAGGAGCCAGGTCTCGATGAAATGCTCGTCGGTATGGGGACTGGCCTTGAGCATCCGATCCACGTCCAGCAGTCCACGTACCGCATAATCGATCTCCGCCATGGTCCATGCCTTCGCCTGAGATCCGAGCCGCCGGGCCAACCATTTCTGGTGGACCGGAAGGACGTTTTCGAGTCCTCGTTGGCCGCTCTCGACCGCGACGCCCAACCGGAGCAGTTGGGAAGCGAGGCCGATGACGAGACCAACTCCGCTCTCACCCTGTCCCAGCAGCACGCTGAGTGCTCGGCGCGCTTCCTCGAAGCGGCGACCTCCCACGAGGTCGAACCACTGCCAGCGATCCTGCGAGGGCAGCTTCGTACCGGCCGCATCCACGTCCTGGACGGTAATGCGGTCTCGGCCGCCGACGAAATCGGTGAGCTTCTCGAGCTCCATCGCCAAAACCCCCAGGTTGGGTCCGATGGCCGCCCCGAGGGCGCGAGCAGCGTCGACCTCCAGCTCGACATGGTGGACCTTCTGCGCGCGGTCCATCAACCAGCCCGGAACGTCGTCGCCGGCGATCTCCTTGAACTCCACCGACTTCGCCCGCCGCGCCAGCTCGCTATAGAACTTGGCCTTGGAACCCTGCGGCACCGTACAGCTCAGAACCAGAGCGAGCCCTGGTGGCGGGTCGGCGACAACTCGGGAGAGCACGTCACGTGCATGCTTGCTCGACGCGAGGGCCTCCACCTCCCGGACCACGACGACACGCCATTCGCCCATCATGGGCGGGGTCGCCATGACCGAGGCCAACGTCTCAGGGGAAACGTCGGTGCCACGAAGTAGATCCAGATTGAAGTCCCGGGTCCCCGGATCCACGTGCGCATCGATGAGAGCACGCACCGCGGCTTCCTTCCGGAACTGGTCTTGGCCGTGCAAGTAGAAGGCGCCGCCGCTCGCGTCGAGACCGGCCAACGCTTCGAGGGTCACGACGAACCGTGGTCGCGAAGGCGACTAGTAGGTGGGCGCAAAGCCCACCTGGCGCGCCTGTGCATCGCCGGGATACCGGCGGCGGAGCTGCGAGTACTCGTAGAGTCGGGCGTCATCCCACAGGTCCGCGTCCAACTCCTTGTCCTCGGTCTCGGGTCTCGGTCTCGGCACTTGAAGGAGTCCCGCCGGAGCGACCCGAAGTCGCAACGGAGCCCGGTCGACCACGATGGGCTCGAGCTCAACCAAAGGTGCGGTCGCCCGCAACGTCGGGGCCCACGCGACGACCGTCAGCAAGACAGCGATTCCGAGCACGGTGAGCGCTGGCGCCCCTGACGTGACGTGATCGGAGAGCGTGCGTTCCTCCTGCACGTGATAGAGGCGATGCTGCAACCTCGGCGCGAAATCCTCTCGCAGTTCGGCCGACGGAAGCGTCTGGAGCAGCGACGAACCGTGCTCCAGTACCGCCTTGTACCGACGACACGAGTCGCACCCGACCAGGTGCGCTTCCATTGCGCGGACGACATCCGACGGAGCCGAGCCGTCGATGTAGTCCGTGAAGCTCGCTATGAGTTGAGAGCAATCCATATGCACGTTGGGCTCACCAAGCGGGATCCGGGCGGTGCGGCCCGGGACGTCTGCTGCTGTGATACTGTCGGTCCGCGAGAGGGTTCCCGGCAGAATCGCTGACCGATCAAGCGATGTGGGGAGCGCGTTTCCCTAACGCACGACGGCCCCGCCGGGTCACCCCGGCGAGGCCTCCACCCATCCCCACCCCATACTGTCGGTGCGTACGTCGAACGTCAGTCGATCATCGGCGCGATGATGTTCGCAAAGTTGTTGCGCGCCCGATTCAGCCGACTCTTCACGGTGCCCAGATTGCATCCCGTGATGTCGGCGATCTCTTCATACGTCTTGCCCTCCATCTCTCGGAGGACGAAGACGACGCGGTGATGCTCGGGAAGCTGACTGACGGCCTCTTCGACCTTGCTCCTCAGGTGCCGCTTACGGAACAGGTCGTCGGGCTTGTACTGAGTATCCTCCCACTCCAGCGGCCGATGGTCCGCGTCCCAGTTCTTCTTGAGCGTCTGGAAGAGGACCAGCGGATTCCTGGACCGGTTACGCAGCTCGTTCTTGGCCAGGTTGCTGGCGATCGTATAGATCCAGGTCGAAAACTTCTTCGACTGATCGAATCTGTGGAGGTGCCGGTACACCCGGACGAACGTTTCTTGGATCAGGTCTTGGGCCCGCTCCCGGTCACCAATCGTCCGGTATACGAAGTTCAGCAGCCTCTGGTCGTAGCGGTGAACCAACTCACCGAAGGCCCTCGTATCTCCATCGAGGGACGCCTGCACGACCTCGGAATCGCTCAGTTCGCCGAGGTGCAGCCGGTGTGACCGAGCTTCCCCAGTCCCGACCGGCGCCTCGACAGCCTTTTTCTCCCTTGCCCTAGCCACGTCGCCACCCTCCTATTTCTTGGGCGATCCCACGCCCATCAGGCGTGCGATCCATGCCGCAGGACCATATTGCAGGCACCGTGCCACACCCCGAAGCCACTGATTTGGCCATGTGCCTGGGGTCCTGCGTCCTATACGTGTGACGTACGAACCTGCCAAAATGGGACACGGTGGCAGTCGGTAAGACGCGTGAGTCAGGCTCCGGGTTGCTCGCGAGTCACCTCGAAGGGCCCCAATCCCAGCGCTTCAAGCGGCGGTCCGACGACATCTGCGTCGCCCACGACCACGACTTGTGCCTCGTTCGGCCTCATGTGTCGACCCGCCGCCTCAGCGGCGCCCTCGGTCGTTACCGCCCGCATGCGGTTCCGGTATTCGTGGTAGTAGTCCTCGGCAAGCCCGAACACCACGAGTTGGCTCGCCCTGGACGCGATCTGCCCTACGGTTTCGAGCTGAAGGCCGAAGATGCCGGCGGCGAAGTCACGGGCCGAGGCGACTTCGTCCTCGGTCGGCCCCCGTGAGGCGATGCCCTCCAGCTCGTTCAGGATCTCCCGGACGGCCGCGGGCGTCACCTCGTTGCCGACGGCCGTAGCGACCTCGAATGGGCCCGGCTGGCTGCGGAACCCGAAGCGAGAACGAACCCCGTAGGTGAATCCGTTGCGCTCACGCAGGTTGAGGTTGAGCCTGCTCGTGAACGTCCCGCCGAGAACCATGTTGGCTACCGACAGCGCGAAGTAGTCGGGCGTCAGTCGATGGGTCCCGACGTGCCCTACCCGGACCTCGGACTGCACGGCCCCGGGCCGGTGCACGACGAGCACACGGCGCTCCCGAGCTGCCGGCGTGACCTCGAAGTCCGCGACCGAGGCCGGACTCCCGGTCCAACCGCTGAAGCATCGCTCCGCGAGTTCGACGACCTCCGCCGTGTCGACGTCGCCGACGACGATCAGGCCGCCGTTCTCGGGACGGTAGTTCGCGTCGGCGTACCCGCGCAGGTGGTCGGCAGTGACGCCGGCGATGGTCTGTTCTGTCCCGTCGTCCGGCCTCGCGTACGGGACGCCCTCAGCGAAGTAGCGAGCGAGCGCCGCGTCGTGTGCAAGGGACCCAGGGTCCATCTTTTGCTGGCGAAGACCCGCTAGATGCTGGTCCTTCGCCCGCGCGACCTCATCGTCGGGGAATCCGGGTTCGACCACGGCTTCGGCCAGCAAAGGCAGCGCTTCTGCCAGCCTGTCCGCGAGGCAGTACAGGCTGGCACTCGTGCCCTCCCATCCCCCGTTTGCGCCGAAACGCGCGCCGATCCGTTCGAGCGATTCCGCTAGTTCAGTGCCACTCCGCTTTTGCGTCCCGCCGTCCAGGGAGTTCGCGGTCAGCACACACAAGCCCGCGCTGTCGACACCCAAGGCGGACTCGCCGGAGCGCATGAACAGCCTCACGCTGACAACAGGGAGCCGGGCCACGCGGGCCACCCTGAGATCGAGCCCGTTGGACAGCCGTCGGCGGTCGACCTTAGGAAAGTCGAAGTCGCGGATCGATCCGCTCGGCGGTGGCGACGTCCTGTCGAAGGCGCTCATCGGTCCCCCCGGGCGGCCGGCTCGTAGGTCAGCACAGCACGGTTGTCTGGGCCGAAATGATCCAGGGCGAAGGACCGAATCTGCTCGACTGTCACGGCGCGCAGCCGGTCGAGCTGTGTGTTCACCCGGCCCGGGTCGTCGAAGAACAGTTCGAACATCGAGAGCTGGTCGGCCCGCGAGGCGCCGTTCTCGAGCGCATGCACGAAGTCGGTCTCGGCAAGCGCGATCGCGCGGTCGACCTCTGTCTGCTCGGCATCACGGAGTCCTTCGATCTCCTCGGCCAGCGCCGACTCGAGCATATCCAGATCCGTGTGGGGATACCCGGTCGCCCACGTCAGCAGCATGGACGCCCCGGTCAGCAGCGGGTACTGGTACGAGACCACGCTCTTCGCGACGCGCCGTTCCCGCACCAGACGCCGGTGTAGTCGCGATGCGCGACCCATCCCGAGCAACGCCTGACATACCTCGCTCACCGCGAAGTCGTCCGCGGAAAAAGGCGGCGTCCTGAAGGCCATGATCAGCCGGGGCAAGGGCACCTCAGCGACGACGTGGTCCCGCGCCGTCTTGCCCAGCTTGGGCTCCAGGTCCACCCGTCCCGGGATGGACGGAATCGGCGGACCCGATGCGATCTCTCCGAAGTAGCGCTCCACCGCCTCCAAGGCGCTCTTCGAATCGAAGTCGCCGGCCACCGTGAGTACCGCGTTGTTGGGGATGTAATAGGTCTGGAAGAACTGCTCGACATCCTCCAGCGTCGCCGCGTCGATGTCTTCCATGGAGCCGATCACCGTGTGGTGATACGGATGGTCCTCCGGGTACATCAACCTCTGGAGGCGCTCCGCCCAATCGCCGTAAGGCTGGTTGTCGTAGCGCTGGCGCTTCTCGTTCTTCACCACATCCCGCTGGTTGTCGAGCTTCTCCTGGTTCATCGCAGGAAGCATCCACCCCATCCGGTCCGCCTCTAGCCAGAGCGCCAGGTCGAGCTCGTGGGAGGGGACCGTGTCGAAGTAGTTGGTCCGGTCGAACCAGGTGGTGGCGTTCAGCGTGCCCCCGGCCTTTTCGATCAGCTCGAAGTGGCGGTTCTTGGGCACGTGCGCGGAGCCCTGAAACATCATGTGCTCGAAGAGGTGGGCGAAGCCGGTCTTGCCCGGTGCTTCGTTCCGGGAGCCGACTCCGTACCAAAGATTCACGGCGACCACCGGGACCGTTCGGTCGGGCGACAGCACGACCTTCAGCCCGTTGTCCAGGCGATGGCGCTCAATGGGAACGCGGAGGCTCACGGTCTCTCCTGAAGTCTGGCGCGGAGCAGGTCGGGCACGAGATCCTCGTCGAGCGCCGCCTCGGCGGACTCCGGACCCGCGTCGAGTCGCTCCTCGATGGCCGATACGAGCGCAGCATCTACGTCGGACGAGTTGAGCCGCGCGCGCTCGAGCATCTCGTAGGCAACGCCCTCATGACCGGTGGCGGCCGTGGCCAGCGCAGCGGCGAGCTGAGCGTCCAAGTCGTCCGGACGCCGACGGGCCCCTGCGATAAGCTCTCCGGCCCCTTCCTCCGTGCGGCCTTCCTCCAGCAGGACGAGGCCGAATACGACGCGCACCCAACCGTTCTCGGGGTCCAGGCGCACCGAATCCGCCAGCGCGTCAGCGGCCCGGTCCACCTTGCCCGACAACGCGTAGGCGACGCCCAGCTCGTACATGATTTCCGCGTCGTCGGGATCAAGCTCCCGCGCGGCCGTCAGTTCCTTGAGCGACTGCTCCAAGAAGCCCTCACGCGACAGATAAGCACCGTACATCATGCGAGTGAGCGGTAGCTCCGGCGCCGTGATCGCCGCAACGCGGAGCGCGCGCTCGGCATCTGGATCGTCGAAGGCGGCGATGCCGTTGCCAGCGGTTGCAAGCACGAATGGATCTTCAGGATCCAGGGCCAGCGCCTGCTTGAACCGCTCGTAGGCGCTGCCGCTCAGTCCCAGCTCGCGCTCGGCGACTCCGAGCCAACAGTGGATCATCGGGTCTGCGGAGAACTCCTCCACGTGCTCGAGCACCAGCTCCGCTGACCCTTCCCAGTCGCCTTCCTCGGCGAGGGAGTGTGCCCGCTCCAGCAGTTCGCTCGCGGTCACCGGGGCCTCAACAGGTTATGGCCCGTCATCTGTGGGGGAGGCTCGATGCCCAAGTAGGCCAGCACAGTGGGCGCCACATCGCCGAGCCGCCCGCCCGATGCGAGCTCGATGTTCGCGTCGGTCCCGTCGAAGAGGATGAGGTCTACCGGCTCGGTCGTGTGGGCCGTGTGCACGTGCCCCTGCTCGTCGATCATCTTCTCGCAATTGCCGTGATCGGCGGTGATCAGCGCGACCCAGTCGGGATGATCGCGCACACACTCGATGATGTCGGCCAGACACGCGTCGACCGCCTCTACCGCCTTGACCGCGGCCGGAATCGAGCCGGTGTGCCCGACCATGTCAGGGTTCGCGAAGTTCACGAGGATGAAGGCATACTCGCCGCCGTCGATACCGTCGATGACCGCATCGGCGACACCTCGCGCGCTCATCTCGGGTTGCAGATCGTAGGTCGCCACCTTCGGCGACTGAATCAGTACGCGTTCCTCTCCGGGAAACGGATCCTCGCCTCCGCCGTTGAAGAAGTACGTCACGTGCGCGTACTTCTCGGTCTCGGCCGTTTTGAGTTGGGCCAGGCCCTCCCCGGCGATGATCTCGGAGAGCCCCATCTGCACATTGTCCGGCGCAAAGGCGACCTGAACCGGAAGCTCTGCCTGGTACTCGGTCATCGTCACGATGTCCGCCGGAATGGGCGCGTTGCGCTCGAAGCCGTCGAAGTCCGGGCGCGCGAGCGCCGACACGAGCTGTCGCATGCGGTCCGCCCGGAAATTCAGCAGGATGACCCCGTCCTCGGCCAAGATGCCCCGCTCTCCGGCTCCGCGAATGCCGGTGGGCGGAACGAACTCGTCGGTGACGCCCGCTTCGTAGGTGCTGGCTAGGAAGTCGGGGCCGTCCTCCCACGCGTCGGCCTCGCCGCGGACGATGAGATCATACGCCCGCTTGGTCCGCTCCCAACGCTTGTCGCGGTCCATCGCCCAGTAGCGACCCGTCACCGAGGCGATCTTCCAAGCGGCGCTTCGATCGCAGAGTGCGGCGACCTCCCTCAGGTATTCGCGTCCGCCCGTGGGCGAGGTGTCCCGCCCGTCCGTAAGACAGTGGACATGGACCGGTAGCTCGGCCGGAAGCAGCTCCATGAGCGCAACCAAGTGCCTCAGATGGCTGTGCACACCACCATCGGACATGAGGCCGATGATGTGCAGGGTGCCGCTACGCTCCCGGAGGCGCGTGGCTAAGCCGTCGAGGCCCAGGTGCTCCGAGAGCGACCCATCCGCCGCCGCCCGGTCGACGCGGGCGATGTCCTGATGCACGACGCGACCCGCACCCAGGTTGAGATGCCCGACCTCCGAGTTGCCCATCTGGCCGTCCGGGAGCCCTACGTCGGCACCCGAGCATGCCAGCCGAGTACGCGGCCTCGTGTCGTAGAGCGACCTGAACGTGGGCACAGAAGCGAGCTCCACGGAGTTGCCCTCGCTGGGCGTGCCCTCGAAGTCCGAGTGGCCCCAACCGTCCAAGATGACAAGAAGCACCTTTCGCATCGCGAAAATGTAACTACGATGCGGCGCTCCCCTACCCCGAGGCTCCGCGTGCGTATCGCACCCTTTCAAATGGAGCGGTGGCAGTCCACCTACGAGCACCGCGTCCGGTACAATCTCTCTGAAAGTGGGGTCCATCCGCTCTCTGTGTCCGAACTGCTGGAACTCGCGGGCCGGGGCGAGGGCGTAGACGACATTCGCCTCGGCTATGGCCAGTCGAACGGCTCGGACGAGCTACGCGAGCTGATCGCAGCGGACTACCCGGGAGCCACCGAGGCGTCGGTCCTCGCTACGACTGGGGGTGCGGAGGCCAACTTCGTCAGCTTCTGGCACCTATTCGAGGAAGGCGGCACGGTCGCGGTGGTCCTGCCCACCTACGCACAGGTGCCCGGACTCGTCGAGTCGTTCGGCGGGTGCATCGCGCCGGTTCCACTCTTGGAAGAAGAAGGCTGGCAGCCCGATCTCGACGCATTAGCGGATGCGTTGGCCAGCGGAGCGCGATGTGTGCTCGTCACCAACCCCAACAACCCGACCGGTGCGTCGCTCACGGCTCGGTCGATGTCGGGCATCGCCGACCTTACGGAGCGTCACGGCGCCTGGATCCTGGCGGACGAAGTGTATGCCGGCGCCGAGCTAGGGGAGCAGCGCACGCCGTCCTTCTGGGGCTGTCATGAACGCGTGCTCGTCACCAACTCGCTCTCCAAGGCATATGGGCTACCTGGCCTCAGGCTCGGCTGGATCGTGGGGCCTCCCTCCACGGTCGCTCAGCTGTGGGGGCGGACGGACTACACCACCATCACGCCTGCCTCGTTGTCGGATGCCCTGGGGCGCGTCGCGTTGGAGCCGGACACCCGCGCTCGACTACGCGAGCGCACGCGTGGCATCGTGCGCGGGAATCTGGCGATGCTCGAGGCGTGGATGAACGACCAGGGTGGACGGTTCCACTACCGAGCCCCGGACGCAGGCGCCATCTGCTTTGCCCGCTACGATGCCGAAATCGGCTCGACCGAGCTGGCGGAGAAGCTGCGCGTGGACCAGGACGTGCTGGTGGTCCCGGGCGATCACTTCGCCCGGGACCACCATCTCCGTCTGGGTTACGGCATCCCGGAGGTCGAGCTACGCGAGGCGCTCGACCGGGTCCGGGACACCTTCGACGGGCTTACTGCCTGACGTACCTCTGCAGCCTGCCCGGCGCGGGCCCAACCTCGGCGCCATAGATCACGCCGTTGATGTCCGCGGCCACGCCCTCGGCCGTGCATGTCCCGGTGCAGTCCGGATTTGGATCCGGGATCAGGTACATGACCTCGCCCGTACGGGCGCTGCCCACACGGATGCCTCGCGTCCAGGTCCCGTGGTCACGATTGACCGAGCCAGACTCGGAGTCCGCGCCGTAGAGGTTGTCGTCCTGGTCGATGAAGATCCCGCTCAGCCGGCTGAACTGGTACCACTCGTCCAGGAAGCGGCCGTTCTGGTCGAAGATCTGGATGCGGTTGTTGCCGCGGTCCGCCACGAAGAGGCGACCCTGTGAGTCCATCGCCAAGGCGTGCGGCTGGTTGAACTGACCAGGCCCGTCGCCTGTTCCGCCCCACTCCATGAGGTACTCGCCCCGGGAGTTGAACTTGATGATGCGATTCCGACCCGAACCGTGGCCCTCGCCGACGAAAATGTCCCCGTTGCCGGCGACGTAGACGTCGTTGGGCTGCCAGAAGAAGTCGTTCCCAGGACCCGCGGCCGCCATCTCGTTCATCGGGACGCCACCGGCACGCCCGAGTCGCATGAGGACCTGACCGGTGGGGCTGAACTTGATCACCTGGTGCCCGTAGATCTGAGCGCCTGCCACAGGCGCCGGCGGCGGGGCGCCGCGGCGACCGGCTGGCCGGCTGTCCTGGCCGTCGACCACCCAGACATTGCCGTCCGGGTCGACGTCGATCCCGTGCGGCCAAACGAGGATCCCGGCTCCGAAGCTCGTCACCATGTTGCCCTGGGCGTCGAACTTCATGATCGGATCCATACCGGAGTTGATGAGACAGCCGCGCGCATTCGTCGAGCAGCGGTCGGCCACCCAGACGCTCGTTCCATCCACATCGATCTCCACGGTGCTGGAGGACCCGAACGACCGGCCGGCGGGCATCCGGTTCCAGCCTTCGATGGTGCGATACGGGTTCTGGAGATTGTTGGTCGGCGCCATGTCGGCCTGCGCCGTCACGACCATGGGTGCGACGGTCATGGCCGCGAGGACCAGGGCCGAAGCCGCGATTAGGTGATGCTTTCCTGACATGGGTCGACTAACTCACTGAAGAGGTGACGGTGGGTCGGGTTCCGATCGGCG
>Ga0224512_10004485_pt1 | contig 11752 bp, 10 predicted proteins | sample SF_May12_sed_USG_4_FD_169103 | JGI IMG/M metagenome (GOLD analysis project Ga0224512, IMG submission 169103) | Sediment microbial communities from San Francisco Bay, California, United States - SF_May12_sed_USGS_13 | ecosystem: Environmental > Aquatic > Marine > Sediment | place: USA... | reverse complement strand
GCCCGGGCAGAGGCGTGGCGAGAATCCAGTCGCGAATCTGGCGACCTGCCGTGGTCAAGGCGTCGATGTCATCGACGTCGAGGTCATCGAGCAGCCCGGCGATCCGCTGGTCCAGCTTATCGGCCTTCAGGAAGTCTCGATAAGCAGCCGATGTCGTCGCAAATCCGCCCGGTACCGTGACACCTAGGTTACTGAGATGCCCGATCATCTCGCCCAGTGATGCATTCTTGCCGCCGACAATCTCGACATCGTTCATGCCGAGCTCAGCGAATCCGATTACGTATGGCTCCAAATTCACTCCCTTGTGTTCCCTCGCAGGAACTGGACAATCGGTTCAATACAAGACAGCGTCACAGGAACCGCTGTCATCCCGGGAACCTTTCCATGTATGAACGCACCGTTTTCTTTCTTTCAGACCAGACCGGCGTGACCGCGGAAACCCTGGGGCACAGTCTTTTGACCCAGTTCGAGGGTCACAATTTTCGGAAAGTGACTTTGCCATTTATAGATTCCGAAGACAAGGCGCACGAGGCTGTTGGCAAGATCGATCTGGCAGGCAAAACCGACAAACTCAGACCTATCGTTTTTTCTTCGCTGGTACAGGATGAGTTTCGCGTCATTGTCAAGCAAGCCGCGGGGCTGTACCTCGATATCTTCGATGCATTTCTCGAGCCGCTCGGTGAGGAATTGAAGCAGGAACCCGCGCACGCCACTGGTCGCGCGCACGGCATGAGCGATATCAATACTTATATGAAGAGGATAGAGGCGACGAACTTCGCGCTTGCAAACGATGATGGTGGGATCAGTCGAAACTACGATATGGCGGACGTCATTTTGTTGGGCGTGTCGCGCTCTGGAAAAACTCCTACCTGCCTGTATCTGGCGCTCCAGTACGGCGTTTATGCGGCAAATTTTCCATTGACTGAGGAAGAATTCGAGTCAGGAAGGCTTCCGCAAATCCTAGTCAAGCAAAAACAAAAGCTCTTTGGTCTCACCATCGCGCCCGATCGGCTCCGCCAGATCCGAAAAGAACGGCGGGCCATGGGACGGTATGCCTCGGCACAACAGGTGCGCTACGAGATCAGGGAATCGGAAAAGATTTTCAAGCGCTACGGAATCCCGTACGTGGATACGACGGAATTTTCGATCGAGGAAATCGCGAGCAGAATACTGGATAGTACCGGTGTTGAACGTCGAGTGCGACCCTGATTTTTTCGCCACGAAGCGTCGATCTGGAACGGTATTTGCACACGTTTTGTGACGGGGTTGCTGTGCTATATTGACTGCATGCTACTGGATCATCAGCTCGTACCACAAACCATCGTCAAGCCGAAGAGCTTCGTCGGTTTGATGGCGTTGTATGAGAGTAATTACCTGCGTCTGTTACATGTCATCCCGGAACTTCAGCGCCTTGACGGTTGCTTTCGGTCACGAGTCGCTGGTGACTGCGACCTGCATGTCGAGATTCTCGAGCGCAGTCGGTATACCGTGACGCTGTCGCTCACATACCGTTTCGACGGTGACCGCGGGATGGTCGCCGATCCGGACATGCGGTTACGGGCGTATCTGGACGGCAGGCTTGCAGAGGCAATGAGCGTGTGCGGTCAGCATCGACATTCCGAACTTCGTCGCCTGGTTCGTGCGCATAGCGAGGAACTCGATGTACGCTGGCAGCGCAACGTCATTCTCAATAAATGGCTCGAATACCTGACTGATCAGGGCCACCTGATACTCGATCGCTAGACCGGCGACCGCGCGATCTGGCTCGTAACCGCGATCGCGGTCATGCCGGCGCGATCCACGCCAAAACTGTCGAATAAGTCCGCGTTTTGCCTGCGCTTGCTTGGCATGATTCACGGGCGTGCTAGACCGGGGCTGCGGGTCTCGAGCACCGATTATGTAAAGAGGGACCGGCATTGACGACACTGAATGCGATTTTCAGTACTACGCGTGAGAAACCGGAGGAAAGCGACAAGCTTCTGAACCTCTATTGGAATCGCGCGGAACTCAAAAAAGAATTCGCGAGGCTGCGCGAGGAGCGGTTCCAATTGCAGGAATCCGTCAAACGCCAGGAGGGTGTGGCGGCGCGTATGCAACAAAAACTCGAGCACCTCGAGAATCTCTTGCTCGATCCCGACTGGGTCTACAGCGTTGTCACGTTCTTTCAGTTTCGCCGCCTCAATTTACACTGCACAAATAAACTTGCGCGATTTGCAGAACAGCTCAAACAGCAGCGCGAGAAGAAACAGCACAGCCATCGCCTGGTCGAGTGGAACGAGGACCGAAAACGGGAGGCGGCCACCGTCGAACGGGAAATTGGCGAGCGAAGACTGAAACTGCAGCTGCTGAAAGATCAACTGCAGGCGGAGCGAAGTCATCTGCTGTCAATGAACAGTCTGCTGAGGATATTTCGACGTCGTTCGGTCATGTCCAGGCTTGACAAACTGGCTACCGAAATCAACGCGACGCATCAACAAGAGGTCGAACTGCTCCGGCAATTCGAAGAGATACGACATCGCCCGCCGCCGGACGTCGATGGTCTGGATATACGGTCGAAACGGCAGATCAATTTCACAATTCTTGCCTATGCGCAACAACTGTATCTGCATTTTACTGACGGCGATGATCTGGCGGGCATGAGCAAAGAAGCCAATGAAAAAAGTGCCGGTTCGATTAATTACGGTCGCAAGGATGAATGCGAGTATCTGCTCGAACGCATGCAGAAGCGCCTCAAGTCGTTCGAGCAATCGTCAGAATTTCCCGATGTTCTGCGTCGGCGTGCCACGCTCATTGCCGGGCAGGCCAGGTTTCGCAGCGACGCAGATTCGGTTCCAATTGCGCAAACCGTCGCCAAGCTCCACATCATCCAAGCCAATGGCCTGGTCCAGGAACGTAATGCCAACCTGCTCGGCGAAGACTACTGGCAGTTGTCGAATGCGCTGAGCCAGTAAGCCGGCATCCATCACGGTAACCCGGATTCGCGCCGCGCGGCGCGCGCGGCTCAGATGTCGGTGCGATACATCTGCCGCTTGAAACGCGGCATATCGGTATCCGAGACCCCTGGCAGATGCGTCGTAACACTGGGCACGGGCACGCCATTCTGGCGCAGCGCGTCATCTACGGTGCTGTTTTCCCGATGGTCATCGCCGGGGTCATTGACGTCGGCGACTGGCGCCGGCCGTGATACCGGATTGGACAAGGGTACGGCGAGCTCGTCGTCGGCAAACTTCTGGCGCATCAGCGAATCCGGGTACGGCGGAGACGGCAAGGCAGACCTGAGCGGCGGCAGGCCGTCGACCGGCGTGCCGAGGGCAACCTGATCGGGTCTTTCGACGATCAAGGCAGGGCTCGGAACCTCCCGGTCAGCAAGTTCGGTCGCGGGCTCGGCACGAAGTGCCGTTACGTTGCTCGAGGCAGTGGCCGGGCCGCTGAGCAGCGCCGACAGCAGAAAGGCGCCGATGCCGTATCTAGCAGCCTGTTTCGGTCGTGCCGGTCTTTTAGCCACGACGGCCTCCTGTCAGAGGGGGTTCGGTCTTATAGAGTAATATAATGCCGATACAACAACTAGCGTGTTATTTGCGCCGTCTGGGCAGGCGCCCTCTCGATTTCACGTAACTGGGCCAAGTCTGTAACGATGTCCGCGGCCTGGTCAAGCTGCACATCCGGGCGTTCGTCAGTTTCCAGGTCCTCCAGGCTGGCGGCAGGTTCGAGCCCCAGCGCCCCGCGCCGCTCGTTTTCGAGCGCTAGCGCGCGCTGTCTTTCCGACTCGCGTTGTTCGCGGCGCACATCAATATTCAGCGACACTGATTTCTGTTCCCGCTCGGCTACGTCGTCCTCGATATTGCGCAGAAGATACAGGTAGTTTGGATCGTCTTTTGCCCGCTCCGCATGGGTTGCGGTCAATGAATGAATCGTGTTGTCGAGCGGATCGCCGGGACGAAATCGAGTTGTCTGAATCGTGTCCCAGGGCAATGCCGAGTCTCTGACACTCTCGCCAACCTGGTGCTCATCGATGGGCGAGGGCAGCGTGATATCGGGATCGACACCGCGATGCTGTGTGCTCTCACCCGTTACCCTGTAGTACTTGCCAATCGTAAGCGTAAGCTGACCAAAGCCCATGTCACCTTCCGGCTGCAGATATTGATCAAGGGAGTACAGATTTTGCACCGTGCCTTTGCCAAAAGTCTTTTGACCAATGATGACACCGCGCTCGTAGTCCTGAATCGCGGCAGCAAAAATCTCCGAGGCCGAGGCGCTGAAGCGGTTCACCAGCACCGCCAGTGGCCCATTGTAGGCTACCCTGGCGACCGGATCCGGATCATCGAGACGGCTGATGCGGCCATTCGAGTTTCTTAGTTGGACGACGGGGCCGTTGTCGATAAAGAGTCCGGACAAAGCGGTCGCCTCGGTAAGATGGCCACCCCCGTTATTGCGCAGATCCATAATCAGACCGTCGATGCCTTGTTGCTCCAGTTCGGCGATCAGGCGCTTCACGTCTTTGGTCGTACTCTTGTAGTTCTTGTCGCCGTCACTCAGCGCACGGTAGTCCCGGTAAAAACTCGGTATTTCGATAATGCCGATCGACCATTCGCGACCCTCGCGGGGCACTTTGATGACCCGGCTTTTCGCCGCTTGCTCTTCGAGCCTTACCTGATCCCTGATCAGGCTCAAGACACGTTCGCTGTTACCGGGCACCGCCCCGGCGGGAATTACATGCAGACGGACGACCGTCTTTGCGGGACCGCGAATGAGATCCACGACATCATCGAGGCGCCAGCCGATGACGTCGACCATTTCACCATCGTCACCCTGTGCGACGCCGATAATGCGATCGTTTGGCTTCAATGTGCCATCGATCGCAGCCGGGCCACCGGGGATGATGGCTACGATTTGAACATAGTCCTCCTCGGTCTGCAGCGAGGCACCGATGCCGAAATACGAGAGGCTCATCTGTATCCGATACTCTTCCGATTGTCGTGGCGACAGATAGCTCGAATGCGGATCGAGAGTATGCGCGAATGCATTCATGAATGTCTCGAATACATCATCGCTCTTGATCTGATCCATGCGTTTTATATAACGCTTGTAACGATTGGCTAATACGTCACGTGTCTCTTCCCAGGGTTTGTCGGTCAAAGCGAGATTCAGGGCGTCATTCTTGACGCGCTTACGCCATACTTCGTCGAGCTCGGCAGTCGTGGTCGCAAACGGGGTGTCCGTACGATCGAATAAATAACTCTCAACTACCGAGAAGTCGGGTTCTGTATCGAGCTGCCGTAACGCAAATTCGAAACGCTCACGCACGCGCGTCCGATACAAATCGAACATCGCAAACACAGGTTCGAGCGGCTTGCTCTTGACAATGTCATCGAGCTGGTGCCGATATTGTTCGAAAAATTCGATATCGCTCGCAAGCAAATACATGCGGTTGCGATCCAGCGCCTGCAGGTATTGGTCCATCACGCGAGACGACAATTCATCGTCGACGGCAATGTGAAGGTAATGTGATTTCTGAATGAACTGAGTTATCAATTCGCCGACGTTTTCATGACGCGCCTCGGGTTTGAGGTCGGCAAGCGATTCAGTCGCCTGATTGCTTGCAATGGCGGTACAGGCCATGAACACGAGCAGCAGGCCGATGGCGGCACGCGGGCGTCGGGTCTCAAATCGGTTCAATGCACTCTCCACTGTGTAAGTTGGCCGAGCCAGTCTGGCTAGGCTAGATGTCTGGCACGCTACGATCAAGGGCGCATTTGGCATATTGCCAGGCTATCTTGCCGGAATAAATATACCAATATGGAAACTCCTGCACGCCTCCGCCGATAGCAATGACTACGATCGTGGCGCGCGCGGCTGAGTCGACCACCGCCAGCCTTGCCGCGGTGTTGCTCGTGTTGCCATGCTCGGCGCCGAGCAGTCACGCCCGAACGAAATGCGGCCGTTGTCCGTTACAGCGCTGACCTGCCTGATTATGACCTCAAACTCGGCGCCGAGTTTCTAAGGCTTGATCCTTCGCAACCACGCCTCGGAGGCGGCTCGAGACACGGGGGGTTGGGCCAGCTCTGCGCAGCCGGCTGACGTGACGGCCTCTCGCGAGGCCGACTGCAGGCTGACGCTCGTTCAGAATTGTCAGACTCCCGGTGGACACGGCTTAACTGAACACGTCACGCCGCGTTCAGCCGAATAGCCGCAGCCGCTTCTCGGCCTTGCCGGAGGCTTTGTTCTTGCGCCGGCGGCGCATCCGTGTCTGCAGCTTTTTGCGCCGATCCTCGAGCCATCCCTCCCGGTTGACCGGAGCGTCGACTCCCCGCTCCTCACGGACCTGGTCGCGAAAATCGCAGAAATCCTGATAGGCATCGATTTCGTGCCTGAGTTCGCGGACCACGAGTTCGATCATTATCGCGTCATCGAGGAACCCAAGGCACGGTATGTGGTCGGGAATCAGATCTTCGGGCTCGGAGAAATAGGCCAGCGCGTTGAGCACGCGTTTGGCGTCGTCGTGTGGCAACCGCCAATCGGTATCATTCAGCATGCGGATCATCAGTTCGAGCTTGTGCATGCGCTCGAGGATAAAACCTGGTGCAACATCCTTGTTGAGACCTGCCAGCATCGCTTCGGCACCCGCAACGATACTTTCTGGTGATTGCAATGCGCGCGTCTGGCGCGCCTGTTGCATAATCAATCGAAAGTGCTTGAGGTCATTGTCGTCAAGTTCGAAAGAGACACGCAGGCCCATGGCGACTCCTGAAGATTGCGGAAGTCCGCAGACTATCACGGCAGCAGGTACCGTCAATTTCGAATTGCGGGATTGCCGGGCCGGACCTTACTTACGGAAGCGTCTGTCCCAGTTTTTTGAGCGATCGAACTGCCCGGTGTTGTATGGATCGATACCGGACTCGTCATCATTTTCGAGCATCGAGTCGTCGACGATCTTTAGTGTGTCGTGAGTACCGGTGTCTTCACGAACGTACTTCTTGCGAATCAGTACGTTTTTGCCCGGCCCGGCGTCTTCGATCTCGGCTTCAATATGGGGGTCAAGCTCGACGAATTCGGGTTGTGGGCGCGGCACGCTGCGTCGGGGCGCTGTCACTGGTGCCATCTTCCTGACCTTATTCGCCGGCAAGGGCGTTGCCCGCCTGGGATGACGCACAGCGGCTTTGCCGGGACCCAGCCTTTCTCGTATCCAGTCTGTGAAACGCTCGATCATCCTGATTTCTACCCGGCGAGCGGGAGCCCTCCATTCGGTGACTATAGGCCTTCGCCTTGGCTAGTTTGCACCAAAGCTTACATAATTTCTAGGGAAGTTGCTCTAATGGGCTGATGTTCAAAGAATTAATGTGATGAGCGTCACAATTTCCGGTTCCCGAAGGCTAGGCGCATGCGGTGTTCAGGCGCCGCTGCGGCCGGTGCGGCGCCAACCCCAGCGCATCAGACGCAAGGTCTGACAGGCAAGATAGGGTGACAGGACGAGAAACCAGGCGACTGTGTCGCCGGTTCTGATCTTGGCGCTCAGCGTACTGAAAAAATCACCATAACCGTAGCCGCCGTAAGCGCCGAAAATCGCCTCGCCAACGATATAAATACCAATCGGCATCAGCACAAAGCCGAAGAACAGCAGCCCCAGGAACAGCGCGAGTTCGCTGGTTGCGATTTGTTTCAGACTTGATTGGCGCATGCGTGACCGGTGCGTTCGGTGACCAGGGCGCGCTATCCTTGCTCAGCCCATCCAAAAGTGCAAGCTGGCCGGATCGCTTAGGGATACCGGCGTATCAACAGCTGGACGGTGCTAGTCCGTATCGTCTTCGCGACGTCGATAGTTGCGGCGACCGTAGATCAGGATGCCGAGATGCACGCAGGCGGCCGAGAAAAGCAAGTAGTGCGGCAAGACCCACATCCAGTTGCCAATGTACAGCGTCGCAAACAACGCGCTGACACCTGCCGCCAAATAAAAATAGGGAAGGGAGTCATAGACCAGTTTCGGGAGCCAGATCTTGCGGGAGACGAACTTACCCGCATGTTTTATGAGCTGCTGTGTGTCGCTCAGCCCTGCGGATTTCCTTGCTACGTCGCTGTGCATCATCCTGATGTCGCCATCCATTGCAGACAAAAAACAGCATACCTGCTGCTAAGCCGGCTGTCCGTGATTGGGCTCACAAATCAGCTGCAACGGCCGTCGCAGTCAGGCGTCGCGCTTCGGGCGTTCTTCGTACCGGAACTTCGCTGTGCCGATCGACACGATGTCACCGCTCTGCAGGACATGTTCCGAGACCTTTGCCGAGTTGACGAAAACTCCGTTCTTGCTACCCCAGTCAACGATGCGTGCGGTATCGCCTTCGGTGACAACCAAAGCATGGCGCCGGCTGACGTAAGTGCCACTGAGTTGTATATCATTCTGCGGCGTACGACCGATCGTGAGTCGATTCTTGAACAAGGGAAACCGCAATACCTGTCCGTCGATATTACCGATCAGTACCCGCGTAATTCGATCGCCGCCCGGTCGATCATCGATCCGCTGGGACATGCGATTGTCGATCTCGTGAATAACTTTCTCAATCTGACCGATCGACTCGACCTGTTCAGTCTTCTTCGCCAGTTCGGTGAGGAGACAATTGATGGCCTCGCTCTTGGTCGACAGCTTTTGTTCATAGTCCTCGATCTGCCCCGTGAGCGCTCGGATCTGTTGTTCCAGTGCTTCGATTTGTTTCTGATGCTTTTCTTCGCTCTGACTGATCATGTTCTCGAGCTGGATGCGAAATCCGCGAGTGTCAATGAGATCGGACGTCAATTGCTCGTTTATCGATTCGTGCTCGGAGATCGTATTCTGTGCCTCGCCGAGCTCGAAACGAACCGTGCGTAATTCCTCTTCATGTCGTTGTTCAATTGTGTCAAGCCGCCCCTGCAAGGCAGCGCTGGCCTTTTGCTGCTCAGCCAGCTCCTGCCGCAACGCATCAGCCGCAGCCGTGGCGTCATCGAGTGCCTTCTGCATCGTGGAGTGGCTGTTTTTGAAATTTGTCGATTCCTCGGTGCGGTCCTGGAGCTGCTGTCGCAAATCGCTCGTAGTCTGGTGCTGCTCGGCAAGCTCAAGCTGTAACTCTTCGATCACCACCGTGGAGCGGTCAACTGCCTTTTGCATCGCGTCGTGAATATTCTTGAGGTTAGCGGCTTCTTCTATGCGGTCCTGCAGCTGCTGTCGCAGCGAATCGGCATACGCCTCGCTGCGTTCGATACGACTACGTAGCTCGGCGATCAAAACGACGTCGCTCGCAATCTGCCCCGCCTGCTCCGATAACAGTCGTTGGGTTTGTTCGACCTCGGCATTGCTTGCAGCTTCCATTTGCCGGTGCAAGGCCTCATTGTCTTGCTGTAATACCCTAATTGAATCATCGCGCGTTTCGACGTCCGCACGAGCAGCCGTCAATTCCTTACGCAGGTATTCACTGTCCTGCTGCAGTTGCCGAATAGCAGCCTGCTGCGTATCCCAGCGTGTCGCCCGGGCGTCAATGTACGTCTCGAGTTCGGTCAGGGTTTCCTGCGAGATCTGCAACGCTTGCTGCTGCTCGGTCAGCTTGCGCTCCGTCTGCTCGTCTTTCTCGATTGCGCGCTGCTGCGCGTCGCGTAGTATGTCGACCTCGGTTTCGAGCTCTTCAATTCGCGCATTTGCCGTACCAAGAGTTTCTTTCAGCTCTGCGGCTGCGAGCATCTCGTCAGCGATCTGTTGCTCGAGTTGGTCGTGCGCGGTCTGCAGGCTGAGATAATCATCCTCGTGCTCGCGAATCTCGGATTTCAGTGTCTCGATAACCTGATCGCGTTTCTTGAGTAAGGCTTCCTTTCGGGAGAGCCGCTTGCTGACAACATCGAGCTCGCGATTCAGTTTGCGCGTCTGTTCCTCACGGGCCTGAATCTCGGCCTCGAGACCCAGCCATTTCGAGCGCAGTTGCTCAATATCGAACTGAAGCCGATTAATAGTCTCGGAGCGTGATTGAAGATCCGACTCCAGGTTGGAGATTGCGACATTACGGTCGCCCGACGCTGTTATCTTATTGTCGACATTGAACGTGTGTGCATCGGATTCGAGGTCGGCCGCAGCCGCGTCGGACATGGCTCCGAGCGTCAGTACTTCGAGTTCGGCCGTCGGATCGTCGTCGTCGTCGACTGAGACTAATTCATTGATATTGTTCTTTTCATTAGCCATACAATCATAATACCACGGGTCGCCCTCCGCGGCTGGCGGACCGAGTATTTTGTAGCCCGATTAATCAGGAGCGCCCCTAGTCGCAGGGCACCGTTCGACTCTCGGCCCAGTGTCGCAACGCGGCCACGCGCTCCCGCATGACGACGGCCAGTGGCCGCGTCTGCCGCGCTTCGCCGAGCATATGCGCGGTTTGCAGCGGCTCCTCGGTGGCATGCGCAGCATACAGTGCCGCAACGATTACCTGCTCGATCTCGGCGCCGGAGAAGCCGTCTGTTGCGTCGACGAGTGCATCGATGTCGAAAGCGCCGGGCTTGTGGCCGCGGTTGTTCAGGTGAATTCCGAGAATCGCCGCCCGTGTTTTGGCATCCGGCAGGTCAACGAAGAAAATTTCGTCAAATCGACCTTTACGAATGAGTTCCGGTGGCAAAGAACTGATGTCATTGGCCGTTGCGACGACGAAAACCGGTGCCTTTTTTTCGGCCATCCAGGTCAGGAAAGTACCGAGTACCCGCTGCGTCGTTCCCGTCTCACCGCCACGACCGGCAATACCCTTTTCGATTTCGTCAATCCATAACACGCACGGCGACATGACGTCCGCAGTATGTAAAGACTCGCGAAGTTTGCGTTCCGTCTCGCCGTGATATTTATCGTAGATGGCACCAAAATCGAGGCGCAACAGCGGTACGCCAAATATGCCGGCGGTCGCTTTTGCTGCGAGGCTCTTGCCGCAGCCCTGTACGCCGATGAGCAGAATGCCTTTCGGCGAGTCGAGATGAACCGCATTATCATCACCGCGGAATGCGGGTTTGCGCCGCGACAACCAGGTCTTCAGTCGCTGTAGCCCGCCCACGTCATTGAATCGTGCCGTGTCATATTCGAACTGCAGTGCGCCGCCGCGATTGAGTAATTTGTACTTCGCCTGCATGACGAGCGGCAAATCGCTTTTGGTAATGGCCCCATCCACAAAAATCGCATTACGTGCCAGCTGTTCGGTATCAGCATAGGTCAGTCCGGCGAGGTTTTCGATAAGGAGTTTGTAGGCTTTAGGATCGGCCTGAACTCGCGAGCCCGGATTTGCCTGCGTCCATTCGTCGGCGACCCGCCGGATAATGTCGCGGCGTTCATCGTCTGAAGGCAACGCCATTTCGAAGCGAGCGCTGAAGGCGTCGAGTTCCCTGGGCAGCTCGATCGTGTGGCTCATCAGGATAAGCTGCCGTGGAATATCCCGGTACTTGATACAAATGTCCTTGATCAGGCGGGTGTGTAGCGGTTCATTGAGGAACGGATGAAAATCCAGGAGCACGTATATGCCCGGTTTGGATACTGCGCGAATGTGCCTGAGTACATCCGTTGGCTCGGAATTGATCGCCTGAGGCTCAAGGTCAATGTCGATGCGCTGCAGGCCGTCTGTTACCGTCCAGCGAAATAACGGCAGGTAGTTACCTGCGGAACCGCTGACCGTTATCGCCTTGAGCATATCGAGCATCCGCGCTTCGTCGCGGGTTTCGATAACGACGATTGGCGTGCGCGATCGCAAAATAACTTCGAGATCGTGGCGTC
>Ga0224512_10004484_pt1 | contig 11755 bp, 13 predicted proteins | sample SF_May12_sed_USG_4_FD_169103 | JGI IMG/M metagenome (GOLD analysis project Ga0224512, IMG submission 169103) | Sediment microbial communities from San Francisco Bay, California, United States - SF_May12_sed_USGS_13 | ecosystem: Environmental > Aquatic > Marine > Sediment | place: USA... | reverse complement strand
AGGGACGATGTTCTTATGTTTCTTGAATATATATTAGATAACATTGGTGCCAGAAATTTTTATTTCATAAAACAGATGATTTCTACGAAATGCCTTAATGGTATTATCAATACCATAAACAATGAATCCCTTGTTGTTATCTGGCTTTGGGATTTCAATAAATGTTGATAAAAGAAAACTGATCATAAACAATAAACTAAAAAAAGAAAAACTAGAGTTTTATCCACACAAGATAAACCATGATGGAATAGTAATTGATGGACATTACGGCAATGTTTCATTTGAGGCAATGCGTTGGCTTGCAAAACACAACATTTCATTGTCTTTGCTAAATTGGAATGGTAAGCTTCTTAGTATTGCATTACCTGAGACTCCAAAGTCAGGGAGGCTTCGTGTTACACAATACCTAAAGTATTTGGATAATGATTTTAGATTTAAGATTGCGATTAAAATTATTAATAATAAAATCAGTCATTCATTGAATCTTTTAAAGGAATTATCAAGGTTTTACAATGTTGTAAACTTTAAAAGTTTTAAAAGACGCGTTGATGATGAAGAAAATCACTTTAAAATCAACTTGAAGCGCTTTAACGTTAAGAATAGTCAAGATTCTTTAAAATTATTAAAGATTTTAATGACTTTTGAGGGTAGAATTGCCTTACTATACTGGTCAGAGTTGGGTAAGATCTTTAAAACTTTAAGCCCTGCGTTTAACTTTAAAGCAAGAAAGAGTAAAGAATTATCAAGAAATTATAACGCGTCAGATGAGATAAACGCATTACTAAACTATGGATATTCAATACTAGAGGCCGAAGTAAGAAAGGCAATAAACTCTGTCGGTCTTGATCCAAGCATTGGATTTTTACATGAGATTACACAAAGCCGTACTCCTTTGGTTTATGACATTCAGGAGTTATTCAGATGGATTGTAGATTTGTCAGTCATTCAGGTATTGGAGCAAAATAATATTAAAAAGTCTGATTTTATAATTACTGAAAACTATCATACACGACTCAAAGAAAGTACGGCACATCTATTAATTGATGCAATTAGGTTCAATTTTGCACTCAAAGTGCCGTATAAGGCAGGAAAAAACTACTATTATTCAGTGATTTTAGAGGATACCGTAAAGCAATTGGCACACCACATCTTGGGCAAGTCAAAAGACTTTGAATTTGCAATTCCTGAAATTCATCTTGCAAGAAATGATGTCACAAATCTCAGAGAAAAGATAGAGTCCATGACACCTGAGGAGAGAAAGCAACTTGGAATTAATAAGTCAACTTTATGGTATCTTAAAAAGAATTTACAAGACAATAAGAGTTTTAAAATTTATGACAAAGTATTGAGTAAGATTCAATGAATTCTTTATAATGATTTAATTAAATTGATAATGATTGTGAGTGTTTAAAATCATTATTAATCTTGAATATTATAAATCATTTTTAGAAAAAGAAGAGAATCTAATCTTTGTTGGTTCTAAACTTTACTAGATAAATTCCCGCACCGACAAATCCTGTAACTGCTGGTATCATCCAAATCATACCGGATAGTCCACCAATTACCAGGGCTGATGAGTCAAGTGAGAGTAGTTCGCCTGCTACTGGTTGAGATGTTCCTAAACCTGCAAAGGTCCCCCTAATTTCAATTTCGGAGTCATCTTCTTCAAAATTAATTGTGATAAATCTGAATTGAGAATTAGATTCTATTTCGTTATAGGGGATTTGAATACCATCAATAAGAATAATGAACGTTTCATCCTGACCACTGGATTTTTTAGCATCTAATGATTCTCTTGGAATCTTAAAAGAAACGGTTCCTTCATTTGGTGATTCAATTTGAATAAACAGGGTGAAATTGTTTGGATCAAAAATTACATCCTTTATTTCTCCTCCTAACATGAAATAAGGTAAATCAAAAGTTCCTCCAGTTGGAATTTGTACCTCAAAAGTATTGATAGTTTCTGGATTTTCTTGCTTTGGAGTATATGTTATCGTCGTTTCTTCAATTTCCTCGTCATAAGATACTCTAACCAAATATTCTCCTGGATTCTTCCATAATGGTTTTTCAGCAATTAGTGTATGAGAATATTTACCATCAGGGGCAGGGAAAAATTGCACAATATCAACTAAATTTCCATCAAAAAATATTTGAAGAATAAGTGGAGTGTTGATAATGACAGTTTCCACTTGGCCTGAAATAACAATAGTATCGCCTTCGTCATAGTGATTATTATCAGTCATTACTGTAAGGAATTGGATTTGTGAACTTTGAGCAAAAACAGGGACAGTAAAAAATCCTAAGATCATTCCAATGACCAGTAGAAATCTCACATTATATCTCAAAATTTTGTGAACTTAAGATTGTCGTTAGGTTTATTGAAAATGTACCAAAACCTTAAGTTAATAAAATATTCAGAAACTTTATGGAAGAAAATTCGGAGGTTAAACCCACAAAATTACTAGTGTTAGTCCCTATTTTTCTTGGATTGTTGGGTGGAATTTTGGCATATATTGCACTCAAAGATTATAGTCAAGAAAAAGCAAATGATGCAATTTACTACAGCATAATAAGTTCTGTAGTGATGGTTGGACTCTATATTGTATTTGGACTTATTTACATGCAAAATGCATTGTCGATGATGCCCTTTTGAAAAAATAATTTCAAATTTATAAAAATTTGCGATCATCATTTAGAATGATCTCTCTTATTACGAACTTATGATGTTATTTCTTTAGTGATTCGAATTTTATTTTTTGCAGGATTTTTAGGAATAGTGTTACTTTTAGGCTCAATTCCATCTTCTATATCTAATCCAGAAGTTCTACCGTTTGCAAATCCAAACGCAGTAATTCACATGTCTAGTACTGCAATAGATATACTTGATAATCTCCCTGAACCAAAATCAGAAAATGAAAGGATGAAAAAATTTGATATTGGATTTTATGATAAAATTAATTCAAAAATTAACCTACAAAATGAAGAAACAGAATATTATACAATTATTGTATTTCTAAAAAATGACGATCCTGATGTTTATCCTAAAGGATTTGCCCCAAAATCAAAGTCTTTTGTAAATAAAATATCTCTTGCAAATAATCTAGAAAAATATCACGGTGCAACTGATGTCTATGTTGGTCACACCCTATCATTTGTAAGTGCAAAAATCCCTGTGTCTGAAATTCCCGTTATTGCAGATTATGAAAATATCTTCATTCTTGGAGATGGAGAATCTCCGATTAACTTCCAACTTAATATTTCTAAAAATGTGATTAACGCAGATAATCTTTCATTTACTGGCACAGGTGTTAAGGTTGCACTTTTGGATTCAGGAATAAATCAATTACCTCATGATGATTTACCTATTCCAAATACAATAATCAATCAAATATTTTGCACCAACAACGATTGCCCATCTTCTCTTCAAGATTTTGATGATGGAGTTACCGGAACAGGACATGGGACACATGTTGCTGGGATAATTGCGGGTCAAGGAATTGCAGACACTACAAAAAAAGGAATTGCACCTGGAGCACAATTATTCAATGTAAAAATTCCTGAAGGTGATCTGGAGGGAACAAGTAATGCTTTTGCAAAAGGAATGGATTGGGCAGTTACAAATGGAGCCAGAGTGATTAATTTGTCACTTGGAATAAATGCAGACGATGATGCTGGAATGTATACCATCGCAAGTCTGATTGCCGATGAGGCCGCAGATAAAGGTGCTTTTGTTTCTGCTGCTGCATGCAATAATCCAACTAGTCAAGATGACTTTGATGTTTGTCCTCCTGCAACGGGGGTCAACGTTTTAGCTGTAGGTGACATGGATGACAAAAACCAAGAGAATCCTATCAATTATGAAATATCATTCAGAAGTAGAATTGGTCCCCTCCCCGATACAAGACTAAAGCCAGAAGTAGTTGCTCCAGGAGAAAACATATTCTCTCCAGAAAAGACTTCTACAAACGGATATGCTGACTTTGATGGAACAAGTGCTTCTACTCCTCATGTTTCAGGATCGGGAGCCATTCTTTTGGATGCTCATCCTGAATTAATACCCCTAGAGACAAAAATGTCATTGATTGCAGGTGCAGATTGGAGAGGTCCTTCATTGTATACTGCTTCTGTACATGAATCAAGTCCTAATACTGACGTCAATGAATGGGGATTTGGATTGATTGACGTGACTGAATCATTGAATCTTATTGATAATGGAAAAGTAATCAAGGATACAAAAAGTATCAGTGAAACTAAAGAATACAACTTGTCTGTGACAAACGGACAACAAACTAAGGTATTTTTATCCTGGTTTAAACATCCTGGAGGTTCTGTCGAGAATCCAATTGATGTTTCGAATAGTAATTATCAGCTCGTGATAAAAGATCATAATAATCAGACTGTTATTGACAGCCTGTCAAATTTTCAAAATCCTGAATTTGTGGTATTCACACCCACGGTCACTTCAAGCCAATGGAAAATTCAGGTAAGTACATCAACTCAGGTCAAAAATATAGAAACTTTTGTCGTGGCAAGCACCCATCCTATAAGTATCATAGCCCCCTTAGGATGCATTCCAGATGATTTAGAAGCATATGATTGGATCGTTACAAAAGATTGTACCTTGTCAAAAACCAGTACAGCCTTTCATAATGTAATAATTGATAATAACGCAAGGTTGATTATTCCTAATGGATTAACTCTTGACATTGATTTTACAAATAATCATCTGTTAATTAAAAGTGGAAGCTCAGTCTTGATAGAAAATGGAGGAAAAATCACTTAAGATGACTAACAAAAATAATTCTTTAAAATTTCGAACTTTTGCTATGTACATTCTTTTTGCATTTATTTTCATTTTGGTGCTCAATACTCAAAATATCTATGCAGAGAATTCTGAATCAAAATCTCATGAAGTTACAATTTTTACTGATAAGAAGGTATACCAACCCAGAGACGAGATAGCGATTACTTTTGCAAATACCGGAAATGTGTCAGTCTCTTTCCATGCAAGTTCTGGAGGTATGACCATTAAATCACTTGACAATAATATTGTGCTTGCAGGTGGTGGAGGTTATCAGGCAAGTTGGTGGATGGAACCAAATCAGAACAACACAATAACTTTTGGTCCCTTTAAAGGAATATCAAATGGAATCTATGTTATTAATATGACCTATGCAGTTCCAGAAGGAGAAAATGAAAGCCTTGTGGCATATCACCCTACAAATCAATTTGAAATCGCATGTAAAAAGGGGTTAGATCTTATCTTCAAAATTACTGATGATTCACCAGCTTGTGTACGTTCTAATTCCATTTCAAAGTTGATTGAACGTGGTTGGGCAAAACCATAGTTCTGTACAATATTATTAATTCCAACTAAACCAAGTTTTAAAAATTGAAACTTAAGACCAACACCGATTAGGTACTTGGTGAGAGTTTCAATTACATCTAGTATTGCAAATTAATATTTAGAGAATGCCATTCATTTTAACATTAACTAGGAAAAATACCAATTCAATAATAATTTTAAAAATTGCAGAAGTCAAGTTCCAGCGGGAGCAGTACTCTTACGCATGAAACACGAGCATTAGATCAAATCCGGGGGAATTGATCTGCGATGACTGCTCGTTTGACTATTCTGCACTTCTTTTGCAAAATAAAATTACTTAAGAATATTTCAGTGTCACAAAAATTTGTTACACTCTAAAATCAATTCTTCAATTAATTCCTCAATAAAGTAATCTTGAAAGGTTTTAAATTACTGTTTTTTGTACGTTACACGGGCGATAGTGTGTCAGAAGTTGAAGATGTTCTCATAAGGCGATTCTATGAAATTCAAGCAAAGAGAAAACGAAGATCATTGGGTTCTATGAATTTTTCAAGAGTTCTAAGTGTTTCATTGCGTGAAAGTATCGAAAAATAAAAAATTAATTCAACGTGGTTGGATAAAATCATAATCTTACCAAGACTAAACTTTAGAAAAACTCTCATAAAATTCTGCTAATCAATCTAAACCCTTAAGTGGTTTTTTTGAGAAAAGAAATAGATGGCATTAAAATCGTTTTTGGGATTAATCTTCTTTTTTGGAATTTTTTCAATCATGATTATCGGACCTGTGTATGGTCAATCTGAGAATTTTCCAGATATTTCCAAATTTGATCTAAATACTAGTTCTTCACCGGAAAATTTAGAGGAATCTATAAAATTTTTCAACTTTAACAACAATTACCCCACTTCTGATGAAGAATTTGATGATAATCTAAAAGTTTTACCTTTCAGTACAGCAGTGATTTCTTCTAGTTCAAACACCACAGATTCGCTTGTATTTGAAGGAATTGTTAGTGACAGCAAATCTGCTCCAGTATCTGATCTTAATGTAAACTTGTTTGGAGCGATAAATTATGCAAACGATATTACAGACTCCCAAGGGCATTATGCTCTCTACATTGACCCAGGGAATTACTCATTGTTTATTCAATCATCCTCCAGCCAAAATTTACCAAACCTCCCTGACTTTTTTAGAGTATATTCTTCTGAAAATTTTCCCATCACAACTGATACTATCCAGGATCTAACTTTTCCAAATGTTTCTTTGGATGTAACTGTTCTTGACTTTGATGGACAACCAGTAAACGATGTATCTATAACTGCTACAGCATCTGAGGATGAGTCAAATGCTTTTGCTCAAACTATTGATTTTAATTTTTATCTTAGAGAGAAAGGCCAAACAAACAGTGCTGGGCAAACTACGCTAGATCTATTTCAATCATCGATGATTGAATTTGTTATACGGCCACCTAAAGATTCTGAGTTGAAACCATTTGCAGTCAGTATGCCAGTTTCCAAGGATTCAAAGATCACATTTCAATTTCCTGCTCCTGTACAATTTGAGGGAACGATAAGGTTTGCAGATGGAACTAGAGTACCTAATTTTCTAATTTCTCTTTATAGTTATCTGAATAGTTTTTATGATATTACAAACTCTCAAGGTCACTACTCTATGGAGGTAATCCCTGGGAGCTATCACATGTATTCTTTTGATTATTCTAATTTAGATTATCCAAATCTACCTCAGAGATTCATTTTGAGTTTACTTGATCCTGTTGATATTTCAAGTGATACGGTTCTTGATTTGACCTTACCAAATGTTTCACTAAAGGCAACTGTATTGGATTTTAATGGAAATCCTGTTAGCGGCTCCTCTCTAACTGCGACTGGGTATGATAATTTTTCCAAAAATAAAACTCCTAGCAACAAATTTGATTATAAATTTGCAGACAGTTCTCTGACAGATAAATCTGGCAAGGCCACACTTGACTTGTTTTCATCATCTGGAATAAACTTGGCAATTACCCCTCCCGCAGGCAGTGACCTCAGACCGTTATATCTATCAGAATTATCTATTACAGAAAATGAAGAAAGAACATTTATTCTTGATTCAATTTTCAACGAAAAAAATCCTACTACCGACATAAGAATACCTACGGGAACCTCAATTCCTGGTTGCGAAACCAATTTTACATGTTTTCTTCCCTATGATTTACAGGTCTATCGCGAGTCTACTGTAGTTTGGTCAAATGATGATTCAGCAGCTCATACGGTAACTGCTGGAAGTGCATCAGATGGGCCGTCAGGTGAATTTGATAGTAGTTTGTTTATGTCAGGAACAACTTACTCTCATACATTTGATGACCCTGGAAAATTTGAGTATTTTTGCATGGTTCATCCTTGGATGAATGGCATTGTAACAGTTGTTGAAAAAACTCTCAAGAGTTCTTCAGGTGGAAATGAATGGGATACTCGACCAACTTTTGGTGAAAGCCATGAGACCAATAATGAACTAATCGTCGAAAATGGATTTACTTTCAATTCTAACCAGTATTCTCTAACCGATAATCATCACACTGACTTTGCTCAAGAATCAATAGTCCTAGGAACAACAAATTCATTTTCAGCCAAAGTATATGCTGATAAGAAATTAAAAGTACAGGAATTTCTCTTCGGAATTCCTAATGTTGGAGAATCTCACCTAGCAGAACTTGGAATAGAGGTGTGGTATGATACAAATGGAAATGTTGATGATGTTAAGGTAATTCAAAAATCAAACGTAATTGATACGTCCAGTCTTGTTGTAAGTCATGCAAAATCTAACTGCATATCATCTGATCAAGTACCAAGATGTGATACTACAACAGTTTCAATGACGTTTCTTGAACCACTACAGGACAATGTAATGGCAATAAAGGCTATTGATTTCAAAAATAGAGATCAGCGAACCTACCTTAATGATGGTTTTGATATTTCAGGTGAATCACTAAACCCAATGCAATCAAATATGATTCCATCTACTGTACGCGATGAAGGTCTAATCAAAGTCACACAGGTTGCAAAGTACAGTCCATTTTGGATAACTGATGATGAACGAATGTTTGAAATGAACAGTTTTGGCTCATTCAAGCAAATAAATCAAGAGTTTGAGCGGTTCCAGGATTCAGGCGAGGCAAAAAACAGACTACATTCAGGATTTGCGGGAAAAATTAAAAACGAGCAAACAAAAGCAACTGAAATCTTTGATGCATCCAAATTAATTTCAGAGTTGCCAGACAGTTTTGGGCATCATATTGAGATCAAAGAACGAATTACTCAAGAGATGATGCAAGAAATGATTTTGCAAGAGCAATCTGCACAAGAAATTGTAGATAAAATGGATAGACAAACAAGAGAATACTGAATTTAATTCTTGATTTTGCCTATCAATAAAATTACTTTCCCTATCTTCTGAGCGCTAATTTTGACCATACTACTAGAATGAAATCTTCCACAATTAGTGCAAAATCTATCCTCTTGACTATATTCCCCCGCGTCAGGTGAGGTAGACCCTAATTTGAACCCCCAGTCACAATAAAACCTAAAATCATCAGTTTGATGAAAAAAATCTTCTTCAAATTTGAACCCAACAAAATGGTTTCAAATGAAAAATTATTTAATAATAAACAGACTCGTAAAATTATGAGAGGTCTGTGTCACCGATGCCAAGCCAATAACGTGGAATTGGAACTTGATGAAAACAAAATTCCCATTTGTATCAAATGTCGAGATCCTCTTGATGTTGATCATTGATAACATCATTTATGAGTAAACATTATTTAATTTTCTATTTCAGAGATAGGGATTTGAACGATCACTTTAAAACCCGCCCCTGGCACCTTTTCTGAACACATCCATTCTACATAATTTTTATAAACAAGGCCACCTCTAGGATTTCGACATTCATGGCAGGAAAAAAAATCACTAAAAAAACTTCAAAGGCAAAAACACAGAAATCAAAATCAAAGGCAAAAACTCCAAGTAAAAAAGAGACAAATGAAGATTATGGTGAAGGTATAGCCATAATTGATGATGATCTCACAATTGATCAAGAAAAAATTAATGAAGAAAGAAGAGCTTATCTCGAAGAAGCAAGATCTCAAGAGGCATCAGATTAAGCAATCTTTATTCAATCCTAGTTGATATACTAACATATGAGAGCATTATGCCTAATTACAGTTAAACCTGGCAAGGTCGATACGGTCGTTCAAATTTTAAAGAAAAAAAGAAAAATAATCAAAGATGTATTGGTAGTAACAGGTAGAGCAGACATTAGTGCAATAATGCGCGGCACGATTGATGAAATCAATCAAATGGTTATAGATCTTAAAAAAATCAAGGACATCGTTACAACTGAAACGTTAATTGAAGTAGAGGTGGATCTAGGTTGGTAAGAGCGATTATTTTGGTTAAATCTCCCAAAAAATTGATAGCTGCACGACTAAGAAAGGTCAACTGTGTACGTGATTCCTTCCCAACTAGTGGACAATTTGATGCAGTGGCAATTGTCGAGGTTGTAGAATTAGGCCAAATCAAGAATATTGCTACCCAGATTCAAAAAATTAGTGGAGTAGAGAGGACAGAAACTATGGTAGAAGTCCAATAAAAAAGAATTTAACATACGACTGTTGAGAGATTAATATGAATATCAAAAAGGTTGGAAATGTAATTTTGGCGGTAAAAGATATCGATAAATCAATATCTTTTTACCATGAATTAATAGGACTTCCAATTAAGAATCAAAGACGATCCTGGGTGGATCTAGGAACTTCAGGAGCTTTACTTAGTCTACACCCAGCTTCATTAACTGCAGAGCATATAGGAAGTTCCATCGATAATGGAATAACAGTAGGATTTTTGGTAGGAGATGTTCAATCCTCAGTAGATGAATTGAGAAGCAAAGGAGTTACAATTTATCGTGATATAGTAGAACGTGACGCTGGAAAGAATGCCGTGATTCTAGACCCTGATGGATATCTAATCTCTTTATTTGAACCAATATTTAGAGATAAAAGCCAACAGACTAGTGGATATCATGGTTTCACCCCAGCTTAAATTAATTTTTTAATTTTTGAAACAATGGAATTAATGTCTTTTTCTTTTGCATCAATCGAAATATAAAAAGTCATGTCATTTTTTTGGAAAATAATGATGGAAACTTTTTGATGGTCAAGTAAAACGTAGTTTAACTTACCGATTGAACTTAAAGAACCTTTTCTAAGATTCATTAAAGTTGAAAGTATAAAAAATTCGTTTTTGACCTGTTCAGATTTCAATAATGGTTTTACATCAGATCTAACAATTCCAGTTAACGTTCTACCATATGCATTAATTACTCCTGCATATCTAATACTAGATGAAATTTTGAGAATGTGTTGACATTTTTTTCTGTAACCAATAACTATATCTTTCCATTTTTCAGCTGGAGTTTTTACCATATTGAAAGTTAAATTTGAAATTAATAAGGATTCGCTACCTGATGGTGAATATTAAAAAAATAATAACTAAACTTGCTAAGACTGTTTTTTTTCTAATCTTTTCTTCAATTCAAGATTTTGTTTTAACAATTCATCGTTTTGTGTTTTTAAAATTTGAATAGAGTTTTTTTCAGAATATAGTGGATGTCCTGGAGGTATTATTCCTGAAGAATTCATACTCGTTAGTCCGGAGACATGTTGATGATACATTCGTTGAAAACCATCTAGTTTTTTATGGAGATGTGATGCCCTTTGAACAAATTGATCTTTCACCGGGTTTTCAAAAGTTTTAAACATTGGCGGATTTATTCCAGGAGGTAATCTTGGGAATTGAAATACCCTATGGGGAATATCATAATCAAGGTCATATAGATTTTTTAATTCTCTTAAGACAAAATCATCCATAAATATTGTGATTTTTCACTATATTTTTGCGTTCCTTTCGGCGTTTGATATACCACAAAGTGTATTTTGAGTTCGTTTTACTCAAATTGAGCTGATCGCAGATCCTTATAGATTAGCATTTTGGATCGCTAATACGCATGACCAATCCAAATAAAAGATGTCTCAAATGCAACAAAAAGATCAAAGGAGAAGAATTACACAAAATTGTAATTTATGTAGTACAAGAGAAATTTACAGAACATCATTATGAACACGTTGAATGCCCAGACAAATTCACAATCTAGAAATTAGTAGTAATTAGTTTTTAAATTGTGTTTATAAATTGTGTTTTTAAAATTTTAGAAAATTGTATTGAATGATTAGAATAAAATTTAACTAGAAATAAAAAAAGTTGTTACAAAGTAAATTCTAAAATTTCTATGTGGATACTAACTTTTTGGAAATTAATTTTATGTGTTATTTTTTAATAAATGAAAAATTTTTAATTTTGGTTATTTTTATTATAAAGA
>Ga0224512_10004483_pt1 | contig 11756 bp, 9 predicted proteins | sample SF_May12_sed_USG_4_FD_169103 | JGI IMG/M metagenome (GOLD analysis project Ga0224512, IMG submission 169103) | Sediment microbial communities from San Francisco Bay, California, United States - SF_May12_sed_USGS_13 | ecosystem: Environmental > Aquatic > Marine > Sediment | place: USA: California... | reverse complement strand
TTCGACCGCCACCCGGCCTCGATCCGAGCGTCCGTCGCTGACCGCGACAACCTGGGCGCGGACGATCGAATCGTGATCTACCTCGATACGTTCAACGACCGGCGCCGCGCCTTCTTCTTCGGGGTCAACCCGTTGGGCGCGCAACAAGACGGCGTTCGGACGGAGGGAGGGTCGCCCAGCGCCGGCAACTTGTTCGGCGGCTCGATCGACCTGAACCCGGACTACTACTTCGAATCGAAGGGTGTCATCACGGACAGCGGCTACGTCGTGGAGATCCGTATCCCATTCAAGAGCCTCCGCTATCCGGGCAACGGGCCGCAACGCTGGGGCCTGAATATCGTGCGGAACGTGCAGCGCACGGGCTACGAGGACACCTGGACCGACGTGCGGCGGGCCAACGCAAGCTTCCTGGCCCAGGCCGGCGTGATCGAGGGGCTCCAGGATCTCGATCGCGGCATCGTCGCCGAGGTTCAGCCGTTCGTCACCGCGACGGCAAACGGGACACGAAACCAGACAACCGGGCGGTTCGACCGCGACGCGCTCGATCCGGACATCGGCGTCAATGCTCGCTTGGGACTGACCAATCTCTCGATCGACCTGACCGGAAACCCCGATTTCAGCCAAGTCGAGTCCGACGAGGGTCTGATCACCGTCAACGAGCGATTCGCGCTGTTCTTCCTCGAGAAGCGGCCGTTCTTTCTCGAGGGGATCGAGTTGTTCTCCACTCCCAACCAGTTGGTGTACACTCGCCGGGTTGCGAATCCTCTGGTCGGCGCAAAACTCACCGGAAAGCTCGGCGGCCTCGGGGTGGCACATCTGACCGCCCTCGACGAGACAGTGGGGGACGACGCCCTGTTCAACATCACCAGAATCCAGCGCGATCTGGGCGCCAACTCCCTGGCCGGACTCACGGTGACCAATCGCGATCAGGGCAGCGACTACAACCGTGTGGTGGCCGGCGACGCCCGCATCGTCTTCGGCAAGCTCTATTTCGTGGACGGGCAGCTCGGAGGATCGTGGACCGGCAATCGATCCACCTCTCGCTCGGCGGCGCTGTGGCGGGCCACCTTCGATCGAACGGGTCGGTCTTGGGGCTTCAACTACCAACTGACCGGTATCGGTGAAGACTTCGAGAGCCAAGCGGGTTTCGTCCCGCGTGCCAATATCGTCACGGCACACGCCTTCAATCGCCTCACCTTTTACGGCGGCCGTGGAGCGTTGATCGAAAATTTCACCACGTTCTTCGGCCCTACCCGACTCTGGACCTACACGGCCTTCGGATCCGAGGCCCCGATCGAAGGCGAGGAATCCGTCACTTTCAATGTCCAGCTCCGCGGGGGCTGGTTCGTGAGAGCCAACGTCGCCCGCCGATTTCAACGGTTCGATGCCGCCACGTATACCGATGTCCAGGTCGATCGCGGTGGCGGGGTGCTGGAGCCATTTCAGCCCTTGGACGAGCTCACCAATCAGTTCGGGACTTCAGTTTCGGTTACCAGCCCAACCTTCCAGGCCTTCGACGCATCGCTCAGCTGGTCGTACGGAGAAGTACCCATCTTCGACGAAACCTCGGCGGGCCGGGAGACTCGGCTCAGCGGCAGCGTGCGGATTCGTCCGACCGGATCGATCAGGATCGAGGGAAGCACGCGGGTCGCGCGGATTCGGCGGGTGCGGGACGGATCGGAGTTTGCGCGGACCATCCTGCCACGCCTCAAGATCGAATACCAACTGTCGAGGGCCCTCTTCTTCCGGTTCATCGGGGAGTACCGGTCCGAACGCCGAGCCGCCCTCCTCGACCAACAGACGGGTGATCCGCTGGTCGAGAATGGTGCGGCGGTTCCACGCAGCGAGATCAACACGCTGCGCACGGACTGGCTGGCTTCCTATGAACCCACACCTGGAACGGTGATCTTTCTGGGATATGGAGCGATTCTCGCGACTCCGAAGACCTTCGACTTCACGGATCTCAGCCGGGAGGTCGACGGTGTGTTCGTCAAGCTGGCCTATCAATTCCGGCGATAGCGAGGCGAGCATGCCCATCGGGGCCTGGTCGGAAGTCCCGTGACACGAAGCGTCCGGAGATGGGCGGCTCCACTTTCGATTACCGCGGCGCTCCTCGCCGCCCGCGTCGCTTCGGCGCCGGCCCTTACGGATCCGACGGGCGCGCCCCTGCCGGCCGGGCTATCGCTCTCGACCCCCTGGCTCCATGTGGTAGCCGCCCCCCTCTTCACGCTCTGGGACGGGATGTCCATGCTCAGCATGAGCAGGCTCGAAAGCTGCCTGCTGGGGTTCGCCGCACTCTATGTCTCGTGGAGGGTGATCCGTTGGTGGCAGCACCGGCGGGTGCTGCGCGAACTTGGCTTCGCGGCACTCGCACTGGCAGGGTTCGCGCTGTTCATCGTGGCGGGGGCCATCTGGCACCGCCCCATGGTTTCCCTGTCCGGCGCGCCGGCCGGGATGGTCGTCGTCGATTTCCATTCACATAGCAATGCGTCGCATGACGTCAAAGGAATCATGCGAAACTGGGATGTCCAAGCGGTGCGGCGCTGGCACGCCCGGGCTGGTTTCGACGCGTTCTTCTTGACCGACCACAATACTCAGAACACGGACTCTCGGCAGATTCCGCCAGGGACACCCTACGTCTGCCCCGGCATCGAGATCAGCGCATGGCGCGCCCATGTCGTGCTGCTCGGTACGAGCGAAGTCGTCGACCGCACGCCCTACACCCAGTCACAGGACGGGGTGCTTGCGCTGCTCCGTGACGCGCCGACCACGTTTGGTGCCATCTCCATCGCGTCGATCCCCGAATACGAGAGGAACCACTGGGACAACCTCACGGCTTGGGTGGCGGCCGGTCTCGGCGGATTCGAGATCGTGAACGCCTCGCCCAAGGCGAATGAATTCTCTCGGGTCCGGCGTGACTCGGTCATCGCGCTCGCACGCCGCAGCAATCGCATCGTGCTCGGCGTCAGCGACCAACACGGCTGGGGTGCGACGAGCATGGTGTGGAACCTGGTATCGGCGTCGAGCGAACAACCCCGGAGCGGAGACCCATGTGCCGCCATCCTGAGTCGCCTGACCAGCTCCGGATTTCAGGCTGTGCAGGTCGTGGAGCGCCATCGCCTGCGGGCCGACTCGGCCTGGCCCACCTGGCTCACCGCGATCGGGCTCGTGTGGGAGACCTGGCGGGCAATGAGTTGGCCCCTGGTGCTGGGCTGGCTCGCGTGGATTTGGCTGGGGGCCGCCCTGGCCGCCCGCTTCCGCCACGGCCGAAGCCTTGTGTCGACCCATGAAGTGAGTCCAGAATTGGCGGTATGAAACGATCTCATATCGTGGGCACTGGGTTTGCCGTGCCCGACCGCGTCATCACCAACGACGATCTCACGCAGTGGATGGATACCTCGGACGAATGGATTCGGGCGCGAACCGGTATCGAGGAGCGGCGCTGGGTCGAGGAAGGACAGACCAGCACCGCCCTTGCAGTCCAAGCCACCGAGCGTGCGCTCGCTTCGGCCGGGTTGGCTGCCGATGACCTAGATGCCATCGTGTTTGCCACGTCCACGCCCGACCATTTCTGCCCGGGAGGCGGGGTGTTGCTCCAGCATGCGCTGGGCATCGGGACGGTTCCCGCCATTGACATCCGGACCCAGTGCAGCGGATTCGTCTACGCGCTCGCGGTGGCGGACGCGTGGATCCGGACCGGCCTGTTCCGTCACATCCTCGTTGTCGGCGTCGAGATTCAATCGACTGGAATGGATTTGACGACGGCGGGACGCGACACCGCCGTGATCTTCGCCGATGGGGCCGGAGCGGCCCTCCTCGGCGAATCCCAAGATCCCGATCGAGGCCTGCTCGCGTTCGACCTCCACGGCGAAGGCGCATACGCCCAGAAACTCTGGGTGGACAGCCCAGGCTCGCAGTATCATCCCCGCATCGCCAAGGACCACCTCGACCACGGCCGGCACCTGCTCCAGATGGAGGGTCGAGAGGTCTTTCGCCACGCCGTGACACGAATGCCGGAATCGACCGAGGCGGTGCTGGCCAAGGCCGGCCTCTCGCTGACCGACCTGAACCTGCTGATCCCGCACCAGGCCAACCTGCGGATTTCGGAGGCCATGCAAAAGAAGCTCGGCCTCCGCGACGACCAGGTCTACAACAACATCATGCGGTACGGCAACACCACCGCCGCCACCATCCCCATCGCGCTGGATGAGTGCCTCCGGGGCGGCAAGATTACCCCCGGTATGATCGTGGTCCTGACGGCGTTTGGTTCGGGATTTCTTTGGGGAAGCATCGCCATTCGATGGTAGCTCGAGGCCTGAATCTTTCCGGGCACTCGTTTCGTACTGCAACACACTGATCTCCCACACCTGAGGAGCACGGAATGTCGGTGTTCATCAGCCTCATCGCGATCGCGGCGATTGGCATAGTCAGCTTCACTCTCGCGCGAAACTACGTGAAGCGGCGGCTTCGGTTCGTCGATGCCATCTATTCCCCGCTGGCCCCGGTGGTGGCGGCGGTGATCGGAGGCCTCATTGCGTGGCCCCTCGCCATTCTTCCATTCATTACCACGGGGATGGCGGCGATCTTCGGCATCGGCTCGGGGCTGGGCACGGCGAGTGCGGTGAAGGCGTTGAAACGCGGCGAGACGTGATTGCCCCCGAGCGGGCTTTCACGCGCGCGTCAGGCCCGGCTATCTTGGGGCCCATGACGACAATCGATTGCACCCGGTGTGGCAACCCCGGAAGCCGGGTAGCATTCCGGCCGTTTCAGAACGACCTCGGGCGACGGGTCTATGAGGAGATCTGCGCGACCTGCTGGGCGGAGTGGCTCAAGCATCAGCAGGCTCTGATCAACCACTATGCGCTCAATGTCCAGGAGCCTCAGGCGAAGGAATTTCTCTACCGGAACCTGGACGAGTATCTGTTCGGCACCACGAGTTCTTCCTAGCCTGTTCCGTTGAGCGGCATCGCCTCCGCCACGCGAAGCCCCCTCCGAGCTCCATGCCCGGAGGGGGCTTCCTGCATTGTGACGTCCCGCCCTTGGCTCTATCGCCGCAGGGGATCGAGCGATCCGGTGACGGTGAGCCGGCGTTGCTTCCGCATGATGGTCAGCACGATCGGTTCCTTGGTATCATAACTCTGCAGGATGCGGAGTAGGTGCGACGGACTAGTGGGCTTCCGGTCGCCGACGGCGAGCACTACATCCCCTCCCTTCAGATTGAGCTTCGACCCCCCTGGGACGCTGATGACCAGGACGCCGTCTGGTGTCCCGAAATACTCCGCCAGCCCGGGATTCAGCGGAACCAGCTCAAACTCGAAGAGTGGGGGGAAGAACGCCATGTCCAGGCGACCTTGCAGCCCGCGCAGTGTCTCCAGGCGCGGCATGAAGGCACCCAGCCCATCGATGGAATCGGCCCGAACATTGAAGGTGTCCGTTCCGAATTCGTACCCCTGGGCACCGTCTGGAGTCTGCCAGGTGCGTACGTAGAACGGCGGCGCCGCGGTCACGATGTCGGTGCGCTTCGTCTCGGCGCCGCGCCGGAAGATGACGCGAATGGTATCGCCTGGATCGAAACGGGCTGCGAGCTCGATCAGACGCAAGCCTGGCCGGGACGCATTCGGGGTTCGTGTCGTTACCTCGGCGCCCTCGAGCAAGGACTCCCCGTCCAGCGTCGTGATGATGTCGCCGGTACGAATGCCAGCGTGGTCGGCCGGTCCATTGGGTGACACTGAATGGATCAGCGCACCGATCGAGTCGGATGCGCTGGCACGGGTGTTGACAGTCAGGCCAAGGTAGGCTCGGCGAAGCTCGAGGAACTGGACATACTGACGCGCGACCGAATCGACAGTCACCGGACCCGGCCGGGCACGCTCCAGGCGGCGGACGTCATCGCGCTCCTGGCCGGCGAGCGAGCTTGCCATGACCATGCAGAGCACTCCTGCGAACACTGCCCGGCTCATCGCTCCGACCGGCTCCTCCCAATCAAAGCCCAACATTGCTGGCCCGAGTCAGGTGCACGTTGACCAGTGCATCCATCAGTCCTACTCGCTGGCGCCACAGCTCGAGCAATGCACGATCCCCATCAGGGGCCGGGGCCATCTGTGTCACTTGAAGCTCTTGGTCCAGCGCCGAGATGCGATCCTCGAGCTCGGCGGCCACCCGGGCCGTGTAGCCGTCGGTCACCCGCCGCTCGGGGGCGTACTGGGTCAGCGCCTCCTCGAGGAGACGCGACTCGAGCATGGCGGCCTCGAGCTCGGCTTGTGTAGTCGGCGATGATGACGGCGGCATGGGTGAGGCCGACCGCAGTAAGAGCACCAGGGCAATGGAGGCCGCAAGCGCCAAGCCGCCAGCCCCACCCCAGGCAAATCGTCGATGGCGGGCCTTCACGAGTCGCGAGCGGACGGCGGCCCACCCATCGCGCTGCGGGGTGAGCGTTGGCAGCGCCTTGAGTTGCGCCACCCGTTGATGCAACCGCTCGAGCTCGGCCTGGCAATGGGGGCAGTGGGCGACGTGAGCACGGGCCGCCGCGCCCCCGGGCTCGGTCAGCCCGTCGCGCAACTCCAGCAATTGGTCCATGGTCAGGTGCGTCATACGGCGACCTCCTCACCCAGCCAACGCCGCAACCGCTCGTGGGCACGCGCGAGTTGGGACTTCGAAAAACTCGTGGTCTTTCCCATCATCTCGCCGATCTCGGCATGCGTGTACCCCTCGACGTCGTGCAACCAGACCACCGCCCGTGACACGTCGGGCAGACGCTCCAGCGCCGCTTCGAGGTCCATGCGCAAGAGCCCGTCTTCACGGCGGCGCGGCATCACATTCTCGTGCAGCTCTTCCGTCTCACGGTATCGATTCCGGCGAAGCCGCATGAGGGACTTGCTTGCGACGATGGCACGGATCCAACCCCAGAGACTTCCTTCGCCCCGGTACTTCCGAATGCTCCGGGCCACCTCCAGAAACGTCTCCTGCGAAACATCCTCGGCGTCCTCGACGGAGCGACAGATCCGTCGCGCCACGTTGTAAACCGGCCCCTCGAACGCGCGATACAGGGCCTCGATGGCCGCCTGGTCTCCCCGGCGGGCTCGAGATACGACCTGCTCGGCGTCGGCCAACGGAAACGGATCCAAAGCCAGTGCCCTTGTCATTGCTGCATTAGAAGATGCCGAATTCCCCCGGAGGGTTGCAGCCCGGACCACGATCAGCCGCCTGCCACACCGAGCATCCCGGAGACCCCAGTCGGCTGGCCCCGGGTCGAATCCAGCTAACATGATGAAGGATAATCTGTTACCTCCAGTCAGGTCGGCCAGTGTGGCCCGGGCCCGGTACCACGGCCACGGTGCGTTAGATTGGGCACATGACCGAACAGCAGACACCCACCTTGGCTCCGGCCCTTTGGCTCGAACACCTGCGAGACGAGACGGACGCGGCCTTTCTCTATACCGAACTCAGCCGGCGCGCGGCGGATCCCAAGCGCGCCGCATTATATCAACGGCTGGCCGACGTTGAGGAGCGGCACGTCCAAACCTGGCAGCGGCTCTTGCGGGCGGAGGGCCATCCCGTACCGCAGGTGAGGCCGAGTGCTCGAGTGCGGTTCATGGCCTGGCTAGCCCGGGGCTTCGGCACTGGTTGGCTGATCCCGATGCTGCTCGAAGAAGAAGGCCGTGAGGTCAAGAGTTATCTCCAGTTGTACAGGGATGCGCCGGAAGGTGCCACTGCTGCGACTGCGCTCACGCTCGCCAAAGAATCGAAGGAGCATGCCGAGACGCTTGCTACCATCACAGGTGGCGAGGGAGAACCATGGCACAAGACGCACGCCGGCGGCTTCCTCCGCAACGTCGTGTACGGGTTCAACGACGGCCTGACCGCGAACTTCGGCCTGGTTGCCGGGATGATCGGCGCGCAGGGCGGTCTCCAGGTCAGTCACACCGTGGTATTGGCCGGCGTCGCCGGCACGGTCGCCAACGCCTTGTCGATGGGCTCCTCGGGATATCTCGCCGCGAAGAGCGAGCGGGAAGTCTTCGAACACGAGATCGCCATGGAACGCGAGGAGATTCGGGTCATGCCCGATCTCGAACGCGAGGAACTGAGCCTGCTCTACCAGGCCAAGGGCATTCCGGAATCCCAGGCGTCAGAACTCGCCACGCAGGTCATGCGCGATCCCGAACGGGCCTTGGCGGAGAAAGTGCGGGAGGAACTGCGGATCGGCGCGAGCGCCGCGACACCGCTCAAGGAAGCGTGGCTCACGGGAACCGCCACCGCGCTCGGGTCGCTGATTCCCGTGCTACCCCTCCTCATCAGCAGCTCGGCCGTGGCGGTCTGGTTTTCCTTTGCGATCGCGATGGCCTCGCACTTCGGCGTCGGCGCCGCGCGCAGCATCTTCACCGGCCGCGGCGTGATCCGGAGCGGGATGGACATGTTCCTGGTGGGCCTGGGCGTGGCCGCCGTCGGATACGTGGTCGGCGACTGGCTGGTGACGTTGCTCTAGTCGCTCAGCCGACTACCAAGTTGATGAGACGATTGGGCACGTAGATCCGCTTCCGGATCGTCTTCCCTTCGAGATGCCGCATGGTCTTCTCGTCGGCCATGGCCGCGGCCAGCACCGCGCTTTCGCCGGCCTCACGCCGGACCCGCACCGTGGAGCGGGTCTTACCATTCACCTGCACCACGACCTCGATGTTGTCCTCGACCAGCAGCGCGGCATCCCAGGTCGGCCAGGAGGCGTAGAAGATCGAGCGGCCGTGTCCGAGCCGCTCCCAACACTCCTCCGCGAAGTGTGGTGCGAACGGGGCCAGCATCACTAGCATGTCCTCGACGATCCGCCGCTCGTGGCATTGGACTTCACGCATGGTGTTGAGCAACTCCATAAGTGCGGCGATCGCGGTGTTGTACTTCAGTTCCTCGATGTCGCCGGTGACTTTCTGCTTGGTCTGATGCCACTTGACCATCACCGCGTGGTTCACCTCGCCGACCGCATCCTCCGTCACACAGCGCTCGACGAGACCCCACACTTTGTCGAGAAACCGTCGGGGTCCGCTGATTCCGGCATCGCGGAAGTCGCCCCCCTCTTGGAACGGTCCCAGCGACATGAGGTACATCCGAAATGTGTCCGCTCCCCAGCGCGCGATGTATTCGTCCGGAATGACGACGTTGCCGCGCGATTTCGACATCTTGGCCCCGTCCTTCACGATGAGCCCGTGCGCCCGGAACTTGAGGAACGGCTCATCGAAGTCGAGATGGCCCAGGTCGTGGAGCACCATGGCGAGGAACCGGGCGTAAAGCAGGTGGAGCACGGCGTGTTCGTTCCCACCGATATAGGTGGTGACCGGGCACCATTTCTGGGTTCGGGTCCGATCGAACGGCCGGTCGTCGAATTCCGTACTGGGATAGCGCAAGTAGTACCAGCCAGAGTCGAGGAACGTATCCGAGACGTCCGTTTCTCGTCGGGCGCGCTCTCCGCAGCTGGGGCACGGGACGAAAAACCAGTCCTCGTTCCGAGCGAGCGGGGACGTGCCGCTGTCATCGGGTCGAAAATCCTCGAGCGGCGGCAACAAGACCGGCAGATCCTCTTCCGGAACGGGTACCGTGCCGCACGCGTCACAGTAGATCACCGGAATTGGCGGCCCCCAGTACCGTTGCCGTGAGATACACCAATCGTATAACCGGTACTGCACTTGGCCGCGCCCCGTGCCGCTCTGTTCCAGCCACTGAATGATGTCGCGGAGCGCAACTGACGCCGGCCTGCCGGTGAACTGGCCCGACGCGACCAGCCGGTCATTCTCATCGATGACCCGCACCACTGGAAGGTCGTAGGTCGTGGCGAATTCGAGGTCGCGCTCGTCATGGGCCGGTACCGCCATGATGGCACCGGTGCCGTAATCCATGAGGACGTAATCCGCAATCCAAATCGGGATATCGGCTCCGGTGGCTGGATTGACGGCGTACCCGCCCGTGAACACACCCGTCTTATCGCGTTCACCCACACGCCGAGAGACAATATCCTTGGCCGCCGCGGCACGCACGTAGTCCTGGACGGCCTGCCGCTGGGCGTCCGACGTTACTGAAGCGACCAGGGGGTGCTCCGGCGCGAGCACCATGAAAGTGGCGCCGAAGATGGTGTCGGGCCGGGTGGTGAATACCGCGAAGACGTCGTCACGCCCCGCGAGCCGGAACCGGATTTCCGCACCTTCAGAGCGGCCGATCCAGTTGCGTTGGGCCGCGGCGGTACTCTCCGACCAGTCCATTTTGGCTGGGTCTTCGAGATGGCCCAGCAGCTGTTCGACATACTCGGTGATCCGGAAATACCACTGCTCGAGGGTTCGTTGCTCGACCCGGACGTCGGGATGTCGTTCGCAGTACCCGTCGATGACCTGCTCGTTGGCTAATACCGTCTTGCATTCCGGGCACCAGTTGACCGCACCGAGTTTCTTATACGCCTTGCCAGCCTTGTACAGCTGGAGGAAGATCCACTGCGTCCACTTGTAATAGGCCGGGTCGGTGGTCGAGACCTCGTGCCGCCAGTCGAACATGCCTCCCATGCGCCGGAGTTGGCGACGGAAGGTGGCGATGTTTTGGGGAATGAGCTGGGCCGGATGCGTGCCCACTTTGATCGCGTAGTTTTCACTATGAATTCCGAACGCGTCGAACCCGATGGGTTCGAAGACGTCAAACCCCTGCAAGCGCTTGAAGCGTCCGTATACATCGCTGCCCGTGAAGGCGAACATGTTGCCGACATGGAGCCCCTCGGCCGAGGGGTAGGGATACATCATGAGGTTATAGAAAGGGCGCACCGCATGATCGAGATCCGGCTCGTTCACGTGCTCCGCCGCCCAGCGCGCCTGCCACTTGGCCTCTACCATCTCCGGATCGTACACCGCGGCGGCAGGTGAAGGTGGGCGCTTGCTCAAGCGGTCACGCGGCCTCGTCCCCATTGATTCTCCCCGTGCTCCCTGATGGAAAGGCTGAAATGTACCTGCGTGGTGGACACTGACCAAGGCGGTTAGCCCGCCTTGCCGCCCCAAACCACCTCCCCTAGTTTTGCCTCACCTGCCGATGCTCACCCCGCATCCGGAAGCCCATTGAGCGATCTCAGCAAGCATCTGACCCACCGTATCCATGCCATCGGCATGGCGGCCATCATCTTTCTGGGCGTGCTGGTCGCCACGGTGATTTCGACCGGCGAGGCCCGCTACGTACGCCGGCGGACCGACGCGAGGCTCGAGGCACTCGCGAGCCGCGGGGCAGCACTCATCAATCAAGCCCTGGCCGAACGGCGGCGCGAACTCGACCTCCTAGCCAGTATGGCGGTAGTGCGGACAGCCACGACCGAGGCAGCCAGCCAGACCCGACGGCTTGGTCTGGCGCAGCTTCCTGCCACCGTTCTGGACACGCGCTATGGCGAGGCCGGAATCTTTGGAAGAAGGCCGGCCCTCGACCTGTTTCTCCGCCAGTGGCTGGCCCGGAGCCCCTTTCGGGATGTCCTGCTGACCGAGGCCCACGGTCTGACCGTGACGTCCACCGCGTCGGCCGGGACGATCAATCACGCTGCAGAAGCGTGGTGGCAAGCCGTGATCACCGCCGGATTCTCCTTGGCCGCCGGGCCGAACGACTTGCAGGCGCGGGCGACGCTCCGCATGGCGGTTCCTGTTCCGAGCGCCGACGACTCCATGGCGGTCAGCGGAGCGCTCCTCGCCACGCTTCCACTCGACTTCCTCACCGAGTTCTTACCCACGGAACGTACCGTGACGGGCTTGGCCGAGCTC
>Ga0224512_10004482_pt1 | contig 11756 bp, 11 predicted proteins | sample SF_May12_sed_USG_4_FD_169103 | JGI IMG/M metagenome (GOLD analysis project Ga0224512, IMG submission 169103) | Sediment microbial communities from San Francisco Bay, California, United States - SF_May12_sed_USGS_13 | ecosystem: Environmental > Aquatic > Marine > Sediment | place: USA... | reverse complement strand
CGACGACAAGCAGATGGAGGAGGCCGACGACAGGAAGATGCCACTGCTCGACCACTTGGTCGAGCTCCGCCAGCGCCTGATCTATTCGGCGGTCGGTCTCGTGGCCGTCTTTTTCATTTGCTTCTTTGTTGCCGGCGACCTGTTCAATTTCCTCGTGCAGCCGCTGGTCGACATCTGGGAGAAAAACGACCAGCTTGAACAGCGGCGCTTCATCTTCACGGCATTGCAGGAAAAGTTCTTCACCGACATCAAGATCGCCTTTTTTGCGGCGCTGTTTTTTTCGTTCCCGCTGCTTGCAAGCCAGTTGTGGCTCTTCGTCGCGCCGGGGCTTTACAAGAATGAAAAGCGTGCCTTCCTTCCGTTTCTGATCGCAACACCCATTCTCTTCTTCACGGGCGCGGCATTCGTCTATTACGTGGTGATGCCGGTCGCCTGGAACTTCTTCCTGACCTATGGCGAGAACCTGGGCGGCGCGATGGGCGGCGATGCCGGCGCCGGTGGCGTTCGAATCGAACTCGAAGCGCGGGTCGCCGACTATCTGGCCCTGTCGATGCGGCTGATCTTCGCCTTTGGCATCAGTTTCGAGTTGCCGGTTGTCATCACGCTTCTCGCGCGGGTCGGTATGGTCACCAGCGCGGGCCTCAGGGCGAAGCGGCGCTATGCAATCGTCCTTGCTTTCGTTGCTGCGGCGATCCTGACGCCGCCGGATCCGTTGAGTCAGGTGGGGCTCGCTCTCCCGATTATCCTGCTCTACGAGATTTCGATCATCAGCGCCCGTCTGATCGAGAGGAAGCGCGCCGAAGCGGCCGGCATCGAGGAAGAAGACTGGGATGACGATGATGACGGCGGTGATGGCGACGCGGACGATGACGACGGAGCCGTTGCCGCCCCTCCCGGCGACGCCGGCAAGGACGGCGACGCCTGACGCAACTCGTCCTGCGTTTCCCAATTGTGGACGCGGACATGATCCTTGCGTATAAACGCGGCGCGCTCAACTCGGCAGGAATTCCCCGATGCACGACCTCAGACTGATTCGCGAGGCGCCGGACGTTTTCGACGCCGGGCTCTTCCGCCGCGGGATGGTGCCGCAATCGGCAAAGGTGCTGGAGCTCGACGCGGCGCGCCGCAAGGTACAGACCGAATTGCAGGAGATGCTGCAGCAGCGCAACGAGGCATCGCGTGCGGTCGGCGAAAAGAAGCGCGCTGGCGAGAAGGCGGACAGTCTGATCAAGAAGGTCCAGGCGCTGAAGGAACGGATCGGAAAGGCGGAAGCCGACGAGCGCCGGCTCGGCGAAGATCTCGAAGGCCTGCTGGCGGGCCTGCCCAATTTGCCCGGACCGGAGGTCCCGGACGGCAGCGACGAATACGATAACATCGAGGTGCGCCGGCACGGTGAGCCGAATCGGCCCGAGTTCACGGCGAGGGAACATTTCGAGCTTGGCGAGGATCTGGGCCTGATGAGCTTCGATCTCGCGGCCAAGATGTCGGGGGCGCGGTTCGTCGTGCTGCGGGGGGCGCTGGCGCGGATGGAGCGGGCGCTGGCATCCTTCATGCTCGACCTGCATACAAACGACCACGGTTATACGGAAATCCTGCCGCCGGCGCTGGTTCGCGACAATGCGGTATACGGCACCGGGCAGTTGCCGAAATTCGCCGAAGACCTGTTCCACACCGACGACGGCTACTGGCTGATCCCCACCGCCGAGGTGCCGCTGACCAACCTCGTATCCGACGAAATCATTGATGCCGAGGATCTGCCGATCCGGGTCACTGCCTGGACGCCTTGCTTTCGGTCGGAGGCGGGCGCCGCCGGCAAGGACACCCGCGGCATGATCCGCCAGCATCAGTTCAGCAAGGTCGAGCTGGTCAGCATCGTTCATCCGGACGAATCCGACGCCGAACTGGAGCGCATGACCGGCTGTGCCGAGGAAGTGCTCAAACAGCTCGGCCTGCCGTACCGGGTCGTCGTGCTGTGCGCCGGCGACATGGGCTTCGGCGCGCGCATGACATATGACATCGAGGTCTGGCTGCCGGGGCAGGGCCGCTACCGGGAAATTTCCAGCTGCTCCAACTGCTGGGATTTCCAGGCGCGGCGGATGAACGGCCGGTTCCGCAGCCCGGGTGAGAAGGGCACGCGCTTCGTCCACACGCTGAACGGCTCCGGCGTCGCCGTCGGCCGCACGATGATCGCGGTGCTGGAGAACTACCAGAACGACGACGGCTCGATCACGGTGCCGGCGGCGCTCCGCCCCTATATGGGTGGCCTGGAGCGAATTGCCGGCGACCGGTAGGCAGCCATGTTCGAACCGCCGATCGACCTGTCCAGTGCGAGAATCCTGATTACCAACGATGACGGGATCAACGCGCCCGGCCTGCGTGTGCTGGAGCGCGTTGCACAGGATTTCTCCCAAGACGTATGGGTGGTTGCGCCGGAAACCGAACAGAGCGGCACCGGTCATTCCCTGACCCTCTCGCGGCCGCTGCGACACCGCCAACTGGCCGACCGGCGCCATGCGGTGAACGGCAGCCCGACCGACTGCGTGCTCTTCGCCATTGCCCACATCATGGATGGCCGCAAGCCCGACCTGGTTCTTTCGGGGGTCAATCGCGGCGGCAATCTGGGCGAGGATATCACCTATTCGGGAACGGTCGCCGCGGCGATGGAGGCGACACTTCTGGGCGTCCCCGCGATCGCCTTCAGCCAGGTGACCGGAGCCGCAGGGCAGCCGGTGCATTGGGGCACCGCGGAACGCCATGCCGCCGATATCCTGCGCATGCTGACCAGCGTCGCCTGGCCCAAGGACGTGTTCATGAACGTCAATTTCCCCGATCGGCTGGCCGACGAAACGACCGGGATCCGCATCGTGGCACAGGGCAGGCGTGAATCGGACTACAACCTCATCGCCCTGACCGATCCGCGCGGCAATGACTATTACTGGATCGGCCCGCAGCAGTTCGGTGCGCTCTTGCGCAAGGACGACACCGACTATCATGCGATCGCAGACGGGGCGGTCAGCGTGACGCCGCTGCACGTCGACCTGACGCATGACGCAACCCTGAAGAGGCTGAGGGAGACCTTCAGTGAGTGACGCGGACGGACGGGCGCGCCTGATCCTCGAGTTGCGGCGCTGTGGGGTCGCCGACCTTCGTGTCCTGAACGCGATGGAGCGTGTGCCGCGGGAGTATTTCGTGCCACCGGCGTTCGTCCACCAGGCCTGGGAGAATGTTGCGCTGCCGATCGACTGCGGCCAGACCATCAGCCAGCCCGCGGTCGTCGCACGCATGACAGAGGCGCTGCAACTGGACGACAGGTCGCGGGTGCTGGAGATAGGCACGGGATCCGGCTACCAGACCGCCGTGCTGTCCTATCTTTGCCGCCGCGTTTATACCATCGAACGACACCGTGAGTTGCTGGGACAGGCCGAGTCGCGCCTGGCCACCTTGCGGCGCCGAAATATAACGGCGCGACCGGGGGACGGCGCGTTGGGCTGGCCGGAGCAGGCGCCGTTCGAGCGCATCCTGGTCACGGCCGCGGCCATCGATATTCCACCGAACCTGTCCGCACAGCTTGCAATTGGCGGAATCATGGTGGTTCCGATCGGCGACAATTCGGCGAGTCAGAGCATCGTCCGGGTCCGCCGTGACGAGGCCGGCCTTGATATCGAGGAGTTGGGACCGGTGAAATTCGTACCGCTGATATCGGGCCAGGCTGGCGAAGCCGTATCCGGATGATATAATTCCGCCATGATGTCGTCCCGAACCTCCTCGCGCTTGCGGTTCTTGGCCATTGTCGGTCTCGCCCTGATTGTCGCGGGCTGCGCGCGGTGGTACGACGATCGCGAGTCGGCGTCGGGCTCGCGGACGACAGCGGGCCAACGAACCCAGGGCGATGGCGGATTCGTGCCGGTGCCGCCGCCCGGCGCCCGGCAGATACCGGTTCCGGCCAGCGGCGTGCACACGGTGGTCCGCGGCAACACAGTTTATTCGATTTCCCGGCTCTATGGCGTGCCGGTGCGATCGATCATCGAGTCCAACGGGCTGAAACCGCCCTATCTGTTGAAAGTGGGTGACCGACTGCGGCTTTCGGCGCCGCGGACGCACCGCGTCGCGAGGGGCGATACCGTATACAGCATCTCGCGCCGGTATGACGTGCAGATGAGCGAGCTGATGCGGGTCAACGGGATTCAGCCGCCCTACACCATCGTGGTCGATCAGGACCTCTCGATCCCCGCCGGCGGGAGCGGCCATTCAAACCAGGTGGCCCGGGCGTCGCCCGCGGCGGCTCCGGCGCCCACGCCCCGGCCCGCCTCCCGGCAGGCAACCCCGAGTCAGGTCGCGGCGCTGCCCAGTCCGCCGCCGCGGACCGGCCGGCTGTTCCTGTGGCCGGTCAAGGGCGAGATGATCGCAAAATTCGGCAGCCAGCCGGGGGGCCGCCATAACGACGGAATCAACATCGGCGCGCGGCGCGGCGACACCGTCGTGGCGGCGGAGAGCGGCGTCGTCGCCTATGCCGGCAATGAGTTGCGCGGATTCGGGAACCTGCTGCTGATCAAGCACGCGGACGGATTCATGACCGCTTACGCCCATAACGATGCGCTACTGGTCAAGCGGGGCCAGAAGGTAAGGAAAGGTGACGCGATCGCCCGCGTCGGCAGCAGCGGCAGCGTTGGCAAGCCGCAACTCCATTTCGAGATCCGCAAGGGCCGCAAGGCCGTCGATCCGCTAGGCTATCTGCCCAAGAGAGCCGCAAGCAGCTAAGGCGGCGGCCGGGCCGCCCGCTACGCTGTAACCGAATCAGTCTTTTTCGATGAGGCGCTGGCCGAGCCGGCCGGCGAGATCCTGGATGAACTGCCAGGCGACCCGGCCCGAGCGAGCGCCGCGCGTCACCGACCATTCCACCGCGGCAGCCCGCCATTCCTCTTCCGTGATCTTCAGACCGTAATGATCGACATATCCAGCGATCATCGCGAAGAACGTGTCCTGGTTGCAGTTGTGGAACCCCAGCCACAGCCCGAACCGGTCAGACAGCGAGACTTTTTCCTCGGTTGCTTCCGACGGGTTGATCGCGGTCGAGCGTTCGTTTTCGATCATGTCGCGCGGCATCAGGTGCCGGCGGTTCGACGTTGCGTAGAAGATCACGTTCGCGGGTCGGCCTTCGATGCCGCCCTCGAGGACGGCCTTGAGCGACTTATAGCTGGTATCGCCGCTGTCATCGAACGACAGGTCGTCGCAAAACAGGATGCAGGCGCGGCTTGCCTTGCGCAGCAGCGTCAGCAGCTGCGGCAGCGAGGCGATATCCTCGCGGTGGATTTCGACCAGAACGAGTTTCTCCGCGGCCGTCCGGTTCACTTCGGCATGCACCGCCTTGACCAGCGAGCTCTTGCCGCTGCCGCGCGCGCCCCAGAGCAGCGCGTTGTTCGCCGGAAGTCCTTCTGCGAAGCGGCGGGTGTTGTCCAGTAACTGATCCGCCTGGTGGTCGATTCCCTTGAGCAGGCCAATCGCTACCCGGTTCACGGTCGCGACGGGTTCCAGGCTATCGTCGTCGGCCCGCCAGATAAAGGCATCCGCACGTTCAAGATCGGACGCCGCTTGTGCCGGCGGGGCCAGTCGCTCCAGCGCCTCGGCGATCCTGTGCAGCGTCTCGTTGTCCTCCATCATCGGGCCTTTCCATGCGCTGTTGCGAACGTGCGCCGCCTTTCCTATCTGCATGGCGGCGGCGGATGCATAGCATAAGGCGACGGCCGGTCAAACATATCAGCGGCCGCGTGTTGACTCTCGTTTGCATTCGCCGTGAACGCCGTTATAGTCCGGCGGTCCGCGGCTTGGCGCGATTCGAGCGGACCGCGCGAGCCGCCGCCGATGACGAATTGCAAGGGAGCTTTGTATGTTTATTTCGACCGCCTGGGCACAAGGCGCGGACGGCGGCGGCGGTGATGCGTTTCTATCGCTGATGCCGATCGTTCTGATTTTTGCCGTGTTCTATTTCCTGATCATCCGCCCGCAGCAGAAGAAGCACAAACAGCACCGCGAAGCGGTTGCGGCAGTCCGGCGGGGCGATCGCGTGACCACCGGTGGCGGCATCGTCGGTACGGTCGTCAGGGTCGAGGAGGGCAGCGACGAAATCGTTGTTGAGATCGCCGAGGGCATCCGGGTGCGGGTAAAGAAACACACCCTGATGGATATCCACGCCAGAAGCGTGCCGGCGAACGATACCAGCAAGAAATAACCGGACGGAGCGCGCACCAACATGCTGCAGTTCCCGACCTGGAAAAGAACCCTGGTTCTGGTCGTCTGCGCCCTGGGCTTGCTTTACGCCGCACCGAATTTCGTGGCGAACGAGACGGCCCTCTGGATCCAGTCATGGATGCCGGACGGGGGCCCCGGCAAGCAGCTCAGCCTCGGCCTCGACCTTCAGGGCGGGGCCTATCTCCTGCTGGAGGTCAAGGCGGAAGGTGTGGTCGTGGAACGGCTCGATGCGAATATCGACGCGGTCCGCGGGGCGCTGCGCGACGCGCGGGTCCGTTACCGGCCGGCGCCGCATATCCAGGGCAACGAGATCGTGTTCCGGATCCTCGAGCCGGAACGGCTGGCCGAAATCGAGGCGCTGATGCGCAGCGTCGATCCCGATATGGTCGTCGAGGCCGCTGAGGACGGTACGTTCCGGATGCGCTTTACCGAGCAGGCGGCGATCGAAATCCAGCGGCGCGCCGTCGGGCAGTCAATCGAGATCGTCCGCCGCCGTATCGACGAAACAGGCACACGCGAGCCGCTGATCCAGCGCCAGGGCCATAACCGGATCCTGGTCCAGCTGCCTGGGGTCGAAGATCCGGAACGCATCAAGGACCTCCTGAGGAAGACGGCGAAGCTGACCTTCCGTTTCGTCAGCGATAAGATGTCGGTCGAGGAAGCGCGCCAGCGTGGCGCGCCGCCGGGCTACGAGATCGTCCCGAGCGCCGATGAGTTCCAGCGCGACTATCTGCTCGAACGGCGGGTCATTGTCAGCGGCGGGAACCTCGTCGACGCGCAGCCCAGTTTCGACGAAAACAACCAGCCGGCGGTCAGTTTCCGGTTCGATGCCGTCGGCGGCCAGAAGTTCGGCAAGGCGACCCAGGACAATGTCGGCCGCCTGTTCGCTATCGTGCTCGACGGCAAGGTGATCAGCGCGCCGCGCATCCGCACCGCGATCCTTGGTGGAAGCGGAATTATAACCGGCAATTTCACCACCCAGTCCGCCGCCGACCTGGCCCTGCTGCTGCGCGCCGGCGCGTTGCCGGCGGATCTGGTGGTCATCGAGGAACGCTCGGTCGGCCCGGGCCTCGGCCGCGATTCGATCAGAGCCGGCAAAATCGCCAGCGTCGTCGGCCTGATTGCCGTCGTGGTCTTCATGGCGATTGCTTACGGGCTGTTCGGTGTGCTTGCGGATGTTGCGCTCCTGTTCAACATCGTGCTGATTATCGCCGCGTTGTCGGCGCTGCAGGCGACGCTCACCTTGCCAGGCATCGCCGGCATCGTGCTGACCATCGGCATGGCGGTCGACGCCAACGTGCTGATCTTCGAGCGCATCCGCGAGGAGGTGCGGGCCGGGCGCTCGCCGCTGAATGCCGTGGATGCCGGGTACAAGCGGGCTCTGACGACCATCATCGACGCCAATCTGACCACCCTGATCGCGGCATCGCTGCTGTTCATGTTCGGCTCCGGCCCGGTAAAGGGCTTCGCGGTCACCCTGATGATCGGCATCGTCACGTCGATGTTCACCGCGATCATGGTGACGCGCCTGATGGTCGCGACCTGGCTGCGCCGGCGGCGGCCGGCCGAACTGCCGATCTGAGGGAAGGGCGGATGCCATGAAGAAGCTGACGATCATTCCGGCGGACACGGCCATCGATTTCATGGGCAGGCGCAAGATAGCGTTCGTCTTTTCCGCGATGCTGGTGCTTGCATCGGCCGGCCTGTTCCTCGCACAAGGGCTGAATCTCGGCATTGACTTCCTCGGCGGCATCCTGATCGAGGTGAAGACCGAGGGCTCGGCGGACGTTGGCGGGATGCGGTCGACGCTGGGCCAGCTCGGGCTCGGCGATATCAGCCTGCAGGAATTCGGCGAGCCCGACGTGGTGCTGATCCGTATCCAGCGTCAGCCAGGCGGCGATGAAGCGCAACAGGAGGCCGTCGCTGCCGTCAAGGACACGCTGGACCTTGACAAAGAGGCGTACCGGCGCACTGAGACGGTGGGACCGACGGTCGGCGAGGAACTGCGGGAGGCGGCGATCATCGCGGTATTGGCCGCGATCGGCGCAATCCTGGTCTATATCTGGTTTCGCTTCGAATGGCAGTTCGGGGTGGCTGCGGTGGTGGCGCTGCTGCACGACGTGATCAGCACGGTCGGGCTGTTCTCCCTCTTGCAGCTCGAATTCAACCTGGCGACCGTTGCCGCCGTTCTGACCATCGCCGGCTATTCGATCAACGATACCGTCGTCGTGTTCGACCGCGTGCGCGAAAACCTGCGCAAATACAAGAGGCTGCCGCTACCTGACCTGTTCAACCTGTCGATCAACGGCACATTGTCGCGTACCGTCATGACCAGCCTGACGACATTGCTGGCGCTGGTATCGCTCTATATTCTCGGCGGCGAGGTAATTCGCGGATTCAGCGTCGCATTGATCTGGGGCATCGTGGTCGGAACCTACTCGTCGATCGCACTTGCCGTGCCGCTGTTGCTGTACCTCAAGGTCTATCGCGGCGCCGGCGAGGAGCAGGCCGAGCCCGCGGGCGCCAACGCCGAGGGCTGATCGGCGCGGGCGGGAGGGGCCCATGGATATCACGCCGCTGGTGCCGCTGGGCAGCCAGGTCATTCACGGATACGGCCCCGGTATGTTCCGCATTGCCAACGCCGTGCATGCGGGCTCCGTGCTCGTCCTGCCGGACCGCACGGTGTCCTGGGACGCGCTGTCGATAGATGCGATTAGCGCCGGCGACTTCCAGCCGATCATCGCGGCCGAGCCGCCTTGCGATATCCTACTGCTGGGATGTGGCGAGCGAATGCAACTCCCACCCGAAGCGCTGCGTGCTGAACTGCGCGGCCATGGCATTTCCATCGATCCCATGGACACCGGCGCCGCCTGCCGGACGTTCAACGTTCTCCTCGCGGAAGGGCGCAGGGTTGCGGCGGCGCTGATCGCACTCTGAGCGGCCGGTGGCGGATCGGTCATACTGTGCGGAACTGGTCCGGCAGCAGGATTCCGACCGCTATCTGACGGCGCTGTTCGCCCCGGCCGAGAGCCGCGACGACCTGTTCGCTCTCTATGCCTTCAACACCGAGGTCGCACGCGGCCGCGAGGCCGTGTCGGAACCCATGCTCGGGCATATCCGGCTGCAGTGGTGGCGCGACGCCGTCGCCGAATGCTATGCGGGCGAACCACGCCAACACCAGGTGGTCCAGCCGCTGGCCGCGGCAATCCGGCGCCATAGCCTTCCTCGCGCGCTGTTCGACCGGCTGATCGACGCCCGCCAGATGGACCTTGAGGACGGGCCGCCGGATGCGCTCGACCAGCTCGTCGCCTATGCCGAGGCAAGTTCCGGCAGCCTGACGCAGCTTGCGCTCTTCATCCTGGGCGGCTCCGATGCACCGTCGCAGACGGCCGGCGGGCTTGTCGGCACCGCCTGGGCTCTGACCGGACTGATGCGCGCACTGCCGCACCAGCTCCGCCAGGGGCGTTGCCTGCTGCCGCGCGAGGTGATGGCTCGGCACGGCGTCGAGGAACGCGCCCTGCGCGACATGAAGCCCTCCGATGCCATTTGCAGATCGGTCGAGGAAATCTGCGTTATGGCCTTGAATAAAATTAAAGAATCACGTTTTGTGATTCCCGAGATAGGTGGGGCGCCGCTGCCGGCGCTGCTGCCCGCGACCCTGGCCGAGGCCTATCTGGCCAGGCTGTCGCGGCTCGGCCATGACCCGTTCGATGCCCGCAACGCGGAGCCCCTGCGTCTGAGATCCTGGCGCCTGATCGCGCGGGCGCTGGCCAGCCGTTACTGACGCACCGGGGCCGCTATCGAGGCCCGATAGCAATTCGTTAACCGGTTGGGGGCACTATTCGAAGATCTGGAAACCCGCTCGCAGACTTCGCCGAGGAGTGCGCATATGATGGAACGGGACGCATCGGAAAAGCTCGCCGGGTTGATGCAGGAAATCGGCACGCAGCTTGAATCGGCAGCGGTAATCATCAAGAAGAGCGGCGATCAGGAAGAGCACCAGACCTATCTCGCCACCATCGAATTCGTGCTGGGCTATCTGCGGCAGGACGTGTTGCAGCCGATCTTCACGGATTATCCCGACCTTGCCCCCGACGACTGGGAGCACGGTTGAGTCCGGTTATTCGGCTGCGGCGCGCACACCGCCAAGCCAGGCTTCGAGGTCGGACAACGCGCGGTCGCTCATCGCCTTCTTGCGGTCGCGTCCCTTGATCTTGCGCTTGCCTTCGGGAGGGGCGACCGGCGGGAACAGGCCGAAATTAACATTCATCGGCTGGAAAGTCGCGGCCTCGGCGCCGCCCGTGATGTGGGCCAGCAGCGCACCCAGCGCCGTGGTCGGCGGCGGCGGAACAATCGCCTCGCCCCGCCGTTCGGCCGCCGCGAAACACCCGGCGACCAGCCCCATGGCGGCCGATTCCACATAGCCTTCGACGCCAGTAACCTGGCCGGCGAAGCGCAGCCGCGGGTCGGCCTTCAGCCGCATGATGCCGTCCAGCAGGCGCGGGCTGTTCAGGAAGGTATTGCGGTGGATGCCGCCGAGCCGCGCGAACTCGGCGTTCTCCAGTCCCGGGATCATGCGGAAGATGCGCGTCTGTTCGCCATATTTCAGCTTCGTCTGGAACCCGACGATGTTGTAGAGCGTGCCCAGCGCGTTGTCCTGGCGAAGCTGCACCACCGCGTGCGCGCGCCGGCCTGTATGCGGGTCGGTCAGCCCGACCGGCTTCATCGGCCCGAAACGCAACGTCTCGCGCCCGCGCTCCGCCATCACCTCGATCGGCAGGCAGGCCTCGAAATAGGGCGTGTCCTTTTCCCATTCCTTGAACTCGGTCATGTCGCCGGCCAGCAGGGCGTCGATGAAGGCCTCATACTGCGCCTCGTCCATGGCGCAGTTGATGTAATCCTTGCCGTCCCCCTTGTCGTAGCGCGACTGGAACCACGCCTTCTCGAAATCGATGCTGTCCTTATGGACGATCGGCGCGATGGCGTCGAAGAAGGTGAGCGATTCCTCACCAGACAGTTCCAGCACCGCCTGCGACAGGGCGGGAGAGGTGAGGGGGCCGGTGGCCACGATCACCGAATCCCAGTCCGCCGGCGGCAGGCCGGCGATCTCCTCGCGCTGGATCGCGACCAGCGCTTCGGCCTCGAGCGCCGCAGTTACCGCCTGGCTGAACCCGTCGCGATCCACGGCCAGCGCGCCGCCGGCCGGCACGCTATGCTGCCCGGCCGCGCGCATGATCAGCGAATCGCAGCGGCGCATCTCCTCATGCAGCAGGCCGACAGCGTTATGTTCCGCATCGTCGGAACGGAAGGAGTTCGAACAGACCAGTTCCGCCAGCCCGTCCGTCTGGTGGGCGTCGGTCCCGCGCACCGGGCGCATCTCGTGCAGCACGGCAGGCACGCCGACGCGCGCCAACTGCCAGGCGGCTTCGGAACCCGCGAGCCCGCCGCCGATGATATGGACCGGTTGGATCGTGCGCGACATGGGCAACAGATAGAAGCGCGCACGGGCC
>Ga0224512_10004481_pt1 | contig 11757 bp, 10 predicted proteins | sample SF_May12_sed_USG_4_FD_169103 | JGI IMG/M metagenome (GOLD analysis project Ga0224512, IMG submission 169103) | Sediment microbial communities from San Francisco Bay, California, United States - SF_May12_sed_USGS_13 | ecosystem: Environmental > Aquatic > Marine > Sediment | place: USA... | reverse complement strand
CCGAGGCGGGTAACGGCGGGTCCGGCGTCGTGATCGGCCCGCAAGCCGTGAGTTCGGTCATTTCGACGAGCATCATCAGCGGCAACGGCGGCAATGGCATCACCGCCGAGGCGGATGGGCTTCGCATCACCGGTAACCATATCGGCACCGATCAGGATGGCACCGCGGCCCGCGGCAACGGCAAGGCCGGCGTGGTGCTGAACGGCGTCTCCGGAGCGATGGTCGGAGCTCCCGGTGCTTCCAACGTCATCAGCGGCAACGGTGCCGACGGGATCGTAGTGCGCGGCGGCTCGAGCCTGGTCACCATTCAGGCGAACCTCATTGGCGTCGCCCGCGACCGCGTGACGCCGCTTGGGAACAGCCCGGCGGCACCATTCGAGGGCATCGACATCCAATCGGCCACCGGAGTGATCGTCGGCGGCACCGGTGCCGGCGAAGGAAACACGATCACCGGGGGCGGAGAGGGCATTTCGGTCAAACCCGGCGCGGAGGCCGCCATCCTCGGCAACTCGATCCACGGCAACACCAACCTCGCCGTCGACCTCGGCGATAACCCTGGATCGCCGTCCGACGGCGTGACAGACAACGATCCGAACGATGGCTGGACAAACCATCCCACGCTCACCCGCGTGACTGCGAGCCAGGGAATCGTGACCGTCGAGTTTGACGTCCACGACGTGCCAGGGTCATATCGGGTGGAGTTCTTCGCGAACCCCTCGGGACGTGATCTGTCTGGCCACGGCGAAGCCGAAGTGCTGATTGGAGGCGTCACCGTAGACGGGCCTGGTTCCAAGTACACGTTCAGCTATGAGGGGGCGGTCGGTGATGTGATCTCGGGAGCCTCGACGCGAATCAGGGATGGCGTGTTCGTCTCGACGTCCGAGATGTCCCTGTCGGTCGAGGTTGGTCAGCCCTCCGCTCCGCTAAGCAGAACCCTCGACGCCCGTTGACCGGGAGCGCCCAGCTATCGGCCGCAGCGGTTGCGCCCCTACGCGAAGTTTCGCTCTGCGGCTCGTTCCTCGCGGTAGCGACCTTCCCTCGGATGAGGAATCGCGCTCGGCGGCCGCAGTCCACGCTCACCTAACCTGCATGTATGACCGCCGCCAAAGCTGCCCGCGCCGAGTCAGAGAAGTGGTCATCCGTGATGTCACTCGTCCAGCTGCTCGCGGCTGGCTGGAAGGGTCCGGCACCGACCGAGCTTGCCGTCACCGGGTTTGACCCAGAGGAAGATTTGTCCCGGCGCGCCAAGGCGTGGTCGCACATTCTCGAGCACTGGGCGCTGCCGAACCTGCTGGGATTCGGGGCGGCGCTTGCGATCGTTGAGTCCGATGCGTGGGACAGTGGGGATCGGGTCACCGCGACCAAAGCATTGTCGGACCGCCGCTTTCTCCTCGCCGACCGAATACTGCATTGGGCGGTGCCGTGGCTGGTGACCGTCGGATCGACCGACGCAGACTGGGCGCCCGAGGCCCTGGCTGCCGCCGAGGGCTTGCTCGACCTCGGTGACGTGCACCGGGTAGCGCCGGCGCTAACCGACCAGGAAGGACTTGTCCTGCCCGGCCACGACAGTCTCGGCGAGGTGCCGTCGGGCCTCGCCGTTGAGACCATCGCCGGCGGCTGGCTCTTCCACGATCACATCACGCAGGTGGGCCCCGAGCCCTACCGGGCCGCGGCCGAGCTGTGGGACGAGCTCGCGATCCGTCACGAGGGCAGCGCCCGGCTTTGGCTCGATCTGGCAGCCCGTGCGCGCACTTCGGCGCAGCGGCTCGGTCTGGTCTAGCCCGCTCGCAGCATCCGTGCTCGTCCGGGGCCGTCCCGTCCTTCGACGGTCAGGAGTTCGGGTCGACCGACCGTTCTGGCTCGAGCTGCGGGAGGCCGTCGCTGTGACCGGGCATCCACTCGACGGCGAAGCGATAGCGATCACCTCGAACGAGCGTCTCCCGGTACTCGAGCGGTCCGCTCTCCGTTTGCGTCTGCCGTTCGATGAGGAATGCCGCGTCCACCGCTGAGAGGCCGAGGTCGGCGCGCTCCTCAGCGGTGGGCAGCACGGGCCGGATGCGCTCCGTTCCGGCCTCGGGCGAAACCCCGCACCGGTCGCGCAACTCGTTGTACAGGGCGGTCTTGGTGAAGTCTGCCTCGAGCAAAGGTTCGGCGATCCGGAATGGGACCCAGACCCGGTCGATGGCGAGGACATCTTCTCCGGCCAGGCGCAGGCGCTCCAGGTAGAAGAACTCCTCTGCATCGCTGAGGCCGAGGTTGGCGGCCACATCTGGTTCGATCCGTCTGTCTTGGGTCAACACGACCGAGGTCTGTTCGACCCCGGTTGCCTCGACCGAGCGGAACAGCGAATAGATCGACCCGAGCGGCTGTTCGAACTCCTGGCGCACGAAGGTCCCGCGTCCGCGCCGGCGATCGAGGATTCCCTCGGCCTGAATCCGGCGGACAGCTTCGCGCACTGTGTGCCGGCTCACTCCGTATGCGTCCACCAATTCCAAGTCGGTTGGAAACCGGTCCCGGAACTCGCCATCTGAGATCCGCTCGCGCAGGTTCGTGAGCAGCTGCGCCCACAGCGGCAACGGTGATGAACGGTCGAGCTTGTCGAGATCGGTCACGAGGAAATGCTAGGCGGATGCCTCCTTGTTCCTGGCGCCATGAACGCGTTGGCTCGGTGCTGAATGACGAGGGGCCGGCCACGGCCGACCCCTCGTCGAAGTCGTGTGCTGGCTCGGTCAGCGCGCGTACATGCGGGCGAGTGCGCCCGGCCGGTACTGCGACGGGACCAACACTCGGTCGATGACATGGATGACACCGTTGTTGGCAATGATGTCGGTAGCGATGATGTTCGACCGATTGATCTTCAACACTTTGGGGCGGACCTTGAGCGACGAACCTTCAAGCGTCTCGAGGTTGCGGACGGACAGAACATCCTCGGCTTGCAACTCGCCGGCCGCAACGTGATACAGCAGGATGTTAACGAGGACCTGGGGGTCATCGGCGATCGCTTGCCGGACTCGGCGGGGCAGGTTCTCGAACGCCTCATTCGTCGGCGCGAACACCGTGAACGGTCCGTCACTCGCGAGCGTGTCGGCAAGTCCGGCTGCCACTACCAACTCGACGAGGGTCGAGAAGTCAGGGTTGGCTGCAGCAATATCGACGATCGACCCCGGATCCTCAGACTCCGAGTCGTCGGCCGGAGGAAGCAGCACAGCGTCGATGACGTGGATGACGCCATTGGAAGCAACGATGTCGGTTGCGATGATGCCGGCGTCGTTTACTTTCACGTTCTCGGCGTCAACGACGATCGCGGATCCCTGCAACGTCGTGAGCGTGTCCGCTGCAAGCACGTCGGCGGCGAGCAGCTTGCCTTCCACGACGTGATACAGGAGAACCTGAGTGAGCACATCGACGTCGATCTCCGAGGCGCTGTCAAGGCCAAGCGTGTCGAGGAGTGCCGCAAACGCCTCGTCCGTCGGCGCGAACACCGTGAACGGCCCCTTCGCCGACAGCGCATCTACCAGATCAGCGGCGACGACCGCTTCAACCATCGAGTTGAAGTCGTCTGAGGCGATTGCGATGTCGACGATGGTGCCGGGACCCTTGTCCTCGCCCGCCGATGCGGACGGAACCCATACCAACACCGCAGACGCGATGACCGCGAACGCCAGGAGAATCGTCAGCATCCGGCTGATCGACATCCTGGCTGGATTCATACGGAGCATATCCGTACCCCTTCCAATCTATGAGTGACGCCGGGTGGTATTCGAAGCCGTTGGGGACTCCGGATGACTGCGTTTCCCCCTTTATGTTGCGAGTGGTCACTCTTAGAGTTAGCGCTATGACATTCCGCGTCGAAGAGTTGGCCAGCGAAACCGGCTTGTCGGTGGATACTATCCGCTACTACCAGGGTCTCGGTCTGATCGAAGCGCCCGAGCGGGAGGGCCGAACCGCCCGCTACACGGAAGACCATCGCCGTCAGATCGAAACGGTCCGACGACTGGCCGCGTCGGGGTTCACACTCGCGCAGATCCAGCGGCTGACCAGTGATGAGGGAGCCCCGCTGCTCAAGGCGCTCGTGGGTCAGACCGTCGGCATCCGCACGCTCAGCATGTCGGAATTGTCTGAGTCTTCGGGGGTGCCCGAGCCCCTGATCGGGGTGGCCGTCACCGCCGGGTTGCTCGATTCGATCGGTATCGACGACGAGCCGAGATTCTCAGAGGACGCCATCCCGATGCTGTCTGCTGCAGCGTCGCTCCTCGACGCAGGTATCCCGCTTCAGTTGCTCACCGATCTCGCGGTTCGCCACGCCCAGAACGTGACGTCTGTGGTGGAGGGCGCGATCGAACTGTTTCGCGACCACGTGCGGCCCGCGCAAGGCGACGACACGGGGGACCTCACCGAGCTGTTCCAGGTGCTCCTGTCGCAGGCTACGAGATTGGTAGCGCAGCACTTCCAGCAAACCCTGGTGAGCCGCGCGCTCGAGCGGCTTCGCGATAGCGACGACCGGGCCCTGGTCGAGGCGTTGCTGGCCGCGGAAGCCCAGCGCTTCGTGGTGTCCTGCGAATGGCGGTAGCCGGAGATCTGTTCGAGGCGCTCCGTGGAGCCGCCGAGGCCGTCCGCGCCGGCGCACGGGCACCGCTCGTCTGCGTGGTTCAAACAGCCCGCATGGACGTAGATTGTGCCGCCCTTTTCACCGAAGACGGGGAGGCGTCTGTGGTGTGGGAGCAGCCCGACCGTGATGTGCACATCGCGGCCCGTGGAGTCGTCGCCGAGATTCGTGGCGAACGCGCCGCGAGCAGGTTCGGGACATTGGCTCGGAGGGCGGAGGTGCTGTTCGAGGACATGGCTGTTGTCCGCATGGACCGGTCGCCCATGGAGCCTGTACTGCTCGGCGGGTTCGCGTTCTCCGAAGCCACCGACTGGGCGCTCGGCGACGGGCGCTTGATCCTTCCCGAGCTGACGTACATACGGCGCGACGGGCGAGCGGCGTGGATCCGCTCGATTGTCGTGGAGCCTCGCAGCGATCCCGTGCAGTTGGCCGGCGACGTCACTCGAGAACTGATGCGGTTGTCCGAGCTCGGGGGAGGGTGGCTCCCGCCGCGTCCTATTGGACCCGCGCAGCCGTTCAACCCGGCCGACCCCGACTACCCGAAGCTCGTGCAGCGCGCCATCGAAGAGATTGCCCGTGGCGGGATCGCGAAGTTGGTGCCGGCTCGAACGGTGGAGATGACCCAGAAGGTGGACGTCGTGCAGTTGCTCGCGACGTTGCGGGATCGGTACCAGGGATGCGCCACCTTCGCCTTCCGGTTCGGCGACTCAACGTTTGTTGGCGCCACCCCTGAGCTCCTCGCCCGCATGCGGAACGGAACGGTGGAAACGGCGGCGGTTGCCGGGACCGGTCCGCGAGGCGAGACCTTCGATGCCGATCACGCGCTGGGGCTGGCTCTGCTGAACGACCCGAAAGAGCGGCTCGAGCACAGCGTTGTCTACGACGAGATCCGGGCCCGCCTCGTGGCCGCGGGGGTGGCCGTCGACGAGCCGCGGACTCCCGAGATTCTGAAACTGCCCGGATTGCAACACTTGTGGACGCGGGTCACCGGCACGGCCGACTCGAGGTCGCTCATCGACCTGCTGGCGCATCTGCACCCGACGCCCGCCGTTGCCGGGCTACCGGTTGGCTCTGCCGTACGCTGGCTGGAGGACAACGAAGCCTTCGATCGAGGTTGGTATGGAGGGCCCATCGGCTACATCAGCCAGTCAGGCGATGGCGAGTTTCGGGTCGGCCTCCGTTCGGGTCTCCTCGATGCAGACACCGTGCAACTGTTCGCCGGCGCCGGGATCGTTGCCGGGTCGACACCCGACCGGGAGCTGGCCGAAACCGAACTCAAGTTTCAAGCGCTGGGACAGGCGATCCGAGCGGCGGCGCTATGACGAGCGATGCCGGCTTGTATGCCACAGTAGATGCGTTCCTGGCGGGCCTGGTTGCGGGAGGCGTGCGCAACGTAGTCGTGTCTCCTGGCTCTCGGTCAACCCCGCTGGCCGTGCCGGCACGAGCCAGAGACGACCTGGATGTCGATGTGATACTCGACGAGCGCGCCGCGGGATTCTTCGCATTGGGTCGAGCCAAGGCCACACGGTCCCCGGTGGTGCTCGTGTGCACGTCGGGGACGGCCGGCGCCAATTACTACCCGGCCATCATCGAAGCGCAACTCAGCCGGGTATCGCTTGTGGTGCTGACCGCAGACCGTCCGCCCGAGCTGTGGGGATGGGACGCCGGCCAGACGATCGACCAGGTGCATCTGTTCGGGCGGCACGCGCAAGACTTCGTGCAGATGCCGATTGGCGAGTTTGAACCTCATCGGGCCGAGCGCATCGGGTTTCGGGCGGCGGTGACCTCGAGCACCGGGCCTCGAGGACCGGTGCATGTCAACTGGCCGTTTCGGGAGCCATTCGAGCCCCCTGATGAATGGATCGAGACCTACCTCCCGCCTCGTTCAGTGCTGCGCTCCGAAGGACCGGTGGACCAATCGGACCATACGCCCGTTCTGGATCAGGCGACCAAACTCGAACGCGGCCTGATCGTGGTCGGGCCGCTCGATGCCGGGGGCGACGCCATCGCAGCGATAGGACACCTCGCCGGCGTGACCGGCTGGCCTGTTGTCGCGGATCCGCTGAGTCAGCTCAGATCACATCACACGCCAGCGTTGGTGCTCGATGCGGCCGATCACGTCCTGAGGTCGCCGGCAGCCTCCCGCCTTGCTCCCGACGTCATCGTCCGGGTCGGGGCGACGCCGACGAGCAAGGCGTTTCGCCTGTGGGTTGAACGGACCCATCCCGCGCAAATGATCCTCATCGATCCTGATTCCGGCTGGTCCGATCCGAGCGGGGCGTTGTCGACCCACCTGCAGATCGACGTCGAGGCGCTGGGCCGCGTCCGTGACCCCGGCCCGAGACGAGGCGGCTGGTCAGCCGAGTGGGACGACCTCAATCGCAGAGCCCGCAAGATCGTCGACGAGACCATTGGCGCCGACCCGCTGCTCGAGTTGGGAATCGCGGCCTCGGTAGCCGAACACGTTCCGGCTGGGAAGGCGCTTATGGTCGCGTCAAGCATGCCCGTTCGAGATCTCGACATGGCCATGCCGGGCGGCGGGCGGCAGCTGCGCATCTTCGCGAATCGGGGGGCGAACGGCATCGACGGCACCATCGCGACCGGGGCCGGGATCTCCGCCGCGACCGGGCAGTGCACCATTCTCATCGGTGACCTGGCGTTGCTCCACGATCTGGGTGGCGCGTTCACTGCAGGCCAGCAACATCTCGATCTGACAATCGTCGTCATGAACAATGGTGGTGGCGGCATATTCTCCTTGCTGCCGATCGCAGCGCAGGGCGAGCGGATACATTTCGACGAGCTCTTTCGTACCCCCCAGGGAGCCGATTTCGCGGTGCTTGCGGAGCTGGTGGGTGCCTCGTATGACCTGGTGACGGATCCAGATTCCCTCGGCGTGTTGCTCTCGCAGCCCGGCGGTCTTCGCATCATCGAGATTCCGGTTGATCCGGAGGCAAACGTCGCTCAGCTGGACTCGTTGGGTGAGGCGATCAGGAGGGGACTCGCGTGAACGGCGACCATCTGGCGACGTGCGGAGGCGTGCACACCCATTTCGTCGAAGAAGGATCCGGTCCGCCGCTCGTCCTGCTGCACGGATTCTCCGGCTCCATCGAGACGATGGCCGGGCTGGCCGCCCGGCTCGTGCCCTCCCACACCGTGTTGCGCATGGATCTCATCGGGCACGGATACTCCGAGAAGCCGGCGGACGCTGGCGCCTACACCATGGATGTGGCTATCGCCCAGGTGCTAGACCTCGTCCAACAGCGCTTCTATGGCCCGGCCGATCTGATCGGCTACTCCATGGGAGCCCGGGTCGGGCTGGCCGCCGCGCTGACCGCACCCGAGCTTCTGCGCTCGATCGTGCTCGTCGGGGGCACTGCGGGGATCGCCGACCCGGCGGCTCGTGCACAACGGCAACGGGCCGATGAGGAGCTGGCCGCCCGGATAGAACGCAACGGCATCGCCTGGTTTGCGCAGGAATGGATGACGAAACCATTCTTCGTGACTCAAGCGCGACTCGGTCGATCCCATCTCGCAGCGGCTCGCGCCCAACGCATGGAGAATGACGCCCATGCCCTCGCGAACTCACTGCGGGGCATGGGCACCGGAACGCAACCCTCCTACTGGCACATGCTCGACCGCTTGCAGGTGCCGCTCCTCTTCGTGGCCGGCGAGGAGGATCGCACGTTCATGGTCATCGGCGAGCAGATGGTCGCTGCAGTGCCTGCAGGCGTGCTGGCGGTTGTGCCGGGTGTCGGTCATGCGGCGCACATCGAGGCGGAACCTGAGGTGGCCGAAGCTGTTGAGCACTTTCTCACGATCGACCGGAGCGGACCATTCCAATAGCCCGCTCCGCCTGAATCTCGCGGTTCGCGATGCGCCGCCCGTGGACGCGCATGGTCCGGGATTGGCCTAATGGTTGTATCCGCTGGGGCGATGCGTCTGCCAATTGGTGGATCCAGACTCAGAGAGCCCGGCGTCTCACCTTGCCGAGACCGGAGCGTGGGATCTCGTCGACGTATTCGACCCGCTTGGGCGCCATGTAGGAGGGCAGCACGCCTTTTACGCATTGACGGAGCTCGTCGAGCGTAGGAACCGCCGACGGGTCGAGTGGCACGACGACAGCAGTGACGGCCTCGGTCCATTCGACGTCGGGCCGACCGGTGACGGCCACGTCAAAGATCTTGGGATGCATCGCCAGTGCTTCTTCGACTCGTGATGGCCACACTTTCTCGCCACCGGTGTTGATCATCTCATCGATGCGACCTTCGACGGTCAACACGCCATCGGTGATCGAGCCAACGTCGCCCGTTGGGAGCCAGCCATCGACCTTGGGATCGGTCCCGGAACGGTACTCGCGCAGCAACGTGGGCGATTTCAACTGGACGTGGTGATCCACGACGCGCATCTCGACACCCTCGAGGGGACGGCCCTCGTACACAATGCCGCCGCAGCTCTCCGTAAGCCCGTAGGTGGCCACGGTGTTGCTCGGACGGGTTGGGGGTATCGCCGAGCCACCGAGCAAGATCTTGCGGAACAAGCCGGCGTCGATGCGGCGCATAGCGGCGGGCACGAGCGCCGTCAGTGTAGCGCCCCTCCGCGCGGCCTCCTCGACAAGTCGAGCGTCGAACGCGGGCAGCATCTCGACCGGCGTGTCCGAGAGAATCGATCGGGCCACAACGGAGAATCCGCCCATGTGAGCGACCGGTATGCAGACCAGCCAGCGATCCGTGGCAGGGTCAACCCCGATCGCGGCATTGGTCACACGCACCATGTGCTCGATCGCCTCGCGAGTGAGCACCACGCCCTTTGCGTGACCGGTCGTACCGCTCGTCGCGATGACGACGGCGTCGCCTTCGTCGGCCGGGACTCCTCGTTCGACCGGCACCGTATCCGACCCGTCGAAGACGTGGGTCGGCCGGACAGACTCGACGACTTTGCGCAGCTCCGCGTCCGGGAGCCGCATGTCAATCGGGAAGACTGCGTCTTCGGCATCCCATATCCGGCGCACGGCATCGACGAATGCCTGGTTGGGAGGGAGCGCGATGCCGACGACGCGTCTCATGCGGCGTCGCCTGCCGCCACGGCCCACGCAAGATCGTGCTCGGGATCCTCAACGGCGAGGTGGAATGACCATCCCGTTGTTGGGAACAAGTCTGAGAAGGCGTACCAGTTGAGCTCGCGTCCGGCCGCAGCCAGCTCTGCGCCGCTCACCGGCCAATCCTCGACGAGGTCGGTCAGCGATGCGACTGTCCACCACGCACTGAACCGACCCGATGCGGCACCTCGCCGTTTGCCGTAGGCACCGCCACTCGCACCGGCCCAGGCAATCAACGAGACCGCCTCAGAGAGGTCGAGCTGGGCGATCGCGACCTTGCTGAGACCGAGCGCCGCAATTGCGCCTGGGGCGCTGCCTTCCACACATGCAATGTCGATCCGACCATTCGAGGACTCAGTCCACGTCGAGACTACGTCAGTCAATGCGTCCACGGCGGCTCGATCCTCCGTCTTGCGAGCCGCGGGGGGAAGGTCGGCCAGCTCCAACGCAGGGAGGCGCGGCATGGGGAAGTCCGCCCGATGGGTTGCGTACGTTGCCAGCGCGTAGACCGGCTCCCACGACTCGATCGCAAGCGGGATCTCCAAGACATGGGGGTCGATCGAGGTCTCCGAGCTCAAATCCTCGCCACGTAACACCCGTTCGTGAGCGAAGACCGATCGGGCCGGCCCGACCGGGACATACGCAGCGAGCTCATTCCAACCGTGGGTGGATGCCGCCACTTCGGGGAGCGGTCCCAGGAGGAACCTGCTCGCCGTCTCATTGACTACCGGTCCAGCCCATTCGGCCGGTGCTTCGAGCGCAAGCCGGTAATCGATGTGGTGGTCGACCGACCAGAGCTGCTTTCCCCGCGTCAACGCGTCGCGGCAGAGCAGTTGGAGCTGGATCAGTGTTGCCCAATCCCGGCTCGAGCACAGCCCGTCGACGGCGCGGAGCAGCACATCCGGGTCGTTCATTTCGACGAGTCGTCGTAGATCCGCGGTCACGGCGGGCAAGGGTACAGGGGGTGCTCGTCAAGCGGCTATTCGGCGTGCGCTACCGATGCCCGCGGTTGGCGCCACAGGACCCATGCGACCGAGGTCGAAGACGGCCACGGGTAGGCCCGCCATGCGGCGGCGCCGCTCCATCTCGCCTGCTCATCGACCGTCGGTGAGCGGCCACCACGCTGCCGCCTCCGGCGCCGGGACTGGAGCATGGTTGGTCGGGGTCCTGGCCATCCGGGCGGCCTCGGTGCCGTACCAGAGGTATCCGACGAGGAACAGCACGCGCTGCACCGCCCCTTCGATACCCGCGACGTTGAACATCGTAATCGGAATGACCAGCGCTGCGATCACGGCGATCCCGTCGAACCAGCGGAGGAGGCCCGTGTCACGACCGCGGCGGAGTGCGACGAAGAGCACGCCGACGGTGAACCCGAAGCCAACCGCGGAAGCTGCGATCGAGTGCAGGAAATCCTCGAACTCGACGAACGGCACGTCCTCCCACGGTTGATGGGCGAATGCGGCTGCAGCCATCATCGAGACACCGTACACGCGGTGCATCGATCGGCCCCACGGGCCCCATTCGCGCCCGGCAATCGCGGCGAGCGTCAGCACTCCGAATCCGATCAGCAGGAACCCGACCCGCGTTACCCACGCGTTCTCGACGCCCTGACCGGCGGATGCGCTGACTGCGTGTTCGACGATTGAGTACGACTCCGGCATGAGGACCGGGGCGATCGCGACGCATGCGGCCGAGCCGATGAGCATGATCATCGCCGCGATGGCGGTACGCCGGCGTGGACTCGTCCGATGCAGATCGTCTCGGTGCCGTCCGCGTGGAGCTGGGGCAATCTCGGTGATCGACGTCATCCTCGCCTCCTCGATCGGTCGGTGGGCCTGAGATCGGAGCCTTCCGCGGACCGGGTCGAAGGCGGCCTGCCGACTCGTCAGCGCAGGTCGCTCGCCAAAACCATCACGGCTGGTCAGGGTCACGCCACTGCCGTCCGGTACAGCTTGATCCAACTCCGAGGCGGGGGTGGGTGAGTAGTGGCGGAAGTCCCTTCCAGGGTTCGTACCCGCGGCGGCTCGGTTCAGCCGAGGAGGCGGTGCAGCAATCC
>Ga0224512_10004480_pt1 | contig 11759 bp, 10 predicted proteins | sample SF_May12_sed_USG_4_FD_169103 | JGI IMG/M metagenome (GOLD analysis project Ga0224512, IMG submission 169103) | Sediment microbial communities from San Francisco Bay, California, United States - SF_May12_sed_USGS_13 | ecosystem: Environmental > Aquatic > Marine > Sediment | place: USA... | reverse complement strand
CGCACAATCGCCAAAATCAAGACCCTCCGCGTTCTCCGCGATCCAAGTTCGTTTTGTTTAACTTCGACGTGAACTAATCAGATCAATCTAAGAAGTGCAACAGAATTTACTCGCCGAAATAGTACCCTCAGCGTCCCCTGCGATCTCCGCGGCAAGAAAATCTTAGAACCAACGCCGTAAATTTCTTGAAATAAATCCCTTCGCGACCTTTGCAAACTTAGCGTCCTTAGCGTCGAAAAATCCCAATGCCCACCGTCGCACAATCGCCGAAATTAGCCTCCGCGTCCCCTGCGATCTCCGCGGCAAGAAAATCTTAGTACCAACGCCGTAAATTTCTTGAAATAAATCCCTTCGCGACCTTTGTGAACCTGGCGTCCTTAGCGTCGAAACATCCCAATGCCCACCGTCGCACAATCGCCGAAATTAAAGCCTCCGCGTCCCCTGTGATCTCCGCGGCAAGAAAATCTTAGAACCAACGCCGCGCATTGATTGAAATAAATCCCTTCGCGACCTTTGCGAACTTAGCGTCCTTAGCGTCGAAAAATCCCAATGCCCACCGTCGCACAATCGCCAAAATCAAGACCCTCCGCGTTCTCCGCGATCCAAGTTCGTTTTGTTTAACTTCGACGTGAACTACTTAGATCAATCTAAGAAGTGCAACAGAATTTACTCGCCGAAATAGTACCCTCAGCGTCCACTGCGATCTCCGCGGCAAGAAAATCTTAGAACCAACGCCGCGCATTGATTGAAATAATTCCTTTCGCGACCTTTGCGAACTTAGCGTCCTTAGCGTCGAAAAATCCCAATGCCCACCGTCGCACAATCGCTGAAATTAAAGCCTCCGCGTCCCCTGTGATCTCCGCGGCAAGAAAATCTTAGAACCAACGCCGCACATTGCTTGAAATAATTCCCTTCGCGACCTTTGCGAACTTAGCGTCCGTAGCGTCGAAAAATCCCAATGCCCACCGTCGCACGATCGCCGAAATCAAGACCCTCCGCGTTCTCCGCGATCCAAGTTCGTCTTGTTTAACTTTGACGTGAACTAATTAGATCAATCTGAGAAGTGCAATACAATTTACTCGCCGAAATAGTACCCTCAGCGTCCCCTGCGATCTCCGCGGCAAGAAAATCTTAGTACCAACGCCGTAAATTTCTTGAAATAAATCCCTTCGCGACCTTTGTGAACCTGGCGTCCTTAGCGTCGAAAAAATCCCAATGCCCACCGTCGCACAATCGCCGAAATAGTACCCTCAGCGTCCACTGCGATCTCCGCGGTAAGAAAATCTTAGAACCAACGCCGCACATTGATTGAAATAAATCCCTTCGCGACCTTTGCGAACTTAGCGTCCTTAGCGTCGAAACATCCCAATGCCCACCGTCGCACAATCGCCGAAATTAAAGCCTCCGCGTCCCCTGCGATCTCCGCGGCAAGAAAATCTTAGAACCAACGCCGCACATTGCTTGAAATAATTCCCTTCGCGACCTTTGTGAACCTGGCGTCCTTAGCGTCGAAAAAATCCCAATGCCCACCGTCGCACAATCGCCGAAATTAAAGCCTCCGCGTTCTCCGCGATCTCTGCGGTGAAAAATCTAGATCCCGTCCACAATCGCGTTTAAGGTCGCGGAAGGTCTCATCGCAGCGAATGTCTTTTCGGAATCCGGTCGGTAATAGCCGCCGATATCCTGAGGTTTGCCTTGTGCGCCTATCAGTTCTTCATTAATCACTGTTTCGTGTTCCTGCAGCGCTTTAGAGACGGGAGCGAATTTTTCCGCCAGTTCGGCGTCGGCGTTCTGGTCCGCGAGCGCTTCGGCCCAGTACATCGCCAGGTAGAAATGAGAACCGCGGTTATCGATGTACCCGAGTTTTCTTGCCGGTGATTTGTTGGTTTCCAAAAACTTTGAATTGGCTTCGTCGAGGGCATCAGCCAAAATTTGCGCCTTTTTGTTGTCCTGGGTTTGGGCCAGATGCTCAAAACTTGCCTGCAGCGCCAGGAATTCACCGAGGGAATCCCAACGCAGATAGCCTACGTCGACAAACTGCTGGATGTGCTTTGGCGCACTTCCTCCGGCTCCCGTCTCAAACAGACCTCCGCCGTTCATCAGTGGAACGATCGAAAGCATCTTTGCGGACGTGCCGAGTTCCAAAATCGGGAACATGTCCGTCAGATAATCCCGCAGGACATTTCCGGAAACCGCGATCGTATCTTTTCCTTCCCTTGCGCGCCTGAGTGTCTCGAGCATCGCATCGGGCACATCCATGATCCTGATGTCGAGACCGCTCAGATCGTGGTCCTGCAGATATTCTTCGACCTTCGCGATGATCTGTGAATCATGGGCCCTGTCTTTGTCGAGCCAGAAAATTGCGGGTGTATTGGAAAGCCTTGCTCTCGTGACTGCCAGTTTCACCCAATCTCTAATCGGGTCATCCTTGGTTTGGCACATTCTGAAAATGTCCCCTGTGTTTACTCTTTGTTCAAGCAGAACGTTTCCGTTCTCGTCTTCGACCTTTACATTTCCCTCTCCGACGATCTGAAATGTCTTGTCGTGAGATCCGTATTCCTCGGCTTTTTGCGCCATCAGTCCGACATTCGGGACCGAACCAAATGTCGTCGGGTCGATCGCCCCGTTTTGCTTCATGTCCGTTATGATCGCGTCATAAAAACGTGCGTAGGTCCGGTCCGGAATGATGCAGACAGCGTCTTCTTCGTTTCCGTCCTTGTTCCACATTTTTCCGCCGCCGCGTACAAGGGCCGCCATCGAAGCGTCGATGATCACATCCGACGAAACATGGAAATTCGTGATTCCCTTGTCCGAATTCACCATCGCAATTCTCGGCCCGTTTTCGATTGTCTTTGCGATGTCTGCCTTTATCTCGGCTTCTTTCGCGTGACCCGCGATCTTCTCGAAAAGCGTCGCAAGGCCAAAGTTGGGGTCGATATCGAGTTCCTCAAAAGTGTCCGCGTATTTTTCGAAGACGTCCTTAAAATAAGTCTCGACGATCGCCCCGAAGATGATCGGGTCGGAGATCTTCATCATCGTTGCTTTGAGATGTGCCGATATGAGGACGTCTTTTTCCTTCGCTTCTTCGATCGCCTCATCGACAAAAGACTTGAGTGCCGTCACGTTCATCACCGAAGAATCGATTACTTCGCCCGCCTTGAGCGGCGCAAAGTCTTTGAGTACTTCTTCGGATCCATTGGTTCCATGGAAGACGATCCTGTATTTTCCTTCCGAAGCCACGGTTGTGGAAGATTCCGAACCGTAAAAATCTCCCGACTCCATGTGTGCAACGCAAGTCTTCGAATCCGCGCTCCAGTCTCCCATCCTGTGCGGATGTGATTTGGCGTAATTTTTGACCGCCATTGGGGCCCGCCTGTCGGAATTCCCTTCCCTCAAAACGGGATTCACGGCGCTGCCCAAAACTCTTGCGTATTTCTTGTTGATCGCCTTTTCTTCATCTGTTCGAGGCTCCGCCGGGTACTTAGGCAGCGCGTAACCCTGGCTTTGAAGCTCGGCGATTGCCTCTTCGAGCTGCGGTACGGAAGCTGATATGTTCGGGAGCTTTATGATGTTGGCCTCGGGTGTCTTTGCCAGTTCGCCCAACGCCGCCAATGCATCAGGGACCTTCTGATCGCCGGTAAGGTACTCCGGGAAATTGGCGAGGATCCTGCCCGACAGCGATATGTCGGGAACCTCAACTTCGATTTCCGCGTGCTTTGTAAAGGCCTTCAGGATCGGCAAAAAGGAATGAGTTGCCAGGAACGGCGCTTCGTCGGTTAACGTGTAGTAAATTTTTGACATTTTTATAGCTTGTTTTGGGTTTTATTTATTGAACTAATTCCGATCAGCGAACCGTTATATTATCAACTTTGAGCCAAAAAGCATTGCCCGCGAAACAAACGAAAAGACGCGAAAGATGATTTTGCCACTGCTGCACAGAGATCGGAGCCATTTGCATAGACGAGGGGCTTCTATCGATGAGTCTTGAAATGGAAATTGAAGTGAGAAATCGCGCTCGGGTCTGGTTCGCCACGTAATTGATTCAATTCAAAATGTTTTGGTATTTAGAGCAGATGATTATTTCGCGGAGTTTCATTCTTACAGTCATCATTTCTCTTTCATTCCGTGGAGCCTATCCGGAATACAAAGATGTTGATTCGGACAGTCCTTATCCGTCGATAGCCGAACTCAATCGCAATTGATCTCAAAGCGATCGGTTCACAATAGCACGCGGCTATTCCTTGAAGGCAGGCGATGCTCTTCTGCGCTGAAGGCGCGACATTAACTTAGCCAGTTGCAAGCGCGCAGCACGCAGCATCTGGACTGCGACCGGAAGCTGATCAAATTTTGCGATCAGGCCGAAATTTTTGTATATAATCGACGGACTCAAGAATGAAAGAGTGATTCGCTTCACCGGCAAGAGCGTATGAAAGACAATTGCCACGTGTGGAGCGAGAAATATGGTTGGTGCCAGGACAAATTCGGTGTCAACTGGCAGGCCATGACATTTGAAATGGGCGGACAAAAGATCGGCACACTTAGAAAAATGCTTGACGCCCGGAAGCGGTAAACGGAATTGCATCGTTTATGAAACACAAGAAGACATACGAACTCGTCAGAAAGCTGATCGACGAACGCGAGCTCGACGATGAGAACCTCGACGAGGCAAACGGTGAACTGCTCGAACTCGTCGATCAGGACCCCGTCTGCGGGTGGGCTTACGGACTGCTTTCCGAGATCTACTACTGGACCGGGGAGTACGCCGACGCGGAAGACAAGCTCTTTTATTATGGCGAGGGAGTTAAGTACGGCGAACAGGGCGTTGAGGTGGACGAGGACTCATTGGAAGCGAACTTCTGGCTCTCGGTAAACTGGGGCTCATTTGGTCAGGAGAAGGGAATCATGAAGAGCCTCGCGCTGATCAACCCCATAAAAGCGGCCGCGGAAAAAGTCATCGAAATGGACGAGGGTTATTTTTACGGCGGACCGTGGCGAGTACTCGGCCGGCTTTATGACAAGGCGCCCGGTTTTCCATTTTCGATTGGCGATGGCAGGAAGGCGGAGGAATGCCTCGAGCGTGCACTCGAGCTCGGACCCAGGTTCTACCTGAACCACCTTTTTCTTGCCGAACACTATATCGCCGCACGGGAAAAGTCGAAAGCGAAGGAGCACCTGGAATGGATACTCGGGGCCCCGCTCAACAAGAACCACGAACGCGAGGATGAGGGTTATAAAGAAGATGCGGAGTTGTTGTTGGAAGGCCTTTAGGAGATCATCCACTGGGGACACGACGTTAAATCAAGAATTTTCCCTGTCCCCGATCGTAATATGGAGGAGAAAACTGAAATGCCTAATAACGAAGCACCGGAATACTTTAATCTTCGTCCCGAAGTTGAAATGCAGTATGGCTATACGCATGCTGTAAAGATAGGGAACGACATCAAAATATCGGGAGCCGTCAGTATGGACGAGAATGGAAACCCGACGGCGATTGGCGATCTCGAGCAGCAGATGAAAAACTGCTACTCCGATCTGGAAAAGGTATTGGAACACTATAATTGCTCCTTCGACAATGTAGTCGTTGAGAACATTTTCACCACAGACATGGCAGGCTTTTTGAACATCGCCGGTTATCGGACTGAAATCTACAAGAAGCAATTTCCAACCGGTACATGGCTTGAAGTAAAGGGTTTGGCCTTGCCCGAATTCATGATCGAGATAGAGCTTGAGGCGTATTGTCCAGAGTAGCCACGAAAAGGCACGAAAAGATTTTGGCTGCGGTTTGACACAGATTGAGCGTTCAGATCACTGTATCCCGCTATGTGGTCTGCTCTATCTTTTCGCTATATCCGAGGAACGGCCGCGACAACGGAATTAGCACGATAAATCCAAGAGGAGGGTATTTATGGCGAACATGTTGATCAGGCATCGGGTTGATGACTACGATGCATGGAAGAAGGTTTTTGACGAATTCATAGACACGCGGCGGGCCGCCGGTGAAAAATCGTGGCGGATCTGGCGAACGGATGATGACGCCAACAACCTGGTCCTGCTGTTTGGCTGGGACACCATTGAGAATGCAAAGGCATTCTTTGCCAGTGCCGAATTAAAGGCCACAATGGAAAATGCCGGTGTAGCCGAACCGCCCGAAGTCTACTTTCTAGAGGAAGTTAACCGGGGAAAAACTGCGGCCGCCTGAGTTATCAAGAATAATCCCAACCGGACCGCCATTTGGCGGCCTTTTTTTGAGCTCCCGGTTTGGCTATGAGCTGAAGCAAGTGAACTCTCTGCTACAATAAACCGTATATTCGAATGAAGAAAACCGGTTAATTTATGGATTTAGAAGAGCCTTCGGAAATCTATGTCAAGAAAGTGATCCTGGGTAATAAGGACATTGTTCGCCAGCGTCTTATGGACGCTGTCGAGTCGTTGGGATATGACATCGTTGAGGATGAGCCGCACATCGTCGCGAGAAGAGGGGCGAAAGGGTGGGGAACCGTTTCTGCAAATATTCTTGATGTTCCGATGACATTAACCCTTCGCTTAAAGGCCGTCAGTGAAAACTCCACCGGTGCGACCTTTGATTACTTGATAAAACACAATTTTTTTCTCGAAGGCGATAAGAGAGTCATATTGCAGGAAGCACGAACGATAGCTGCGATTTCAAAAGCGCAGGCGATTGAAAAGTTGTGTTCAATTTGCGAAACGGAATCTACCGATGATTCGAAATTTTGCAGAAAATGCGGTGCCCCTTTAACATCCGAACAGGCAGAATTAGAAGTATTGAGGATGATGTCCGAAACACGTGCTGCGAAAGCCAGTATAAGTGTTTCTTCGTTAATGACTCCCATTTCTGCGATCGTGATTATTCTTGCTTTTATCCTGAACAATGCAGATTTGATCAATCCAAAATTGTTTGCGGTCCTTTTGGTTTTCGGCGGATTGTCGTTTTTGTTTGGGATAGTCTTGTCGTTTTTTGGTTGGGGTCGTTTGAAAGAAGCCCTTAATAGACCTGCTACTGAGTCCGCACATATTCCCCGTCACATTCCTGAGTCACTTGAAACGGGAGAATTTCGCGAACTGCCGCCGCGAACAAGCGTTCCCGCTTCGGTAACCGAAGGGACCACAAATCTCCTTGATGAGAAAGCCCCGGAGCGTCGTGAGAAGGAAAGAGTCCCGGTTGGAAAACGAAGAACCACCAAAAATCTCGAATAAGAATGTCTAGTGAATGGAGTACCTGAAAATCCAATCCAAATTTCTCGGGTCTTTTGATATCCCGATTGAGGTTTATTCGGCATTCAATTTGCGCCGCTGATGGCGCTGATCATGCAGCATCACAGCGGGGAATTTGAGCTCGGCGAAAAGGTTCTCGATCTGGTTTTGGAAATGGCGCGGGATTAGTCGCTGCGTAATTAATAAAGGAGTATGAAATGAGCAAAGCAAATTGGACAACGGAAAATATCCCTTCCCAGCAAGGAAAAGTAGCCATTGTTACGGGATCAAGCAGCGGGATTGGATTTGAAGCCGCTCGCATAATCGCGGGCAAAGGCGCAACGACGATAATCGCAGTAAGGAATGCGATAAAGGGCGAAAAGGCGATCGGGCAAATTCACGAAGAGTTTGAAGATTCCGACCTGAGGCTGATGATTCTGGATCTATCGAGTCTCGAGTCGGTCAGGATATTTGCCGACGAATACAAGCGGGAATTCGAGCACTTGGATTGCCTGATAAACAATGCCGGCGTAATGGTGCCTCCCTATTCAAAAACCGAAGACGGATTTGAACTCCAGATCGGTACGAATCACCTCGGCCATTTCGCACTTACCTCGCATCTGCTCGATTTGCTTGAGGCGACCGAGGGCGCGCGAGTAGTGAATGTCTCGAGCAACGCGCACAAGATGGGCAATCTCGATTTCGAAGACCTGAATTGGGAAAATCGAAATTACAACAAGTGGAGGGCTTACGGCGACAGCAAGATTGCCAATCTCTATTTCACGAGCGAATTTAACCGCCGAAATGCTGCATCGGGAGGCACCGCAATCGCGACCGCCGCACACCCGGGCTGGACGGCGACCGAGCTCCAGAGAAACACGAGTATTGCAGGTTTGCTGAATCATGTCTTCGCGCAGGAAGGCGCGATGGGAGCGCTTCCGACACTGCGTGCGGCGTTCGATCCCGAAGCGAATGCCGGCGACTATTTCGGGCCAAAAGGCTTTATGGAAATGGGCGGTTACCCGGTGCGGGTCGAAATGAGCGACCGTGCAAAAGACGCTGACATCGCCGGGAGGCTTTGGGAAGTCTCGGAGGAAATGACCGGCGTCACTTTTGGTTTTGGTGCAATCGGAAAAGGCGTGACTGCTTAGACGCAGAAGAGATTTTGCAGCCGATTAACGCGGTTTTGGCAGGATCCGGATCGACCTGTGACGCCGTTTCCTGTTGCGGCGCACCTGCTTGGATCCTGTCGGGAAACCAACAAAATGAACGCTCGTATCCTGCCCGCACCGATCACATGCGATAAAAAGACGGATATCCGCCAGGGAGACCGCGCAGGCTCGCCCGCGGATCGTGCGTATTTCAAAGTGGTCCGAATCATCAGGCAGCAAGGATAAAAGTGTGCGCCCTCACCGATTTGAGGAAAATTCTCCGCTGTTTTACAATCCGGGTAATCGACGGAACTTTCGGTACTAGGTAATTAGAATCAGTCTTTTTGAATTCTTTGTTGGCCGAGGTATTCACACATATTGGTCAACAACCCCAACCATAGGAGAAAAAAAGAATGAGGATCACGAATATTATATTATTAGGATCGATAACGGTGTTTATACTCGGCTGCGGATTCATAGGGGAAAAAGCAGGAGAGGAACCTCCTGCGGATCCAACAACTTCCGCAGAAACGCCTAAACACAGTGTCGGAGATACGGTTGTTGCCAAATGGACCACGAATTCGTTTTATGAAGGTGAAATCGAGTCGATTGATGGTTCAAAAATAACTGTGAAATGGGAAGACGGGTCCAATCCGACAAAAGTAGATGACAGTGATGTTTTTGCCCTGCCAAAATCCGGTGCTAAGCCGGAAGTCGAAGTGGGCGATATCGTCCTTGCGAAAACCGGTTCGGGGTCTTACTGGAATGGAGCCGAGGTCACTAAGATCGACGGCGACGCGTATGAAGTAAAGACGGTTGAGAGTGGTGCGACCTCGAACGTGTCGGGAGCCAAGATCATAACAGTGCCGGATGCCGTTGCAGCCAACCTTAAGCAAAAAGCCGGTTCAACAGAGTTCGCGAAAGAGGCGCACGCAAAGAAACCGGAAGCACCGGCAGGTTTCAAACCAGAAAAAGGCGAACAGGTTTTGGCTGAATGGTCAACGAACAGCTGGTGGGCCGGAAAAGTTGAAAAATCCGGCGGCACCAAAACAACGGTTGCGTGGGACGATGGTTCGAAACCAAGCGAGGTCGATACGGCGAAGGTGATTCCTTTTCCCACGGCCAAAGATTCGAAGATGCCCGAGGCGGATCAATACTTGCTGATCAAACCTTCGTCGGGATCGAAATGGATCTATGCGCAGGTTACCGCAGTTGGAGATACCGATGTCGACGTAAAAACGGGCACCGGAGAGTCCCGAAAAGTAAAAGCCGGTGAATTTGTGCTTTTAAACTAGGAAGTCCTTATCTTTTATTGCGAAGGCTGCCACAGGGCAGCCTTTTTCTCTTTTGAGGATTATTGCCGCGGATCAGCACAGACCGGACAGATCCCGAAGGGTTGGCTTTGCTTTCGCGTCCTCAGCCGCTTTTTAGGCGAGTGCGGAAAGTTCTGCCGCTGAGGCGCAAAAAATCGCCGGGAATCGTCTTGTGTTTCTAAACGGGTAGAAAGGCTGCTCGTTAACAAATCTCTTCCGCTTCATGTTTTTTGCTGCTGGCCATATAATACGCAAATGCGAAAATTCTTCATTTCTGTCCTGCTCACCCTTGCGATTTCTCTTTCGGCCGCCGCCAAAGGTACAAACCTCACGATCCTGTACACAAACGATCTTCATTCGCACCTCGAACCCCACATTGTCCCCTGGGTCAGCAAAACAAGAAAGGTCGGCGGTTTTGCCAATATCGCAACCCTCGTCAAGCGCGAAAAGGCCGCAAATCCGCACACGGTTTATTTCGACGCCGGGGATTTTTTTACCGGACCCTATGTCAGCTCTTTGACAAAAGGCGAAGCAGTAATCGACGCGATGAACTACCTCGGCCTCGACGCGGCCGCTGCGGGGAATCACGAGTTCGACCACAACTGGCAAAACGCGCAGCAACAATTCTCAAAAGCAAAATTTCCGATTCTAAACGGCAATCTCTTCGTCAAAGAAACAGGCAAACTCGTCTGGGACAAACCCCATATCATCAAAAAGGTCAACGGAATCCGCCTCGGAATTATTGGCCTCCACGGGAGATTCGCTTTTTATGACACGACGGCGGACGAGATGATACAGGGCATCGAGGCCCGCGACGAGGAAGTCTATCTGCGCAAGTACATAAAAGAACTTGAGAGAAAGACCGACCTCATCGTGTTGCTGATCCACCAGGGCATCCCGGGCACGCAGTCTTCGGGCGGTACCGGCGATGTCGCGCGAAATCACGAAAAGGATATCGAGCTCGCGCGTAATGTGCCCGGGATCGACATCATGGTGACCGGTCATCCCCACAGCGGCACGCCTGAGCCCCTTGTATCGAACGGTACGATCATAGTCTCGACCGATGCCTATACGATCGAACTCGGAAAGCTGGAACTTACCTACGATAAGAAGACCGACAAGATCACGGCTTATAAGAATCACTTCAATTACCTGTTTGACGACGAGGTGGAAGATGATCCAAACATGCTCGCGGTAATCGACAAGTGGAAAACCAGGCTCAGTTCGATCACCGAAGAAACGGTCACGACGAGCACCAGGGCGTTGACGCGTTCGTATAGCGAAGAATCACTGCTCGGAAATATGGTCGCCGACGCGATGCTGAATTCATACCCCGAATACGATTTCGCCGTGACGAACAGCGGCGGTTTGCGGCAGGATATCGATGCCGGTCCGGTCTCGGTCGGTGAACTGATCTCCGCTTTTCCGTTTCCGAATACGGTAGTACAGCTTGAGATGAAGGGAAGCGACGTGCGCGCGATGTTCGAACATGGCGCTGGTTTGACAAACGGTATCTTGCAGGTTTCGAAGGGAGTGGAGATGGCCTATGACGAAAGCAAAGCTGCCGGAAAACGCATCGTTTCCTGCAGGATCAAAGGCGAACCGTTAAGTGACGAGAAAACCTATAAAGTCTTGACATCGAACTTTTTGGCCGATGGCGGCGACGGCTTTTTGATGTTCAAAAAGGCTTCCAGGTACAAGAACACCGGTGTCGAAATGCTCCAGTCCATGATCAGGTACATGAAAACGTTTGAGAGATACGAGCCAAGGGTCGAGGGCAGAGTGAGGAAACATTGATCATTGACTTTGACCATTGAGCATGGAACATTGATCATTGATTTTCGTGGGCATCCGCTTTTACGCTCTAACGGTTTCTTTTGTCTTTCAATTAGGATTTCCGGCATGAAACAGGCTTAAGTAGTGTACGTCCGTGTTCAATGGTAAATGAAGAAATGGTAAATGAAATTCTCGTCAGCATAATAATGGGCTCCACTTCGGACTGGCCGACGATGAAGCATGCCGCGGACGTGTTAGATTAGAGTTGTCGGTTTCTGAGTTTCTAATTCATTGTTGTTAAGTATCT
>Ga0224512_10004479_pt1 | contig 11759 bp, 8 predicted proteins | sample SF_May12_sed_USG_4_FD_169103 | JGI IMG/M metagenome (GOLD analysis project Ga0224512, IMG submission 169103) | Sediment microbial communities from San Francisco Bay, California, United States - SF_May12_sed_USGS_13 | ecosystem: Environmental > Aquatic > Marine > Sediment | place: USA: California... | reverse complement strand
ATTTCTGCATGAACGACAAGTGCGCCGCCGGAACCGGTCGCTTTCTAGGGGCGGCCGCCAAGGCGCTCGACATTCCGATCGACGAGCTGGGACCCACCGCGCTCGAGGGGGAGCGCCCGGTCAAGATCAGCACGACGTGCACGGTCTTCGCCGAATCGGAGGTTCTTTCCTGGGTCGGGAAGGGGAAGAAGATCCAGGATATCCTACTCGGTGTTCACCAGTCGATCGCCGCCCGCTCCGCGGGGCTTCTGCGTCGGGTGGGGATCGAGGACCAAGTGACGTTCACCGGAGGTGTGGCCAAGAACAGCGCGATGGTCTCGACCCTACAGGAGCGGGTGGGGCTCCAGCTCAACGTGAGCGACGAGTCGCACTACATGGGCGCGCTCGGCGCCGCGCTCTTCGCGCTCGACCACGTGCGTGCGAGCCGACGACCCAGCGACGACAAGGTGATGGCATCATGAGGTACTCAGCCGGCGTCGACCTCGGGTCGACCTATACCAAAGCCGTGATCCTGGACGACCAAGACCGCATCGTGGGCAAGGCCATGAGCCCCACGGGCTTCAAGCTCGCCCAGGTCGGAGAAGGCGTGCTTCACGCGGCGCTCCAGGAGGCGGGGCTTCGGCGCGACGACCTGGGCTACGTGGTGACCACGGGCTTCGGCCGCCACCAGGTCACGGACGCCGATGCCCACGTCACCGACCTGACCGCCGCGGCCCGGGGGGCCTGCCTCCTCTTCCCCGAGACGAAGACGGTTCTCGACATCGGCGGCCAGACCATGAAGGCGACCCGCATCGGGGAAGACCGCAAGGTCAAGTCGTTTCGCCTGAACGACAAATGCGCCGCTGGCACTGGCGCCTTTCTCGAGAAGACCGCCAGGTACATGGGCTTCGAGACCGAGGAGATCGGCCCGCTCGTCGTCACCTCGAAGAGTCCGGTCACGATCTCGGGTGTCTGCGCCGTCTTCGCCGAATCGGAGGTCATCAACCAGCTCAGCCAAGGGGCGTCGCCCGCGGACATCATGCACGGTGCCGTGGTGTCTCTCGGCGGCCGCTCGGTTCAGCTCATGAAGCGCGTGAACATGCAGCCCGAGTTCACGTTGATCGGTGGGATCCTGCGTTTCGATCGCATGGCCGACGTGATCCGCAAGGAGCTCGATGCCGACGCCAACGTGCCCGCCGGTGATCTCGTCCAATTCACGTCGGCTCTGGGGGCCGCCCACCTCGGGCACCGTCGCATGGCACGGCTGGAATCCGACGAGGCGGCGGTTCGCGTGTGAGCGCGGAAGAACGCCGCCTCCCTGTGGTGGGGCGGCACGGCGATGGCCCATCCGACCAGAACGGGGGTGTCGGCGGAGGCGTCGGCACCGGCTCGACTCGGCCCGACCCCCGCCGGCTCAGCGAGGGGTGGGTGCATCGCTTCGTCGCCGCGGGGGCCCGCGCCGACGAGATGATCGCGCTCTACCGCGAGCTCGGATTCGAGGTGGTCGCGGACCCGGTGCTGACGCACGACCTCGAGGACGGCTGCGTCGTGTGCTTCTCCGGCGGAGGCGAGCCGTACCGGTCGATTTACACTCGGAAAGCAGAGCAGGCCGGCACAGAGCGTTCCAACCAGGAGATCCCCATGGCGGAGATGAACCCGACACAGGTGCTTCGTGAAGAGCACGAGCAGATTCTGCAGGTGGCCGGCGCCCTCGAGGAGGTCTTGGCCGAGGCGGCATCCGACGCCGTGTACGACCGTATCGGCAAGTGCATCCGGTTCATCCGGCTGTTCGCCGATGCCTGCCACCACGGGAAGGAGGAGGATCTACTCTTTCCGGCGCTCGAAGATGAAGGTCTTCCACACGACACCGGACCGATTGCGGTCATGCTGCACGAGCACCGTCTCGGCAGGCAGTTCGCTTCGGCGATGGCCGAGTCGATCGACGCCGCGCGCTCGGGTGACGCGGTGGCTCGCCGCCGACTCCTCCGGGCCGGACACGACTACGTCGGATTGATCCGGAACCACATCCTCAAGGAGGACAACGTCCTCTTCAACATGGCCGACCAGCTGGTCGTCGGGCCGCGCTGCAAGCGGCTGTGTGCGGCCTACGACGAAACCACGTCGCACACCTTCGACGGGTGCGCCAAGCGTGAGCTCGAGGAGCTGGGCCGCGAGATCGTATCGGGGGTCTGAGGGCCGGCGTGGCCTCGTCCGAGCCTATGGCCGAGCCGCCGCGCCGGCTTGGACGAATCGAACTTCCGCTTCCTGGCGCCTGAGCCCTTCCCCTCCTATGCTGCGTCCAGCATTCATTCGAGTCTCCGCGCCCTTCGCCGGTATACACGCTCTCCGGATGCACACTCCGATGACTGACGGCGTGGAGTCTCGGCACTCGACCCCCAGCAATGGAGTGCGTCATGAAACAGCGACTGTTTCTTCCGTTTCTCTGCGTCGCGGCCTTCACCGTAGCAGGCTGCAGCGAGTCCCCCACCGCATTCGTGGATTCCACGCCGAGCTTCGCGACAGGAGGAGGCAACCCCGTGATCGCATCTGCGAGCGGAGGCGGTCACAGCCGCTGCGCGACGACCGCGGGCAACTTTTACAACTGTGACCCGACGAATCCCGAGGGCGAGCTACGCACGTTCTCGTTCAACGCCACCATGCACTTGGACGGCACGGTCAAGGGGCGCGCTCAACTGAAGAACCGGGAGAACGGCGCCGAGGGTCGGGCCGACGTCATTTGCCTGCGCTTCAGCCGTCCCAACTTGGCTTGGATCATTATCGACGAGCCGCACGTCTTCGGAACGCCGGTGACCGCGATGGCGGTCGAAGACAACGGCGAGGGAGGCGGCGCGCCGCCGGACCGCATGACCGTGTTCTTCCCGGCGGAAAACCCGGAGTGGGTGTGCGACGGCAATGCCGCGACGGACGGCATCCTCAACTTCATCTTCGACAATCCGGGAAATCGATACGACGTCGCGAACGGCAACTTCCAGGTTCGTCCGCCCGCGGTGGACTGACAGGCTCCAGGGCGGCGCGGGGCGGCATCGCCCCCGCCGCCCGTGGACTTGCCGGGTACGCGGCGCCGCCGCGCCGTGTATGGCTTACTCCGACCGCAGCGCCTCGACCGGGTCCACACGGCTTGCCCGGCGAGCGGGCACCCACGCCGCCCCCGCGGCGATCGACGTCAGGAGCAGCGCCATTCCAGCGAAGGTGAGCGGATCGGTCGCTGACACACCGTACAGCAGCGAGGCGAGCACGCGGCTGAGTCCGAAGGCGGCCGCCAGCCCGAGGGCGACGCCGATGCCCGTCAGACGCAGTCCCTCGCCGACCACGGCCTTCAACACCGTGGCCGCCGGCGCGCCGAGCGCCATACGGATCCCGATCTCGTGCGTGCGGCGGCTGACGATGTAGGAGATCACACCGTAGATGCCTACGGTGCCGAGCAGAAGCGCGATGCCGGCGGCGATGCCCAGGAGGACGACGGTGAACGAGGTAGCGGCCATGGCGTCTTCGACGACCGTCTCGAGCGTGCGCGGGCTGATCATGGGCAGTCGCGGATCCACGGCCCGCAGGGCTTCGCGGGCGCTCGGGATCGCCGTCAGGGGGTCGCCGCTCGTCCGGACGACGACGTCGAGGAAGGTCGAGCCCTCCGGCTCCTGCGGGGATCCCGCCACGATCGGGAGATACACGAGCGGCGCGGGATCGTCCTCGACGTTGTCGAAGCGGACCTGCTCAACGACACCCACGACCTCCCAGGAGAATTCGTCGCCCTGGTTCCGAATGCGGCGACCCACGGCGCTCTCGCCCGGCCAGAACGCGTTGGCGAGCGCGCTGCTCACCACGACGCCGCGGAACTCGTCGGCCTGGTCGGTCCATTCGAGCTCTCGTCCCTCGAGCACCTCGATGCCCATTGCCGCGAAATAGCCCGGCGACACACGGCGGCGCTCGATGATCGGACCGAGCTCGCCTTCGGGAAACGGCTGCTCCTCGGGCTCCATCGGGCCTGCGTTCTTCTGGCCCGTGAGCGGTGCGCCATTGATCGAGCCCGCGCCGAGCACCCCGGGGATCGCCGCGAGCTGCTCCAGCAGCCGACGGTGGAAGCCGAGCGCCGTTTCGGCATCGGGGTACTCCGCACCGGGCAGGCCGAGCGAAAAGGTGATCACGCCTGCGGGCTCGAACCCGAGATCGACGTCGCTCATTGCGGCGAAGCTGCGAGCCATCAAGCCGGAGCCGACCAAGAGGACAAGGGCCAGCGCGACCTGAGCCACCACCAGGCTGCTCCGGGCCCGGTGCCGCTCCCGCCCGGCGGTCGAAGCACGCCCACCGTCCTTGAGCGCGTTCGACAGGTCGCGCCTGCCGTAGCCGAGGACCGGGAAGAGGCCGAACAGAACGCCCGATACCAGCGAGATGGCCACGGTGAACCCGAGCACGCTCCCGTCGATGCCAATGTCGAGCGCCCGCGGGAAATCCGCCGGCGCGAGTCGCAGCAGCACCGGCACACTCAACGCGGCCAGACCCAGCCCGAGAAGCCCGGCGCCCAGGCCGAGTGCGACGGACTCGGCGAGGTACTGCCGCATGATGTCGGTGCGGCTCGCCCCCATCGCGGTCCGGACCGCCTGTTCTCGCTGACGAGACTCCGCGCGCACCAGGAAGAGGTTCGCGACGTTGGCGCAGGCGATCAGCAGGACGAACCCCACCGTGCCGAGCAGCACGAGAAGCGCTTCACGCGCCCCCTGCACGTACACCTCCTTGAGCGGCTTGACGTCGGCAGCCAGCCCGGCCTGCTCCATGATGTCGGGGCCCAGCTCGTCCGGGTGGGCCTCGGCGAATCGCAGCAGCAGGTCCTGCATCTCCACGTTGGCGGTTTCGACCGTCGCACCGGGCGCAAGTCGACCCACGCCGATCAGACCCAGCGAACCGATTTCCGCCGTCTCAGGATCGATGACCATCGGAATCCAGAGGTCCTCGTCGGAGAAGGCCGCCTCGTCGGGCATAACGCCGATCACACGACGCTGAACGCCGTCCATCTCGACGATCCGGCCGATGATGTCGCGGTCGGCTCCGAAGCTGCGCTCCCAGAGTCCGTAGCTGAGCACGACGACGGGCTCCGCGCCCGGACGGTCCTCGCCCTCGGCGAAGCTGCGCCCCAGGAAGGGCTGGACACCGATCACGTCGAAGTAGCGCTGCGTTGTCCTGAGCCCGTTGAGCCGTTGAGGCTCGGCATCGGTGATCAGGTTGACGTTGTCGTCGTCGTAGACCGCGAACGCCTGGAGAGAGCGGACGTATTCCGCGTAGTGGAGGTACATCGCCTCCGAGTGTGGAATCAGGGGCACGTTCACGCCCAGCCCGGGCGCCTCGTGGTTGTAGCTCACGAGCCGGTGGCTGTCGGGGTACGGCAGGGGATCGATCAGCACCCCGTCCACAATGCTGTAGATCGCGGTGTTCGCCGCGATTCCCGTGGCGAGGGTCACACCGGCCAGCGCCGTGAAAAAAGGTCGGCGGGCCAGGCTCCTCAACGCCATGCGTATGTCACGCCACATCGCATCCATCGTCCACCCCTCCGTTCACCCAAGGACCCGGCGCACCTCCTCGAGCGTTCGGCCTGACCTGTTTTCTCGAGACGCTTGAGCGCCGGGTAGATCGGCCCAGCTGCAGCTCTCTACGTAGGTTCGTACGGCGGCGAAGGCAGACGGGTTTCGCCCCTCAAAAGTCGGTCACGGCGCCGGGCGACATGGCGACGCGCAGGGCGTTTAAGACGACCACGAGGTCGATCGCTTCCTGCGCCAGCGCACCAGCCACGGGTGGCAGATATCCCGCGGCGGCGACCATCATGCCGAGGACGCTGAGCGCCATTCCGCCGATGGCGCTCTGGAGCGCGATCCGGCGCATTCGCCGGCCGATGTGGAGCAGCTCGTCCACTCGAGCGAGAGAGGTATCGACGATGACGGCGCTCGCGGCTTCCGACGTGACGTCCCCGCGGCCGAACGCGACGCCGACCGTGGCGGTGAGCATTGCCGGCGCGTCGTTGATGCCGTCCCCCAGGAACAGCGTCTTGGCCCTTTCGGTTTCGCGTCTGCAGATCTCGACCTTGCCTTCAGGAGAGATCCCAGCGTGAACCTCGTCCACGTCGACCAGTCCTGCGAAATAGCGAACCTCTTCTTCACGATCGCCCGAGACGAGAAGCACTCGATCGATCCCGTGTTTCGGGCGCAGGTGGGCCACGAACGGCGCGCTTTCGCGTCTCGGCGCGTCGCGAAACCGGTAGGTTGCCGCGTACCGACCCTCGATGAGGACGACGCATTCCAGGCCGGCTTCGGAGGGCGGCAGCTCGGACTCGTCCACGAGGCCTTCACGCAGAAGATGAGCTCGTCCGGTGATCGTGACTTCGGTGCCGTTCACCGTCCCTGTGAGGCCTGCTCCGGGGGGCTCCGACACGCGCTGCGCAGCCGGAACGCGCACTCCGTACTCCTCGGCGGCATTGATGACGGCGGAGGCGAGCGGGTGCTTGCTGTAGCGCTCCACCGCCGCAACGAGAGGAAAGACGCTCGTTCGATCGAAACCCCTCGCATAGGACTCCTCGCTCAGTGCCGGCCGGCCATAGGTGAGGGTCCCAGTCTTGTCCAAGATCATCGTCCGTACCTTGCCGACGAGCTCGAGCGCGGCGGGGTTGCGGATGATGATGCCACGCTCGGCCGACCTCGAGATGGCACCGATGATCGCCACCGGGATCGCGATCAGGAGAGGGCAGGGGGTTGCGATGACCATGACCGCGAGGAAGCGGACCGGATCGCCCGACGCGTACCAGGCCGCCAGGGCGATGCTCACGGCGAGCGGTGTGTAGTATGCGCCCAGCTGGTCTCCCAGCCTCCGGATGGTCGGCCGGTTCTGCTCCGCCTCACGCATCACTTCGACGATCTTGGCGTGTCGCGACCCGCTCGCCGGGCGAAGTGCGCGTATGGTGAGAGCCGCTTCTCCATTGATCGCGCCGGAGAGAACCATCGAGCCTGGAGCCTTGGACATGACGTACGGTTCGCCCGTCAGGTAGGACTCATCCATAGCGCTGTGCCCCTCGAGCACCTCTCCATCGACGGGGGCGAGTTCGTGTGGGTGGATGACGAGCATGTCACCCACGCGCACGTCGGCGGCATCGATGTCCGTAACGAGGCCGTCGTCGAGGCGGTGCGCCACGGATGGCATCCGATCCGCCAGCGCCCGCAGCACGGACGACGCACGATCCAGCGCGAGGGCCTCGATCGCCTTACCACCCGAAAGCATCAGAACGACCAGAGTCCCTGCCAGGTACTGCTCGAGCAGGACGGCGGTCACGATCGAGATCCCCGCCAGGAGGTCGGAGCCGAATTCTCGCCGTAGCGCCTTCTGGGCCAGCTGCAACACGAGGGGCAGTCCACCCAACGCCAGGGCGAGGAAGAGCGGAGCATCGCTGCCGAGACCGAGCCGACCCACTCCGTAGCGAAGCACTACGTGGGTGGAAATGGCCAGGAGCGCCAAGAACGCGATGTACAGATCGCGTGCCGCTCCGATGCCGGGAAGCCGTCGTCTCAAAGGGATGGTCCCACCTGAGAGCCTCGCGCCTTGGGTCGAAGGGGTCGACAGCGCGGGCTCGCCATTCATCGCGCTCGTCACGGGCCAGGGTAACGCGGACGTCGCGGTCCGAGAAAGCCTCGCGCATGCCCCTTGATCCGATGGGGGTTCGCACGCAGCCTTGGAGCGGAGCCCGCCTTGCCGGGCAGTAACCTCAGGGAGCCCAACGTGCCACGCCCCCATCCGTCATTCGTCTCGCGCGCGCCCGCGACCCTCCTTCTCCTCCTGAGTCCCGCGGCCCTCCACGCCCAGTCGATCACCTCGGATCGACCGGGCATCGGGAGTGGCTCCGCTGTTCTCCCGACGGGAATCGTCCAGCTGGAGAGCGGGGTCTCCTTGTCCTCCGGAACGGGGACGGACGCTTACTCGATCGGTCAGGCGCTGATCCGAGTCGGCTTCTCGTCGCTCGAGCTCGAGCTGTTCGCCAACTCGTTCGTGGTGGCGCGAAGCGAAGCATTTCCCGCGTCGGATGACGAGGGATTTCAGGACATCGGCCTCGGCGTGAAGGTCCCCGTGCTCCGAGAGGTCGGTGGGGGGCGGATGAACCTATCCCTCCAGGGCATTCTGACGGCTCCGACCGGCTCCGACTCGTTCACCAACGACGAGTGGATTGGGGGTGTGAACGCTCTGGCGGACGTCTCGCTCGGCGATCGGGGAGGCTTCAGCGCCAATCTCGGCATCAGCGAGAGCGGAGGGGGCGGCGCAGAGGTCATCTCGGTCATCGTGACGCCGGGCGTTTCACTCAGCGACGAGGTCGGTGCCTACGCCGGGTGGGCCGGGTTCTTCAGCGACGACGGCGACGTGAACTTCGGCGAGGGTGGGCTCACGCTCCTGGCATCACCCGACGTCCAACTCGACGTCAACGGTGGCTGGGCACTCGACGGGGACGGTTGGTTCGTCGGAGGCGGTGTCGCAATCCGCTGGGGTGCGCGCTGAGGCGACGAGGGGGGCGGACGCGGTGACGGCTGGTTATTCAGGGACGTCGTTGGCCAAGAAGTTGGGGATCAAAGAGGGCCACTCGGTCCTCGTGGTGGCGCCGCCGGACCAGCTGGCCGACCTGCTCGAGCCGTTGCCGGCGGGCGTCGGGATCGAGGCGGTGGGCATCAGCCGGCCCCGAGTCGACGGAGCCGGGGTGGAAATGGATTGGCAAGGTGACAGTCTTCCCGACGACCGCTTCGACGTGGTTCTGCTCTTCAGCCCGGGCTCCGAGGACCTGCATGAGAACTTCGGTGCCGCGGTGTCACGGCTTCGGTGGAACGGCGGCCTTTGGGTCTGTTGGCCGAAGAAGAGCTCGGAGCACTTCGTCGATCTCGCCGAGTCCGAGGTGAGACGCACGGGCCTCTCCGCCGGACTCGTCGACAACAAGATCTGTGCGGTCGACGACGATTGGTCGGGGCTGCGCTTCGTGGTCAGGATCGCCGACCGCCCCAGGGAGATCGAGGTGGGCGGACCCGAGCTCTAGGTAGGCCTCAGCCACCGGCTTCCCCCAGGCGAGCCCAACCGTGGGATGGCCCATCTGGCCCCTCGACTAGATCGGCCTACCCGCCGACGCGCGTCGGGTCTGACCGGCTGGTCCGGGTCCCGTCTCCCAGCTGCCCGACGTGGTTGCTCCCCCAGCAGTACTGGCCGCCGTCGGTCGCGATCCCGCACGTCAGTGCGCCACCGGCGTGGATGGAGGAGAAGCGCAGATCGCCCGCGACGGGGGCCGGGGTCGGGCTACTTCGGGTCGTCCCGTTACCGAGTTGACCCTGAGAATTCTGACCCCAGCAATACGCCTGGCCGCCGGACATGAGCGCGCATGTGTGAACCGCCCCGGCCGCCAAGTCCCGCGGAGCTCCGCCGAGGCCCTGCACTTCGGTCGGCTCGGTCCGGTCTTGAATCGTTCCGTCTCCGAGCTGGCCGGCCGAATTGCTCCCCCAACAGAAGACCCTCCCCTGGCTGATGCCGCAGGTGTGGGCGCTCCCCGCCACGAGTCTGGAGACGCCATTTCGGGCCAGCGTGGGCACGAGTCGATCGAGTAAGCTGCCGTCGCCGAGTTGCCCGCTGTTGTTGAGCCCCCAGCAGAACGTGTTTCCGCTCGCCGTCAGGCCGCACGTGTGGCTCCAGCCCGCCGCGATCTCCCTGAAGGCCAGCCCTCCGCCGACGATACGGGGGGCGGTCTGATCATTGCGCGTGCCGTCGCCCAACTGCCCGCTTTCGTTGTCCCCCCAGCACAGCGGTACGCCGTTGCCGGCGAGGCCGCACGTGTGGGAGGCACCCGTGGCCAGGGCGGAAAACCGGAGCTCCGTCCGCACGCGGACGGGTGCCGAGCGCGCGTTGCGGGATCCGTCCCCGAGTTGGCCCGCGTCGTTCGCTCCCCAGCAGGAGGCGACGCCATTCGCCCCGAGCGCACACGTGTGCGACGCACCCGCCGCGAGGGCCACGAAGCCCAACGAGCCCGCGGGTGCGGATTGGCCCAAGTCGTTGGCGCCGCGGCACGTGAGGCTACCGCCCCGGAGGGAGCACACATGGCTCCCTCCGACCACAAAGCTGTTCCGAACCACGGTGACCGGAGATGATTCGGTCGGGGTGGGGTTGTTGATCTCCAGCGTGGCCTGGGGCTTGGCGGTGGCCCGAAACGTCACGGGCTGGGCGATCCCGGACACGGCCGCGACGAGCGTCTGCTCTCCTTCGATCATGCCCAAGCGCCACAGTGCCGAAGCCTGCCCGAGCGAGTCGGTGCGTGTCTGCGACGGCGCGGTGACGCCGTCGCCCGACCGGACGGTGAAGCTCACCAAGGCACCGGGGACGGGGTTGCCCGAGGAATCAGCGATGGCCACGACCAGCCTGTTCGGGACGATCCGTCCCACCTCAGCTTCCTGATTGCTGCCGGCTGCGATGGAGGCGCGCTCCGGAGGGCCCGGAACGGCCAGAGCCACGATGCGAGCGGGAGTGAGATCCGCACCGGCCACGCTCGCCTGGACGAGGGTGCGACTGGGTTGGGAGGGGAGTCGGACGAAGTTCACCGCGATGCCGTCCCGGCTCGTCCGCACTTCCTCCGTGAGGAGCGTCCCGTCGCCCGCCTCGATCACGAAGACGATGATCGTGTCCGACATTCCGCCACCGGTCTCGTCCGTCGCCCGGACGCCGACGCGCACGGACGACCCGATCGGTCCTCGGACTGTATCGGTCGGGATCGGCACGATCTCCGCGGTCCGCGACGGCAGGGGCGGGAGCTCGGGCAGAATCGGCGCCACGATCGGCGTCGTCTCCTCCGGCTCGGACCCATTGAGGAAGGTGTAGCCGAAGACGCCGATCAACACGACCGCCATGCCCACACCCCAGATGACGGGCCCGCGAGACCGCGGCTCGTCGCGCGTGGCCGGTTCGACCCAATCGTCGTCTGACGGGATCGCGCCGCTCGGCCGGAAGAGCAGCGCACCTTCATCGATCTCGTCGGGCGGCCCGCCGAACTTTCCTACGTCTACGGAATCAGAATCGGACATGAGGGGGGCGGCTCAGTTTCGTCGTCGGTGCCCATTCGGGCATGCACAAATGTACCGTGGGTCGGGGTCGGAGGTAGGGCAAGGGGGTGAGGGGGGCGGACGCCGTCGTGGAGGTGATGGAGTTCACCGAGTCGGCTCCTGCTCGGCCGTGGGCACCGCGTCGATATTTCGCTCCAGCCCGTCATCGTCTGCGGGTGCGGCGTCACCGAGGTCGGTGAGCGACAAGGTGTCCGTCTCATCATCAGTGTTGACGAGGGAGACGTCGGCCGCGTCCCGGCCACTGTAATTTGCGTCTCCCGAAACGGCGGGGCTGGTCACGATGTTGTATGCGATGTCCCCGTCGAAGAGGGCGTCGTCCTGGCCCGTGACGGTCACCGTCTGCGGGGTGTTCCATGGGGTGCCACCCCCGGTGGGCGTGAAGATCAGCGGCGTCGGTGAGGTGACGAGACCCTCGGTCGGATCATCCGAGGAGACGCCGATCGAGACGTCCGCCGTCGGCTCCGAGTCGAGCTGGACGGTGAAGGTTGCCGTGCCTCCTGCTTCGCTCGTGGTCGCCGTGATCACGTTGACGGAAATGCCCGCGGTGTCGTCGTCGACCGTGGTGGCGCTGACCGTCTGGTCGGGCAAGGGGTCGAACTCGTCGTCCGAATTGGCGTCGTCGATCGCCATCGTGATCAGTGTCACCTGGTCCCC
>Ga0224512_10004478_pt1 | contig 11762 bp, 9 predicted proteins | sample SF_May12_sed_USG_4_FD_169103 | JGI IMG/M metagenome (GOLD analysis project Ga0224512, IMG submission 169103) | Sediment microbial communities from San Francisco Bay, California, United States - SF_May12_sed_USGS_13 | ecosystem: Environmental > Aquatic > Marine > Sediment | place: USA: California... | reverse complement strand
TCTTCTCGGAACCGGTCGACCAGGCCGCGATCAGGAGGCCCTCGATCAGCTGGTGGCCGCCCCGTTCGAGCAGGTTGCGGTCCTTGAAGGAGCCGGGCTCGGACTCGTCGGCGTTGCAGACCAGGTACTTGGGCTTGTCGGTCTCGACCGGCATGAAGGACCACTTCAGGCCCGTCAGAAAGCCCGCGCCGCCGCGGCCCTGAAGCCCCGAACTCTTCACCAGATCGATGACTTCGGCGGGCGTCATCTCCTTCATGGCCTTGCGCGCCGCGCGGTAGCCACCGCGTTTCTCGTAGCCGCCGATCTGCGTGAATTCGTCGTCACCGAAGTGCTCGGTGAGATAGCCCGTGACGTAGGGAATGCTGAGCATTTCGACCGCGTTCAATCCAGCTCGTCGAGAATGCGCTTGGCCTTCTCGAGATCGAGGTCTTCGTGATAGACGTCGCCGACGCGCAGCATCGGAGCGTAGGCGCAGGCGCCGAGACATTCCTCGTGTCCGAGGTGGATCCGGCCATCGGCCGTGTTGCCGTGGTCATCCACCGACAGATACGACTCGAGCGCGCGCAGCAGCTCGCGCGACCCCCGCAGCGAGCACGACAGATTGGTGCAGACATGGACGTGGTGCCGCGGCTGCGGCGTCGCATGAAACATGTTGTAGAAGCTCACCACTTCCATCACGTCGCCGGGGCGAATCTCGAAGATCTCCGCCAGCTCGACGGCCGTCTGGGTGGATACGTGGCCGAGCTCCTCGTGCACGATGTGCAGCGCCGGCAGCAGGGCGCCCCGCTTGACCGGGTATTTCGCGATCTCGGACGCGATGCGAGCTCGGGCATCCTCGGAAATCACCATTCGAGCCCGCCCTTCATCCACTCGTAGGCCAGACCCACCGCCAGGGGAACGGCAAAGACGAACATGGCGCCGTAGCCGAACCAGCCGAGGCTCTCGAAGACGGCGCCCCACGGATAGAAGTACATCGCCTCCACGTCGAAGACGACGAAGAGGATCGCCACCATGTAGAACTTCACGGCGAAGCGCTGATGCGGCGAGACGAGCTGCTTCTCGCCGCACTCGAAGGGATCCTGCTTCTCGTCGAAGACGCGGCGCGGCCCGATCAGCAGATGAATCGCCATCATCGCGGCGATGATCACGAGCCCGGCCACGAGCACGATCAGTACACCCGCGTACTCCCCGATCATGCAGCGCGTCCCTTCTCGCCTTGAGCACCGTGGTCCGCGGCGCGCGGGACGAGCACCCCGGAGTTCGAGCGATGCTTTGTGTTCGTGAGTCGGGCCGCGTGACCGTTGGGCCCGGTGCGTGCGGCGACGGGGAAAGTGTCCGACCCAGCTGGAAAAACCGCGCGGAAGGTAACGGGGGGCCCATGGGGCGTCAAGAAATCGGACGGTGATATGATGCAGCCCGTGGCGATTCCGATTGGCGTCCTCGGAGCCGGCAGCTTCGGCACTTGCCTCGCACTGCTGTGCGCTCGGGAGCACGATGTGGCGCTCTGGGCGCGCAACCCCGAGATCGCAGACGCCATCAACCGCGAGCACCGCAATCCGCAGTATCTGAGTGACGTGGCGCTCCCGCCGCAGGTCCGCGCGACAGCGGATCTTTCCGAGGCGCTGGCGGATCAGGAGCTGGTGATCTGCGCCGTGCCCAGCCACGGTGTGCGCGACGTGATGGGGCGTGCCGCGCGCTTCCTGTCCGAGGAGGCGATCGTGGTCTCCACGGTCAAGGGCATCGAGGTGGGCACCTGGATGCTGATGCACCAGGTCCTCGAGGACGTGCTCGGGGTCGGCCACCAGCCGCGCATGGTGTTTCTCTCCGGCCCCTCCTTCGCCCAGGAGGTCGCTGAGCGCAGGCCAACCGCGGTGACGCTGGCTTGCGCGGTGGAGAGCTACGCCATCTCGGTGCAGGAGTCGATTTCGACCCCATGGTTCCGCTGCTACACGCACACGGACGTGGTGGGCACGGAGGTCGCCGGCGCGCTCAAGAACGTGATCGCGATCGCCGTGGGCATCTGCGACGGATTGGACCTGGGTCAGAACGCGCGCGCGGCGCTGATGACGCGGGGGCTTCGCGAGACCTCGCGGCTGGCGGTGCAGCTGGGCGCCGACCCGATGACCGCGCTCGGGCTCGCCGGCGTGGGCGACCTGATTCTCACCTGCACGGGCGACCTATCCCGCAACCGGCGGGTGGGTCTGGAGCTGGCGCGGGGTCGGGAGCTCGAGGAGATCGTGAGCGGCATGAAGCAGGTGGCCGAGGGCGTGCGCACCACGCGCGCGGCCTGCGCGCTAGCCGAGCTCCACGGGGTGGAGATGCCGATTTGTCAGGGCATTCGAATGCTTCTGGACGGAGAGCTCTCTCCGAAGGATTGCGTGGACTATCTGATGACGCGGCAGCTGCGCAACGAGACCGAATAAGCGAACGCGTTCCCTTGAATTTCCGGGATTCCCCGTTGGAAATCCGATCCCCGACCGTCCATGGGGGCCCGATGCGAGCCGGGGAATCTGTGGTAGAATTGAAATTCATTTTCATCTCATCCGGCTCCTCAGCATGTCCAGCCTCCCTGACGATCCTCTCGCACCGGGCGCACCGGTTCCGCTCGCCCAGCTCGCGCCGGGCAGCCGCGCGGTGATCGCGTCGGTGGATCTCGAGTGTGGAATCGGCCGACGTCTGCTCGACCTCGGCTTCGTACCGGCGACGGTGGTGTCCGTGCTGCGGCGCGCGCCGCTCGGCGACCCGATCTCCTACGAGATACGCGGCACCCGAATCTGTCTGCGCCGCAGCGAAGCCGCGCGCATTCTGGTCCATCCCGACCGGAACGAGGCGGGCGCGTGAGCGAGGCGGTGCTCGGCCTGCCGCCGCTCGGCCCGCTGCGGCTCGGCCTGCTCGGCAGCCCGAACTCGGGCAAGACCACGCTGTTCAACGCACTGACCGGACTGCGCGCGCGCGTGGGCAACTACCCGGGCGTTACGGTGGAACGACGCGAGGGAAGTCTCGTGATCGACGATCGCCCCATGGTGGTGATGGATCTTCCCGGTATCTACAGCCTGGATCCGCTCTCGCCCGACGAGGCGGTGGTGACGCGCGTGCTGGCGGGAGAGCTGGCGGATCGGCCCGACGCGTTGATCGTGGTGGCGGACGCGTGCAGCCTCGAGCGCTCGCTGCTCCTGGTCGCGCAGGTGCTGCGGCGCAATCTGCCGACCTGTCTCGTGCTCACCATGACGGATGAGCTGCACGCCCGGGGTGGGCGGCTCGATCTCCCGCGCCTCGAGCGGGCGCTGGGCGTGCCGGTGTGCGGCGTGGTCGGCCACCGGGGCCTCGGCATGGGCGAGCTGCGCGCGCTGCTCGGCCGCCCCGAAGCGTGGAGTCGGCCGCCGATCCTGCCGCCCGAGGACGCCGTCGAGCGCGCGGCCTGGGCGGATTCGGTGCTGTCGAGCGTCGTCGAGCAGAGGCCCGGGGTGAGCCGCTTCACCGAGGCCGTGGATCGGATCGTCCTGCATCCGGCGCTGGGCATCGCGTTGTTCGCCGTGGTGATGGTGACCTTCTTCCAGCTGATCTTCGCCTGGGCGACGCCCGCCATGGACGCGATCGATGCGGGGCTCGGCAGCGCCGGGCGCGCCGTGCACGGGCTGCTGCCCGCAGGGCTGCTGGCCGACTTCGTGAGCGACGGCCTGTTCGCCGGCTTGGGCGCGGTGCTGATCTTCGTGCCGCAGATCACCCTGCTCTTCGCGCTGCTCTATCTGCTCGAGGACGTGGGCTACATGGCCCGCGCGGCCTTCGTGATCGATCGCGTGATGGGCCGCATCGGCCTCGAAGGGCGCTCCTTCGTGTCGCTGCTCTCGTCCTACGCCTGCGCGGTGCCGGGCATCATGGCGACGCGCACGATTCCATCGCCGCGCAACCGCCTCGTCACCATCCTGGTCGCCCCGCTGATGACCTGCTCGGCGCGGCTCCCGATCTACGCGCTGCTGATCGGCGCCTTCGTGCCGGTCGTGCCCGTGCTGGGTCCGCTCGGCCTGCAGGGCCTGGTGCTGCTCGGCCTGTACGTGCTCGGGGCTGCGTCCGCCCTGGCCGTCGCCGCGCTGCTCAAGCGCACCGTGCTGCCGGGCGAGGGCCTGCCCTTCTACATGGAGCTTCCGCCCTACCGCGTGCCCACCGTGCGGCTCTGGCTCGGACAGATCTGGGGCAGCGTCTCGTCCTTCCTGCGCCGCGCGGGCAGCATCATCCTGCTGGCCAACGTGCTGCTCTGGGCGCTGCTCAACTTCCCGCGCGTCGAGCCGCCGAGCGGCGCCACGCCGGCAGAGGCCAGCCGCTACGCCGTCGAGAAGAGCCTGGCGGGCCGCGCCGGGCACGCCATCGAACCGCTCATCGCGCCGCTCGGCTTCGACTGGAAGATCGGCGCGGGGCTGCTCGGAAGCCTCGCAGCGCGCGAGGTGATCGTCTCGACGCTCGCCCAGATCTACTCGAGCACGGAGGGCGAGCACTCGCTGCGCCGCGCCGTGCGCGAGGACCGCGATCCGCGCACGGGTCGCCTGGTCTTCACGCCCGCGACCGTGGCGGCGCTGCTCGTGTTCTTCGTCTTCGCCCTGCAGTGCCTCTCCACCATCGCCGTGATGCGCCGCGAGACCAACTCCTGGCGCTGGCCCGCGTTCGCGTTCACCTATCTGCTGGTGCTCGCGTACACGGCCAGCTTCGCCACGCAACGCGTCGTCGGAGCGCTTTTCGGGTCCGCCTGAGCGCAAGGGGGTAGACTGCCCGCATGGCTCACCCCGCCCGCTGCACCGCACTCGCGCTGCTCGCCGTCCTGGTCGGCACGGGCTGCGTCGCGCGCGGCGTGCGCCAGGACGTGTTCAAGGAGGGCAGCATCGAGGTCTTTCTGCGCGGCGAGAAACGCTGGACGCGCACGCTCGCGAAGAACTACGAGCATCCGGTGACGATCGCGCCGGTGCGCCTGGCGCACATCCTGTCGCGCATCGACATGCGCGTCAGCGCCAAGAAGGAAGAAGAACGCGTCCCCGCCATTCCGACCGAGATGCTCTTCAGCATCGCAGAGGGGATCTCCGCCGCGCTCGCCGCGGCCGACGAGAACCAGGAAGTGGTGGTGATGGCCGTGCGCCGCTTCAAGCGCTTCAACATCTTCGAGCGCAAATACCTCACCAGCTTCGTCACCTACGCGCGCGACGATCGCCTGTACATCCACATGTCGCGCTCGGAGTGGGAGATCCCGCCGCGGCGGGAAGACAACGTGCCGGAGCCGCGCATCGGCGCTCATCCCATGAAGTTCCGGCTGTACTCCGGGACCGCGATGACGCTCGTGAATCCGCAGACGGTGGCGGTGGAGTGGCGCGATCCGGTGTTCGAAACGCCGACTCGGACGAAGATCCTGCCGAGCGGTGAGGTGGTTCGGAAGACGATCCTCCTGGAGAGCCCGCAAGAGGAGTGGGGCGAGGAGGAGCCGGCCATGCCGGCGCTGCCGGCCGATCTCTCCCCCGAGCAGCTGCGCGACCTGGCCGATCTGGAGGAAGCGCGCCAGCAGGGTCGGATCACCGAGTCCGAGTACCGCGCCGCGCGGCGCAAGATCCTGAACCCGGGCTGAGCGCCGCGCGCCGGTTGACTCGCCCCCGCGGACCGCACTACGTTCCGGTTCCGGATTCGAAAAACCGGGTGATTTCCGGCGCTTGCAGACCCGCGAACTCCGGGATCCGCGTTCGTTTCCCGCCTGCCCGATCGCATCGGGAGGCCGGGGAGCCGGATCCGGCCTCCTGGGACCCGCACCCGAGCTGCTAAGCGCCTCGCCGACGAGAGAGCCATGACGAAGCGCCCCGAGTCCAGCGGCGACTCGACCCGTGCCGTGCACGGTGGCGAGCGCGCACACCAGACCAGCGACGCGGTCACGACGCCCATCCACCAGACCTCCACGTACTGGTTTCCGGACTCCCGGGCGCTGCGCGCCTATCAGGAAGGTCGGCTGCCGCGGGACGAGTACGGGCGCTACAGCAATCCCACCTGGCGGGCCGTGGAGCGCAAGCTGTGCGAGCTCGAAGGCGCCGAGGCCGCCGCGCTCTTCGCCTCCGGCATGTGCGCGTCGACCACGCTCTTCCTGGCGCTGCTGCCGCGCGGCGGCCACCTGATCGTGACCAGCGACTGCTACCGGCGCACGCGCCAGTTCATCGAGCAGTACCTCACGAAGCTCGATGTCGAGACGACGGTGATCCAGCCGAGCGACACCAAGCAGCTGGCCGACGCGATCCGCGAGAACACGCGGCTGTTCTTCACGGAGTCCCCGACCAACCCGTATCTGCGGGTGACCGACGTGCCCGAGACGGTGGCCGTGTGTCACCGCCGCGGCGTCGAGGTGGCGATCGACTCCACGTTCGCGACCCCCGTGAACCACCGGGCGCTCCCCGAAGGCGCGGACTACGTGGTGCACAGCGCCACCAAGTACCTCGCGGGGCACAACGACCTGCTGGCGGGCGTGGTGTTGGGATCCGCGCAGCGCCTCGCGCCCGTGCGCGAGGCGGTCGGCGTGCTGGGCGGCGTGCTGGATCCGCACGCAGCCTATCTGCTGCTTCGCGGGCTCAAGACCCTTGCGATACGCGTGCAGCGGCACAACGCGAATGGATTGCGCCTCGCGCAGTGGCTCGAGGGACATCCGCGGGTGCGCCGCGTGTGGTATCCCGGACTCGCCAGCCACCCGGATCACGCGGTGGCGAAGCGCACCATGCGGGGCTTCGGCGGCGTCGTCACCTTCGAACTCGATACCGATCTCGACGGCGCGCTGCGCTTCACAGACGCCTGCCGCATCGCCTATCTCGCCCCGAGCCTCGGGGGCGTGGAGACGCTGATCGAGGCGCCCGTGCTGATGTCCTACTGGGACAAGTCCGCCGAGGAGCGCCGGGGGCTGGGAATCACGGACTCGTTGATCCGCCTCTCCTGCGGAATCGAGGATGCCGACGACCTGATCGCCGACCTGGAGGGCGCGTTCGCGGCCCTGTAGGACGCTGGGGTCGGTCTAGAGCAGCGCGCCCCGCGCGGGCCGCGACTGCTCCATCGCCAGCAGACGCGCCTTCAGCTCGAGCCCTCCGGCGTAGCCACCGAGCTTGCCGCCGCTCGCGACGACGCGGTGGCAGGGGACGACCAGGGCCAGCGGATTCGCGCCGTTCGCCGCGCCCACGGCGCGTAACGCGCGGGGTCGCTCCACGGCTCGCGCGATCTCCGCGTAGGTGCGCGTCTCGCCATAGGGGATGCCGCGCAGGGCGGTCCAGACCGTCACCTGGAAGGCGGTACCCCGCAGGTCGAGAGGCAGCTCGAAATCCGTGCGCTTGCCGGCCAGGTACTCCTGGAGCTGGGTGATGGCAGCGCGATTCGGTGCGAAGCCCTCGAGCAGCTGCGCGTGCGGCAGCACGCGGTGCGCCCAGCCGCGCAGCCCCGACCCGGATTCGTGGGGAAGCTCGACGTAGGCGAGGCCCGACGCGGTCGAGGCGACGCGCAGCGGACCGATGGGCGTGTCCACCCGAGCGACGTACACGGTCTCGGCGAGCGGCATGGCGGCGCAACCATACCACGTCAACCCGGCCGCATCTGGCAGGCATGGCGCTGCGGGAGGGTTTCGCCGCGCTGCGGCGCCCCTGGGCGCCTCGCGCGCAGCCACCGGCGCGGCGACCGCCCCGCTTCGCCGCCATGCGCCGGCCCCCGAGCATCCGGTTCGCGCGTGCAGCGCGAGCAGAGGACTCCGCCCGCAGCGGACTCAAGGGCGCCGACGGGCTTCCGATCAGCGAAGAGAGCGCGAATTTGCGCGGTTGCACCGAACGAACGCCGCAGCGTGCGAGGCTCTTCTCACGACAGCAGGCGGGGTCAGGACCCTGGATACGCCGAAATGTCGTTGCGCACCAAAATCCTGCTGGTCCTGCTGGCTCTGATCGTCGGCTACGCGGGACTCAACTACGGCGTCCAGCGGGCGTTCATCTTCCCGAGCTTCGACGCGCTGCAGTCGAGTCTCGCCAGTACCAATCTGGCTCGCGTCGAGGGCGCATTGGAGGCCGTCGTCCAGTCGTTGGACGCGAACTGCAAGGACACCGCGCACTGGGACGAGACCTACGCCTTCATGCAGGGAAAGAATCCGACCTATCCGGAGGACAACTTTCCCCGGCTGTTCTACATCGAGGCGGATTTCACCATCGTGATGTTCGTCGCCCCGGACGGGCGCATCCTGTTCGGGCAGGCCTACGATCACGAAAGCGACAGCTTCGTTCCACTCGAAGAGCTGCTCCCGAAGCCGCTCGCCGCGAGCGATCCGCTCCTCCATCACGAGCACCTGCAATCCAATCTGAAGGGGTTGCTCGTCACGCCGCGCGGCCCAGTCGCGGTGTCGGCCAACGCCATTCTCAAGAGCAATAGCGAGGGGCCCATCGCGGGAACGATGATCCTCGGGCGCTTCCTGGACTCGACCAAGCTCGCCGACATTCGGGACAAGATCGAAATCGATTTCGCCCTGCTGCAGCGCGATCACGCGCGCGAGCATTCCGACGCCGCCGCGCTGCGAAGGCTGCGCGCGTCCGCGGGCACCGATCTTCACGAAGCGGGCGGGGAGAACCTGGTCAGCTACCGGATGATCGACGACATCTACGGAGAGCCTGCCTTCCTCTTGCGCGCCGAGATGCCGCGCGCCATCACGGCTCTGGGCCTGAGCGCGACGCAGCTCGGAGTCGCTCTCGTGATCCTCGCCGGCGCGCTGTTCCTGATCGCCATCTGGATCCTGCTGAAGTGGCTCATCTTGGCGCCCGTGTCCAGGCTCACGTGCCACATCTCCGAGCTTCGGGAGAGCGGCGATCTGACGCGGCGCATCCGCCTCACGCGCAGCGACGAGCTGGGAACGCTCGCGCGTCAGTTCGACGCGCTCACCGAGGAGCTCGAGGACGCTCGGCAGGAAATGACCCGGGCGCGCGACGCAGCGCTCGAGATGGCACGGCTCAAGAGCAGCTTCCTGGCCACGATGAGTCACGAGATTCGCACGCCGATGAACGGCATGGTGGGGATGTCCGAGCTGCTGCTGGGCACCGAGCTGAACGAGAAGCAGCGCCGCTACGCCGAGACCATCCAGCGCTCCGCTGATGGACTGCTCTCCATCCTGAACGACGTCCTCGATCTCTCCAGGCTCGAAGCGGGCAAGGTCGAGCTCGAGGTTCGCGATTTCGGCATCCGGAGCCTGGTCGAGGAGATGGCACTCCTGTTCGCCGGCTCCGCGCACGCCAAGGGCCTGGAGCTGGTCTGCTCGATCCCGCCCGACCTGGACGCCATCTGCAAGGGCGATGCGAATCGCCTGCGCCAGATCCTCATCAACTTGATCGGCAACGCGATCAAGTTCACCAAGCGCGGCGAAGTGGTGATCGACGTATCCGTGACGCAGACGTCCGAGGAGTTGTACTCCGTGCGTTTCGAGGTGCGCGACACGGGGATTGGCATCTCGTCGGAGAACCGCGCGCACATCTTCGATGCCTTTGCGCAGGTCGACGCGTCGACCACGCGCCAGTTCGGAGGAACGGGCCTGGGCCTGGCCATCTGCAGGCGCCTCGTCGGTCTGATGGGGGGTGAAATCGGCTTCGAAGGGGAGCCGGGCAGGGGCTCCGTCTTCTGGCTCGAGGTGCCACTCGAACGCAGCGGCATGGCCGGATCGGTTTGGAAGCTCGCTCCCACCTCGCTCGGTGGCATTCGCGTCCTGATCGCGCACGACAACCGCGCGAGCGCGGCGCTTCTCGAGCGCCAGCTCAGCAGCTGGCAGATGCCCTGCAAGGCCGTGGGCAGGGGCGACGATGCCCTGGACGCCCTGCGCGAGGCGGTCGATCTCGGTGAGCCCTACGAGCTCGTGCTGCTCGACATGGACATGCCCGACATGCGCGGCAGCGAGGTGGTGCGCGCGATCCGCGACGAGGCGCGCATCGCCGACGTGCTGCTGGTGGTGCTGTGCTCGCTGACGGCTCAGGACAACCTCGATGAGCTGGATGTCCAGGGACGGCTCATCAAGCCCGTGTTGCAGTCCGCGCTGTTCGACTGCCTCTCCACGGTGCTGGGGCACGCGAAGGAAAGGCGCGAAGCGCCCGCCGAGCACTGCGAGGAGAACGGCGTGGCCGGTGGGCAGCGCGTGCTCCTGGTGGAGGACAACGCCGTCAACCAGGAAGTGGTGGCGGCCATGCTCGAGGACATGGGCTACCGCTTCGACGTCGTCAACAACGGCCAGGAGGCTCTCGGAGCCGTCGCGGCTCGGCACTACGACGCGGTGCTGATGGACTGCCAGATGCCCGTCATGGACGGCTACCGGGCCACGCGGGAGATCCGACGGCGCGAGGCAGAGGAGCGGGCGGGAAGGCGCGTGCCGATTCTTGCCCTGACCGCGAGCGCGGTGGAGGGAGACCGCGAGCAGTGCCTGGAAGCCGGCATGGACGATTACCTGTGCAAGCCGTTCCGACAGCGCGAGCTTCGCGAGATGCTCGCGCGCTGCTGTGTCGAGCGGGCCGACGGCGGTTGCACGGCCCCGAGCGACGGCACGGGCCGCGCGACGGCGGGCGGTGCCGTCGGGCCGATCGACCCTACGGCTCTTGACGAGATCCGCGCTCTGCAGAGCGAGAAACGGCCCAATCTCCTCGCCGATCTGATCGGCAGCTATCTGGAACGTACCGAGGAGCTGGTCGCCGATGTGCGGGAGGCCATCGAAGACGGCGCCTGCGGTGCGCTCTTCGAAGTGGCCCACGCGCTCAAGTCCAGCAGCAGCAACGTCGGTGCGCACGAAATCGTCTCGCTCTGCGACCGGCTCGGCGCGATCAGCCGCGCGGGCGAGCTCTCGCGCGCCAAAGCGGTGCTCGACCAGCTCGAGGCCGCGCACGCACGTGCCCGCGACGCGCTTCGGGCGGTGATCGAGGGCTGACTCGGGGCGCCTCAGTCCTTCAAGCCCAGACGCTTCATCATCTTCTGGAGCGACTGGCGCGGAATTCCCAGGAGCTCCGACGCGCGCGTCTTGCTGCCCGTCTCGCGGATGGCGTCGAGGATCATGCGGCGCTTGAGCCCGTCGACGCTGGCATTGAGCGTCAGTCCGCGGGGCAGATCGCCCGCGCGCGGATCGACGGCGGGCGCGGCGCCCCGGATGTGCTCCGAAAGCATGTCGACGCCGATGGTCTCGGCATCGCCGGCCAGCGCCGCGATGCGCTCGATCTCGTTCTCGAGCTCCCTCACGTTGCCGCTCCAGTGATAAGCCACCAGCCGATCCATCGCGGCGTTGGTGAAGCCCATCAGCTTGCGGCCCATCTTCCGGTTCGAGGCATCGAGGAAACGGTGCGCGAGGAGCGGGATGTCGGAGCGGCGCTCGCGCAGCGGTGGCAGCTCGATCTCGACCACGCGCAGGCGATAGTAGAGATCCTCACGAAAGCGCCCCTCTTCGGCATCCTTCAGCAGATCCCGGTTCGTGGCCGCGATGATGCGCACGTCGACCTTGCGCGTCTCCGAGCAGCCAAGGGGGCGGATCTCGCCGTCCTGCAATACGCGCAGCAGCCGCACCTGCATGCCCGGATGCGTCTCCCCGACCTCGTCGAGAAACACGGTGCCGCGGTGCGCCACCTCGAACAGTCCCTTCTTGTCGACGTGTGCGCCCGTGAATGCGCCCCGAACGTGCCCGAAGAGCTCGCTCTCGAGCAGCGTGTCCGGCAGCGCCGCGCAATTCTGCGCCACGAAACGATGATCCCTGCGCGGCCCGCTGTAATGGATGGCGC
>Ga0224512_10004477_pt1 | contig 11763 bp, 7 predicted proteins | sample SF_May12_sed_USG_4_FD_169103 | JGI IMG/M metagenome (GOLD analysis project Ga0224512, IMG submission 169103) | Sediment microbial communities from San Francisco Bay, California, United States - SF_May12_sed_USGS_13 | ecosystem: Environmental > Aquatic > Marine > Sediment | place: USA: California... | reverse complement strand
TCACGCCAGTCCTCCGCCGCCACTCGCCGCCGCCCGGGCGAGAGACGCAGAAACGCCTCGTAGCCTCGTCGGTAGAACGCGCGCGCGCCGATGAGCGCGCGCTCGGTCTCGGCGTCGGTGGTACTCCAGCGCACGGAGCGGTCGAGCTCGATGGAGGCGTTGGCCGCGTAGCGCGCGTGATCCATGAAGAGCCGGGCGGACGTCACCGCCGACGCGGGAACGGAGCCGGCCAGGTCGTTCGCGTAGGAGGGGCCCGCCAGCGCGTGGCGGGCGGCGACGAACCCGCGCCAGTCGCTCCAGTGGATCCCGCCCAGGCGCAGCTCTCCGAACGCCGCCGCGTTGGCGGGCAGGGCGCCGCTCAGTCCTTCTCCGCCGTCGACGGCGCGCGGCGAGGGGAAGAAGAGCCCGGGCGCGCCGAAGCCGGACTGCGCGTAGGAGGCCACCGCGGTGGCCCCGCTGTAAAAGCCGACGGCCTCGGCCGAGAAGATCGCGTGGCCGGACAGGCTGTCCGCGCCGGTGTCCTGGGCGAGGTAGGCCGCGGCCAGCTGCACGTGTCGCCCCTCGTAGCACGCCCGCGCGTGGCCCATGCCGCGCGGCGCCGAGAACGCGTCGTCGAGGGCGACAGCCACCAGCGACCAGCGCACGCGCGCGACGCCCCCGTCCGCGCGCAGGCCCCCGTGGGTGGGAATGCGCGACACGTGCGCGTCGTCGACGAGCGCGATGCCGAGGGCGCCGGTGAAATAGCGCCGCTCCACGTAGAAGGCGCGCAGTGCGAGCGCGCCCGCGTCCCCGTGCCGCCAAAGGTAGTCGCCCTGTTCCAGCCGGAAGTTCACCGCACCGTCGGCGTCCTCCGCGCGCGACCAGTCGGCCGCGCCCTTGAAGTAGAGGTCGCCCGCGCGCGTCCCGCCCACGCGCAGGTCCAGCATCAAGCGCGACCGGTCGACGGGCGAGCGCGACGCGTGGTCCCAGGCCAGCGGCGCCGAGGAGCGGTCGGTCTGGACGACCACGCCGAGCCGCGCCCCGAGGTCGACCGCCGGGCCGGATTGCGCGCGCGCCGGCGCCGCCGAAGCGGCGAGCGCGGCGGCCGCGAGGAGTGCCGCGCTAGGGAGACTGCGCATAAGGATCGGCCGACGGCTCCGGTGCATATCCGATGGTAAAGAGGGTGCTCGCCCCCAGGGTCTCGTGCGAGCGCACGCTCACGTCCAGCGCGATTCCGGACCACCGCGCGCCGATCCCCGCGCTGGCATAGCGACCGTCCATGCCGGAACGGATGAACAGGCGCCGGTCGAGGACCACCTCGACGCCCGCACGGTTGTGCCACTGCCCCTGCTCGAGCGCGCTCTCGAAGCTCACCACGAGCCGGCGCTCCCAGTAGTAGGAGATCCCCCACGTGTGCGTCCGCTCCAGGGGCGTGCCCGGACCGCCGCCGACCAGGTGCAGCGTCGGCGCGTTGAGGTGCCGCACGGCGTAGCCCACGCCGATCACCGGAAACGGCCGCATGTGGATGGCGAGCCCGGCCGTCGCGGCTCCGTCGCTGGCGTCGAGGCCGTCGGCATTCACCGAGACGCGCGCGAGGTCCACGCTCGCGCCCACCGAGAGCGAGGCATCCTCGGCGGTTCGCAGCAGGTCGCGCGCGACCGCGACCGTGATCAGATCCTCGGACAGCGCCCCGTCGAGACCGCGGTGAAACCAGGCGACGCCGAGCCGGAGATGGCGCGTGCGCGCCGCTGCCGCAAAGAACCCCTCGGAGAGATCGTCTAGACCGTACGGCGACTGCCACGTAGCCAGGACGGTGAAGGCAGGCAGGTTGACCAGTCCGGCGGAGTTGGCGACCACGGCCGTGGCGTCGTCGGCGACGCTGACGAACGCGTCCCCCAGCCCGGCCGCGCGCGCGGCCGGGGCCGACCGCTCGAGGTGGGCCCGGGCGGGATGGGGCGCGGCGCCGAGGGCCAGCGCGCCGAGGCTCGCCGCCGCGCAGAGGGTCACGCACCGCGCTCGCATCGCCTTCAGCGCACCACGGCGACCGAGGCGTTCGCGCTCCCCGAGCGCTCGCCGCGCGCCTCGCCCCAGGTAACATTGACCACGTAGACGCCTCCGGGCACGATCGCTCCGGCGCGGTCGCGGCCGTTCCACACGTCCAGCGACGAAGGCGCGGGCGCCGGCAGATCGCGCGCGTCGTCCTCGTAGAGGGTGCGAACGGGGCGTCCGGAGACCGAGTAGACGGTGCAGGTCACATAGACACGGCCGTCCGCATCCGCGTCGATCTCGAAATGGACCTCCTCCCCGAGGTCGGGGGCGAACGCGCGTCGCTCGAGGCGCAGGCCCAGCGACACGCCGGTGCGCGCGCGCGAGCCTCCCGGAGGGAGCACCGTGGTCGCCGCGCGCGGTGACACGCCCAGGTCGGGGCTGCCGTCCGCATCGGCGTCCGCGGCCACGGCTGCGTGCCGATCGAGCGTCGCCCGCGCGGCGGGGTTTGCGGGCAAGAGGGCGGTTGGATCGGGCGCGGCGTCCCCGGCCCCGCTGCCCGTGTCGCCGGTGATCACGGCGAGCACGCGGACGCGCCCGTCCGCCGGGGGGGCGAGCGTCCAGGGGATGGCCACTTCGAGGGCGACGGCCCCCGTCGGGGATGCCTTCCAGGCGCGGGGGATCTCGCCTTCCGACAGGGTCTGCAGCGCGCCGCCGGCGTCGACGCGGGCGACGTCCACGCGCCCGCCCGGCGCCGCGACGACGAGGAGGTTGGGGGCAAAGCCCTCGCAAGTGATCGCGCGCCGCAGCGGCCCCGCGGCTTCCAGCCTGCGCACGCCGCCCGCCCCGTAGGCGACGAGCAGCATGACGGTGGCGTCACGCGCCGCCGCGTCGACGGCCAGGTAGAGGCGGTCGTTGTCCCAGGTGGCCGCGACCCGCCGCACGTCGGCGTCGCCCCCCCACCGGGAGTCGTTGGGCAACTCCGCCGGCGCGGTCGTCGCGTCGAGGATCCATTCGTCGGGAGCGTAGTCGTCGAGCCGGCCGTCGATGGCGACGCGGCGGGAAAGGTCGTCGTCGGTGGTGGCGGGGGACGCGGCGGGAGCGAGGAAGACGAGCAGCGCGAGCAGGGCCGGTCGCGATTTCATTCGCCGGCGCCACCTTCCTCGTCCAGTCTCTTGAGGCCCTCGAGCATGAGGTGGTCGAGGGGGACATCGATAAAGACATCCTGCGTGGAGGGGCGCTTGTCGGCGGTGAACCGGAACCACCCCTTGCGCCAGCGCACCGCTTCGTATACGACCTCCTTGATCTGCTCTTCGAGCGCGCTGTGCAGCTTCTCCTCGCCCAGCGCGCCGGTCTCGACCAGGAGCATGCCCAGGCGCTTTCCGCGCCGGTTCTTCACGAGCACGCTGTCGAGGTCGCGCTGCGTGATGATACGGTTCGCGACGAGGTACTCGCCCAGCTTGATCGTGCGCAGACTGATCTCGGCGTAGGTGATGTCTCCGCGGTCGAAGTAGAGCCTCGCCGAGTTGTGGCCCGCGTCGAGCGCGAGCTCTCCCGTGCACTGCCCCATGTGCAGCAGCTGAAAGACGACGACGGGTTCGAATACCGCCAGGTTACCTTCGAGATCCACCTTCGACCCCCTCGTTCCGGGCTCCAAGCAGGCGCCGCCGCTCTCGCAGCGCAATGGCTGCCTGGGATACTACAATAGATGCAAAACAGAGACCAAGGAAAGGATAGATGATGGCCCCCCACCGGGGCTGCCAGTCGGCGCCGGCGGCTACGAAGGCGCCGATGGCCAGCGCCCCCGCCGCCTGCAGCACCCCGACCACTTTGCCGGGTACCGTCGCACGGAACTCGAGGGGCCCGATCAGGAGGAAAAAGAGGAAGGACCCCACGATCAACATGGTGTAGCGGACCATGAGGATGGCGAAGAGCCAGCCCGGAATCAGCTCCCTTGCCGCGAAGAGCGCGAAGACGCCGGCGGTCGCGAAAACGTCGGCCAGGGGATCCACCACGACGCCGAAGTCGGTGCGGGGCCCCCACTTGCGAGCGATGACGCCGTCGGCCACGTCGGACGCCCCGATCAAGCCGTAGGCGGCGAGGAAGGCCACGGTGTGGCCCTGCGCGAAGAGCGCCAGCGCGGGAGCGATCAGATGGAGGCGCAAGAGCGTGAGCACGTTGGGGAGCCCCAGCCGCGGCGCGGGGACGCCTCCCTCGCGCACAAGCCCCACGGCGAGCGCCGCCCACGCGGAAAAGACCACCGCACCCAGCGCGGTCAACGCGCCGAAGCGGGCGAAGTCGCCAGCGCGCTCCGGCAGGTAGAGCGGCGCGGCGGCCAGGACGATGCCCAGCGCCGACAGGGCGCCCGTAAGGGCGATGGCGCGCACGAGATCGGGGCGGGCGCGTGCCTGGGCGCGGGAATCGTCCCACGAATCCCGGAAGAAGAGCAGGAGCGACGTAACGCTCCAGCCGCGCCGCGAGAGCTTTTCTCGGGCCGTTACGGAGAACATCACTCGGCCGGCGGGAAGCGGCGTCCCCGGGCCTAGGCCAGGGCGGCGTGGGCCGCCGCCAACTTCGCGATGGGCACGCGGAAAGGCGAGCAGCTCACGTAGTCCAGTCCCACTCCCGCGAAGAAGTGCACCGAAGCCGGGTCTCCCCCGTGCTCGCCGCAAATCCCCAGCTTCAGCGATGGCCGGGCGGCACGCCCCTTCTCGCAGGCCATCCGCACCAGCGCGCCCACGCCGACGGTGTCCAGCGTCTCGAAGGGGTCGTGCTTGAGCACGCCCCTGTCGATGTAGGCTCGAATGAACCTCGCGGAGTCGTCCCGGCTGAAGCCGTAGGTCATCTGCGTGAGGTCGTTGGTACCGAAGCTGAAGAAGTCGGAAACCTGCGCCACTTCGTCGGCGGTGACGGCGGCCCGCGGCACCTCGACCATGGTGCCCACGAGGTACGGGATCTCCTGTTTGTGCTCGGCGAGCACGCCGTTGGCCACGCGCTCGACCATCTCGCGCAAGAGCGCGAGCTCCTCCCGCATTCCCACCAGCGGGATCATGATCTCGGGCTTGACGGTGACGCCCTCGTCCGCCGCCGCACACGCAGCCTCCATGATCGCGCGCACCTGGGTCTCGTAGATCTCCGGGTAGGTGATCCCGAGCCGGCAGCCGCGGTGACCGAGCATGGGGTTGAACTCGTGGAGCATCTCGGTTTTCGCGCGCAGCTCACCGGCGTCGACGCCGAGTCGCTTGGCCAGCGCCGCGATCTCCTCCGGATCCTTGGGCACGAACTCGTGCAGGGGCGGATCGAGGAGTCGCACCGTCACGGGGTAGCCGTCCATCGCGCGGAACACGCCGATGAAGTCATCGCGCTGCATGGGCAGGATCTCCCGGAGCGCGGCCACGCGATCGGGTTCGTTGTCCGCGATGATCATGCGCCGGACGACGTCGATGCGGTCCTCGCCGAAGAACATGTGCTCGGTGCGGCACAGACCGATGCCCTCGGCCCCGAACTCCCGCGCGGTCCGCGCGTCCTGCGGGGTGTCGGCGTTGGTGCGCACCCGCAGTTTCCGCAACCCGTCCACCCACTCCATGAAGCGGTGGAAATAGGCGTCGAGCTGCGGCGGCACGGTCGGCATCTCGCCCGCGTAGACCGTCCCCGTGCTTCCGTCCACAGTGATCGCGTCGCCCTCGGCGAAGACTCGAGTGCCGGCGCGGAACTCCCGCTTCTCGTAGTCGACCTGCAGATCCGAGCAGCCCGCCACGCAGCACTTGCCCATTCCGCGGGCGACGACGGCTGCATGCGACGTCATCCCCCCGCGCGAGGTCAGAATGGCCTGGGCCACGCGCATGCCGTCGATGTCCTCGGGCGAGGTCTCGGTACGGACGAGGATCACGCGCTCGCCGCTCGCCGCCATGGCCACGGCGCGATCGACGGCAAACACCACCCTGCCCGAAGCGGCGCCCGGCGACGCCGGCAGACCGGTCGCGACCGCCTCGCCGCGGGCCTTGGGGTCGATCATCGGGTGCAGGAGCTGGTCGAGCTGCTCGGGATGGACGCGGCGCACGGCGGTGCGCTCGTCGATCAGACCCTCTTCGACCATGTCCACCGCAATGCGCACCGCGGCCCGCCCCGTGCGCTTGCCGTTGCGCGTCTGCAGCATCCACAGACGGCCGTTCTGAATCGTGAACTCGATGTCCTGCATGTCCTTGTAGTGCCGTTCGAGGCGTTTGTAGAGCCCCTCCAGCTCGGAGTAGGCGCGGGGCATTATGCGCTCGAGGCTGTCCTCGCCGTCGTTGACGTGGCGCGGGGTGCGAATGCCCGAAACCACGTCCTCGCCCTGAGCGTTGACGAGGTACTCGCCGTAGAAACGCGGCTCGCCCGTGGAGGGGTCGCGCGTGAAGGCCACGCCCGTCGCGCAGTCGTCTCCCATGTTGCCGAAGACCATGGCCTGCACGTTCACCGCCGTCCCCCAGGTGTCGGGGTAGTCGTGCATATGGCGGTAGGAGCGGGCGCGCGGCGAGTTCCAGGAGTTGAAGACCGCGCCGACGGCGCCCCAGAGCTGCTCGCGGGCGTCCTGCGGGAACGAGCGCCCCGCCCCTTCCTGCACGATGCGCTTGTAGTCCTCGATGAGTGCGGCCAGATCGTCGGCGCCGAGCTCGTGGTCCTGCGCGACGCCGGTGGAACGGCGCCGAGCATCCAGGGCGGCCTCGAAGTGGTCGGTGTGCACGCCCATGACGACGTCTCCGTACATCTGGATGAAGCGTCGGTAGCTGTCCAGAGCGAAGCGCCGATTGCCGGTGCGGGCAGCGAGCCCCTCGACCGTCGAGTCGTTCAGGCCGAGATTGAGCACGGTATCCATCATCCCCGGCATGGACGCGCGCGAGCCGGAGCGCACCGACACCAGCAACGGGTTGGCAGCGTCGCCGAAGCCGGCGCCCATGTCCCCTTCGAGTCTGCGGATGTGCCCCTCGACCTCTTCGGAGAGGCCGTCCGGGTAGCCCTGGTCGTGCTCCATGAAATACGTGCACACGTCGGTGGTGACGGTGAATCCGGGCGGCACGGGAACACCCAGGTTGGTCATTTCGGCGATGTTGGCGCCCTTGCCCCCCAACAGCTCCTTCATGTGGGCGCCGCCCTCCGCTGTTCCGTTTCCGAAGTAGTAGACGTTCTTCCCGGACACGGCGACGGTTCGCTTCTCTGTCATAATCATGACCTCGCTTGTGAGATGCATTCCCCGGTTGGCGAAACGGCCCTCGTGGCCCCGCCTAGATCTCCCTCGCGACCGCTTCGGCGACCTGCAGGGTGGTACTGCTGCCTCCCATGTCGTAGGTGCGGTGCACCCCGTCCTCGATGACCTTCGCGATCGCCGCTTCCAGCCGAGAGGCGTGACGCTTCTCTTCCAACCAGTCCAGCATCATCTTGACCGAGAGGAGCATGGCCATGGGGTTGACCTTGTACATGCCCGCGTACTTGGGCGCGGAGCCGTGAGTGGGCTCGAACACGGCGAGCGTCTCGCCGATGTTGCCCGCCGCGGCAAAGCCCAAACCTCCCACGAGCTGCGCGCACTCGTCGGAAATGATGTCGCCGAACAGGTTGGAGGTGACGATGATGTCGTAGTTCTGCGGATTCTTGATCAGCCACATGGCCATGGCGTCGACGTTCGCGTCCTCCCACTCGATACCCGGATACTGCTGCGCCACCTTCTGCGCTTCCTCGAGGAACATCCCGCACGTCTTACGCACCACGTTGGCCTTGTGCACCACCGTTACTTTGCGCCGCCCCTGGCGCCTGGCGTATTGGAACGCCGCCTCCACGATGCGCCGGCAGCCCTTGCGCGTGAACACGCGCAGTGACACGGCCACGTCTTCCCCCTTGTATTTTTCCATCCCGGGCGCACCCATGATGGCGTCCGGGACAGGATGGAACTCGACGCCGGCGTAGAGTCCTTCGGTGTTCTCGCGGAACACGACAATGTCGATGTCGTCGCGGTAGTTGAGCGGGTTCCCGGGGTAGGCCCGGCAGGGGCGCATGTTGGTGTACAGGTCGAACAGCTGGCGCATGCGGACGATGGGGCTGCGGTAACCCGGCACGTGCGGCTTCGACGTGATCGCGCCGAAGAGCGCGCAGTCCACGTCGCGCAGGATCGCGATGGTTTCTTCCGGTAGTGCGTCGCCGTAGCGTTCCCAGCACTCCCACCCGATCTCGGCGGGGACGAAATCGGCGTCCAGTGCGAGCGCGTCCAGGACGATCTTGCCCGCCTCCATCACGTCGTTTCCGATCCCGTCGCCCGGCAGCATGGCGATCTTGTAGCGCGCCATCCCACGACCTCCATAGCAGCGCCGGAACGAGATGCGTCCCGGCCAGGTTTGTAACTAATTCTTTATCAACTGGTTAGAATCGACCGCCGCATTGGCTTCGACCGTGGCGACGATAGCAGAAGATGGTGCCGACGTCAACGAGAGCTTGTGAAATGATTCGCGAAGGCCCGGCGCTGGTCGCGGCGCGCGATTCGCAAGCTAGCGGATGATGACCAGCCGCCCGAACATGCTCCCCGCGGCGGTGTCCTCGACCTTGAAGATGTAGACACCCGACATCACGTCCTCCATCCCGCGGTTCTTCACGTTCCACACGACGTTTCCCCCCGTCTGATCGCCGGGCTGGCTCTCCCAGACGAGATCCCCTGCAACCGTGAAGACCTGCACGCGGGCCCCCACCGGCACGTTGACGAAGCGGACGTTGCCGTCGGGAAAGTTGTGGTATGCCCCCGTCGTGATACGGCTTCCGCCGGTCCGGAACGGGTTGGGGACCGCATAGATCTGTAGGAGATCGGACTGGGGCACGACCTCGACCGGGACCCGAACCAGGTCGTCCCGGCACTCGTAGGGTACGCCTTGCGTGTGGGCGCAGTTGTCGACCTTGTTCAGCCCCTGGCGCCCGGAGCTGACCGAGTACCCGCGGTCGAAGGTCGTGACCGCGTAGTAGTAGGTGATGCCGTTGAAGGTGTTGCAGTCGAACCACATCATCCCGTCGCTCTCGAGCTGGAGGCTGATGCGCGTACCCAGACAGTCGACGGGACCGAAAATCGAAAACCAGGTCCCCGGCCCCCGCAGCCCGGGCAAGACCGAGTAAAAGTACACGGAGTCGACGATGCTGCCGCCTGTACTAGTTCCCAGGGACGCTTCCTGCTTCGAGAGCTCCCCGACGACCTCGAGGTCGCTGCCGTCCGGCATGATGCCCCGCCACAGGTGATAACCCTCGAAGTCCTCCAGCCCCACGATGAAATGGCCCCCAGCGTCCACCAGGCCCGGGCCGAAGCTGATCTCGAGGCCGAAGTCGACGGTATCGGGTTCAGTTGTATTGGCGTTGTCGAAGAACACGGGCAGCCAGGCCCCCGGTGTGTAGCCCGCGCCTATGACGACCTGCCCCACCAGGTCTTTCACGAAGTACTCGATCGTCAAAACGCCCTGGCCCACGGTGCCGCCGCCGGTGGTCACGTCAAAGGACACGGTCCGGTCGATGTCACCGTTGTAGGCGCCGCGCGTCGCCGGCACGCTGAGGGAATCCGCGGGGGAAACGAGATGCCACCCCGTGGTGTCCGGCTGGTGAATGATGGTGGCGATGCTGTCGGGCAGATCGGACCAGGTCATCCACGTGACGAACGACCGCCGACCCCTGTCGTAGACGCTCCACGCGGCGAAGTTCTCCGGCTTGTGCAGAACCAGCGTGTCCGCCGCTGCTTCGAGCGGGGCGCGCTGCGCGCGAACGGGCGCGGCCGCGAGCGCCGTGGCGCTCGCCAGCGTCACCATCCCCGCCGCCACGCGGAGAGAACGGGATGTCAGCAACGATTTCCTCCTCTTCAGGGCTCGCTCAGGGCCTGCGCGGCAATTGCCATTCGTCGAAGACGATGCGCTCGATCGCGGTCTTGGCCACGGCCGGTTCGAAAAAGACGGGCGGGAACCCGAACACGGCACTTCTCGCCTTCACGGCATTCGGGTTCGCCTGCACGTCGGCGTACGTCGACGTCCAGAACGCGACCGGCTGATTGTATGACGGCTCGGTGGCGTCGAGACAGTGCAACCCGTAGATCGGCTGGAAGCAGGTGCGCGGCCCCGCCGGCAGGTATCTGCTGCACAATGTGAAGAAGTACGCCGGGTTGTAGATCTCCACGTCGAGCCCCCTCTCGCTCTCCTGGTACGCTTTGCCCGACCCTGCCGCTTCCAGTCGGAACTGGAGCAGAGGGAAGGCGGGATCGAGGGGCCTCGCCTCGCGCAGGGTATGGATTCGCAACTTGGAGATGGTGCGCCCGCCGGGCTCGTTCACCGCGCAGTACTGGTCGATGTCGCGGCGCACGTTCCGGCTCGTCACCGCGTAGTCCATGGTCTCGAGACACAACTCCCGATAGGCGAACGAGAACTCGCCGATGCGGTCATCCGGGTCGTTCACGCTGGGTTCCTCGCCGAGATCCTGCCGCGCGGTCATCTCGTAGAGAAAGATCACCGGGTATCTCACGCCCACCGCCTCGGCGCGGTTGATCGCGTTCGACACCGGGTGGTTCCCCGCGATGAGCACGTGGCCACCCGCGGCCATGAACAGCGCGATGACGTTCGGTACGCGCTTGCCGGTTCCGCCGCCGCCTTCCTTGGGCCGGAACGCGATGAAAGCGTAGAGCAGCGGGAACCCCCCCTGCTGCGACCGGTCGCCGTACACGCTCCAGACGATGGACTTGTAGTCCGCCAGGAGCGTGAGCGGTATGACCGACGTTCCCGACAGCTCGATGACGTCGGTGCCCGGGTTGAACGTCTGCACGTCCTGGAGCACGTACAGCCAGAAATCATCATGCTCTTGATCGTTGGGCTGGACACCACGCCCGCGGAAGTTCGTCCACCCCGCGTCGTAGGCGTTCTTGTCGGTCGCGTAGTCGTCGACGAGCAGCAGGTCCCTGCCCATCGTGAACGGCACCACGTTGACCTTGACTTCCACGCGCGTGCAGTATCCCGAGTTGTCCACCACTTCGAGCGTGAACCGGTGTGACCCGAAAAAGAAAGTGCGCGGAGGCGAGGACGCCTGGTAAATCCCGATACTCGAGAACGGTGTTATGTCGATCTCCCACTGCTCGGGGTCGGTCAAATCGGCGATGTCCCAACCGTAGCGATACCCCGCCACCAGTCCTCCGTAGTGGTCCGCTGTGGCCGTCCACGAGAACTTCATCGGGACTCCCTCGGGCACGTCGAGAATCAGGGGCACGGGTTTGCACGTGGCGAGCGTCACCCCGCCCATGTATTCGTTCGTCAGGTTTACGTTCGGTCCCGCGTCGCGCTGCTTGACCTTCAGGCGCCGGACGTTGTGGGACTCGGCGAGAACCGCCGTTACCGCTCCCGCCTCGTCCTTGGCGCGCATGGCGTAGATGTACTGGCCGAAGTCGATGGGGGGCGAGGTCCAGAAATGCCCCGAATCGGCGGGCTGCCGGTAGTAGATCCACGGCTCCCACTCGGCGTCGGATTGCTCGGGCGTCCGGCCATACCGGGCCAGAATGACGGGGTCCTTGCGCAGGTACGCGAGCGTGTTCGGGTAACTACTGTCGAAATCGCGCGTGCTGACCAGCGCCCACTGCACCGATTCTGGGTCCTGAGAGACAAACTTGTCGCCGACGTAGTCCGTCGCCGTCCAGCGAAACGTCGTGATGGGCGGCACCTCTGCCGGGAAGAAGAAGTGCTGGGTCGGCACATCGATGTCTATCTCGGGAGCCAGCGTACGCGCCGTGAACGATCGATACTCGGGCTCTCGCGAAGCGAGACCCTGCTC
>Ga0224512_10004476_pt1 | contig 11764 bp, 6 predicted proteins | sample SF_May12_sed_USG_4_FD_169103 | JGI IMG/M metagenome (GOLD analysis project Ga0224512, IMG submission 169103) | Sediment microbial communities from San Francisco Bay, California, United States - SF_May12_sed_USGS_13 | ecosystem: Environmental > Aquatic > Marine > Sediment | place: USA: California... | reverse complement strand
CGCCCAGGAGCTCTTGTTGAAGACGAGCGGGCACTCCGAGGTGCCGGGCGACATGTTGGTCGTGTACCAGTCCGAAACTTCATGGATCTTGTAGGCGACCTGCGCGTAGGTGTACGGGAACGAGGCCGCGTCCATGGTGCCGCGCTGCATCGAGGTGTAGACCTCGGTCGCCGTGGTGGTGGTCTTGATGGCGCCGAGCACCTCCATCGCGTCGCCCAAGCCCCCGCCCGCGCGCACGCGCTTGCCTTTCCAGTCGGCGAGCGTGAGGGGAGGCTTGCCCTTGCCGAGGAATTCGTACTGCGGCAGGAGCGTCGTCGTGTAGGCCATGGCGTTCCAGTTGTCCATGTCCGCCACCAGCGCCGGGTGCTTGAACAGCGTTTGTCGGACCTTGAGCGATACGTCCCAGTCGCCCAGCGGCAGGAACGGCAGCGAGAACACCATGAAAGCCGGGTTCTTGCCCGGGTGGTAGAAGTTGCAGAAATGCGCCGCATCCAGAGCACCGAGCTTGATGCCATCGAGATTCTCGCGCGCCTTGGAGAACTGCTCGCCCATGCCGATGGTGATGGTGAAGTTGCCGCCCGATTGCTTGGCGACGGTGTCGGCGAGCACTTCGATGCCCTTGGTGAAGGCGCGCGGATTGCCCCAGGAGGAGAACTTCCACTCCACCTTCTGGGCCGCTGCCGTTCCGGAAAGCGCCGCCAGCGCAAGAGCGAGCGCAGCGGACATGGTCGTGCGGGTGCGGTTCATGTTTCCTCCTCCGGTTTGGTTCACTGAACGTGCGGGGGATCGACTCCCCTCTTGATTGGACGGTAGCACAGCCCCGGACGGGCCTACAACTGCGCCGTGTACGTCAATGCGCCTGGTCCCAGTTGTCGCCGACCCCCACGTCGACGATGAGCGGCACGTCGAGCCTGGCCACGTCCTGCATGCGGCTGCGCAGCCCGTCCCGCACGCGCGCCAGCTCTGCCTGCGGCACTTCCAGCACCAGCTCGTCGTGCACCTGCATGATCAGTCTTGCGCCGAGCCGCTCTTCTTCGAGCCAGGCCTGCACCGCGATCATGGCGAGCTTGATGAGATCCGCGGCCGTGCCCTGCATCGGCGCGTTGATCGCCGCGCGCTCGGCGCCGGCGCGCCGCTGCGGATTGGAGGACTTGATCTCCGGCAGCCACAGGCGCCGACCGAATACGGTCTCCACGTAGCCGTCCGCGCGCGCCTTTTCGCGCGTCGCATCCATGTAGCGCTTGACGCCGGGGTAGCGCGAGAAATACGAGTCGATGTAGGCCTGGGCGGTGGTGCGCTCGGTACCCAGGTTCTGTGCCAGACCGAAGGCGCTCATGCCGTAGATGAGGCCGAAATTGATCACCTTGGCGGTGCGCCGCTCGTCGTCGCTCACCTCGTCGAGCGTGCGGCCGAACACCTCGGCCGCGGTGGCGCGGTGCACGTCGTGGCCGTGCGCGAAGGCGTGCCGCAGCCCTTCATCGCCGGAAAGATGCGCCATGATGCGCAACTCGATCTGCGAGTAGTCGGCGCTCAGGATGCGGCAGCCCGGGGGCGCGACGAACGCCTCGCGGATGCGCCGCCCCTGCGGCGTGCGGATGGGGATGTTCTGCAGGTTGGGGTCGTTGGAGGCGAGCCGCCCGGTCACCGCCACCGCCTGCGAGTACGTGGTATGAACGCGCCCGGTCCCGGGGTGGATCATCTTCGGCAGCTTGTCGGTGTAGGTGGATTTGAGCTTCGCCAGCCCGCGGTACTCGAGCAGCAGCTTGGGCAGGGGGAAGTCGAGCGCCAGCTCGGCCAGCACGTCCTCGTCGGTCGAGGGTTGCCCCGAGGGCGTCTTCTTCTTCACCGGCAGCTTCTGCCGCTCGAACAGGATCTCCTGGATCTGCTTGGGGGAATTGAGGTTGAACGGCTGGCCGGCGGCGCCGTAGGCCCTCTGCTCGATCTCGAGCATCTCCTTGCCCAGCTCGTGGCTCTGCGCCTCTAGCTTTTCGCGATCGAGCAGCACGCCGTTTCTTTCCATGCGCAGGAGCACCGGCATCACCGGCATCTCGATCGTCTCGTAGACGCGCTGCAGTCCTTCCTCGGCGGCGATGCGCGGGTAAAGCGCGGCGTGCACGGCGAGCGCGCAATCGGCGTCTTCCGCCGCGTACTCGGTGGCGCGCTCGATGCTCACGGCGGAAAACGGGATGCGCGCCGCGCCCTTGCCGGTGACTTCGTCGTAGGAGATGGTCTTCCAGCCCAGGTGGCGCAGCGACAGCGAGTCGAGGTCGTGGCGCTCATGCACTTCGAGGACGTACGATTCGAGCAGCGTGTCGTGGGCGACGCCGGCGAGCGCGACGCCGTGGTTGGCGAGTACGTGCGCGTCGAACTTCAGATTCTGTCCAACCTTGCGGTGCCGCTCGCTCTCCAGCCAGGGCTTGAGCAGCGCGAGCGCCCGCTCCACGCCGAGCTGCTCTGGCGCGCCCGGATACTGGTGGGCGAGCGGCAGGTATGCGGCGCTGTCGCCGAAGGCGAAGGACATGCCCACCAGCTGCGCCACCATCGGCTCGAGTCCCGTGGTCTCGGTGTCGAAGCCCGTGAGTTGCGACTGCTGCATCTTGTTCAGCCAACTCTTGAGCGCGGCCTCTTCGCCGAGCGTGATGTAGGCACGGCGCCCGGCCTGCGCGGGCTCCGCTCCCGCCGCTGGCGCGGGCGCGGCTTTTCCGCCCAGCTCGGCGAGCCAGCTGCGAAAGCCGAAGCGCTCGTAGAGTGCGCGTTGCTTGCGCGCATCGGGCCGGGCGTTCAGGTCCTCGAGCGCGAGCGGCAGCTCGACGTCGCGCTTCACCGTGAGCAGGCGCCGGCCCTTGGGCAGCCAGTCGAGTGCCTTCTGCAGGTTCGCGCCCACCGCGCCGCCGATTTCGCCGGCATGGCGCATGACCTCGTCGAGCGAGCCGTACTGCTGGATCCACTTTGCGGCGGTCTTCGGGCCGACCTTGTCGACGCCGGGCACGTTGTCGACGGCGTCGCCGGTGAGCGCAAGGTAATCCACGATCTGTGCGGGCGCCACGCCGAATTTCTGCTGCACCCCGGCCGGGTCGAGCGTCTCGTTCGACATGGTATTGACGAGCGTTACGTGCTCGTCGACGAGCTGCGCGAGGTCCTTGTCGCCGGTAGAAACGATCGTGCGCCAGCCGCGCTGCGTGGCCTGCGCGGCGAGCGTGGCGATGACGTCGTCGGCCTCCACGCCTTCGACCGCCAGCATCGGCCAGCCGAGCGCGGCCACCGCTTCCTTCAGCGGCTCGATCTGTGCCGCGAGCGGCTCAGGCATCGGCGCGCGATTCGCCTTGTACTCGGCGTACTCGGCGTCGCGGAACGTCGGCCCCTTGGCGTCGAACACGCAGGCCAAGGCCTCGGCCTTGTGATCCTCGGCCAGCCGCCTTAGCATGCTCAGCACGCCGCGGATCGCGCCGGTCGGCTCGCCGTTCGGACTCTGCAGTTCGGGCAGCGCGTGAAATGCCCGGTAGAGGTACGACGAGCCGTCGACGAGCAGGAGCGTCTTTTGCGGAACTTTCCCTGACACGATGAGCAACGACAAGCTGCCCAGGCCTGCGAGCCGCGCGCCGGAAATCAGCGCGCGCGAGGCGTGGCGGGTGTTCGGCATTATGGCAGAGTTCGTCGATGCGACCGAGCGCCTCACGCACATCCGCCCCGCGGTGTCGCTGTTCGGCAGCGCGCGCGTCGCGCCGGGCACGCCTTACTACCGTCTCGCCGAGGAGGTCTCGCGACTGCTCTCGGAGGCCGGCTTTGCCGTGATCTCGGGCGGCGGCCCGGGCGTGATGGAGGCCTCGAACAGGGGCGCGTTCGCCGGGCCATCGCCCTCGATCGGCCTCAACATCGACCTGCCGCGCGAGCAGCAGGCCAACCGCTTCCAGGACATCAGCATGCGCTTCAAGCATTTCTTCGCGCGCAAGGTGATGTTCGTGAAGTTCGCCACCGCCTTCATCATCCTGCCCGGCGGCTACGGCACGCTCGACGAGCTGTTCGAGGCGCTGACGCTGGTGCAGACCGGCAAGACGCGCAAGATGCCGATCATTCTCATGCACTCGCCGTACTGGCGCGGGCTAATCGACTGGATCCGCGACCGGCTGGTGGGCGAGGCCATGATCGATGCCGCCGACGCCGATCTGCTGCAGGTGATCGACGAACCGCGCGCGGTGGTGGACGCCATCTTCTCCTATTATGAAAAGCGCGGCTTCGAGCCCTCGGCGCAGGAGCGCGAGGTGCTGCTCAACCTCTAGTAAAATCGGGCGCATGCGTCGCGATGCGCTCGACCCCGGCCTGCGCCCGGCGCGGCCGGTCATGCACTTCGACTGACTTGTCGGTCTATACCCCCGTCTCGCAGCCCGAGCTCGCGGCCTGGCTGCGCAACCATTCCGTGGGCGCGCTCGAGGCGCTCGAGCCGATCGAATCGGGCATCGAGAACACCAATTACTTCGTCACCACCGCGCAGGGCTGCTACGTGCTGACGCTGTTCGAGCGCCTGCCGGCTGCCGAGCTGCCGTTCTACCTCAATCTCATGGCGCACCTTGCGCGCCACGGCATTCCCTGCCCGGCGCCGGTGGCCGACCTGAACGACGCCTACCTCGGCGAACTGAACGGCAAGCCCGCGGCGCTCGTCACGCGCCTGCCCGGGCGCTCCATCGAGCGGCCCGGCGAGTCCGAGTGCCGCGAGCTCGGCATGCTGCTCGCGCGCATGCACCTTGCGGCGCGCTCGTACTCCGCGTACCTGGAAAATCCGCGCGGCCCCCGCTGGTGGCGCCTGGCGGCGCGCGACCTCGAGCCCTTTCTCGATGCCGCCGAGCGAGCGCTGCTCGATGAGGAGCTCGCCTATCAGGCGCGGCAGCGTTTCCCCGATCTGCCGCGCGGGCCGGTGCACGCGGACCTGTTCCGTGACAACGCCCTGTTCGAGGGGCCGCGGCTCTCCGGGGTATTCGACTTCTACTTCGCCGGCGTCGATTGCCTGCTCTACGATGTGGCGGTGTGCGCCAATGACTGGTGCCTCGCCGTCCCGCGCGGCGCGCGCAGCCTCGATCCGGCGCGCGTGCAGGCGTTTCTCGGCGCCTATCACGCGCTGCGGCCCTTCGGCGCGCAGGAACGCGACGCCTGGCCGGCGATGCTGCGCGCCGCGGCGCTGCGCTTCTGGCTGTCGCGCCTGCACGATCTGCACCTGCCGCGCCCGGGCGAGCTGGTGCACGCGCACGATCCGGCGCACTTTCGCGAAATACTCGTGCGGCGCATCGCTGAAGCGCCGCCTTGGGTCGGGGCGCCATGAACGCGCGCGTCGTCGCGCCGGCGCGCGGCGCGCATTGGCTCGCCGCGGGCTGGAGCATGTTCCGCGCCGCGCCCCTCGGCTGGCTGGTGCTCGTCTTTGCTTACCTGATGGCGACGACGCTGATGAGCGTCTTTCCGGTGGTCGGCCCGGCCGCGGTCTCGCTCCTCGTGCCCGCGTTCTCGGTGGGATTCATGGCGGCGAGCCGCGCCGCTGCGCACCGCCAGCCGGTGGAGCTGCCGATGCTGTTCGCCGGATTCCGCGAGCGCCTGCCGGGGCAGCTCGTGCTGGGATGCGTGTACTCGGCCGGCTTTGCCGCGGCGATCGCCGGCTCGGCGCTAGTGGACGGCGGCGCGCTGCTGCAGGCGCTGTTCGACCCGGCGCAAGCCCGGGACGACGCCGGCCAGGGCGACCGGCTGTTCGTCGGCATGCTCGCCTCGGCCGTGCTTTACCTGCCGACCATGATGATGCTGTGGTTTGCGCCGGTGCTGGTCGCCTGGCACGGCCTGGGCCCGGGCAAGGCGGTGTTCTACAGCCTGGTCGCGTTCTGGATGAACCGGCTGGCGTTCATCGCCTATGCGCTCGTCCTGGCGGTGGTGCTGTTCCTGGCGATGGGCTCGGTGATCCTGCTCGCCTCGCTGATGCCGGGCGAGGCGCCGGCGCTCAACCCGCGCTCGCTCGTATTCCCGCTGGCGCTCATCGTGCTGCCGACGCTGTTCGCGAGCTACTACGCGAGCTATGAGGACGTGTTCGGCGCGCCGGAGCAGGCCTGACATGCACGCGCGGCTGCGCGAGATTCCGTACAACTACACCTCGTTCTCGGACCGCGAGATCGTCCTGCGGCTGCTCGGCGCCGAGGGCTGGCGGCTGCTCTCCGGGCTGCGCGCCGAGCGGCGCACCGGGCGCTCGGCGCGCATGCTCTACGAGGTGCTGGGGGAAATGTGGGCGATCCGGCGCAATCCCTATCTCGAGGACGGCCTGATCGAGAGCCGACGTGCGCGGCGCCAGCTGCTCGAGGGCATGCGCCGGCGGCTCGCCGAGATCGAGGCGCGGCGTGCCGGCAACGAAAATGTGGGCGAGCTGCTGGCGCTGGCGGGCGCGGCCGTCGAGCGTTTCGCGGCGTCGTTTGCCGAGACGCGAGCGCTGCGCGCCAAGGTGCTCAAGCGTCTGCGGCGCGTGACGCGCAGCGACAACATCGCCTTCGACGCCTTTGCGCGCGTCTCACACGTCACCGACGCCACCGACTGGCGAGTCGAGTATCCATTCGTTGTCGTCTCGCCCGACAGCGAGGAGGAGGTGCTGATGCTGGTGCGCGCGCTCGGCGCGCTCGAGCTCACCATCATCCCGCGCGGCGGCGGCACCGGCTACACCGGGGGCGCCGTGCCGCTCACGGCGCGCGCGGCGGTGATCAACACGGAAAAGCTCGAGTCGCTGGGCGGCATCGAGTGGCTGGAGCTGCCCGGCGTCGGCCGCAAGGTGCCCACCGTGCGCGCCGGCGCCGGCGTGGTGACGCGGCGCGCGATGGACGCCGCCGAGCAGGCGGGGCTGGTGTTCGCGGTCGATCCCACATCCGCGGATGCCTCGTGTATCGGCGGCAACGTTGCCATGAACGCCGGCGGCAAGAAGGCGGTGCTCTGGGGAACCGCGGTCGACAATCTGGCGTGGTGGAAGATGGTGACGCCGCAGGGCGAGTGGCTCGAAGTCGAGCGCTACCAGCACAACCTGGGGCGGCTGCAGGACGCTGAAACCGCCACCTTCCACGTGCGCCGCGTTTCGCGCGATGGCAAGCAACCGATGGAGGAGCGCGCCATCGAGCTCCCGGGCGGCGCCTTCAGGAAGAGCGGCCTAGGCAAGGACGTCACCGACAAGTTCCTCGGCGGCCTGCCCGGGGTGCAGAAGGAGGGCTGTGACGGCATCATCGTCGCCGCGCGCTTTATCCTGCACCGCATGCCCGCGCATACGCGCACCTTCTGCCTGGAGTTCTTCGGGCAAGCGGCCGCCGCGGTGCCGGCGATCGTCGAGATCCGCGACCACGTGGCGCGCCTCCCCGGCGTGCGGCTCGCCGGCTTCGAGCACCTGGACGAGCGCTATGTGAAGGCGGTGGCCTACGGCGCCAAGTCGCGCCGCGGCCAGCGCCCGAAGATGGTGCTGATCGGCGACCTGGTGGGCGACAACGTCGACGAGGTGGCAAGCGCCGCCTCGTCGGTGGTGCGCATCGCCAATGCGCGCGACGGCGAGGGGTTTGTCGCCGTCTCGCCGGAGGCGAGGAAGCATTTCTGGCTGGACCGCGCGCGCACCGCCGCCATCGCGCGCCACACCAACGCCTTCAAGATCAACGAGGACGTGGTGATCCCGCTGGAGCAGCTGGCCGCCTACTCCGACGGCGTCGAACGCATCAACATCGAGTGCTCGATCGAGAACAAGCTGGAACTGCTCGACGCGCTGCAGGAGTACCTGCAGGGCGAGCTGCCGCTCGTGCAGGGTGACGAGCGCCTGCCGCGGCCCGAGCTGCTCGGCGACCGCGTGCCGCGGGCGATGGAGCTCATTGCCGCGGTGCGCGCGCGCTGGCAGCGGCTTCGCAACGGCCTCGACGTCGAGTTCGAGAAGCTGCAATCGCGCACCGAGCGCCTGTCATGGAAGACCGAGGTGCGCTCGGAGCTGCAGCGCATCTTCGCCGGCCCGCCCTACGCCAGGATCCTCGAGGAGGCGCAGGCGGTGCACAAGCGCGTGCTGCGCGGGCGCGTGTTCGTGGCGCTGCACATGCATGCCGGCGATGGCAACGTGCACAGCAACATCCCGGTGAATTCCGACGACTACGTCATGCTGCAGCGGGCGACGCAGGCGGTCTCGCGCCTCATGCGCCTGGCGAAGTCCCTGGGCGGGGTGATCTCGGGCGAGCACGGCATCGGCATCACCAAGCTCGAATACCTCGAGCCCGCCGAGCTGGAAGCGTTCCGCGTCTTCAAGCGGGGCGTCGATCCCGACGGCCGCTTCAATGCCGGCAAGCTCCTCGCCGGCGGCGGGCTCGAGAACGCCTACACGCCGAGCTTCTCGCTGATCGGCGCCGAGTCGCTGATCCTGGAAGCGTCCGACCTCGGCGGCGTCGCGCAGTCGATCAAGGACTGCCTGCGCTGCGGCAAGTGCAGGCCGGTGTGCGCGACGCACGTGCCGCGCGCCAACCTGCTGTATTCGCCGCGCGACAAGATCCTCGCCGCGTCGCTGCTCATCGAGGCGATCCTGTACGAGGAGCAGACGCGCCGCGGCGTCGCGCGCGCGCATTACGATGCCTTCGCCGACGTCGCCGACCATTGCACGGTATGCCACAAGTGCGCGCGCCCCTGTCCGGTGGACATCGATTTCGGCGACGTGTCCATCGCCATGCGCAACCTCCTGCGGCGCAGCGGCAAGGCGCGTTTCAACGCCGGCACCCGTGCGGCGATGTTCTTTCTCACCGCCACCGACCCGCGCGCCATCCGCCTCGCGCGCACGGCAATGATCCAGTGGGGCTCCAAGCTGCAGCGCGCCGCGCACCGCATGCTGCGCTTCCTGTGGCGGGCACAGACCGCCCGACCGCCCGCCACCACCGGCCGGCCGGCGCTCGGCACGCAGGTGGTGCACTTCATCAACAAGGCGATGCCCGGCAAGCTGCCGAAGAAGACGGCGCGCGCCCTCCTCGACATCGAGGACGCGAAGGTCGTGCCCATCGTGCGCGATCCCGCCAAGGTGAACGAGGATTCGGACGCGGTGTTCTATTTTCCGGGCTGCGGCTCCGAGCGCCTGTTCAGCCAGGTTGGCCTCGCGACGCAGGCCATGCTCTACGAGGTGGGCGCGCAGTGCGTGCTGCCCCCCGGCTACCTGTGCTGCGGCTATCCGCAGACCGCGGCGGGCGAGCAGGAGCAGGGCGAGAGAATCACCACTGCCAACCGGGTGCTGTTCCACCGGCTTGCCAACACCCTCAACTACCTCGACATCCGCACCGTGGTCGTGTCCTGCGGCACCTGCCTCGATCAGCTGGAGAAATACGAGTTCGACAAGATCTTTCCCGGGTCGCGGCTCATCGACATCCACGAGTACCTGCTGGAAAAAGGCGTGAAGCTGGAGGGCGTCGCGGGACAGCGCTATCTCTATCACGACCCCTGCCATACGCCGATGAAGCAGCGCCAGCCCCTGGAGACGGTGCGCGCGCTGACCGGCGCCGCCGTCGAGCTCAGCGAGCGCTGCTGCGGCGAATCGGGCACGCTCGCCACGACGCGCCCCGACATCTCGACGCAGGTGCGCTTCAGGAAGGAGCAAGAGCTGAAGCACGACGTGGCCGCGCTCGCGGGGGACGGTCCGGTGAAAGTGCTCACTTCCTGCCCGTCGTGCCTGCAGGGCCTTGCGCGCTTCGACGCCGACGCCGGCACGCAGGCCGACTACATCGTGGTGGAGCTGGCGCGGCGGCTGCTGGGCGAGAACTGGCTGCCGGAGTTCGTCGGCAAGGCCAACGCGGGCGGCATCGAGCGCGTGCTGCTGTAGAGTACGCCGCGATGAGCGAGCCGAGCGTTTTCCGTCTGCCCGAAATCGATCCCGCGGCGCGGCCCGAGTTCGCCGACGGCGCGAGCGCGAAGGCCTGGCTCGAGCACGTGCCGCTCGCCAACGTGTCGGCCGCGCAGCACCAGTTGCTCATCCAGCTGGAGGAATTCAACCGCTATGCCGCCGGCCCCGAGGGCCGCTTCGCGGTGCTGGAGACGGTGCGCGAAGCGGCCCACTTCGTGCAGATCGAGCAGGCCAAGCGCTTCACCAACCGCGCATTGCCGATGCAGGAGACCGAGACCGCGCTGTTCGAGGACACGATCGAATTGTGGGAGCAGATGCGCCTCGGCTACCTGCGCTGCCTCGAGGCGGATGTCGCCGCGCTGCGCGATCAGCGCGCGCTGATCGCGCAGCGCGCGCTCGCCTACTCGGGCCTGCGCATGTTTCACCACTACCGTGCCTACCGCCAGGTGCCGGCGCGCGACTGGCGCAATCTGCACCAGGTGTACGCGCGCGCGGAGCGGCTGGGCGTGGCCGACCAGGCGGTGAAGGACTACCTGAACCGCGACGTGCACGACACCTCGCCGCGCATCGCCTACATGCGCGCCACGCTCATGGGCATGTGCAGCCCGCACGAGCTGACGCCGCGCCAGCTGACGTTCGTTGCCTACCTGCTCGAGCGCTGGGCGGACAAGGTCGAGATCGCGCGCTCGCCGGTCGCCGAGGGCGAGGTGCCGCCGCTCACGGTGGACCTGGCGGGCGAGAGTTGCGCCGAGCGCGGCCCCGCCGCGGGCGCCGAGCTGCGCTACCTGGACGCGCGGCGCCTGGCGAAGAGCCTCCGGAACCGCGTCGCGCTACTGAGAAAGGGCGAGTCGCCGGCGCGGCTCGCGCTCGGCGAGGACTGCGTGCAGCCCTCGTGCGAGCAGCTGCTCGTGTTCCTGTACCGGCAGTGGTGCCAGGCGCGCCAGGTGCGCGGCACGGACCGCAATCACGTGAGCGACGGGGTGCAGGCCTGCACCAGCCTCGCCGCCATTCACTACTACGTTTCCGGCCGGGTGTTCCGTGGCGCCACCAGCTTCAAGGAGCTCACGGTGAAGCAGCGCGACGAGATCGCCACCTTCGGCCGGCTCAGCACGCGCGACGAGGAGGACTACAGCGTGGCGCAGGGGTTTCTGCTCGAGCAATGGCAGCTCGAGGATGAAAGTGCGCAGGGTCTGAAGATGCTGCGCCGCGCCGGCAATCCGGGTCGACGCATGGCGCAGGGGCAACTGGTTGGCGTGCGGCCCGCCGACGCCAAGAGCTTCCAGATCGGACAGGCGCGCTGGCTGATGGCCACCGAACTCGGCGACCTGGTGTGCGGCGTGAAGCTGCTGCCTGGGCTGCCGCTGGCCGCGGCGGTGCGGGGCACCGGCGTCAACGCCGCCGACGAGAAGCACGCGCAGGCCATCGCACTCGCCGCGGTGCCGGCGCTGCGCGCGCCGCCCACGCTCGTCCTGGCGCCGGGCTGGTTCAGGCCCAAGCGTGTCATCGAGGCGGTGATCCAGAAGCCGCTGCGAGTGCGCCTGCTGGAGGTGGTCGAACGCGGCACCGACTTCGAGCGCATTGCCTACGAGGTCCTTGCGGACTAGGCAGCGGCTCTCGCCGGGTCGGTAGGGACGATGCGTTGCGCCGGGAACACGGCGCGAAAGCTGGAGCCCTTGCCGAGCGCGCTCTCGATTTCCAGGCTCGCCTGGTGGCGCGTGAGCACGTGCTTGACGATGGCGAGGCCGAGGCCCGTGCCGCCGCTTTCGCGCGAGCGGCCCTGGTCGACCCGGTAGAAGCGCTCGGTGAGGCGCGGGATGTGACGGGACTCGACGCCGATGCCGGTGTCGGCGACGGCAAACACGCCGCGCGCATCTTCCAGCCGCCAGGACAAGGTCACGGTTCCGCCCTCGGGCGTGTAAC
>Ga0224512_10004475_pt1 | contig 11765 bp, 12 predicted proteins | sample SF_May12_sed_USG_4_FD_169103 | JGI IMG/M metagenome (GOLD analysis project Ga0224512, IMG submission 169103) | Sediment microbial communities from San Francisco Bay, California, United States - SF_May12_sed_USGS_13 | ecosystem: Environmental > Aquatic > Marine > Sediment | place: USA... | reverse complement strand
CGAGCGCCTCCGCGGACCGCTGCGCACGCGCGCGCCCGATTTCGTCCCGCTTCTGCGCCAGGATCTCGTCGAGAATCATCGCTCCCTCATCCCGCCTGGCGCGATGCGCGCACGAGCTGCTCCAGCTTCTCGCGCGCCGCTCCCGAGTCGATGCTCTGCCGAGCCAGCGCGAGGCCCTCGCGCAGGTCCGCGGCCGCCCCCGCAACCCAGAGCGCGGCCGCCGCGTTCAGCGCCACGATATCGCGACGCGGCCCCGGCTCGCCCTCGAGCACGCCCCGGAGGATCAGCGCGTTCCGCGCCGGATCTCCGCCCTCGAGCGCGCGACCCGCGGGCGGCGGGATCCCCAGCTCGAGCGCGTCGATGCGGAGCGTGCGCACGCGCCCGCCTTCCACGAGGGCCGCGTGGGTGACGCCGCTCGTCGTGATCTCGTCGAGCCCGTCGGAGCCGTGCACGACGAGCGAGCGCTCCGTGCCGAGCTCGACCAGCGCCGCGGCCAGTTGATCCACCAGGGGCTGCGCGTACACGCCGATCAGCTGGTAGCGAACGCGCAGCGGGTTGAGCAGCGGACCCATGCAGTTCATCAGCGTACGGATGCCGAGCTCGCGGCGCACCGTGGCAACGTGCCGCATCGCCGGATAGAGCTGTCGCGCAAAGAACGCGGCGATTCCCACCTCGCGCAGGATCTTCGCGGAGATCTGCGCGGGCAGATCGACCTCCACCCCGAGGGCTTCGAGCACGTCGATGCTGCCCGCGCGACTCGACGCCGCGCGGTTTCCGTGCTTCCCGACCGGCACGCCGGCTCCCGCCACCACGAATGCCGCCGCCGTCGACACATTGAAGGTGCCGGAGGCGTCTCCTCCCGTTCCACACGTGTCGATCGTGCGCGGATCCACCTGCAAGGCGACGCTGGCCGTCGCTCGGAGCGCGCGCGCCACCGCAACGATCTCGCCGATCGTCTCTCCCTTGGCACGCAGCGCGACCAGCAGTCCCGCAATCAGGGCGTCCGACGCCTTTCCCTCCATGATCTCGCCGAAGGCAGACTCCAGGGCCGGGCCCGGAATCTCCGCGCCCCGCACTGCCAGCTCGATGGCGCTGCGCACACTCATGCCGCTGCGCTCGCCCCCAGGCGGTCGATGAAGTTGCGCAGCAAGGCCTTGCCGTCGCGCGTCACGATCGACTCCGGATGGAACTGCACGCCCTCGATGGGAAGCTCTCGGTGGCGCACCCCCATGATTTCTCCGTCGCGCGTTCGCGCGCTGATCTCGAGCTCGGGCGGAACCGAGTCTTCTGCGATCACCAGCGAGTGGTAGCGCGTGGCCTCGAATGGATTCGGCAGGCCGCGAAAGACACCGCGCCCGTCGTGCTCGATGGCAGACACCTTGCCGTGCATGATCGATCGCGCTCGCACGATCTTCGCACCGAACGCAACGCCGATCGCCTGGTGTCCGAGGCACACGCCCAGCAAGGGCGTCCGGTGGCTCGCGCACTCCCGCACCACCTCGATCGAGATCCCCGCATCGCGCGGCTCCCCCGGCCCGGGGGAGATCATGACACCTTGCGGCTCCGCCGCGATCAGCTCGGCCGCCGAAATCGCGTCGTTCCGCACCACGTCGACGCGCGCTCCGAGCTCCGACAGGTATTGCACCAGGTTGTACGTGAACGAGTCGTAGTTGTCGACCATCGCCACGCGCACGACGTTCCGAGTCAATCGATGCCCTCGCGCGCGAGATCGATGGCCTCGATCAACGCCTGGCCCTTGTTCATGGTTTCCCGAAATTCCGTTTCCGGATCCGAATCGGCCACGATCCCGGCTCCGGTACGCAGGAAGATCTCACCGTCCTTGACGAGCAAGGTGCGGATTGCGATCGCGGTATCCATGTTTCCAGAATAGTCGACGTAGCCGACACATCCGCCGTACGGCCCGCGGCGCAGCGTTTCGAGCTCGTCGATGATCTCCATGGCGCGCACCTTCGGCGCCCCGGAGAGCGTGCCGGCTGGAAAGGTCGCGCGCAGGAGATCGAGCCAGTCACAGCCCTCCCGCAAGCGGGCCTGCACATTGGACACGATGTGCATCACGTGCGAGTAGCGCTCGATCACCGCGAATTCGTTGACACGAACGGAGCCGACCTCGGCAACGCGACCCACGTCGTTGCGCCCCAGATCGACCAGCATCAGGTGCTCCGCACGCTCCTTGGGGTCGGCGAGCAGCTCGGCTTCGAGCCTGCGGTCCTCGTCGGGCGTGCGGCCGCGGGGACGCGTGCCCGCCAGCGGGCGCAGGTCGATCTGGCCGTCCTCCAGCCGCACGAGGATCTCCGGCGACGATCCGATCAACACCGGCCCCTCGCAGCGCAGGAAGAAGAGATAGGGACTGGGATTGATCACCCGCAGGTACCGATAGATCGTGAACGGGTCCACCTGGAGCGGGATGCGGAACTGCTGGGACAGCACGACCTGGAAGATGTCCCCCGCTTCGATGTAATCCTTGGCGCGCTTGACGATCTCGTGAAACGCCTCGCGCGTCATGTTCCGCTTGAGCTCCGTGGGCGCGCGCAGCGGCTCGTGGTGGGGCTCTGGCTCCAACGGTCTTCGAATGCACCGAACCGTGCGATCGATCTCTTCCACGGCGCTCCGGTAGAGCGCGGCGACGTCTGCACCGGGCGACACCTCGACGTGCCGCACGATGGTGGCGGTCTTCCGGACCCGATCGTGCACGATGATCGTCTCGGGCAGGACGAACCAGAGGTCGGGCCCGCCGATCTCGTCCGGATTCGCGTCGGGGATCCGCTCGACGAAACGCACCCAGTCATAGCTCACCATCCCGACCGCGCCGCCCAGGAATCGCGGCAGGGAATTGCTCTCGGGAGTCACCGGCCGCAGCTCCGCGAGCTTTGCCCGCAGGAATTCGAGCGGATCGCCCTGGACCTCGACGCGCTGGGTTTCGCCCGCGCTGCTCCACTCCACCGCCCGGCCCCGCGCGCGAAACACGGCGCGCGCGCCGACTCCGATGAAGCTGTAGCGGCTCCATTTCTCGCCGCCCTCCACCGATTCGAAGAGGAAGCTGGTCACGCCGTCGTCGAGCCGCCGGAAGAGCGAGAGCGGCGTGTCCATGTCGGCCAGCAGCTCGCGGCAGACGGGGACGAGATTCCCCTGCGTCGCGAGTTCTTCAAACGCTTCCTGCGAAGGGCGGAGCAAGGGGGCCTCGAACGGGCATGCATCCGTCGCTGGCTTCGCAGACGGCACCGACCGGTGTGCCTCGGAACGAAAAGCCTCGACGTTTCGAATGGTTATCAAAAGGCTCAGTAGCCGTCAAGGAATCCCGCCCCGCCGCTGCCCACCTCGCGCCCGAGCCCCACCAGGCGGTAGAGCACCTTGACCTCGACGCCGCGCGCGCGGTCTTCGCTGAGCTGGAGACCGAGCGCCCAGCAGCGGCAGCGCGAGAGATACTCGACGATCCCGCGGTTGGCGATCAGGAGGTCCTGGTCGAACGAGTAGGCAAGCCGATAGGCGAGCGTCCAGCGGGAGAGGATGGCGAGACGCAGGGAACCATCCAACTGGTTGATGCGGTCCATCTCCCGAAAGTTCTCCCAGCGATTCCCGAACACGAATCTCTCGAAGACGTCCGGTACATCGCGGAGGAATCGATAGCCGAGACCGATGCCGTGTCCGCGTGGGTCACTCCAGCCCAGTTCCGCCAGCGCCTCGTCTGGCCGGCTCTGCTTCGGGTCGAAGCGCAGGTTGAAGCGCGCACGCGCGCGGCGCAGCGGATAGGCGCGCCCATCGAGAACCACGTCGCCAAACTCCCGAGCCTCGAAGTCGTAGAGCCCGAGCAGGGTGAAGTCGGCCAGGAGTCGCGGCGCCGCGCCGGGCTCCGCAGCCGCGTAGAATCGGTTCTCGAAGCCGAAGCTGAGCCGATTCGCCCGCTGCACCCGGTCCGCCGTGTCCCGCGTGAGGTTGTCGAAGTCGAGCGCGCGGATCCTCTCCTGCGGAAGCGCCGTGGCCGGCACGAAGAGCGGGTTGTCGGACTGCGAATGGACCGTGGTCAAGGCGTATCCGAGCCTCGGCTCCAGCACGTGGATGCTCCCGCCGGCGAAGCGCCGCCGCAGCCTCGTGCGCAGATCGACACGTCCGGTGAGAAATCCACGCTCGTCGAAGTCGCCCAGGCGCGTGTCGTAGAGCGTCTGGTGCCAGCCAACTTCCGGGACCACCTCGAGCGCCCCGGCCTGGAACGGCGCGGCGAGCCGCGGATGCAGCCAGAGCCGCTGCCCCTCGTCGACCAGCGGCTCGCCCTCCTGGAAGGCACCGTCGCCCTCCGTGCCGGCCAGATTCGCGGGGCTCCAGTTGTCTCCGTGGGGATCGCTCGGCCCGGTCGGGGTCTCCTGGAGATCGGGCAGGGAATCCACGCCCGTGTCGAGGAAGCGCCCGTTCGCTCCCCGCTGGGCGGAGGGCCGCTCCCCGATCGCGCTGCCCAGCGGGCGATAGTAGGTGTAGTCGAAGTCGATCGACGGCTGCAGCGCGGGCAGCCACGAGACGGGGGCCGGCAGCAGCGTCGCATACACCTCCGGGAGGCGCTGCAGCACGAATCGATCGCGATCCGCGTCGTCCGGATTCTGCATGTCGTCCGCGAAGCGGGCGGCCGCGAGCGCACCGAAGCGCCCCGCAGCACCGAGATCGCGCCCGGCGAAGCCGACCGACTCGAGGTAGCGGTCGCCCAGACGGCCTCTCAGCTCGTCGAAGTCGAGCGGATACTCATTGTCCGAAACGAACTGGAACTCGCTCTGGAAACGCAGACCGGCTGCGGCAAACGCATCCTGCTCACCCAGTACGCTCCAGCGATTGCGATCGAAAGGATTCTCTGGCGAATTCGGATCGATGTCTTGATCGCGCGCATAGGCAGCGAAGACCCGCCCGCTCGAACGGTCGCCGTACACGTACTCGAATTCGGTGTCGCCCTTGAATCCCCGCTTGCTCATCCAACGCGGTGTCACGGTGGCGTTGACCTCGTCGCGCACCGCCCAGAAGATCGGCAGACCGATCTCGAAGCCATTGCGGCTGCCGAGCGAGAGATCGGGAAACAGCAGACCCGACTGCCTCTCGGTCTTGATCGGGTAGATCATCCAGGGGAACCACACCACGGGCACACCGAGCACTTCGACGGTGGTATTTCGCGCCGTCCCGTATCCCTCGACTTCCACGTCCACCTCCGAGGCGCGAATTCGCCACGGATCCCGGGCCGCCGCGTCGGGGCATCGGCAGCTCGTAAAGACGCCGTTCTTGAACGCATAGCGGCGTCCGCCGGACTTGATGATCTCCTCTCCACTCGCGCGAAACTGGCTCTCGTCGGATTCCATCGATCCTTCGCGGATCAATCCCTCGAGGTTCGTGATGTTGAACTCGACGAACTCCGCGGAGACCACGTCACCGCCATCGACCAGCCGCACGTCCCCGCTCGCCACGCCGGTGCCCGTCGAGGCGTTGAGCGCCATCCAGTCCGCGCGAAGCACGCGCTCGCCCTGCTGGACCACGACGTTGCCGCGGGCGATGTACAGACCGCGGGCGCTCTCGAATTCGAGCTCGTCCGCGGTGAGCTCGAACGGCTGCCCGCGCAGCGCCTCCGCCAGATCGGCGAACGCATCGCGCTCGCCGCGCGCCGCGAACGGAGTGCACACGGCCAGCGCGGCGAGGAGCACCAGGGCCTGAAGGCGACGAGGCAACGGCGATCCCCGCATGCGACCGCCGCACCCTACAGGAATCGGAGCCGTTTCGCCGGGGGGTGCGTGCGCTTCGCTCCCGGGCGGGGCTATTCGGGCGCGTCGAAGCAGGCGTCGAGGGCGTCGCGGTCGAGCAGGACCAGACCGTCCTCGACGACCTGGACCAGCTTCTGGTCCACCAGCTGGATCACGGCGCGGTGCGCTTCGCGCATCGAGAGCCCGGCGGCTTCCGCGAGCTGCTTCAAATTGAGAACGGCGCGCATGCCATCGTCTGCATCCGGCTGCGCGTAGCGAAGCAGCGCGCGGACCACGGGGCGCATCAGATCATCCACGCCGAGCGCCGAGAGTCGGCGCTCGGCCTCGATCAGCCGCGACACCAAGACCCGGATCATGCGGATGGCGATCTCGGGCTGGTCGAGACACATGGCCTCGAGGGTCTCCCGATCGAGAGCGATCACGCGCGACTCGTTCACCGCCACCGCGCGCGCGCTGCGGCGCTCTCCGCAGACCAGGCCGAGCTCCCCGAAGAAATCGCCCGGACCGAGACGCGCGACCACCCGCTGCTTGGTCGGGATCTCGCGGATGAGCTCGATCTCGCCGGACTGGATGATGTAGAGCTGGTCCCCGGGGTCGCCCTCGTCGAACACCGTTTCACCGGGCGCGAGGGTGCGCTGGTAGGTCTGTCGGAGATAGACCTCGGTGTTCTCACCTATCGGCACGTCGAGGCTCCCCGTCTGGACGCAGACCCCGCCGCCTCCCGGATGCGCGATCGGGAGGGTGCCAGCGCGATCCCCAGAGGGAATTTCGACGCGTCCGCCTTCTGGCTTTAGGCCCCTTTCGCCCGAAATTCCGAGGACTCCCGAGCGCCGTCGCCGGCGACCGGAGGGGGCGGTGCGGCCTCGAGGAGCGGCTCGATCCGCGCTGCAACCTCCTCGGCCGTCGTCACGCCCATCTCGACATGATCGATCCCGCCGTCCGGGGCCAGAATGACGAGCGCCGGGAATCCGTAGGCGCCGAAGCGGCGCGCCAGATCCTCGTCTCCCCCCATCAGGATCGGATATTCGGCGATCGCCCGGTTCTCCGCGGCCCAGGCGCGGATCTCCTCCGCGCTGGCCCCCCCCACCTCGACACCGAGCACGACCACATTCTCCTCGTCCCGATACTCGCGCCGGAGGGCATTGAGCTCCCGGGGCTGGAAGATGCAGGGCGCGCACCAGGTGGCCCAGAAATCCAGCACCACCACGTGTCCGCGCAGCGCCGAGAGTCGAATCGCGTCGCCTTCCAGGCTGACGAGCTCGAAATCCGGCGCAGGAGTCCGGGGCTCTGCCGACCCTTCGTCGCTCTCGACCGAGCTGCCGCAGCCCAGCAGCAGGGCGAGCAACGCCAGCAGCCCCGCGCCGGTGCGGCGCCGCATGAGATCCGGCCGCGCCGCCACGCGGCGGCGAACCGGCTTACTGGAGCGCCCGCTCGGCTGCATTGATGAAATCGTTCATGAAGGTGAATTGGCTGTTCAGTGCCGAGAGCTGTCCGGTGACGAGCAACACGCCGACCGCCACCAGGACGAGCCCAGAGCCGATCTCGAGCTTTCGGAAGTGGCGCTTGATCCGGTCGAACGCCTCGAAGAAGACCTCGATGCTCCAGCCCGCCAGAAGGAACGGGATGGCGAGGCCGGCAGAATACACGGTCAGGAGCACGACGCCGTCGAAAACGGTCTCCCGCTGACCCGCCACGGTGAGGATGGTGGCGAGGATCGGACCGATGCACGGGGACCAGCCCAGTGCGAATCCCGCGCCCACGACGAGGGCGCTCAGGAAGCTGCGCCGGCTGATCTGGAAGTGGAAGCGCGTATCTCGGTACAGCACCCGAATGGGCCGGATCCCGGTCATGTGCAGCCCCAGCAGAATGATCAAGATCCCCGCAATCTGGGTCACTCCGAATTGGATCCCGAAGATCTCGGCCCGCCAGCTGCGCAGCACGTGCCCGGCGGCCACGGCCCCGATGCCCATCACGATGAAGATGGACGAAAACCCGACGACGAAGCCCAGGCACGCCAGCATGACGCGGCGGCGCACCGCCCCGTCGGCGCGACCGTCCTGCATCTGCTCCACGGAGACGCCGGAGATCAGCGACAGGTACGCCGGCATGAGCGGCAAGACGCAAGGCGACAGGACCGACAGGATCCCGGCGGCGAAAGCCAGATAGATCTGGGGAGCGGATTCGACCATGCGAGCCGAGAGAATCGCGGTTCGATGCGCACCCCGCCAGTCGCGCGGCGGCGCTCGCGCGTCCACCGCCAGGGCGGAGCGCCACGCGCCCTCGCCGCCCGGCGGCTGCCGGACGGCGAGGCGCGCTGGGATCGCGAGCACGCTCCCGGCTAGAGATCCTCGGCAACCATGGCGTGCTGCGTGGTCCGATACTCCGGCTCGCGCCCCAGGAACTCCAGGGTCTGCTCCATGCGAACGTGGCTCGGTGTCACCACGTAATCACCGCGCACCGCGGGCGTGATCACCGCGGCCATCACGTCGTGGTCGCCCCCGGAGAGTCCCCAGGCGATGCCTCCGAACACCAGGCCCAGGGTCGCATAGACGATCTTTGTGGGGCCGTAGATCAGGGTCGAGAGCGCCGCCAAGGCACCCACACCCGCTTCACTGGTCAATCCTTCATCGTTCGCCCGGGCAATCCCCGGCGCGATCGCAATGGCCATGCCGCACGCGAACAAGGTCGCGCGCACTCGTGTCGTATTCTTCACGTCCAACCTCTTTCGGTTTGCTGCTCGATCCCGCAATACGGCGAGATCGCGGGACACACGCCGCGGCGTGCATCCGCTGGACGGTGGTCACGGCACCCCCCCAGGTCCGTATCAAAACACCGTCTTCCCCGCGGCGGAGGATGCCGCGCCAGCGGATCTCGTCAAGTCTGCCCGATTCCAGGCCCGGCGCGGCGCAGCTCAGAAGCGGCGATCCGTGTCGAGCAGGATCGTCACCGGACCCTCGTTCGTCAGCGTGACGTCCATCACCGCCTGGAAGCGGCCCGTGACCACGGGCACGCCGAGATCCCGCGCCGCATGGGCCAGTTGTTCGAGCAGCGGCGCTGCCGCCTCGGCGGGCGCCGCCTCCGTGTAGGACGGCCGGCGCCCCTGACGCGCATCGCCGTACAACGTGAACTGCGAGACGATGCAGAGCGTCCCGCCCGTGTCGCGCAACGAGCGGTTCATGCGCCCCTGCGCGTCGTCGAAGATCCTCAACTCGACGAGCTTTCGGGCCAGGGCCTGCGCCGCTGCGGGGGTGTCTTCTCGGTGGACGCCGACCAGCGCCAGGATCCCCGGTCCCATTGCGGCCACCTCCTCTCCCTCCACGGCGACCCGCGCGGAGCGCACGCGTTGGGCAACGGCGCGCACGGCGTCAGAGCTTCTCCTGCTCGGCGAAACGCCCCGCGTAGGCGGCCTCTCCCTCGGTGCGCATCAGCACGATCTGGCACACGCGGACTCCGGCGTGAAGGCGCAGCGGGTGCCCGGAAACGTTGCTCATCTCGAGGACCTGGCGATTGTCCACGCCCGGCTGCACGAAGGCCGACGTGACGTGGATCATGAGACCCAGGCGAGCGAAGCGGCTGCGCCCCTCGAGGAATCCACAGAGGTTGCGCGGCAGGCGGATGCGCTCGCGCGTGATGCCGTGGATCGTACTGCCCGGCGCGAGCACATAGGGATCGTCCAAGCGCTCGACGCGCGTGAAATCGCGGAAGTCGGAATCGGCGAGCACGTCGATGGGTCGCGCGCCGCTCTGGATCACGCGGATCTCGTCGCCGAGTGTCAGATCAATCGAAGCCGATCCGAGCTGATCGAGCTCGAACGGAGTGATCGAGACGTTTCCCGCCTCGATCTCTGCGAGAATCGCGTTGCGCGTGAGAACGGCCATCGGGCGGCGCATGATACCGTATGCGCGTGCCGCATCCTTTCCTCGCCCTCGCAACGCCCATCGTGATGGGCCACCGCGGCTGCGCGGGAGAGCTGCCGGAGAACACCCTCGCCGGCTTCGCGCGGGGTCTCGCGGACGGTGCGGCCATCCTCGAGACCGACGTGCACCTCACGCGGGACGGCGAGCCGGTCCTGATCCACGACGACGACGTGGCGCGCGTCAGCGACGCTTCGGGTGCCGTGCGCGATTTCGTCCTGCGCGAGATCAGCCGGCTCGATGCGGGGTATCGGTTCAGCCACGACGCGGGTCGCAGCTTCCCCGAACGCGGACGCGGGCACCGCATCCCCACGCTGCGCGAAGCCCTCGAGGCATTCCCGGCCGCGCGCTTCAACCTGGAGCTGAAGGACAGCACGCCCGACCTGGTCGAGCGCAGCCTCGAAGTGATCGCGCAGGCGCGCGCCGCCTCCCGCACGCTGCTGGTCGCCGCAGACGACACCGCGATGCAGCAGCTGCGGTCGCGCGCCGCGGCCACGGGCGTCCCGGTGGCGTTCGGCGCTTCCGCGCAGGAGGTCGCGCGTTTCAGCCTCGCCGCGGTGCGCGGTGCAGCGCCGCAGCCCGGTCCCATGGCACTCCAGGTGCCCGCGTCGTTCGCGGGCGATCCGCTGGTCACCGCCGCGTTCGTCGCGCACGCCCACCGACACGACATGCAGGTGCACGTGTGGACGATCAACGATCCCGAGGAGATGCGGCGCCTGCTCGCGCTCGGCGTGGACGGCATCGTCACGGATTTTCCCGGGCGGCTGGCCGCGCTGCTCGCGGCGCCGCGCTGAGCCATGGCGGCACCCGGCAAGCCCTCGCCCCTCCTGCTCGCGCACCTGGAGGAGCTCCGCACGCTGGCGCGGCTCGGACCGGTGGTGGATGTCGCGTGCGGACGCGGTCGCCACGCGCTGCACCTCGCCGCGCTGGGGATTCCAGTGATCGGCATCGACCGCAACGAAGCCCATCTGGCGGAGCTCTGGGCCGAGGCGCGCCGGAACGCGCTGCCGGTGGCGCTGCTGCGCGCCGATCTCGAGACCGAATTCGGACTCCCCCTCGTCGCGGGTCGCTGCGCTGCCATCCTCGTGTTCCGTTTCTTGCATCGCCCCTTGGCGCGTGCGCTGATCGATGCGCTCCAGCCCGGTGGCCTGCTGCTCTACGAAACCTTCACGATCCACCAGAAGGATCTTGGCTATCACATCAAGAATCCTGATTTTTTGCTCCAAGACGGCGAGCTGCCCAAGCTCTTTGCGGAGCTCGACATCCGCGAGGCCTGGGAGGGGCTGACGGATGACGACCCCCCCACGGCCGTGGCGAACATCGCGGCCTGGAAGCGCTGAGGCGCGCGCCGGCTCAGGCTCGCTCGGGATCCGCGCCGGAGGCCGCAGCGCCCGGCGCGCCGCACCCGAGACGCGCGAGCGCCCAGCGCGCGTGCTCGGCGAGCAGCGCATCGCCCCCCTGCGCGTGGCGCTGCAGCAGCGGGGCGAGCGCGCGATCGCCCGAGTTGCCCGCCACGACCAGCGCATTGCGAAGCAGTCCCCGATACCGCGCCCGACGCAGCGCCGTGCCTCGCACGGCGCTGCGCCAGGCCTGCTCGGACAGCTGGAGAACCCAGGCCAGGGAGGGCGCGAGCCACTCGGGCCGAGGCGCGATGCGGGCGCGCAATCCCAGCGGATCGGACGGAATGCTGCGCCGCGCGCGGCGATTCCAGGGACACACCTCCTGGCAGATGTCGCAGCCGAAGCCCCAGGCGCCGTGGCCCTCGCGCAGCGCCAGCGGAATCGGTTCGCGCGACTCGATCGTCGTGTAGGCGATGCAGCGCCGCGCATCGAGCACGTGCGGCGCGGCGAAGGCCTGCGTGGGGCAAGCCTCCAGGCACGCGCGACACGTGCCGCAGTGATCCGGCGCGCGCGCGTCCGGCTCGAGCTCGAGATCCGTGAGCACCACCCCCAGAAAGAGATAGGAGCCGAGACGCGGATGGATCAGACACGTGTTCTTGCCGATCCAGCCGAGGCCGGCGTAGGCCGCGAACACCCGCTCGGAAACCGGGCCCGTGTCCACGTAGCCCCGGGTGCGAACGCTGCGCCCGGCCAGCACCTCGAGCCCG
>Ga0224512_10004474_pt1 | contig 11766 bp, 8 predicted proteins | sample SF_May12_sed_USG_4_FD_169103 | JGI IMG/M metagenome (GOLD analysis project Ga0224512, IMG submission 169103) | Sediment microbial communities from San Francisco Bay, California, United States - SF_May12_sed_USGS_13 | ecosystem: Environmental > Aquatic > Marine > Sediment | place: USA: California... | reverse complement strand
CGACCAGGCCTCCAGTACCTCGACCTGTCCTGTCACCTCATCGACCTCGACTTCGACGATCTGGGCGCCAAAGACGTACGTCCCGATGCGGGCAAAGGGAAAATTCGTCATGACCGCGCGCTTGGGATCGAATTCCTCGCCATCATAGACCAGCGAGCGTGTGCCGATCACCGGACCGCCGGTCACGTAATGGGCACGGCCGGAGATCTCCGCGAACCCCAACGACTTTTCGGGCACGCCGACGATGCCGATCCGCCCGCCGTCGCGAAGCTCGAGATCGGCCTCGGCGCATTCGAGGATCTCTGAGGCATGCCGGAACATCTGGCGCGCGGCGTCACCGGCGGCGTCCTCGACCGCGCGCCCGACCATATAGGTGACGCGCGAGCCACCCGTCCCCCAGTTGTAGGGGGACGCATCGCTGTCGGGCGCCACCAAGTTGATCTGCTCGACATCGAGTTTGAGCGCGCTCGCGCAGATTTGCGCCAACGCGGTATCGGAGCCTTGGCCGATATCGACCGCCCCTGTGTTGAGCGTAACGGTGCCGTCCTCGAGCACGCGTACGATCGCCGACGTGCCCAGCAAGCCGCAGATATGTGCAAGGCCGGCGACGCCGATGCCGCGGCGCTTGCCCGGCGCCGGAGCGGGTTTTCGCCGCCGGGGCCAGTCTGCCGCGTCCCGTGCGCGCTCGAGGCATTCGCGAAAACCCGACGAGGTGACGCGCTGGCCGCCGACCCAACGGTCGCCCGTGGCAATCGCATTCTGAAGACGTAGGTCAATCGGATCGATGCCAAGGCGTTCGGCGATCTGGTCGATCTGACATTCGGTGGCGAAGGTGACCTGGGGATTGCCGAAGCCCCGGAACCCGCCGGCGCGCAGCTTGTTGGTGTAAACGACCCGCCCGGTGAGGCGGCTGTGCGGAATGTTGTAAGGCCCACGCGCCATCAGCAACCCGAAGCCGAGCACGGCCGCGCTGTCCTCGGCATAAGCGCCGCCGTCATAGGTGATGTCGAGCGCGTGGGCGATCAGCGTGCCGTCGCGCTTGGCACCAGTCTTGACGTCGATCCGCGCCGCGTGCCGCGAGCGCATCATCATCATGTCGTCGGTGCGGCTGAGGGTGAGCTTGACCGGCCGGCCGGTCGCTTGCGCCAACAGGACGGTGATCGGCTGGATCGTTACGCCAGATTTGCCGCCGAACGCCCCGCCGACCGGCGGCGTGATTGCCCGGATCTTGGACATCGGCAGACCGAGCGCCTTTGAAAGCGTCGCCTGAACCTTGTAGATCGACTGGTTGGCGGACCAGACCGTGACCTTCCCGGCCGCGTCGATCTCGGCGAGCGCCGAACAGGGCTCGATGTAGACGTGCGATTGTGCTTGAACGGTGTAGCTGTTCTCGACCACGACATCGCATTCCGCCCAGGCCGTGCCGGTGTCGCCTTCGATGATCTCCTGATACGAGACAAGGTTCGGACCCAGATCACCGATCCCAGGGTTCGTGTCGTAGGAGGCAAAATTCGGATGAACCAACGGTGCATTCGCCGCCAGAGCGGCCTCGATGGTCAGGACCGGCTCGCACTCCTCGTAATCGATTTCGATCAGCTCCAGCGCGCGCCGCGCGGTGGCGGGGTCGCTCGCCGCGACGGCAGCGACCGGCTCGCCGACATAGCGCACATAGCCGGCGGCGAGCGCCGTTTCGTCATTTATGAAACCACCCCAACGGTTTAGGGGAATGTCCTCACCCGTGAGCACCGCCTTGACGCCCGGCAGCGCGCGCGCGGCGGATACGTCGTATCCGGTGATGCGGGCGAACGGATAGGGACTGCCCAACAACGCGCCGTGCAGCATGCCGGGTCGGTAGAGATCATCGGAATACTTGGCGTTGCCGGAGACCTTGTCGCCCGCATCGAGGCGCGGCAGACGCTCGCCGACACCGCGCGTGGTGCGCTCACCGTCCATCGTCCGCGTCCTCCCCGCTCAGCCCCGCAACCGCCGCCTCTAGGATCTTCACATAGCCCGAGCACCGGCAAATATTCCCCGCCAGCGCCGCCCGCACGTCGTCGGTCGCGCAAGCCCCGCCCCGGCGCATCAGGCCAACCAGGCTCACGACAATTCCCGGCGTGCAGTAGCCGCACTGGACCGCGCCATGGCTCGTCAGGGCGCGCTGCAGCGGCGCGGCTTCGCCGGTCTCCGTCAATCCCTCGATGGTCCGAACCTCCCGGCCCTCGCTATCGACGGCGAGCATCAGGCAGGCACGGGCGGGCTGGCCATCCACCAGCACGGTACAAGCGCCGCAAACGCCCTGGTCGCAGCCGCGCTTTGCGCCGGTGAGATGCAGCGTATCGCGCAAGACGTCGAGCAAGGTGCGATCGGCGCGCACCGCCACGTCATGCGGCTCGCCGTTGACCGTCAGTTGGGTCAGCACCGGTTTCATTGATCGGCCTCACCGGCGTCGGTCCTCGCCGCCGCAATGGCGCGCGACAGGAAGCCAGGCAGGATTCGCGTGCGGTAGGCAGCAGACGCCCGGATGTCGTCCTCGGGTGCAATGGCGTCCTGCAACAAGTTCGCTGCGTTGGATATCTCGGCCTCCGCGAGCGTGGACCCCACCAGGATCCGTTCGGCCTCTTCGACCCGCACCGGCACCGGCCCACAGCCGCCGATCGCGACACCGATCTCCGCGCATCGTGCATCGGCAAGGCGCAGCGTGACTGCCACGCTGACGGTAGCGAAATCCCCTTCCACCCGCGCCAGCTTGAGATAGGCAGCGCCCGACCCATCCTGCGCTGGCGGCAGGTCGATATGGGTCATGATCTCGCCGGTATCGAGCGAGGTCGTGAGCATGTCGACGATAAACGCGCCGACCGGCTCGCTGCGCTTGCCGTCCGGTCCGGCGACGCCGATCGTCGCGCCGAGGCACACCATCGCGGCGGGCCAGTCGGCGGCCGGGTCGGCATGGCAGAGCGAGCCTCCGACCGTCCCGAAAGCCCGAATGGCCGGGCTGGCGATCTGGCGGGCCGTTAGCGGCAGCAAGCGATGTGCGCCCTCCGCGTTCAACTCGGCTAGTGCTTGATGCGTGACCATGGCGCCGATCCGCAAACCGCCATCGTCTCGCGTCTCAATGCGATCCAGACCCGGGATGCGGCGGAGCGAAACCACATGGGACGGCGCAAGAATGCGCGTGTTCATCATGGCGACCAATGACTGGCCCCCGGCGAGGCAGCGCGCTTCGTCGTCCGCCGCGAGCAGGCGCACGGCCTCTTCGATCGTCTCCGGCGCGCTATAATCCATTATCCAGCTCTACCCCAAACAGGTGACAGATCGTTTCTGCTATAGTGAAGCAACGACACAAGAAACGGAACTTAGGCCATGTCCGATACGGCAAACCACATCCCGATCATCGATTTGGCGGCCTGCCGGGCCGGCGAGGCGGGCGCCCGCGAGGCGGCGGCCGCGCGGATCACGGCGGCGCTCGAGACCAGCGGCTTCTTCGGCATCAGCGGTCACGGGGTCCCGGACCGGGTCATCGCAGAGGCCTTCGCTGCGGCGCAGGACTTCTTCGCCCTGCCGATGGACCGGAAGCTCGCCGTCAAGATCAACAGCGCCCATCGCGGCTACATGCCGATGGCCGACCAGCACCGTGCTGAGTCCCAACACGCAAATCTCAGCGAATCCTTCCTGGTCGGATCCGAACTGGCGCCTGACGATCCCGACGTGGTGGCCGGCCTTCCGCTCCATGGCCCCAACCAGTGGCCAGAAGGGGTAGCGGCGCTGCGCCCGGCGATGGCGTCCTATTACGATGCGCTCGGCGAGGTCGGCCTGCTGCTCGTCGATTTGTTCGAGACCGCGTTGGCGGTCGAGCCGGGATTTTTGCGCGGCAGCTTTGGCAAGCCGATGGCTTTCATCCGCGCGCTGCACTACCCGCCGGCCCCCGCCGATATGCCCGATGACCAGTTCGGCTCCGCCCCGCACAGCGATTTCGGCTTTGCGACGATCCTGGCCCAGGACGATGTCGGCGGGCTGCAGGTCCAGACGCTTGACGGCAAATGGATCGATGCGCCCAATCTTCCCGGAACGCTGCTCGTCAATGTCGGCGACATGCTGATGCGCTGGACCAACGATCGTTTCCGCTCCACGGTTCACCGCGTCATCAATGCCGACGCGTCCGACCGGTACTCGATCCCCTACTTCTTCGACCCGGAGTTCCGCACGGTCGTTGCCTGCATCGACAGCTGTCAGTCGCCGGAAAACCCGCCGCGCTACGAGCCCACCACCTGGGGCGATTTCCTGACCGCGCGCTTTAACGCCAACCACAAGTATCGCCAGGAAGCCGAAGCAACAGCGTAGCTTTCCGGTCAGCGTCGGGCGCCAGGGCACCCGCGCTATACCAGCGACGGCAGGAAGAGCGATATCCACGGGATCATCACGATCAGCGTCAGCCGTACGATGTCGGCCATCCAGAAGGGCGTGACGCCGGCGAAGATCGCGCCGGTCGACACGTCCTTGAGCACGCCACGCAGGACGAAGACGTTCATGCCGATGGGCGGCGTGATCAGGCTGATCTCGGTCACGACGACGATTACGATCCCGAACCACACCAGATCGAAGCCGAGCGCGCTGACGATGGGCACGAAGACCGGCACCGTCAGCAGCAGCATCGACAGGCTCTCGAAGACGCAGCCGAGCAACAGATAGATCACCAGGATGACAAGGATCACCGCCATCGGCGGGATGCTCATCGCCTGGATCTGCGCGGCGAGCTGATTGGGCATGCCGGTCTCGTTGATGTAGTCGGCAAAGATCAAAGCGCCGATCAGCACCACGAACAGCATCGAGGTGGTAACGGCGGTCTCGGCGAGGATGAAGAAGAGCCGCTTCCAGTTGAGCTGGCGGCCGAGCAGCGCAAAGACGAATGCACCGAAAGCGCCGATCCCGCCGGCCTCGGTCGGGGTGAAAACGCCAATGTAAATACCACCGATCACGACCACGAAGAGGATCGCAACACCCCACACCCGCGCCAGCGCCCGCCCCCGCTCACGCCATCCTGTGCGCGCACCGGCAGGTCCGTGCTCGGGGTTGCGGCGGACGACATACTGCACGGCGCCCAGGTAACAGAGAATGCCAAGAAGACCCGGCAAGATGCCGGCGGCAAACAGCTTCCCGATGTCCTGGCGGGTCATGATGCCGTAGAGCACCAGAATGACGCTGGGCGGGATCAGGATGCCGAGCGTCCCGCCCGCGGCGATCGAGCCGGCCGCAAGGCGGTCGCTGTAGCCGTAGCGGCGCATCGACGGCATGGCGACCTTGGCCATGGTGGCGGCGGTCGCCAGACTCGAGCCGCAGATCGCGCTGAACCCGCCGCAGGCAACCACGGTGGCCATGGCCAGGCCGCCGCGAAGATGGCCGAGGAACGCATTCGAGGCGGCGTAGAGTTTCTCCGACAGGCCGGCGCGCCCGACGAAAACGCCCATCAGAATGAACAGCGGCACCACGGACAGCTCGTAGTTCTCAGCGCTGCGCCGTGCCTTCTCGCCGACGATGAACAGCGCCGGCCCCCAGCCGCGGGCGAGCGCGAAGCCGACCGTCCCCACAATCGCCATGGCGAAGGCGATCGGCACCCGAATGAACACGAGCGCGATAACCACGGCGAACGCGATGGCGGCCTCGATCATGGGGTTGGGATCATGGAGCTTGGATCATGGCGCGCCGATCAGATGAAGCCCGGCTTCGGGCCGCGCGCACCGCGCAGATAGCGCAGCAGATTGGCCAGGAAGATGACCGCGCCGATGCCGGATAGCACGCACATGAAATAGACGACCGGCGCCCGCTCCCAGACCAGATACTCCCAGGTCTCGTGATCCTCGCGCAGCCGCTCGGCGAGCAGCCAGAGACACCAGCAAATCGTGCCCATGACGGCCGCGCCGACCGCATTCATCACCATCTGGCGAAACGGCACCACCCGCCGGGGGGTCAGCCCGTCAAGCAGATCGACGGTGATGTGCGCTTCCTGCCGGCACACCGACGGCAGCGCGGCGTAAATGATCGCCGCCATCAATATCTGAACGATTTCGTTGCCGCCCGGCAGCGGCGCGCTGAAGACATAACGGCCGACAACATCGACCATGGTGACCGCCATCAGCGCAAACAGCACGATGCCGGCAGCACCCCCCGACAGCCCGTGGATAGCTGTCGTGAAGGCACCGCCGCTGCGCCAGAGCTGGGAGTAATCCGGCTCGGATGTGTCCGCTGGATCCGCCATCAGGGCTCTATCCGGCTAGTTGCCGGCTTTGATCTTGGCGACCTCCGCCCGAAATTCCTTGAGGACGGCGCCGGCATTGCTCACGCCCATCTTCTGGGCCCGGCCGATCCACTCGGCATCGAGGTCGGCAAGACGGGTCCGAATCTCGGTCGTTGTCTTGGCATCGAAGCCGGCAATCGTATTCCCGGCAGCACCGAGCCCCTTGATGGCGACCTGGTCGGCTTTGTCCCACGTCGCGCCGATCAGCCCCGAGAGATGCTCGCCGGATACCTTCCACAGCATGGCCTGTTTTGCTTTGCCGAGACGGTCGTAAAAGCCTTTGTTCATGATCACGGCGAAGCTGGAGGCGTAGAGATTGCCGGGATAGCTGTAGTGGTACTTCACGGCCTTGCCGAGGCGGAAGCTCCAGATCGTCTCGATCGAGAAGAGGATGCCCTTGGCGACACCGCGCGAGAGGATTTCATGCGCTTTAGTCACCGGCGCGGACACCGTCACCAATCCCAGACGCTGAGCGATCCGGCTCTGGGTGCCACCGCCCGTACGGACTTTCAGACCCTTGATGTCGGCGATCGATGTGATCGGCGTGCTCGTGTGCAGCATGCCGGGACCATGGCTGAACATCGCCAGCACGACGACGCCCTTGTGCTCGCCCTTCTTCATGAAATGCTTGGAATAGGTCCGCCAATACGCGCGCGACATCTGCTCGCCATTGCCGTTGCTGCCCGGCAGCTCCACCATGTCGGTCAGGACGAAACGGCCGGTCGTGTATCCGTGCGTGATCCAGGCCATGTCGGTAATACCGTTGCGTACCCGGTCGTATAGGTCGCGCGGATTGATCGGAGGATAGGTCATCTTGACCTGCAGCTTGCCGCCGCTCGCGGCCGTGACCTCCTTGATCCAGGTCGGCCACGCCGTCGTGTTCATCGCGTGTTTGGGGCCGGCATAGGTTTCAAGCTTGATGGTTTCAGCGTTGGCGGCGCCGGCAAATACGCCCACGGCGAACGAAAGCGCGGCCGCGCCTGCAAAAATCGTTTTCATATTCCCCTCCCGAGTTCTGTTTTTCCCATACGCCTTTGGCGCCAATTGCGGGTGCCGTAACATTAAGCCAATATGCCGGGATTCCAAGGTCGAACGACGGTAGATTATCTTTGGGGCAAAACAACTTGGCTGAAGAAGAACTGCTTGTCGAAAAACGCGGCGCCGTAGCGCGGCTGGTGATCAACCGACCCGATCGGCTGAACAGCCTGCGTATGGGCATCACCGACCGGGCGATCCTCGACGCCTTGAGATCGCTTGGCGACGACGACGACACCAAGGTCGTATTGCTGACCGGTGCGGGCCAGCGGGCGTTCTGCACCGGCTGGGATCTGGAGGCGATCGACGAAACGTCGTTGGCTGACCTCGAACGCATGATCCGCACCAACCTCGAGCTCTTCTTCGGGGTCTGGAACGCGCCTATTCCGGTGATTGCGGCGATCAACGGCTACGCCGTCGGCACCGGCTCAGCCCTCGCCCTGGCGTGCGATTTGTCGCTGGCGGCGGACAACACCCGCCTCGGCGAGCCCGAAATCCGCCACGGCGCGCTGTCGCCTTTTCTCGCCCTGCCGTTCATGACCCACAGCAAGGCGGTCCACGAGATCTATTACACCGGCGACCTGGTCGACGCGGCCGAGCTTTACCGGCTCGGCCTGGTCAACCGCGTTGTGCCGGCCGACGAGTTGGAAGAAACCAGTTGGCGCTATGCCGAACGCCTGGCCAAGGTCCCGGGCTTTTCTCTGCAAATGACCAAACGAAGCCTGCGCGCGGCTTATGACGTGATGGGCTTCACCTCCGCCATTCGTCAGCACGGCCTCGCCGACACGCTCGTCATCGGTGCCGACTTCCCCGAACAGCGGGCCCTTCTCGACATCCTGGTCAAGCAGGGCATGCGCGCCTTTCTCGACGCCCGCGACGGGCCCTTCCGCGAGAAGGTCTGAGCGCGGCATGGATGCGGTCGTCGGCCGATTCCTTGAGCGGCGCGCCCGCCTCGACGGCCAGAAGACCGCGATCATCTGCAGTGGGCGCCGGCTGACATTCGCAGAATTCGACGCGTTGGTGGCGCAGATGGCGGGGTTGCTCGCAGCCAAGGGCATCGAGCGCGGCGACCGGCTCGCGGTTCTCATGAAGAACGGCATGGCGTCCTGCGCGCTCTACCATGCCGCGGCGCGGCTGGGCGCGGTGCTGTGCCCGATCAACTGGCGGCTGGCGGGGCCCGAGATCGCCTTCATTCTGGAACACAGCGAGGCCCGACTGTTGATCTTCGATGCCGAATTCTCGCCAGCGATCGAAGCGCTACCCGACCTGCCGGCTTTGGAGCAGCGCCTGTCGTTCGGCGAAGACGGCGAGGTGCCGCCCGATCCCCCGGCGCACGAACCCTTCACCGATCCCTGCCCCGCCGCGCCCGACGACCCACTGCTGCTTGTGTACACCTCAGGCACCACCGGCCGGCCCAAGGGCGCTGTTCTGACCCAGGCCCAGATGGCCTGGTCGTCGCTGACCATGGCGACCACACTCGACTATCGGCGCAGCGACGTCGGGCTGATTCCCGTGCCGCTGTTCCACGTTGGCGGGCTCTCCTTTGCCACACTCTTCGTGCATGTCGGCGCCACCGCCGTACTCATGCCGGCCTGGGAGGCCGATATAGCGCTCGCCCTCATCGACCGCGAAGGCATCAACCACTTCTTCGCGGTGGCCGCCATGCTCGAAGGGCTGGCGCAGGCGCCGGACTACGACAGCGCCGACCTGGGCAGCCTGCGCTGGATCATGTCGGGCGGCGCCCCGGTTCCGGTCGAGCTCATCCACCGTTTCGCCGAACGCGGCATTCCGGTGATCCAGACCTACGGCTCGACCGAGACGGCGGGGCCCGCGGTCGTCGTCGATATCGCGAACGCGGCGGCGAAAGCCGGTGCGGCGGGCCTGCCGTTCTTTCATACCGACATCCGCATCATCGATGAAAACGGCGCGCCATTGCCCCCCGACCAGCCCGGCGAAGTCCAGATACGGGCGCCGCATGTTACATCCGGGTACTGGCGCGACGACGAGGCGACAGCGCGCGCTTTCGATGGCGACTGGTTTCGGTCCGGCGATATTGGCCGGCTCGACGCCGATGGCTATCTGCACATCCTCGACCGCAAGAAGGACATGATCGTCAGCGGCGGCGAGAACATCTACCCGGCCGAGGTTGAACGCGTGCTGGCCAGCCATCCGGCGGTCGCCGAGGTCGCCATCATAGGCGCGCCCGACCCGCGTTGGGGCGAGACGGTCTGCGCCGTCGTATTTCCGGCGCCCGGCGGCGCGCCGACGCTCGAGGCGCTCATCGAGCACTGCCGACATGACCTTGCGCGCTACAAGCATCCGCGGAAGCTCGTGATTCGCGATGCAGCCATGCCGCGAAACGCAACCGGAAAGATCCTCAAACACGAGCTAAGACGCGCCCCCGGCGGGTAGGGCTGCAATTCCGCAGACGCAAGGCCAAGGGATTGACGGCGGCGGATTCCTCCGCACACTGCATGGCCTGGGGCGAACGGCGCAGAAAAGGGAGTGGCATGGCGGGGCCCAAATACATTGTCGCAACCGACGTTGGCGGCACGTGCACCGATACGGTCGTCATCGCCGCCGGCGAGCCGTTCCATATCGGCAAGGCGCTTTCGACCCCGCCGAACTTCGCCGACGGCGTCATCGATTCGATCGCTGTTGCCGCCGAGGCCATGGGCACGACGGTCGAGGCGCTGTTCTCGGACAGCTATCTCTTCGTTCACGGCTCCACCGTGGTCGACAACACCGTGCTCACCCAGGATGGCGCGAAGACCGGGCTCATCACAACAGCGGGCTTCGAAGATACGCTCCTCGTCACCCGAGGCGCCTATGGCCGCTGGGGCGGTCTTCCCGAAGAGCGGGTCAAGCATCCGGTGGCGACCGACCGCGCCGATCCTCTGGTGCCGATGGAGCGTATCCGCGGGGTCCGCGAGCGGGTCGACTACAAGGGCGCCGTGGTCCAACCGCTCGACGAGGCGGAGGCCGAGCGCGCGGTCCGCTCGCTGATCGAGGACGAAGGCGTCGAGGCGATCGCCGTCAGTTTCCTGTGGTCGTTCTACAATCCATCGCACGAGAACACGATCAGGGACATCGTCGCCCGCATCTCGCCCGAGACCTACGTCACCTTATCGAGCGAGATCGCGCCGGTGCCGGGCGAGTTCGAGCGCACCTCCACGGCCGTGATCAACGCCTATGCCGGGCGCATGAGCAAGGCCTACATCAACAACCTCGAGCAGCAGCTCTCCGAACGCGGCTATGCCGGGCAGATCATGGTGATGCAGGGCTATGGCGGCCTGCTGCCCGCGGTCGAGGCCGCCGAGCGCGCCGTTGGCATGATCGAATGCGGCCCCGCGGCCGGAGTGATCGGCGCCAAGTTCCTGGGCGACTTGATGGGTTGCGGCAACATCATCGCCGCCGATATGGGCGGGACGACCTTCAAAGTCGGCGTCATCCAGGACGGCGAGATCGAATACGCCCGCGAGCCCATGGTGGCGCGCTTCCACTACGTCGCGCCGAAGATCGAGGTGGTTTCGATCGGCGCGGGCGGCGGCAGCATCGTCTCGCTCGAGCCGGGCACCATGGCGCCCAAGGTCGGCCCGCGCAGCGCCGGCGCCGATCCGGGCCCGATCTGCTATGGCCGCGGCGGCACCGAGGTCACGCTGACCGATGTGATGACGCTCATCGGCTACATGGATCCGAATATTTTCCTGGGCGGCCGGATGAGCCTCGACATCGATGCCGCGCGCAGTGCCTTCGAGGCGCAGATCTCCGGCCCGCTCGGCATGTCGGTCGAGGAGGCCGCCTTCGGCATCTACCGGGTCGCGGCGGCGCAGATCGCCGATCTGATCCACGAGATCACCGTCGAGCGCGGTCTCGACCCCCGCGACTTCGAGCTCCACGCCTTTGGCGGCTCCTGCCCGCTCGTCTGCGGCGTGTTCGGGCGCGAGCTGAACGTCAAGCGGATCGTCATCCCCTACACGGCCTCGGTGAACTGCGCCTTCGGCCTTGTCTCCGCCGATATCGTGCACGAGTATTCGCTCACCCAGACCCTGCCCGCGCCGAGCCCGGCCGATGAGATCAACGCGATCTATGCGCCGCTGCTCGCCCAGGCCAAAGAGCAGCTGGCGCGCGAGGGATTTGCCGACGATCAGATGGACTTCGGCTACGCTGTCGATCTGCGCTACGGCCTGCAGGTCCATGAAGTGACCACCACCGTCAGCGGCCCCACGCCCTTCACCGAGGCGACGGTCCAGCAGCTGATGGACGACTTCGAGGCGCTCTATGAGCGCAAATACGGCAAAGGCTCGGCGTACCGCGGTGCGGGCATGGAGATGACCCAGTTCCGGCTCTCCGGCCGCGGCAAGCTCGACCGGCCCGACGTCCCCCGCGAGACTCTGGCTGGCCCGGACGCCACCGCCGCGATCACCGGAAAACGTGATATA
>Ga0224512_10004473_pt1 | contig 11767 bp, 11 predicted proteins | sample SF_May12_sed_USG_4_FD_169103 | JGI IMG/M metagenome (GOLD analysis project Ga0224512, IMG submission 169103) | Sediment microbial communities from San Francisco Bay, California, United States - SF_May12_sed_USGS_13 | ecosystem: Environmental > Aquatic > Marine > Sediment | place: USA... | reverse complement strand
CAAAACCGTCGTGCTGAAATCGGCTACCTGCTCAATCAGTTCCCGAACGGCGCGAATGGGACGGGAGTTGCCGGTGAGCCGGTGGCGACGCTCCACCCCTTTATACCGTTTGGCGCGGCGCAGTAGCCGGGCGAGCTGTGAGCGCCGGAGCGGCAGATCGAGTCGCCAGTTGGGGCCACCATCGGCTCGAGGTGGCTTGTTTGCCCGCGCAGGCAACCGCAGTACCGGCAAGCCCGGATGGTTGGATCGAAACGCCTGCATCGTGCTTGCCGTGGTTTCATCCGTATCGACATCGCCAAGCACGACGGCAATCTCGTCGGCATCGACACCGCGGTTGGCAGCATCCGCCGGAATGACGGGTTCGTAATTGAGGTAGCGAAGGCGGCGACCCAGCTCGTTGGCGCGTCGTGCATCGGAATCGATGATCAGCACCTTGCCTTGGGTCGTTGTCGTCGCTGCCATGCCCCTTTTCCCCGTTGCCTTATGTCAAAGCGGATTTGACGGGCACAAGCATAGTCTGCCAAGTTCGCCGGATTTGTGATTCGAGTCACAAATATCGACAAATTCAGGACACCTGGCGCCGCGAACGAACAGGCCCGCGGGATCAGCGCACCGGGGCGAGCTTCGACTGGATATCCCCTGCCGCGGCATTACCGTAGGCCCGGGTCGCATCCCGGCCGCGGTGGAGCGCAGAGAGCTTGCCGGCTATCGCACTGCGTTCGCGCATGGCGAGCGCCTGCACCTTGTCCGTACTGCGGCGAATCGCGAGGATCGTTTCACGACGCTCGCTCTCCGGGACCTTGAGAACGGCGGTCCGTAGCTTGATCGCGAATTCCTCAACTTTTTGCCAGTCTCCGGTCGACGCGAGTGTGCGCATGTTCTCGCAGAGTTGCAGTGCCGTGGCGCTGTGTGTCGAGTTACTCGGGGCTCGCATTGCTGCCATCGCGTGAACTCCGGTCAGCCCTCAACGGACGGTGTTTGTTCCTCCGCGACTAAGGCCACCTGGTCGGCAATGGCGTCCCAGGCTTCCTTGAGCTCGCGCAACAGGCTCGTGACTTCGCCGAGCATGTTCGGATCGTCGCGAAGATTCGCTTCGAGCAGGCGACGCATCATGTAGGTATAGAGTGCATCAAAATTTTCGGACATTCGGGCATCGGCTTTGTGATTCAGGCTCGCCTGCAGGCCGCTGATGATGCTTATCGCATCGCTGATATTGCTGCCTTTATCGGCAACCTCTTTGCGTTCCATGTGAGCGCGTGCGAGGCCGATCTTGGTCAATGCCCTTTCCATCATCATCTGTATCAGACGATGCGGCGACGCATTCTCGATCGTGCTCTCGGTGTCGATCTGTTGATACTGTCGCACCGCAGCACTCGCATTTACAGTCATCATTCCGTTGTCCTCTGAAATCAGTTATTGGTTGGTGTCTTTACGCCCGGCAGATTACCCAGCTGCTGGGTCAGGAAATTACTTGTCGACGTCAATTGTGCGAGCAGCGAATCCAGAGCATTGAATTGTCGCAACAATCGCGTCTCCAGTAGCGCAAGGCGTTCATTCAGGGCCTCTCGATCATCGGCAAAACCTTCGATCGTCGTCGTAAGACCCTGGGTTCGCGATTCGATGATTCCATCGGTCTCGAGATAGCCGTCCGTGAGTTCGTACAGTCGCGTCGCAAGTCCGTCGGTCGTCGAAAACAGCTGCCCGAACTTGACGAAATCGTCGGCAAGAACGACGGATAGTTCGTCATCGTTAATGGTCAGCTTGCCGTCGAGCTGGAGCTCGACGCCCACGTCACGCAGCATCGAGAACGGCGCTTCGAGATCCGTGACCGGGTCACTGAGCGCTCGCCGGATCTGATCGCGGATGCCCCGAATCGAGGCATCGCCGAGCAACGGAGCAGCCTGATCGGCTTCGGCGTTGTAGCTGGTCAGATTATCGAACGTGTCTATCATTGCGTTATAGCTCTCGACGAAGTCGGCGACCAGCTGGCGCACCGTTTCTTCGTCATTCTCGACGGTCAGTGTAGCCGTTGCTCCGGACGATTCCTGCAGGACCGAAATCGTGACGCCCTGTACCGCGCCCGCAAACGTGTTGGTGTCGCTCATGACATCCAGTCCATCGATGCGAATCAACGCATCCTGCGGCGCGATTGTTTCTGTCATCGAATTCAGCCCACCGACGGGATCGTATTCCAGAGCGCTGAGACCACCGTCGCCGCCGGTCTGGGTGACCGTGATTGCGTTTGCAACTCCCGTCTCCTCGGAGGTCAGGATCAGATAACTACCGCTGTCGGCGTTGACGATCGTCGCAGCGATGCCTGGATTGTCAGAAGCCGAGTTGATTGCATCCCGGATGCCCGCAAGCGTGTTGTTCTCCGTCGTGATCTCGATGTCGGACGTACTGGTGCCGATACTGATTGTCAGCGTGCCCGTACCCACCACGGTATCGGAGTCGATGAATGCACCGGATGTCAGTTTCTGCGTTTGTGCGAGTTGTACGACTTCCAGTGAATAGGATGCCGGTAAAGCATCGGTACTCGTCGTCGCCGTGAAATATTCTTCGTTGCTGGATACAGCTTTACGGGCCAGGAACGATGTCTGTGTTTTCATCGTGTCCAGTTTGTCGCGCAGATCGGCGAGTGCCGCCTTGAGGCTGCCGAACGCCGAAAGCTTGGCCTGGGCCCGGGCTTCCTGCTGGCTGATTCTGGCGTCCACTGGCTGCCCCTCTGCTGCAACGAGTTGCTGCACGATTCCCGCGATATCGAGGCCGGAGCCGATGCCGGTTGAAACTATGCTGGCCATGTCTTTCTCTCAGTCCGTACGTCTCAGTTTTTCGTCACTGGCTACAGGCTGATGTACAAGAAACGTGCCAGAACTCGAATTATCCCGATGCAATTCGCTCAGACCCGGTTGTCGTAGAGTCTGAGTTGTACGGAGCCGTTCCCCGACAAAAATATGTTGGCTTTGTCAGGTGGAATCTGGCGAATGATCTCGCCGGTCTCGCGATCCAGCACCTGAATCACCGATTGGCCACTCTCCATATCCACTTCGAACCGCAGATCGCGGCCGATGCTCTGGCTAGCCAGGTTGAGCTTCGCAGCAAGTTCGTTGAGATCCGGTGCCGTGTTCTCCACCGTCGGCAGGATCTTGCCGGTGTCGGGACTCCGGTTGCCGTCCGCTGCGTCCTGGCTGACAGGCGGCCGTAATGTTGTGAATGTCCTCGTCGCAGAAGAAACTGGCTTTACATCTAATTCAGCCATGATCGTTCTCCCAATTACGTGAGCAAGGCGGCATCCATGCCGCCTTGCTCACGGGTTCCTACCTCTCTCGCCACTTACTGCAGCAGACTCAGCGCGAGCTGGGGCTGTGCATTCGCCTGCGACAGTACGGCTACGCCGGCCTGCTGCAGGATCTGCGCCTTCGTCAGCGCAGCCGTTTCAGCGGCGAAGTCGGCGTCCTGGATCCGGCCACGTGAGGCCGCCAGGTTTTCACTGACCGTCTGCAGGTTGATGATCGTCGACTCGAAACGGTTCTGAATTGCACCGAGGTTTCCACGTAAGCCGTTAACGTCAGTCAGCGCAGAGTCGATACGAGCGATCGCGAAGTTTGCGTTCGCAACTGTATCGACGCCAACACCGGCGAGCGTCGTGGTTGCGTCGACAACTTCAGCAGCCGTCGTAATAGTTCCGAGGCCGGTCGACGCCGTGCCGCCAAGCGTTTCGGTTATGGTCAAACCCTCCACGTCCGAAAGGATCTGGATTTCGCCGGCCGTGCTGACAAAGGCGCTTACTCCGCCGATATTGGCTCCGTTAATCGCATCAGCGACTTCCTGTTGCGTAGAACCTGCCGCTATATCGACAACCGTGGCCGCCTCGCCGAACGGTGTAATTGTCAGCTGCGCGGTTTCAGTATCGGCGTCCGCAGGATCCATCGTGAATCCGGCGCCCTCGTCCGTATTAACGGTACCAATCGCAGCGGCTGTGACATTGGTTGTCAGTGACACTGAGATCGTCTCGCCAACATTCGCACCAACCTGGAAGGTCGCCGTACCGAAAGAACCGTCAAGAACCTTAACGCCGTTGAAATTCGTCTGTTTCGCGATTCGATCGATTTCAGCGACACGCTCTACGACTTCTGCATTCAGTGCTGCGCGATCCGATGCAGAGTTCGTTGCGTTGACTGATTGCACGGCCAGCTCACGGATACGCTGCAGGTTGTTGGTCAGCTCGGCGAGCGCACTTTCTGCCGTCTGCGACAGTGAAATTCCGTCAGAGGCGTTCCGTACAGCCTGGTTGAGACCACGGATCTGTGTGGTGAAGCGCTCGGAAATCGCGAGACCTGCCGCGTCGTCCTTTGCGCTATTGATTCGCAGGCCTGTTGACAGCCTTTCCAATGACTGATTTAGCAAACCTTGCGAACGATTCAAATTACGTTGCGCATTGAGCGATGCAACGTTGGTATTAATCGTCTGTGCCATTATCTAAACTCCTGTTAACTAAAAACACCCGGTCTGCTACAGCTGCCGGAGGTCAAAATTTCGGCCGCGAAATCCATTCATGACCTTCATGCAATGGGGTTATCGGTCAGTCATAGGAAACCTTGAGCGAAAACCGGCAAGAATTTGCCGGCACTGAAACCCGCCCCCGACCGGATAGCGGAAATCTTTAGCGCGAAATAGGAAAATTGTGACGCAATACACGCAATTCAGCTCGATGGCGATGCCGTTGACGCGCCCTACGGAATTGATATGAGCATGACACCATTCGTAGGGTGCACTCGATGCACCCATTGGCCATGGTGCGCGAAACGCACCCTACGGTATTGATCGGACTGAGGCGGCGATTCGTAGGGTGCACTCCGTGCACCCATTGGCCATGGTGCGTGAAACGCACCCTACGAAATTGATATGAGCATGACGCCATTCGTAGGGTGCACTCCGTGCTCCCATTGGCCATGGTGCGTGAAACGCACCCTACGGTATTGATCGGACTGAGGCGGCGATTCGTAGGGTGCACTCCGTGCACCCATTGGCCATGGTGCATGAAACGCACCCTACGGAATTGATATGAGCATGACGCCATTCGTAGGGTGCACTCCGTGCACCCATTGGCCGTCGTGCGCGAAACGCACCCTACGGTATTGATCGGACTGAGGCGGCGATTCGTAGGGTGCACTCCGTGCACCCATTGGCCATGGTGCGTGAAACGCACCCTACGGAATTGATATGAGCATGACGCCATTCGTAGGGTGCACTCCGTGCACCCATTGGCCGTCGTGCGCGAAACGCACCCTACGGTATTGATCGGACTGAGGCGGCGATTCGTAGCGTGCACTCGGTGCACCTATTGGCCATGGTGCGTGAAACGCACCCTACGGTATTGATCGGACTGAGGCGGCCATTCGTAGGGTGCACTCCGTGCACCCATTGGCCGTCGTGCGCGAAACGCACCCTACGGTATTGATCGGACTGAGGCGGCGATTCGTAGCGTGCCCTCCGTGCACCCATTGGCCGTCGTGCGCGAACCGAACCTAGAAATAATTGAACAGCGACAGAGACTGGGTGCGTATGAACGACTGCTGCGCGGCCTCGAGCGTCGATACCTGCAGGCTCAGGCGCGAAATCGCCTCCGCGTAGTCGAGGTCCTCTATCTCGGCCAGCGTTTCCTGCGCGATCAGCGCATACGCGCCGTTGCTGTCGACCTGTGACTCGGTAACCGCCAGTCTCGATCCCACCTGGGTGCGGATATCCAGAACTTTTCCCAGCGCCTGATCGATATCGATGAGCCCCGCATTGGCGCCGTTTGTCATCGCTGCTCGGGAGGCATCGTCGGTTATGGACCGCTCGAGCGCGGTCGCGATGTTGTCGATCGTTGCGAACACGCTCTGGTACTGACTCGGCGAGACGACAAACTCGTCGCCGGTCGCCGGCTGGCCACTCAGCGAAAATTCGATGCCTCGAAACGCGACTGTATCGCCGGACTGATAGCTGCCCGTCGTCACGATACCGCCCAACGAATCGACAACTTCGTAATTGCCTGGACCGATGAAGCGCAGCGTGTACTGGTCCTGATCATACTGGGTCGGATCGACGACGCTCCCGGTGCCGAGCAGCCCGGTACCGGTATTGGCTGCAGCCGCGGCCGTGCTGAATACGCCGTTGCCGTTGCGGATCTGGAAGAAAATCGCCGAGCCCGGGTCACCGTCGGCAACCTGGCGGCCTTCACCGACCTGGATGAAGCGTTGTCCCTGATCACCGTTGTACGCGAAAGTCGACCCCATTCGCGTGACGGGCTGAACATCGCCGAGATTGCCGGAAAATAGGTAGCGACCCGTGCCATCTTTCTGGTTCGCCAACTGCACGAGATGATCGAGCTGCTCGCGCATCTCGATCGCAATCAGCGCGCGCGTTTCGTCACTCTGTGTTGCGTTGTTTGCCTGCAGCGTCAATTCACGCACCCGCTGCAGAACATTACCGACGGAACTCAGCCCGGCTTCTTCCTGGCTCAGGCGATTCGTCGCTATGCCCGCGTTTCGATCGAACTGATTCAGGCGCGACAGGGATTCACGGAGCTCCAGCGATCGTGCTGAGGCGATCGGATCGTCAGAGGGTGCCAGGATGCGCCGGCCCGTCGAGATCTGGCGCTGCGCGAAATCGAGTGCCTCCTGCAGACGCTGGATGGCGCTGATGCCGTTGATGTAAGCGCTTGCTGTCGATACCCGCATGCTTATCGTCCGGTCGCGTTGATCAGGGTCTCGAACAGCGTGCTGGTCACTGCGATGACTTGCGCAACGGCCTGATACGCTTGCTGGTAGCGGATCAGGTTCGCGGCCTCTTCATCGAGATTCACGCCGGATTTCGACATGACGGCATCCTGGGTATTGGCAAGCACGACGTTTTGCGCATCCAGATTGGCCTGAATCTGGCTTGTCGCACCGCCGACGCTCGCAACCAGCTGCCCATAGCTCTCGTTGATGCTGATCGTGCCGCCATCGAGCACGCCGACCGACTGCAGGTTCGCCATTAGGAGGCCGTTGCTGTTATCGCCCGAGGCGCCGTAGTTGGCCTCGATCGTGAACTTGTCACCCACTGCGGGCACACCGCTTATCGCCACCAAGCTGCCGTTAATGACGATCTGGTCACCGTCGGTATAGCTGAAACTGCCGGCGCCGTTGATGCTGTAGTTTGTCGGACTCGTAAACTCGATCACCGAACTCGCCAGCAGGCCGGGATCCGAAGCGTCGACGACGGTCGCGGGACTGATACTGGCATCGCCGATGTTTGCATTCGAGATTTGTGAACGTGTCGGTGCGGCGAGCGCGATCGCCCGCGGATCGCTGATCAGATTCTGCACCGACCCGGCAGCGCCATGGCCGGTGCGAATCATGAGGCGATCTCCTGCGACAGGCGCACCGCCGATTTCGATCGAGATACCCTCCGCGACAAACGGGTCCGCAGCGCTGCCGCTGCCCGTCATTGGAATCGTCTGGCCGTTGTCGGCGCGGGTGAGCGTGTAGGCCGCGCCGTCGTATTCGAACAGATAGTCGGACCCCGTCAGCATACCGAGGTCGGTGACGCTCGCGCTGGCCGTGCCGCTACCCGAATTGTTACTCGAATAGAGGACGTCCGGCGGATCTACCGCGAACAGTGCGCCGCCGAGGTTACCCCGAAGATCCATGCCGGAGGCGTGCTGCTCATTGAGGCGCTGTGCAAACGCGACCGCGGTCTGGCCGAGGGACTGTTGCGCCGGGTCGAGCATGCGACTGCGGAACTCGAGCAAGCCGCCGAGCGCGCCACCGGTGAGTGACGTGTCGAGCGGTACCGCCCCGCCAGAACCCTCGATTACGATGTTTACGCGCGTCGGATCGAATTCGCTGCCGCGCACACCAAGCTGCACCGTATTGCCGCTCATGACCAGCGACTGACCGGAGCCGACAAAAACGTTCATCGAGCCGTCGTCCTGAATGATCGTCGATACTGACACGAGTCCGGATAACTCGAGGACATAGTTATCCCGTTGATCGAGCAGATCGTTAGGCGGCTGTCCTGCGCCGTTCGTCCTCGAGATCTGGTCATTGACATCAGCAATCGCGGATGCAATGCGATTGATGTCGTCCACCGCCAGCGACAGGCGGCCGTTGACTTCCGTTTCGAATTCCCCGAGTCGGTTATCAAGCATATGAAAGCGGTTTGCGAGGCCGGTGGCCTCGCCAATCAGGGCCTGTCGGGTCGGAATCGACGCCGGATCATTCGAGACGTCTTGCACCGCGTTGAACAACGACTGCAGCCCGGTGTTGAGTCCGGTATCCGCATCGGCCAACAGCGAATCGATGCGCCCGGCAAGGCTATCCAGCGCGCTGAAACGGGCCTGGCTCGTCGTGGACGTCTGCAGTTGTTCACCAAGGAGTGAATCGTATATGCGCCTGATCGTCGCAATCTGTGTGCCGCCGCCGACATAGGTATTGCCGGCACCACTGCCGACCCGTGTCGAGAACTCAGGCACCTGCCGGGAATAACCGGGAGTGTTCGCGTTCGCGATGTTGTGGCTCGTTACCTGCAGGGCACGCTGAAATGCGAGCAATCCTGTCAAACTTGTATTGAGCAGATCAGGCATTGAATTCCCCTGCGGTCAGCATGCGACGCTCAGTTCGTTCCCACTGACAGTCGGATGTTTATCGGCCGTAGTGCCAGTCCCTTTAGGCCGGACACCACTTTTTTCGTAGTCGCGCTATTGGCCACGCGAGTGATCTTTTCCGCATAGTTCGGGTCGGTCGCGTAGCCGCTCGCCTGCAAGGCCTTCGCAAAACCGGGCACATCTGCACCGTGGTTTCTCACCGACCGATAGCGTGGATTGCTGCCCAGAATCTGTGAGTAATCGTCGAACGTCGCCGCAACACTCTCGTAGGCACGAAATTCGGCGACCTCGCGGCGCGCAACGCCCGCTTCGAACTCGAGCGTCGGTTTCGTCACGCTGTCGCCCGACCAGCTGCTGCCGGCCTTTATGCCGAACAGATTAAAGCTGCTCGTACCGTCGCGGCGCGGCATGACGTAGGCACCCCAACCCGTTTCGAGGGCCGCCTGGGCGACGATCGCTTCGGGCGCGACGTTCAGGTGCGCGGCGGCGCGCTCGGCGTGCGGCCAGATATCGCGCGCAAACGCTTCCGCGTTGCTCCAGTCGCGCGTTGGCTCGGCTAGCCGCGATACGGGCGGGGCCGGCGGAGCCGTGTTGATGCCCGGCAGCACCGCGGCATTCATCCAGTCCGGTTTGCGCTGAACCATGCCGAGCAGCCTGGGTTCGGGAACCAGGACCCCGCTCACCGGCGCCGCCTCGGTCGCGCCGCCGAGCTGCCGGACGAGCATGTCCGCGAGACCGATGCCGCGGCCGGACGCCATCTCGACAGACAGCTGCTGATCGAGCATGCCCTGGTACATCTCGTGCTGATCGCTGTCGCCGAAGATCGGATCGCCGAGTGAGCTCTCGCGCACACTCTTGAGCAATGTCTGCAGAAACAGTGCCTCGAACTGCCCCGCTACCTCGCGCAGCGCCGCGGGGTCGTTACGCTCCGCGGCCGCTCTGAGCGTCGCGAACTGGGTGAAATCTGTGATTGCAGCCGTCATCGCTGCACGGTCGTTGACAAGGAAACAGGCAGTGAGCGACGCAAGACGCGATCCGACGCATTTCGGTTACTCGACATCGGCGCGCTCCTAAATCACGACGAGTTCCGCGCGCAGCGCGCCAGCCTGCTTGAGCGCCTCGAGTATCGCGACGAGGTCGCCCGGCGCGGCGCCGACGCGATTTACGGCCTCCACGATTTCGTTGAGGCTCGTGCCCGACTCGAACAGGAACATGCTCCCCTCCTCCTGGCTGATCGACACTTCGCTGTCGGGCAGCACAACCGTTTCGCCGGCATCGCTGAACGGCGCGATCGGCTGACTCGCGAACGGCTTCTCGCTGATCGTCACAACGAGCGAGCCGTGCGCAACGGCAGCCGGCATCACTCTTACGTTCGCGCCGATCACGACTGTGCCCGTGCGGGAATTGACGATCACTTTCGCCGATACGGCGCCCGGTTCGATCTCGAGATTCTCCAGCGCGGATACGAACGCGGTCCGCTGTGCCATGTCGACCGGCGCACGCACGTCAACGGAAACCGCATCGATCGATTCTGCAGTACCTGGCCCCATCGTCGAATTGATCTGCATCGCGAGCCGGTTCGACGTCGTGAAGTCGGGCACGTGCAGGTTCAAGACAATCGAATCGCGAGTCAGGAATTCGCTCGACACGCCCCGTTCGACGGTGGCGCCGTTCGGAATGCGCCCTGCGCTCGGAATGTTGACAGTCACGCTCGAACCGTCGTCGCCGGATGCGCCGAAGCCGCCAACGATGAGATTCCCTTGTGCGACCGCGTAGACGCTGCCGTCCGCGCCCCTTAGCGGGGCCATGAGCAGGCTGCCCCCTCGAAGGCTTTTCGCGTTGCCGATCGACGCCACGGTGACGTCGATCGTCTGTCCGGGTTTCGCGAAGGGTGGCAGATCGGCGTGAATCGTCACGGCCGCAACATTTTTCAACTGCAGGCTCACGCCGGGCGGTATCGTGATTCCGAACTGCGTGAGCATGTTGATGATGCTCTGCACCGTAAACGGTGTCTGCGTTGTCTGATCGCCCGTGCCGTTCAGGCCGACGACGAGACCGTAGCCAGCAAGCTGGTTGTTGCGGACCCCGCCGACGCTGGCGAGGTCTTTGACGCGCTCGGCGCAGACAGGTTGCGCGCCGACACAGAACATGAACGCCAAAGTACTCGCGTGTCGGAATGCTTTGCTGAATTTCAATAAGTCGCGCATGCGAATTCCCGTGAATTAGTATGGATGCAGAATTGAATGGAAGAATCTCGAGATCAGTCCCATTCGGTTAGCCGCTGCAAGCACACCCTTGCTGCTGTATGTGATCTGCGCATCGGCGATGCGCGTCGACACGAGTGAATTATCAGGTTCGATATCATAGGGACGGATAATGCCGGACAGTTGGATAAACTCTCGACCCTGATTCAAGGTCACCCATTTTTCGCCGCGAATGACAAGATTGCCGTTCGGCAACCTGTCGACGACCGTAACGGTGATGTCACCAACGAGGCTATTGCTCTGGCTGCTCGCGCCCGAGCCGTCGAACGCCTGCTCGCCGTTCAGGCTGCCCTCGAACAGCGGCGTGCCGTCCTTTGACAGCGCACGCCCAAACACAGTCGGGTTCTGCAGCGTTGTTTCCGTCGTTTTCTGCGTGGACGTCTGTGCGTTCTTGCTCGCATTAGTCCTTTCGACGAGGCGCACCGTGAGAATGTCGCCGACGCGATTCGCCTTGAGATCCTCGAACAGCCGTACGTCCGTGCCAGCTCGGTAGATCGTCCCGTCGCTGGGCGGCGCATACACCTGCTGAGTCAGTGGCGGCGGCGCATATGACTCGTCTTGCGGACGAATCGTGCCGCAGGCCGAAAGCGTCACAACGACCATAAGCGGCGCGACCGGATAAAGTTGCCTCAGTTTCGTTCTCATGATCGCGCCTGTTACAGATTGTTGTTGATGTATTGCATCATCTGATCATTCGTGGAAATCGCCTTCGAGTTCATCTCGTAGGCGCGCTGTGTCTCGATCATGTTGACCAGCTCGGCGACGACGTTGACGTTCGAGCCCTCCAGCGCACCTTGTACGATCGTGCCGAGGCCATTGAGACCCGGCGTTCCCGACTGCGCCGGGCCACTGGCAGCGGTCTCGACATACA
>Ga0224512_10004470_pt1 | contig 11772 bp, 10 predicted proteins | sample SF_May12_sed_USG_4_FD_169103 | JGI IMG/M metagenome (GOLD analysis project Ga0224512, IMG submission 169103) | Sediment microbial communities from San Francisco Bay, California, United States - SF_May12_sed_USGS_13 | ecosystem: Environmental > Aquatic > Marine > Sediment | place: USA... | reverse complement strand
CGCCGCGGCGGCCTCGCTGGACTCTGCCCCCTGCTGGGCGCTGGCCGAGAACGCGGCCATAGACAGGATAAACAAAATAATACGTATCCACATGGTCAACTTACCTTAATCAGTTAGTTTGCTTACTCGACGTCTCCACCGCTGCCGGTTTTTGCCTAGAGTGGCAACGCCGACATTCCGAAACCGGAAACGCGACCTTGCCATGACAGACGCCGCATTTCTGACCGAGCAATATCGAAGCCATGGATATCTGGTTGGCGCCTTTTTGCGGGATGAAGATTGCCGGGTGACAATTTGAACAATCCAGCCATTCGGTATGCTGCTTGTGTGGATACACCACGTCAGGCATCGAGCCCTTGACCTCGCGCACGATATTCAGGTCCATGACCACGGGCTGGGCTTCGTCGCTGAGCCGATCGTAACGCGGCAATATTTCGTTGTTTTCGAGCGCCTTGACCCAGTCGACCCGGTTTCCCGACTTACCCTGCGTCAGAGTTTCAAACGCCACCTTCGGCGGCTGCAGCATCAGCGTGCCGGCGTTTTCCGGATCATGAATACCGTCCTTTGCGGGCGGCAGGTTCCATTCCTCCTTCGACTTCATCAAGCGGTTGAAACTGTTAACGCTACTGGTGCCGGCCCGCGCTACCGGTTTCTTGTTCGTGACCTGAGGGTCGGTTTTCGAGGACTGCGTCGATGCCGGTTTTTGCGCGTAACGAGCAATGCCCGATTTTGCCAGCATATAGATAACGGCATTCTCGATTTCCGCATCCTTGATCGTGGGGTTCCCGCCCTTGGCCGGCATGTTTTTAAAGCCCTTGACGGCGTGCGACAGCAGCACCTCGATACCCTGCCGTTCGCGCTTGCTCCAGTCCGAATTATCGCCCAGCCTGGGCGCCTGCAACACGCCGCTAGCGTGACAGCCGGCGCAGGAGGCGTTGTAGACCTCTTCGCCCGTGCGGATTTCGGCGGCGCCCACCGCGCCCGCCAGCAGCAGGAGGCCCATTATCGATGACCGTTTAATCCGCTTGCCGGACCGCGCATCAAGCCCAAAACGACTCGGCATCATTGCTGACTCTCCTGTTTTTTTCTGTTCGCACCGGACAGTAGCTTCGAGGCAGTACTTTGATGCACCTGGGTCGACATACCCGGCATGCCCGAGTGACACAGGTCGCAGGTCTCTACCGACCAGGCAACCTCGCCGTTATGACAGGCGCCGCAATATTCACCGTCGATGATTTTCAGCATGTTCATCTGGTTGCCGCCGGCCTGCATCTTGAAACCCAGGTCAGCGTGGCAAACCTTGCACCTGAACCTGATCCGATGAAACCAGTGCGGAAAAACCACCGGGCGCATGCCCGCGTCTTCGGAGTAATTGTTGATCAATACATCGCCATATTCCGCCTTCGACAGTAACGGCACGGCGACCAGAGCCAGGCTAAACGTTAACAGTATAAATTTTAAGATTGCCGACACTTGTGTCTCCTGTGGATTTACAGATCACCGAAAGAGCGGGTGAGCTGAATTTTAAAAATTCGATCGTAGTCGCCGTTTGCCTTGACGAAATCGAGATTAACCCTGGCTTCGAGTCTTCCAATCAGGTAGTCCAGCGAATTTTCCCAGGATCTGTCGCTATCCTCGTTATCGATCACATCGGCGATCAATTGTTCGGTTTCCGATTGCTGCTGGCTCAGCATCAGCCTCGACCTGAATATCAGTCGCGGGACACCGAACAGCCTGGAGCGCATATACTCGAGCCGGCCGTTGGACACGGTACCCGTGGTCTCGTCGCTGCCGTCCTCGCGCCGCGTCCACTGCAGGGTCGCGTTCCCGGAAAGCTGGGTGAAGCGGTCGAAGCGCAGTAGCCCGTTGAACTGCAGGTTGGCGAGTTGAAACAACTCGTCATCTTCCTCGCGCGCGCGCGCATCGAGGAGCTGCAAACTCACCACCGCCTGGTCGACGCTGCTCGACTGCGACCAGGTAACCGAAAAGCTGTGGTCGATAGTTTCCCGATCGAAACCCCTGGAGCGACTGCTGTGGCCGAACGACTGGGTAAGATTCGTTCTGAGCTGACGGCGCTCTCCGAGCGTATAGCGATTACCGAGCGAATGGCTGAAGCGGTTATTCAGGATGTTGTTGGTTTCGATGTCGCCATGCTCGTGCACGTAGCTGGAGCCGAAGTTCCACCCGTAACCGCCGAAACTGGTGTCTGCATGATCCGCCGTGTAGGTGAAACCAACAGTCTCCGACAGGACCTGGGTAATATTATCACCGGATTCGAGTTGATTGGCGTTGATCGTTTCGCGGATGAGCAGGTTATCGGAATACTGGTAAAGCAACCCCTGGTTCAAATTTGCGGTCGCATTTTCCATTCGCATCGATTCATCATTGATCGTGCTGAGATCGTCCGTTTGCTGCAGCAACTGGTCCGATAACCGCAGGTTCCCGGTTACACTGAGGGTTTTTTCGGTGCCGGGTCGCCAGAATAAAAGACTGGAAAATTCGGCGGTTTCAATATCGGTCACCGAGCGGATGAAGTCATTTTCTACCTCCGAGGTAGATACCAGGTTACTGATGGAAAGACCATTCTCGCTGTTATAGGAATGGCGCCCTGTAACGGCGAAGCTGTCTGTTTTCTCGGTCTGAAATCTGTCCTCGATGGTATCCAGCTGAAAATCGGTGCCCAGGGAATTGTTCTCGATCTGGCTATTGCTCGAAAACAGCAGTCGATTACCCTCGATATCGCTGGCGGACGGATCTTCCCGGGTATTGTTGATGTATTCCGCCCGTAGACGATGCGCGTTGTCCACGGTGCGATAGTGCTGCCTGAGATTAAATTCGGTGGTTTCTATGTTCCGGTTCAACAGGTCGTCGTCGAGTTCGTTGCGCGACTGGCGGTAGTAAACCTGCGACGGAAAACGGCTGCTCGGAAACAGGTCGAGGCCGGCATTGCCGGTGATGTACTGATTCTTTTGCGACGGCTGTTCGCTGAAATCCGATTCATCGAGCGACAGGGTCAGGCCGCCCCTAGCCGTCGCAAACCATGGCCGCCAGATATAGCTGCTTGCGTTAATGCTGGCGGTGTTCAGCCAGTTCGACGCCTCGCTATCGGTCCCGACGTAATCCCGAGTCCGGTAAGTCGTACTAATATCCCCCCAGGTTCGCACCGGGCTGGAATTAATATGCCCTGCGGCATGGACGTTGGATGCAAGCATTGTTATCGATGCCAGTATCAATACCAGCTGCCTTGGGAGTAGAAAAGAATACACATTCACTCATGGTTACTTTGGATATAAAGGTTTTCGTTCACATAAATATCTGCCGAGGCTTTCAATTCACGAAGGTAGTTTTCCCAGGCCTGGTCCTGCAATTCCCGATTTAGTAAACCCGCCGCACGCTGTTGCACTTCCGCGAAAGGCTTGAGCTGCGGCGGCTGAACGCCGTTGAGGCGGAACAGGAGAATGCCCTCCAGTACCCGTATCGGGTCGCTGATTTCGTCGATCTCGAGCGCGTCGACTCGTTGCTGCACGCTTTGCTCCAGGACTCCCCGGTGCAGGTATCCGAGGTCGCCGCCGTTGACGGCGCTGGGATGGCCGGAATGCTGTTGCGCCAGGGGCGCGAAGTCTTCACCGTTTTCGATGCGAAACTTCAGCTGTAGCGCCCGGGTTTCGGCCTCGGACCAGGCTGCCTCACCGGCCGAGGGCGGCACCGGCAGCAAAATCACCGAGCCCCAGGATCGCGCCGGCTCGGTAAACTTGTCCGGATTGCTGTCGTAGAACGCAACCACCTGGTCGTTTCCGGGTTTAGGCAGCTGCCTGATTCGCGCCTCCATTTGTTCAAGCAGGTTTTGTCTTTCCATGCGCAGCGCCAGCTGAGGCAGTACGCTTTCCCGCTGCGCCAGCCATTCCGGTCGGTTACGGTATTTCGCGTCGTATGCCTCGATTTCGCCGGCGATGGTTGCACGGTCGGGCTGCAGGCCCTGGCGTTCGGCTTCGCGGTGCACGATTACCTGGGTCACGATATCCTGCGCCACCTGCTGCTTGAACTGCTGCAATTCCTCGGCAGGTACGCGACCGTGATAGTACTTTTGCCTGACCGCCGACCTGAAAATAACTTCGAATTCACTCGCGTTGATGATTAAATCATCGACGCGGATAGCAATGTCGCTGTCAGATAACTGGCCGGCATGCACGATAATTGTCATTGCGTCCACCAGCAGGATCATGCCTAGAATAACTTTACCCATTGTCGCAGTCTCCGCAGAACTTCGTGTCTACCTTTGCCGGTTTTGCCCCTACCAATAAAAACTCCTCCATCGTCGGGGACGATGGAGGACCGGGGTGGTAACTATGGAAAATTAAGCCGATAAACGCGTAACCCCTTACTTGCTATGACATGCCAAGCAGACCGCGCTGCCGGTATTGGCTATCCGCAGGAAGGTAGCGGTGGAAGTATGCGGATCGTGACAGCTCCCGCACTCGACGAAAGGTTCGGGCTCACCGGCGAAATCGACGCCAGCAACGGTTCGGGTATAAAGCTGCATATCGGTCTTTTCGCGGGTGCCGTTCGGCGTAGCCTCGGTATCAACCCACCATACGGTCGTTCCGTTGATGACCCGGTTTTCGGGATCGACAAAGTCCGGGTCCACGGGAGCTCCGGTCGGGGCGGTGAGGTTGATACCGCCGCCGCCGTACTGAACCCCGATCGGATGGTCGTTTTGCAGGTTCTGGCCGATATCGGCAAGACCCTGCGGACGGTCGGCGCCGGTCCAGGTACCGACAAGGGCAACGCTGCCCGAGCCTGGTGTATTGATCAGCGTATCCATTGCCTGGGTACCGTCATGGCAAGACAGGCAAGCAATTGAAACCGATCCCACCGGCGCTACTCCGCCATCGATACTTGTAGATGACGTCGTGGAATACGTGGTATAGGTCGTGGGATCCGCCAGCGTGCGGTTCCACAACGGGACCGCCGCGCTCGTATCACCACCGTGCGGCGTGTGACAGAATACGCATAATTCTGCCGTGCCCGAGAATGTGTTGGGGCCGGGACCGGTCGAACCCAGGTTATGCGGTGTCAGTTCGATTTCCGCGGAAGCGCCGGTCCATGCAAATGCACTCACCGTAAGTACCGCGAAACCGAGTCTTTTCAGGTAAAGATGATATGGTTTCATGATGTTTTCCCTTCGATTAAAGTCTTTTCATTGATAGCGGAGCAGCATTCGTGCCAAGTTCTGTCAGGAGTAGAAAAATCCGCGAGCGAGGTCTTTTTTATTTATTAAGATCAATGGCTTAGCTGGAATGGCGATAACGCCACGACCTACTCGCCCGATGCCATGCAGCCTCTCCGGGAACGGGTTTGTCTCAAGACTGGGAATCCCCGGCCGTACTTTTTCTCGAAATTAGGTGGGGCATGACACGCGGTGAGTACTCCAGACCGGTGGCCGTCAAGGTCCTGCGGATCGCAGTCCCCTGTCATCACCGCGCCTTTCGATGATCGCCGGACCAGGTCCCGTCGACGCCGGGCGCGCGGTGTTCTTGAAGCCACAACAGGGCCCGCGATGCCGCGGGCCTGATGGTCAGTCGATAAATGCCCGCAGGGTCTCAGGAACCCTGCACCGCGCTGACGAAAATGATTTCGTCGAAATTACGATCCAGGGAGCGGCTGTTGAAATTTCGCATCGGCGTGCCACCGCTCCACAGAATCGACTGGCCGATTTCTACGGTGGTCTCGGGCGCCGCCAACCAAACGCTGGCGCCATTTTCCTCGACCCGGATATAGCTGTAACCCGCCGCGCTCATGGATTCGACCACCGTGCCGCGATGCGCCTGCGTTGCTGCTTCCGTTGCGGCCATTACCCGGTCGACGAAAAGTATCTGGCCGAATTCCCGGCCCAGCGCCTTGCTTTTGAAATTGGTCATGACGGCGTGGTCTCTCCAGGCAATCCGGTCGCCCGGTTTTGCGCCCGACATCGAGGTGGCCAGCCAGAAGACGGCGCCATCGATATCGACCTCGAGGTAAGAATAACCGCCGGCCATCTGGTTCGACATTACCGTGCCGGTGTTGCGCGCGGGCAGCGCGGAAACGGTTTCAACCGGAGCCGTTGTCTGCGCCTGTACCGCGTCGACTGGCGCGGTAGCGGTGCTCGAATTGGTCGATTCCGAGCATCCCGCGAGGTATGCGAGCATCAGCAACGCGAGCGCAACGACCCGTCTGGATTCCGAGGTATCTGGTTTCATTATTTTTATTCCGGTTAGATGATGAATGACGAGTGCGCAATTTTCGAGCCAGTCCAAATAAATTCCACTTAATCCGGGTATTTACCGACACCGCCTGGCTGAACGATAATTCTGCGATGCGGGATATTCCCGAATTCGGGAACAGAATCGAGCGGACGGCGGCTGACGCCAGTGGTTCCCTGCCGGGGCCCGGGGGTTTATTCCGGCTTCACTTTAGTCACCAGCCAGCCCTGATCCTTGGTCAGCGACGCCGGTCGAAACACGTCGACCTTCCGGAAAAACTGATCCACCATGTAGACGCGGCCGTCTTCGTCGACCGCGAGCCCCGCCGGCAGCATGAAACTGGCGGGACCGTAATTCGAATCGCGCCTGCCAACCGCCAGTAGCAGGCGTCCCTGCGGGTCGAAGATCTGGAAATTTCCGAACGCGGTATCGGCGACGTAGATATTACCGTCCTTGTCGGCGCCGATACCCTTGGGTCGCGAGAACTGCCCGCTACGCCGCCCCACTTCGCCAAAACTGCGCACGAAATCGCCCTGTTGGGTAAACACCTGGACCCTGAAATTGCCGCCATCGACAATATACAGGTTGCCGTCCGAGGAGATGGTGGCATCGCGCGGCAGGTTCAATTCGCCGTCCTTGTCGCCGCGCCTCGAAATCGTGCGCAGCAAGTCACCCGTTGTGGCGTCTATGACCGATACCTGGTGCCTTTCGCTGGCCACCCCGCCGGTATCGACGACGAAGATACGCTGGCCATCGGGGTCTACCGCCAAACCGGCGGGACGATCGAACATTCGGGGCTCGCCGAACTGCTGCAGAAAATTGCCGTCGCGGTCATACATCATCACCTGCTTGAGGGTCGCATCGCATACGTAGAGGTTGCCCCGGGCGTCCACGGCGACACCCATCGGCTTGACCAGTTGCCCGGGATCACGAATGCCGATTTCGAAGAAGCGCCCCTCGGGGACATCGAACGCGAGTACCTGACTGCTGATCGAGTCGCTGACAAAAACACGCCCCTGGTGCACCGCGACCCCGAAGGGCTTTCCCATGCCGATGCCCGTCCGCTGACCACCGGTAACAAACCGCTCGAACGCCGATTCCCTGGACTCGACTTCGATATCGACACTGCTGGCAATCGTTCTCTCGTAGTAGAAGCGCGGTTCATCGGGCGGCTCGGGAAACACCGGGATGACGATCTCGGCCATATCCGGGGTCGAGCCGGCGCAGCCCACCATAAAAAATACCAGCGTTCCGAGCAAATGCAGGAGAAAAGGCGATGAAGTCTTGGTCATGGGTATCGTAATTTTCAGCGTAAAAGCAAATTAGCAGCAAGAGCCGTGCCAGCAGGCCGCGACTGGCATTATAATTGCTCTGAATTCACTGTTGCTCCCGAATTGAATCTGATCCTATGCATTTAAATTTTAGAATGGCCCGGTTTCTGGCACTGCCCGCCCTGTTGGTTTTATCCAGCCCGATTTTTGCGCAGTCGGTCGATCCGGCGGCGCTTTACCAGGATTACTGCTCCGTCTGCCATGGCGACAAGGGCGACGGCAAGAGTCATGCCCAGCAGGGCCTGGTGCCCCCGCCGCGTGATTTCACCAGCCCTCGGTCCGCAGTCGAGTTGAGCCGTGACCGGATCATTCTCGGGATCGCCGAAGGGGTACCCGGCTCGGCCATGAGCGGCTGGAAATCGCGCCTGTCGGAAGCGCAGATATCGGCCCTGGCGGATTTTATTCAAACCCGTTTCATGCTGCCCTCCACGGCCGCAAGCGGCTCCCGGGGCAGTCGGATTTATGCCGAGTATTGCTCGGTCTGCCATGGCGACCGCGGGCAGGGTGCAATATGGGCTACCGAGGGTCTTTCACCGCCGCCGGTTAACTTTACCGACCCGAAAATTCAGCAGTCACTGTCGCGCGATCACATGATCGACGCGGTGGCCCATGGCCGCGCGGAAACCGCCATGACGGGCTGGAAAAGCCGCCTCAGCCAGCAGGAGATCGGCACCGTAGTGGATTATGTGATCACGTCGTTCATGCCAGATTCCGAGATGGCCAGAGCGTTGGCAAATCCGCGGCATAAAGGGATCGCCGATGCACACGCGGGACACGATCACACGCATTTCGACATCAATTTGCCTTTTCCCGATCAACTGCAGGGCAACCTCGACCGCGGGGCGCGGCTGTACGATGCCAATTGCGCTACCTGCCACGGCAGGGAAGGCGATGGTCGCGGACCGAGGGCTTATTTTATCAACCCGAAGCCGCGAAATTTCCTGCATACCAATTCCCGCGCGAGCCTTAACCGGCCGAAGCTGTTCGAAGCAATCGGCAAGGGCAGGCTGCGCACCGAGATGCCCGCCTGGGAGAAGGTCCTGACGCAACAGCAGATAGCCGATGTCGGAGAGTATGTTCTCAATACTTTCATAAAGCCCTGAGGACACTGAATGTCCCTAAGATTCAGATACCTGGTGCTTATCCTCGGATTGTTCGAGGTGATCACGGTCCATGCCGCCACGCCCGCCGACAGCCAGTCCGAGCATGAGCTGGGGCGCAAGATCTACAATTACCGCTGCTACTTTTGCCACGGTTATTCGGGCGACGCACAAACCCTCGCCAGCACCTACCTGCAGCCGCCACCACGTGACTTTACCCACACCCGGGCGGAACACCTGTCGCGCGAGAAGATGATATCGACGGTTGCGGCGGGCAAGCCCGGCACCGCGATGCACGGATTCTCGCGCCTGCTGAACGCGCGCGAAATAATCGCGGTAGTCGATTTCGTCCGTGTCGAGTTTATCGATCACCAGCGCGAGAATACCCGCTACCACACGCCGCAAAACGGCTGGCGCGAGCACCAGCGATATCGCCTTGCGTTCCCCTTCGCGACCGGCGAAATTCCACTCGACCGGGACTGGTCCCAGCTGACATCCCGACAGGCTCGCGGCAAGCAATTATATCTGACCACCTGCATTACCTGCCACGATCGCGCCAGGGTGCAGGACGAGGGTGTCATCTGGAGCAAACAGTCCATTTCCTACCCGAGAAACAATTATTCGCACACCGCGGTCGACGCGATTTCATCGGCCAGCATATATGCCCGGCACGATGTCCCGCCGCGGGTGCCGCATCTCTCCGCTACGGCCGCTCGTGGCAAAGACCTGTGGCAGCAAAACTGCGCTTTTTGCCATGCCGCCGACGGCACCGGCGAGAACTGGATCGGCAGTTTTCTGGAGCCGAAGCCGAGAAACCTGACGGACGTCGATTTCATGCAGGACATGACCGACGACCTGCTGCGGGAACGTATCCGCGAGGGCATCGAAAATACCTCGATGCCGGCCTGGAAAAACGTGCTCAGCGAAATCCAGATACAGCAGATCATCAGTTACATAGACGTGGCGTTTCATCCAGTCGGGCGAAAATAATTTCTCAATTTTGAGAAATTATTTCTATAAATTCTCGAAAAAGAGACCTACTATTGCCAATCAGGGCATCCGGACCCTTCCAATATCGATGCTTTTACGGCTATCTTGCCGACACGGCGCAATTTTACCGGGAGCACGTCTTACAGAACGCTATCGGGACGCCAACGCCGCTTTTGGCATTCGAATTGCTAACAAGATAAGGATAATGGGGATAATTAATTCAAGGCGTAAAATTTTTCAGGCAAACGGTATCCGCTCGATATCGGTAATTTTGCTGATCGGCTTTGCGCTTTACGGCCCGCCGGGCTGTAGTGATCGTGGCCAGGCTTACCCCGGCGCCGGGGAATCTTTCCCGCTACCGGCGCTGGCAAAAATTCAGCGACTCGGTGATCAGGAAACCGGGCTAAACGACAAAATCCTGTTGATCAACTTCTGGGCAACCTGGTGTACCCCCTGCCGCAAGGAAATGCCGGATTTACAAAAGCTGAGCGAAACCCTGGATCGGGAAAAGTTCGCGGTGATCGGGATTTCGGTCGACGAGGACAGCAACCTGGTCAGGGAATTCCTGCTGGAATACGGGATCCGGTTTGCCAATTACCGGGATGGGGAACAGCTGCTCGCCTCCCAGATGCTGGGTATTCGGGCATTTCCCGAAACCTTTATCGTCGGCCCCGACGGATCGATCCTGAAACGGCTAAGCGGCGAACGGGCATGGAATGAATCGACCTTCAAGGCGCTGTTAAACGACCGGCAGGCAGCCGCAACCGCGTTAGTCGGCGGGCGCGTAAAAGGATGATGCGAAATGCCTGTCGCTAACACCCTGCAGACAAGGGAGACCGAAATACTCGCAAGCGAGTCCGGTTCGAAATCGTTTCGCAAGGAAACCAAATTCTACCGCTCGCTGCGCTCGAAGGGTTACGTATTTTTTATCCTGGTGCTGACCTACATGGTGCTGGCTACTGCATTTTTTTTCAGCCAGCGGGAAAAACCGCTGTTGCAGCTGGCGGAGTTCCAGAAAATTCAGCGAACCCAGGCCGCGCTGGTCAAGGCCGATCTGGCGGCCTTTCACGTGGTAACAGCATTGTTCTCACAGGTCAGCCAGGCGGAGTTCCGGCAGGTTGCAACGTATTTTTCGAGCCTGAAACAACAGTATCAAGACCTCGCTTTACTGTTCCCGGAACAGGCTGACACCTTTGCCAGGCTGGAACAGTCTATTCCAAGGATATCGCTAGAACCCGATAGCCTCTACCTGCAAAAGGCGCAGCTGCACCTGGCGGAGTCGAAAAACGAAATCGAACGCCTGATCGCCGCCAACCAGGCACGCATGACGAGCCTGATACGGGATTATCGGCATAACGACGATCTGCTGGTAATCAAGTCCCTGGTGCTCGGCACGGGCGGACTGATCCTGATCGGTACCATTACCACCGTATTCTTCAACCGCCTGAAATCGGACCTGTTGCGGTTACAGCAGCGCGCCGCGGAAATCGTCAAGGGTTACCGCGGGGAACCCCTGTCGGTTACGCGCCAGGACGAGGTCGGTCAATTGATCGAAGGCGTCAACTACATGTCCCAGGCCCTGGCCGAGCGAGAACAGGCGCTGGAAATGCAGCGCCGCAAGGCATCGTTTCGCGAGAAGATGATCGCCATCGATTCCCTGGCGGGCGGTATCGCGCACGAGGTGGGCAACCCGATAACCTGCATCGCGGGCCTTGTCAACGAGATTGCGAACGACGCGCAAAACGAGTTGAGCGAGCAAAGCCAGTCGATGCTCGAACAGTTGCAGTATTACAGCAACGGCGTCGTCAGGATCACCCACGACCTGTCGCAGCTCGATACCGTTAACATCGACAAGAGCCGGTGGATCGATATCAACCAGTTGCTGACCAACTCGGTTAACCTGTGCAACTATGACAATCGCTGGTCCGGCATCGCCATCGAACTCGACCTGGATCCCGGGGTGCCGGCCATGTATGCGTCGGAGAACCAGCTCAATCAATGCGCCATGCATATTCTCGAAAACGCGCGCGATGCGCTGAGTGGGCAGAGCAATTCCCGGGTCTTGCTGACAACCAGATTCGATCCGGAACACGGCATCAGAATTATTTTCCA
>Ga0224512_10004469_pt1 | contig 11773 bp, 9 predicted proteins | sample SF_May12_sed_USG_4_FD_169103 | JGI IMG/M metagenome (GOLD analysis project Ga0224512, IMG submission 169103) | Sediment microbial communities from San Francisco Bay, California, United States - SF_May12_sed_USGS_13 | ecosystem: Environmental > Aquatic > Marine > Sediment | place: USA: California... | reverse complement strand
TTCGCGGATGCTCGTCATCTGCAGGAGGTACGGGTTGAGCCCGGCGTTCTCGCAGGCGCGCCGGAACGTCGGCTCGTGGAGGTGGGGCGAGCAGGCGGCCACGACGACGCGCGTCAGCTTCTCGTTCTTGATGTCGTCCTCGACGAGCGACTGGCCCAGGGCGGAGCACATGAACTTGTAGTCGCGAGAGACGACGACCTCGTCGAGGGCCTCTCCGGCCCATTCCGCGACGTGTTCGACATCCACCTTTCCGGCAATGTTGCTGCCGCAGTGGCAGACATAAACGCCAACTCGCTCGGCCATGGTGAGTCCTCCGCTCGGGTCATCGTCTCGCAGAACGGCCGATGACCTCCTCTTCTTCAGGCGCGCGCCTCTCCCTTGGCACCTTCACGCTCCAGCCGCGCAGCGAGGACCGGCTTGGCCGGAACGAGCTCTGTTCCGATGCCCAGTCCGGAATGCTCAAGCCCGAATGCCAGCCCGACGAGTTGGGTGAAGAACAGAACCGGCAGATCGAACTTCATCTGGAAGCGCCGGTTCACGCGACGCTGGTAGGCGTCGAGGTTGACCTGACACATCGGACACAAGCACGCGAGCACGTCCGTGTTGTAGCGGGCAGCGCCGTCGAGCAGCCTGCGGATCAACTCGAACGCCTGCTCCTCGCTGATCTGCGTCATGTGCCCGCCGCAACAGTGCGTCTTTACGGGATAGTCGACGACCGTGGCACCGACCCATGCCATCAGATCGTCGAGCTTGGTCGGATACTCGGGGTGGTCCACGTCGTCGAATGGACGCACGATCTGACACCCGTAGTACGGCGCAACCTTGAGTCCCGTCAGGGGCCGCTTTACGGCCGCCCGGATCTCCTTCTCTCCGACGTCATCGTGCAGCACGTCGAGAAGGTGACGGACCCGCACGCGGCCCGGCTCGTACGAGAGCCCGCCGGCGGCGAGCGACTCGCGGATCTTGGCGCCGAAGGCCGGTGAGTCCGCCATGACCTTATCGGTCTTCCTGAGATTGAGATAGCAGGCGCTGCACGGCGCGACGAGCTGTGACAGGTCCTCGTCCACGAGCGCCAAGTTGCGCGCGATGAGCGCGTAGCCGGGGAGCCGCTCCATGGCGCAGTACTCGGTGGCGCCACAGCAGTTCCAGTCCTGCACCTCGACGAGTTCCGTTCCGAGGACCTTCGCGACCTCCCGCACCGAGAGGTCGTACGCCACGCTCGTGCTGTCGAGAGAACACCCCGGATAGAAAGCGTATCTCACGCTGCACCTCCCAGCTCTCTCGCCTTGCTCAGGATCCTCCGCAGCTGGCCGATGTTTCGAATCCGCTGCGGCCTGAGCGACAAGCGTCCGCGCCGAAAGAGGGACATGCCGAGCGGGCCCATGCGGAACAAGCTTCCGGGCTTGCTGCCGAGATAGTAACGGCTGGCCAGTCCGAACTCGTAGCTGCGGCCGTAGCGTTCAACGAGCCTCGCGAACGTCCTGGCCAGCGCGGGCGCTTCGCGCGAGCCCGGTCGGCCGTTCCGCACCGACATGTTCTTGAGTGTGTACATCAGGTCCGTGATCGGGACCTCTTGTGGGCAGCGGCTCGTGCACATGTAGCAGGACACGCACATCCACGGCGTGTTCGACGAGAGCACGTCGTCGCGCATGCCCGCGTTGATCATCGCGAAGAGTGCGCGCGGCGTGTGGTCCATGTCAGAGCCGTTGGGACACGACCCGCCGCACGTGCCGCACTGGATGCAATCGACGAGCCGCGAGCCGCCCGGAGTCTCGGCGATCACCGCGTCCCGGAAAACGAATCGGCTGGGAACGGTTCCCACCACTCACCTCCCTGCCTCGATGCGACGCGTGGAGACGAGACGCTGATTCCCGGAGGAACGGCATCGCCGCCCGAGACACCTCTGGTGGGCCGAGGCGGCCCGCTGCCCTCCGGGATCCTTCTTGGGGATGGCTGACTGACTAATTAGTCAGTAACATGAAATGAATCCTTACTCGTTGACCGTGGTGCGGCCGACGCTTGATGCCGGTCAATCGGAGTCGAAGCCCCCTCGATCCATCGTCGGCACAATGGGAGGGACGAGTCGCGTTGCTTCACACAACTTCTTGTCAAGAAGGGGCTTAAAGGACTACGGTCCGACGGCGGAGCCTTCCGTGAGCCAGTCACAAGAGCGCCTCCGGGTGGAAATTGCTGGCGCCGTTCAGGGCGTCGGCTTCCGTCCGTTCGTCTATCGGCTCGCCCGGGAGCTGAAGCTGACCGGCTGGGTCGCGAACGACACTCGCGGCGTCACGATCGAGCTCGACGGTACGCGCGCTCTACTCGAGCACTTCCTGAACAGGCTTCCACGGGAGAAGCCGTCCCCGGCCCAGCTGGATTCCGTCGTCTCGCGCTGGATGCCGCTGGCGGGCTTCGAGAGATTCTTCATCGAGACGAGCGACAGCGAGGGAGCGAGATCGGTTCAGGTCCTACCCGATCTCGCCACCTGTCCCTCATGCCTCGAAGAGATCCTGGATCCGTCCGACCGCCGTCACGGCTATCCGTTCACCAACTGCACGTACTGCGGCCCCCGCTGGTCGATCGTCGGCTCGCTGCCGTACGACCGCCTGCGCACGACGATGCAACGGTTCGTCATGTGCGATGCGTGCCGCCAAGAATATGAAGATCCGCTCGATCGCCGTTTCCACGCGCAGCCTAACGCCTGCCCCGAATGCGGACCACGTCTCGCACTCTGCAGCCGCCAGGGACGGGTGCTGACGACCGGGAGCGTCGCCCTCGGGCTCGCCGCTCAACGGTTACTCGAAGGCGCGATCGTGGCCGTGAAGGGGCTCGGCGGTTTCCACCTGATGGCCGGCGCCGACGACGGCCCGGCCATAGTACGGCTGCGCTCGGGGAAGCCGCGCCGCGAGAAGCCGTTCGCATTGATGGCGCGGGACCTGAAGCAGGTCTCAGAACTGTGCGAGTTGGACGAGCGGGCCGCGGACCTGCTTTCCTCGGTCGAAGCCCCGATCGTGCTTCTGCCGCGACGGCGGGATGCACCGCTGGCGGACGAGGTTGCACCGGGAAACCCGTACCTGGGAGTCATGCTTCCTTACACCCCGCTGCATCACCTCCTGCTGCGGGAGACAGGATTCCCTGTCGTCGCCACCAGCGGAAACTTGAGCGACGAGCCGATCTGTATCGACGAGCACGATGCGTTCGATCGTCTGGGAGGCATTGCAGACCTGTTCCTGGTTCACGATCGACCGATCGAGCGGCACTTGGACGACAGTGTCGTCCGGGTCCAGATGGGCCGGCCACTCATGCTCCGGCGTGCGCGAGGATACGCTCCGAGACCGATCATCGTTCGAGAGGCTATGCCGACCCTCCTCGCCACTGGCGCGCATCTCAAGAACTCGGTAGCGCTGTCGATCGGCTGCCAGGTCTTCATCAGCCAGCACATAGGGGACATGGAGACCGCGGGAGCCGCGGCCACGTTCGAGCGGGTTGTCGCGGACCTCGTACGTCTCTACGACGCCGAACCAGTCGCGATCGCGCACGACATGCACCCCGACTACTACCCGACAACGTGGGCGCAGGACGTTTCTGGAGGCGGGCGGGGCGCCGCTTCCGCTCCCGCGGCGGGCGAGATGAATGCCGACGGCTCACCGCTCGACAGGCTCGTCGGCCTTCCACTCGTCCCGGTTCAGCATCATCACGCGCACCTCGCGTCGTGCCTCGCGGAGAACGGCGCGTCCGGACCCGCCCTCGGTATCACCTGGGACGGCACGGGTTACGGCACCGACGGGACGATCTGGGGCGGAGAGTTCCTGCTCGGTACGGCCGCCTCGTTTCGGCGCGTCGCGCATCTGCGCCCGTTCCGCTTGCCGGGCGGCGATGCGGCCATCCGGGAGCCCCGTCGCTCCGCGCTCGCGCTCCTCTGGGAGATTCACGGTGCAGCGGCACTGGACCTCGTAGACCTGGCGCCTATCGCGTCGATGGACGATGCCATGCGGCAGCCGCTGGCGCGCATGATGGAGACCGGTCTTAACGCACCGCTCACGACGAGCGCGGGGCGGCTGTTCGACGGGGTCGCCTCTCTCATCGGGCTCCGGCAGACGACGACTTTCGAGGGCCAGGCCGCCATGATGCTGGAGCACGTCGTGGACCGGGCGGTTCGGGAGGATTACCCGCTCGACCTGGTGGAGACCGCGGGAGCGAGTGAGGGCGGTGAGCGACTCGTCCTCGACTGGCGCCCCCTCGTCGAGGGGGTGATCGACGACCTTGCAAGATCGATCGCCCCGGAACGGATCGCAGCGAGATTCCACAACGCCCTGGCTCGGGCGATAGTCCGCGTCGCGGAAGCGATCGGCACGTCCGTAGTCGCCCTGTCGGGGGGCTGCTTCCAGAATCCTGTCCTCCTGGCATCGGCCAGTCTGCCGCTGCGAGATCGCGGCTTCACGGTTCTGACCCATCACGTCATTCCCCCGAACGACGGTGGGATCAGCTTCGGGCAGATCGCCGTCGCGGCGGCGCGTGGCGTAGGAGGTCCTGGAGAATGAACCGCGGCGTGCTTTGCCGCCGCTGACGGTTAGGAAGGCAGACGAATCATGTGTCTCGGCGTACCAGGAAGAATCGTCTCGATCCGCCGGAATGAGGACGGACTGCCGACGGGCACGGTGAGCTTCGGCGGCATCCGCAAGGAGGTCTGCCTTGCCTACGTCCCGGATGCGACAGCCGGAGAGTACGTCATCGTCCACGTCGGGTTCGCCATAAGCAAGGTCGATGAAGAAGAAGCCCGGGCAGTTTTCCGGTTGCTCGACGAGCTCGGCCAGCTCTCGGAGCTCGACGAGACGGCCACCGATACGACGTGACCGCTGGGCGGAAAAGCGATGAAGTTCCTCGACGAGTACCGCGAAGAGAAGGAAGTCCGGCGACTGCTCGCGGCGGTCGAGCGAAGAGTGACGCGTCCGTGGACGATCATGGAGATCTGTGGCGGACAGACGCACACGCTCATCAAGGCCGGCATCGATCGCATGCTCCCCGACGAGCTGACCGTCGTTCATGGTCCCGGGTGTCCCGTCTGCGTCACTCCCCTGGAGATGATCGACCGCGCGATTGCGCTGGCAGCGCGAGAGGAAGTGATCTTCACCTCGTTCGGCGACATGCTGCGCGTTCCCGGATCGGATGCGGACCTTCTCGGCGTCAAGGCGCGCGGTGGCGATGTCCGCTTCGTCTACTCTCCGCTCGACGCGGTCGAGCTGGCCCGGGCGAATCCGGACCGGCAGGTCGTGTTCTTCGCCGTCGGCTTCGAGACGACGGCGCCGGCGAACGCCATGGCGGTGTGGAGGGCTAGCCAGCGCGGAGTCGATAACTTCTCGATCCTCTGCGCGCACGTGCTCGTCCCGCCCGCGATGGACGCGATCCTGGCCTCGCCGGACAACCGCGTACGGGGATTCCTCGCTGCCGGGCATGTCTGCACGGTCATGGGGTACAGCGATTACGAGCCGCTCGCAGAGCGCCACCGCGTGCCGATCGTGGTCACCGGTTTCGAGCCGCTGGACCTGCTGCAGGGCGTGTTCATGGTGGTCACGGCGCTCGAAGAGGGACGCTTCGGCGTGGAGAATCAGTACACGCGATCGGTAACGCGTGAAGGCAACCTGCGCGCGCGCGAGATCGTCGAGCACGTGTTCGAGGTGTGCGACCGTCCGTGGCGCGGGATCGGGACGATCCCCGATAGCGGATACCGGCTCCGGCCGGAGCTCGCGTCCTTCGACGCCGAGAAGAGGTTCGATATCGGGTGCGTGGCCGCGCACGAATCGACGGAATGCATCGCCGGAGAGATCCTGCAGGGGCGTCAGCGGCCGAATGACTGCTTGCAGTTCGGCGTGGGCTGTACGCCGGAGCATCCTCTCGGCGCTCCGATGGTCTCCTCGGAGGGTGCTTGCGCCGCGTATTTCCAGTCCGGGAGGTTGGAATGAACGGCCGCTATCGCCCCGACATTTCCCGCGGACCTCGATGCCCGCTCCCGCTCGACGGCCCCGCGGAGGTTACGCTGGCACACGGCGGCGGTGGCCGCATGACGCAGACGCTCATCGAGCAGCTGTTCTTCACGGCATTTCGCAACCCGGCGCTGGAGCCGCTTCATGACGGGGCCGTGCTCGAGGTTGGCGGCTCGCGGCTCGCGTTCTCGACCGACTCTTTCGTCGTCAGCCCGATATTCTTCCCTGGAGGAGACGTTGGATCGCTTGCCGTGCACGGCACGGTCAACGATCTCTCCATGTGCGGTGCCAGTCCCGTCGGACTGGCGGCCGGATTCATCCTGGAAGAGGGCCTTCCGATGGAAGACTTGAGAAGAGTGACTTTATCGATGCGCGATGCTGCGGAGCGCGTCGGCGTTCCGATCGTGACGGGAGACACGAAGGTCGTGGATCGCGGCAAAGGTGACGGCGTCTTCATCAATACGACGGGAATCGGCCTTGTGCCCCCCGGCATCGATCTCTCTCCCGTCAAGGCTCGGCCGGGAGATGTCGTGATGTGCAGCGGATCCGTCGGAGTCCACGGAATCGCGATCATGTCCGTGCGCGAGGGAATCGAGTTCGAGACCTCGCTCGAGAGCGACTCGGCCCCGCTCCACGACCTGGTCGCGCGACTGCTGCTCGAGTCTCCCGAGGAGGTCCACGTACTGCGGGATCCCACGCGCGGCGGCGTCGCCAGTGCGCTCAATGAGATCGCCGCACAGGCGAAGGTGGGCATCCGTCTCGACGAGCGCAGCATCCCGGTACGTGACGAAGTCCGGGGGGCGTGCGAGATTCTCGGCCTCGACCCGCTTTACGTCGCCAACGAGGGTGTGTGCCTCGTCATCGCGGCGCGCGTCGCAGCGAAGCGCTTGCTGCACACCATGCGCGGTCATCCTCTGGGCCGCGATTCGGCGATCATCGGCGAGGTCGTGCGCGACGAGCCGAGCAAGGTCCTGATTCGCACCCGTGCCGGAGGCACCAGGCTTGTCCAGATGATGAGTGGAGAGCAGCTGCCTCGGATCTGCTGAGCGTCGACGGCGAGTGGATTCCTGCGTGTGGCGTGCGAAGGTCTACTCCGAGGATCGACCGGTCTTCGGGCGCAGGAGGCGGTAGTGCGCTGCTTCGCGCAGCGACTCTATCTTGTCGGCGGGAGATTGATGACGATGAGACGAGCAATGTGGACGACGGCGGCATTGCCTGTACATAGCCAAAACTCATCCGCTGCCTCGAATCCGCAGGAGAATGGCATTCTCGATGAGAAGTGCGGCTCGAGGCCGGAAGAAGTCGACCAACAGGCTAACGAGCCAGTAAGCGTTCGTGCGCATCGAAGGACGATGCCGATGGAGACGTGTCTCAGCAACCAGCCCTAGCCGATGTCAAACCCAGCCCACGCAAATCCCGCAGAATCAAAGCGGACGGGGTTTTGGCAAGGCACAGCCCCTTTCTTCTACCCGTTCTGTCTGCTGCGTCCCGTCAGGACATCCCGAGACCCCGGTCGACCTCTCACGGGTAGACGGCCGTGATGTAGTCCTGCCAGTCCAGGAGCTCGCCTTCGAAGAACAAAATCGAAACATGGCGGGCAGTTGCCGCGCAGTCGACATTTCTTTGACATCCGCGGCCGGGCGGTGTGTCAGAATCCACGGACACTTCCTTACCGGGCGGCCGCGCCGCCGAGCGTGCGGGCAGGAGCTCCTCCGCAGCCCGACAACGCGAAGCGCGCCCCCGCGTGGCGACATTCGGAATCCGCCCGGTCGTGGAGCGACGGCGGCATGCAGATGCGCGAAATCCTCCCGGTTTTGCTTGCGATCGGTGGCCTGGCGGCGGTCGGCCCGGCGCAGGCGGCATCCGACTGCAATCCCGATTTCGACTCCTGGGACAACGAGACGTCCGTCAACTGGATCCATCGGCTCGACGTCGGCCCCGGCAACGTGTTGTGGGGCTCTACTCTCGGCGGCGGCGTCGCCCGGATCGATCTGGCGACCGCCTCCTTCACGACGTTCACGCGAGTCGCCGACTGTCTGCCCGAGAACTTCCCGCACGACATCGCCGTCGACCCGGCGAACGGGGACGTCTGGACGGCGCACGACTTCGGGCTGGCGCACCTGCCCGGCTCCGCGGCACCGGGAACGTCGTGGACGGTCTGGGACAATAGCAACTCGCCGATCGCGGGCGCGCTGACTTCCGTTGCGGTCGATGTCGACGGCAGCGTATGGGCGGGAACCTGGGACGCCGGCCTGTACCGTTTCGACGGCGTCGCCTGGACTCACTACGACGTCCTGAACAGCGGGCTCTCGGACAACTACGTCACCTCGATCGAGATCGACCCTTCCGGGAACAAGTGGATCGGCGTCTGGAGCGAGGGGGTGGACCGCTTCGATGGCACGACCTGGACGAACTTCTCCCCCGGCAGCACGGCGCCTCCGGGAGGGTGCGCCCCGGGCTGCGGGGAGATGCTCTTCTGCGCCCCGGACGAGCTCGGCCTGATCTCCACGGTCGTCAAGGTCCTGGCCGTGGACGAGGTGAGCGGTGACGTCTGGCTGCGCAACGAGGACGACGGCCCCTGCGCGCTCCGCGGCGTGAGTCACTGGGACGGAACCCGCTGGCGCACGTACACCGAGCAGAACAGCGGGCTCGATTCCAACGTCGTCGAGGGCGTCGACGTGGGCCCGCTCGGCGAAGTCTGGATCACGGGGCCGAACGGGACGAGCCGGCTCACCGGCACCGTCTGGGACACGTTCGCGCAGAGCGGGGAGGACGTGGAAGTCGTCGGGAGCGACGTCTGGTTCGGCACGGGGCTCGGGCTCGTGCGCTACGACGGCACGCGATTCGAGACGGTCCCGTCGGGCAGCCTCGCGAGAGACAAGGTCCATGACATCGCGGTCGATCCGGCAAGCGGCGAGGTCTGGCTCGCGACGGGCAGCTCGCTCCAGCGGAAGATCGACGACGACTGGGAGACGTGGGACCAGTCGAACACGCCCCTTCCGACCACCAGCTTCCGGGCCGCGCTGGTGGCCGCGGACGGCAGCCTGTGGGCCGGGCTCAAGCCGGGCGGCGCGGCGCGATTCGACGGCACGACGTGGACCTCTTGGGACAGCTCGAACTCCAACATCTGTACGACGAACATCACGACGATGATGGAGGATGGCAGCGGGCACATCTGGGTCTCCTGGGAGTTCGCCCTGACGTGCCGCTACGATGGATCGACCTGGATCTGGGAGAACCAGGTCGGCGGCGTCTATGACATGGTGCGCGCCGCGAACGGCGATCTCTGGTTCGCGACGAATTCGGGCGCCAAGCGTTTCGACGGGACGAGCTGGGTCACCTTCACGACGAGTCAGGGCCTCGTCAGCAACCTGACGCGCGCGCTCGCCGCCGCCGCGAACGGCGACGTCTGGATCGGCACGACGACGGGGCTCAGCCAGTTCGACGGGACGAGCTTCACCACTCACACGGGCGTCGGCGACGACGACATCATGACGATCAGCGTGGACGCCGCCGGGAACGTCTGGGTCGGCACTCGCGGCGGCGGCGTCGGCCGCTACGACGGAAGCGTGTGGGAGCCGATCGACTATCCGGCGACCGGGCTCGTGTTCGGACGCACGCTCTCTTCGGCAGCCGACCCGATCGGACCCGTCTACATCGGGACCGAGTTCGGTCTCAGCGAGTTCCTGGGGCTTCTCCCCGGGGCGCCCGGCGAGGTGGCGGACGGCAGCGACGGCACGACACCCGTGACCGTGACGAAGGCCACGTCCGGCCAGCAGCGCCTGACGCTCTCGTGGGAGGCTAGCTGCGCGGCCGGCGCGAAGTACGGCGTCTATCGTGGTGCTCTCGGCGACTTCACGAGCCACGTCCCGCTCAAGTGCGACCACGGGCAGCTCTCTTACACGTTCAATCAGCAGCCGGGGAGCGCCTACTTCCTCGTGACGTCGACGCTGCCCGGTTTCGAGTCGAGCTACGGCGAACCGTCGAAGGGGAGACGGCCCGCGTCGGCGTCGCCGTGCGAGCCGGAGCCGCTCCATTCGATCTGCCCGTGACCGAAGGCGCGTCTGCGCCCCCTTCTGCACTACAACACGCTCGAGGAGGTTGACCGGCTGATTCACGCTCTCGAAGAGATCCGCTAGGAGCGGAGACTCAGGGAACTTCAACCGCCGGCTCGGCGCGCACGGGGCTGCCGAGGCGCAGGACGAGGTAGCCGAGCAGGCCCGACAGCAGCGAGCCACCGATCACGCCGATCCGGACGGCCGTCGCGCGCTCGACCCCCTCGAAGGCGAGCGTCCCGATGAACAGGCTCATCGTGAACCCGACGCCGGCGAGCAGCGACGCGCCGTAGAGATGCCGCCACGTCGCGCCGTCCGGACGCTGCGCGATGCCGGTCAGCACGCCGAGCCAGGTCATCGCGAACACGCCGAGCTGCTTGCCGACGAACAGCCCCGCGGCGATGCCGAGCGTCAGGGGGGCGAGCAGGTCGTCGAGCGAGATGCCGGCGAGCGACACGCCCGCGTTCGCGAAGGCGAACACCGGCATGATCAGGTATGCGACCCACGGGTGCAGGCCGTGCTCCATGCGGTGCAGCGGCCCCTCCCCCGTACCGTCGCTCCCGCGCAGCGGGATCGCCATGGCGAGGATGACGCCGGCGAGCGTGGCATGCACGCCGGACTTGAGCACGCAGATCCAGAGCACGATGCCGACGAGCACGTAGGGGGTGAACCGCTTGACCCCCGCGCGGTTGATCACGACGAGCCCCGCGACGCAGAGCAGGGCGAGCCCAAGCGAGAACCAGCTCAGCGACGTCGTGTAGAACGCCGCGATAATCACGATTGCGCCGAGGTCATCGATGATCGCCAGGGCGGTCAGGAAGATCTTGACCGACAGCGGCACGCGCGGGCCGACGAGCGCGAGGATGCCGAGCGCGAAGGCGATGTCGGTCGCCGCCGGGATGGCCCAGCCGCCGATGTTGTCGGGATGCCCCGAGTTCAGCGCCACGAACACGATTGCCGGGGCCGCCATGCCGCCGATCGCGGCCAGCACCGGAAGCGACGCCTTCGCCCGGCTCGACAGCTCCCCGACGAGAATCTCGCGTTTGATCTCGAGACCGACGAGCAGGAAGAAGACTGCCATCAGGCCGTCGTTGATCCACAGCAGCAGCGGCTTGGCCAGCTTCAGCGCGCCGACCTGCACGGCCACCGGTGTCGAGAGCAGCCCGTCGTACAGCCACGCGAGCGGCGAATTGTCGAGCAGCAGCGCCAGGGCGGCGGCGGCCATCAGCAGCAGCCCGCTCGACGACTCCAGCTTCAGGAACTTCCGGATCATCAAGGTCATCGCCGCTCCTCCTCGGGACCGCGCGGCCCGCGGCGGGCCGTCAGGGGGCTCCGAACGACTCCAGCACGCTCTCGTAGCAGCCTTCCGTCGCGAGCGTTCCCTTGCGCCAGGTGAGCTGGATCAGCGTCGCGACCATGACCGGCTCGCCGTCGTCGACCGCGGGCGACGAGCGCCAGTGGTCGAACATCTCCGCGACTGCGACCGGCAGCTCGTCCTTCGCCGGGTCCGTGCCCGGCTCGAAGTAAGGGGCGATCACCTTGAAGCTGTTCACGAGGCCGTGCTCTTCGAAGATCACGACGAGCTGAACGAAGAGGTCCCGTGGGCGGAGTCGGGAAACGCCCTCGCGATCGCCGGCGAGAGCTCGGCCTCCCGGAAGATCCCGAACTCTAGCGCATAAGAGATTCAAGCGGTCAAAACGAGAAGCGTCAAGGTATCGGTGGAGACTCGATCTGCTGCAG
>Ga0224512_10004468_pt1 | contig 11774 bp, 8 predicted proteins | sample SF_May12_sed_USG_4_FD_169103 | JGI IMG/M metagenome (GOLD analysis project Ga0224512, IMG submission 169103) | Sediment microbial communities from San Francisco Bay, California, United States - SF_May12_sed_USGS_13 | ecosystem: Environmental > Aquatic > Marine > Sediment | place: USA: California... | reverse complement strand
CGCGACACCGAGCTTCGCGGCTTCTTTGACGATGCCCCCGGTGATCCAGTCTACCTCCGTCAGCCGCCGGGCACGCACATCACTCAACATCGAGAATACGTGCGCATAAGCGTCTTCGCCGGTTTGTCCATGGCTGACGGCCTTGACGTTCATCTCCCACGGGTCTTCGTACAGTGACACATTATTCGCCTTGGCGACGCGTTTGCCTTCATCCATCATCGCCATGACGAGCTGACCGAGGTCAGTCGGCAACTCACGCTGCGCGAACGCCTGGATGTGCGGCAAATCCGTCACCGCGCCAATGCTGTTGACCACCGAATTGAAAATCAGTTTAGACCATTGGGCCGGCCGCAGATCATCAAACGCCTCGGCCTTCAGACCCGAATCCTCGATCAAGCCGGCGACCCGCTGCGCATCCGCGCAAGTGGCGCTGCCATCCGCCCAGGGCCCCATCCAGGTGGCCGTGTCGAGTTCGTATTCGACGTGCACGTCGGAATGCCTGAGGCCGCTCATGAAGGTCACCGCCGAGATGATCGGCCAATCACCATGGTCGGCGACCAGGCGCTCGCAGCCCAGCCCGTTCTGCACAGTCATCACCACCGCATTGCCAAATTGGCCGGCAATTTTTCGTGCGCTGTCTTCGACCGCATTGGCTTTGGTCGCGAGGATCACCAGATCCACATCACCGAGATCCCGGGCGTCGGTCGATGCCTGGACGTCTGCATGGCGTTCTGACTTGCCGCTAATCCGCAGACCCTGCGTGTTCAATGCTTCGGCGTGCTCGTCGCGGCGCACCAGCAGCTTGACCTCGGCCACACTGCCCAGGTGACCCGCGAACAGGCTGCCGATCGCCCCCGCGCCTACCACGCATATGGTCTTAATTTGTTTCATGTCCTTCTATTCGGATCCCGTTCTGTTGCCGGTCTCTGCATTAATCCGCCTGCCGCTGCCCGGCATTGCCTGGACGCATCACCACGAGTCTCAGCAGCGGGTAAATCGTGGCCACACAAATCAGCGAGCCCAGCACCCCGACTCGCAAGTAGGGCTGCAGCACATAGTGGGCCAGAATCACCGCCAAGATGATCGTCGTGACCCCTGACCAGTTCACGTGCTCATCGACGCCCGCGTAACCGGCGCGTTTTAGCCTCGGCCCCACCACGTAGTAGTCCATGATGATGGTGCCGGCCAACGCACTCAACAGCACGCCGAGGAGTTGGATCCAGGCCTCGACAAATTCTAGAATATGCCCGTAAAGCATTAATAATGCTATAATATTTGCTAAAATTACAAAGAATACACGGCCGGGCCGCCAGCTCAATAGTGCATCAAACAGATTAGCAATACACAGCGACGAACTGTAACTGTTCAAGACCTGCGCCTTGGCCTGGGCCAGCAGCATCAGCACGAAGCCGACCATGCCGCCAAATACCATGAAGGTCGCGCCGATACTGTCCGGACTCTGCAGCACCTGTTGCCGTGCCTGCTCGACCGGCATCCCGGCGACCGTCACATAATAGTCGACCATGATCCCGGTCGCGGACTTCATCAGTACGCCACCGATAAACATCATCAACAACGCTTGCACGAAGATCGCCAGCATTGCGGCAATACCAACGTCCGCGGCCGATTTTCCGTAACGGCCGAAGTCGGCCGTGTTCAACGCCAAAGCACAGGATGGGCCAAGGAGCATATTGAGGCTGAAGACGAATTTGTCCGCATCGGACCGGATCCCCATACCCGATAGCGCCCCCGGATCCAGCTGGCTGTCATACATCAACGCCTCGGCCGGTCCGGCCCCGGACTGGCCAACGACAATGAATACCATCCAGGCGAGGACGATCAGGAAACCGATCAACATGATCGACGAGAAACGCGTGACGACCGTAAAACCAAAAGCCGTCAGCATGATCCAGGCAATCGTCATACCACCGTAAATCAGCAGCCGCATGGTCCAGTCGTCATTAACGCCAAAGAAAAACAGGAACCCGCGATACAGCAGCCCGTTTTCGACGGCCAAAAACCCGACGATCAGGCCACCAAAGATCAACGAGGCCAGCGCCGAGCCTCTGATGCCCAGGCCATACTTGCGAGTGATCAGGGTATTTGAGTAACCGGTTTCATAGGCGACGCGGGCCAGTGCCCAGGCGAGGCCGCTGCCGATCGCGAATGACACGAACCCGGCCGCCAGCGCGATTTTGACGCCGGCCACGAAGCACACGACGGCGCCAAAAAAAAGGATCACCAGGGTCGTGACCAGACCGGCTGTGTTCCAGGTAATCTGCAGCCAGTTTTCCCGTTCAACGTCAGGCACACGCTCCAGGGCGTGATCTTCCATGGTCCGGGCAAGATCGTGAGTCACCATCGTCGCTCTAATCTAGCGCAAGGTTCGGGGCACTGCTCGACCCTTTGAGCAGGCAGCTTGGCAAAATAAACGCCCCGCCGCGGTGCTGCCAGCGCGTCGTTCGTGCGGCGGGACGAGTGCCCGGCGCACATTCTCGTCGGCGCTCAGAAGTTCGGCAAATGGGCCAGCGACTCTTTGATCGCCGCTTCAGGATAGTCGTAGTCTTCCAGCTCTCCGGCCAGGTAGCGGTCGTAGGACGTCATATCGAAATGCCCGTGGCCCGACAGGTTAAACAACAAGGTTTTCGGTTCACCGGTTTCGGTGCACTGTTTCGCTTCACGGATCGTGGCGGCGATCGCGTGGGTGGACTCGGGTGCCGGCACCAGACCCTCCGTGCGGGCAAACTGCACACCGGCCTGGAAGGTTTCGATTTGCGGAATCGCCACGGCGTCGATCAATCCCTCGTGGCAAAGCTGGCTGATCAGGGCGGACCCGCCGTGATAGCGCAAGCCGCCGGCATGGATACCCGGTGGCACGAAATCGTGCCCGAGGGTGTACATCTTGAGCAACGGCGTCAGGCCGGTGGCATCCCCGTAGTCATAAGTGTAAGCACCCTTCGTCAGGCTGGGGCAGGAAGTGGGTTCCACGGCGATAAGCTGCAGTTCCTTGCCGGCTGCCTTGTCGGCAAAGAAAGGAAATGCCAGACCGGCGAAGTTCGAGCCGCCACCACAACAGGCGATGATTTTATCCGGATAGTCGCCCACCATTTCCAGTTGCTGCCGCGCTTCCAGACCAATCACGGTCTGATGCAACAGCACATGATTCAGCACTGAGCCGAGCGCGTAGTTGCTATCGTCTCGGCCGGCGGCTTCTTCGACGGCTTCGGAAATAGCGATACCCAGGGAACCCGGAGTGTCGGGATGCTGTTCCAATATCTTGCGGCCCGACTCGGTCATGTCAGTCGGGCTGGAAAAAACCTCGGCGCCCCAGGTCTGCATCATTGACCGGCGATAGGGTTTCTGGTCATAACTCACCCGCACCATGAAGACGCGAACCTCCAGACCAAACAACTGCCCTGCCAGAGCAAGAGAACAACCCCACTGGCCGGCACCGGTTTCTGTCGTGAGGCGATTGATACCCACCTTTTTATTGAAATACGCCTGGGCAACGGCGGTATTCGGTTTATGGGAACCTGCCGGGCTCAGGGCCTCGTTCTTGTAATAGATTTTGGCCGGTGTGCCGAGAAACTTTTCCAGTCGATGCGCACGGAACAGCGGCGAAGGCCGCCATAGCCGCAACACGTCCTGAACCTCATCCGGGATCGGAATCCAGCGCTCGGAACTGACCTCCTGCTCGATCAGCGGCTCGGGGAAGATGGCCGCCAGGGCTTCGGGAGGTGCCGGCTGACCGTCCGGACCCAGCGGTGGCGACGGCGGATTGGGCATATCGGCAACGATGTTATACCAATGGGTTGGCATATCTGCTTCGTCGAGCAGAATCTTGGTCTTCATTCAGTTTCCTCCGATGATCTGCGTCGGCCCGACGCCATTTATTATTCTGCAGTTGCGCAGCATGCAGGCGCGTTAATCCTCGCATATTTCACGCGGCATTCACAATTTACCTAAATAATCAATGTGATACGATCACAACGCGGACACGCACTGTGCGGCGGATTGGCCGCCGCAGGTTATGATTCGCCGTGCCATAATCGACGGATCCGGCTTTTTTTATTGGGGTTGCATGGGTCAATCAACCGCGACAGATTTCCACCTGATCGCCAGCTGGGCGGTTGCAGTCGCCGAAGCGCTGGACGCGCGGGACGTGGACAGCAAAGCGCTGTTCGCCGAAGCGGACATTGATCTGGCTGCAGCCCGGGATCCCAGCGCGCGCTTTGCCGCGGCGCGCATGAGTCACGTTTACGAACTGGCCGAGGAAGCGACTGGCGACCCGGCCTTCGGTCTGTCTATTGCACAATACGTGCACCCAACCTCCCTGCACGCCCTTGGCTATTCCCTCTATGCCAGCAGAACGATGGAGTCTTTCTGCCGCCGCATCGTTCGATATTTTCGTTTCGTCACGACGAACGCCGTGACTCACGTGGAAGAAACCGCAGCGGATTATCGTTTGATTCTGATGCCGACGAGTGGCCTGTCTATATATATTCCGCAGGACGCATGGCTCGCCACGATCATGCGATTCAGCCGTCAAATTTATCGACCGAACTTCGCCCCACTGCGCGTCAGTCTGCGCCGGCCGAAACCTGCGAGCAACGTCGAAAAGTTTTCCGAGTATTTTCGTGCCCCGGTCGAGTTCGGCGGCGAAGACAATGTGCTGGTTTTTGACCGAGCCGATATGCGCGTGCAGTTGCCGGCCGCCAATGCCGAGCTCGCACGTCAGAATGACCATGTCGTCATGAGTCTGCTGGCTCGCATGGACCGGCAGGATATCGTCGCGCAGGTGCGGGCTTCTTTTGTTGACTTATTGCCGTCGGGTGATTGCAACAAAGAGAAGGTTGCGCGGCGCCTGAACATGAGCGAGCGCACCCTGCAGGGCCGACTCAGCGAGCGAGATACGAGCTACAGAATACTCTTGAATGAAACACGCCGTGAGCTGGCCGAACAATACATCAGCCAGGGGCTGCGCTCAGTCAGTGAAGTCGCTTATCTGCTGGGGTTCTCCGATTACAGCAGCTTCTCAAGGGCGTTCCGCACCTGGACCAGCTCTTCACCCAGCGTATTCCGCAACCGGTATTTGAGCGGCCGCTCGGAAGCGCAGTAAAAGTTTTCGCCTCTGCGGTGAGTAACCTCGACGCGAGACGCTGTGGAGTGGGCGAACGCCGGCCGGTTAGCAGCGCTGATATTCGGCAGCTTCGCCAGCAGGTACGGACAGCGGAATCGGGCTGTCGTTTGGCCCGAACGGGATGGCCGAAAGACCAAATAAAGCCTAGAATGGCTATTAGTCAGTGTGCCGCCGAGGCATGCGAAACGACAATAAGGAGGGACGTAATGGCTGCTGATCCCCAACCGATCCAGAACTCCCTGAAGTCCGGCCGCTGGATTCGATCAACGTGCAAGATGTGCCTGCATTCCTGTGGCACGATCATGCATGTCACGGATGAGGGTGTCGTCAACAAGATTGAAGGGGATCCCACCAATCCGTCGAACAACGGCAAACTATGCCCGAAAGGCAATTCAGCCATCATGCGGCATTACGACCCGAAACGTTTCAAGCAGCCGCTGAAACGCACGAATCCGGAAAAGGGCCCCGGCGTGGATCCGATGTGGGAGCCGATCAGCTGGGATGAGGCCTTTGATCTGGTCGCGAGCGAACTTAAGAAAACCATCGAGGACGACCCCCGGAAGATCCTGCCATCGCTCGAAGATTTCCAGAAAATGAATATCTGGAACTGGCCGCTGGCGTTCGGCAACCGCAATTGCTTCCAGTCCGGAGGCACGATGTGCGGCGGCGCTTACCATCCCGTGAATGGCATCGTGCATTCGGCGTTTGCAGTGGCGAACGATGTCAAACACTGCAACTACTGGATCAACGATGGCACCGGCGACGGGTTCTCCTCTCATCTGCATGCGGCCGCCCAGTCCAACTGGGTGGAACGCGCGTATCGATCGCGGCATGCGTTGCGTCACTATCGAGCCACGCCTGTCCATGTCGGCCGCCAAGTCGGAAGAGTGGGTGCCGATCCGTCCGGCGACCGACCGGCACTTTGCGCTAGGTCTTTGCTATGTGATGGTTAAAGAGGAACTCTGCGATTACCGCTTCCTGCGCAAGGACACCAACGCACCTTACCTGGTCGGTGCCGACGGTTACTTCGTGCGCAATGCAGACGACAAGATCTACGTCTGGGATTCTGCAAACAACTGCGCCAAGCTCTGGGACGACCCGACCATCGGCAAACTGGCGCTCGAGGGCACTTACCAGGTCGACGGCAAAGAATGTCAGCCGGCGTTCCAGAAGTTCACGGACATCCTCGAGGGCTGCTCACCGGAGGCGATGGAAAAAATTACCACCGTGCCGGCCGATACAACGCGACGCATTGCCCGCGAATTTGCCGCCGCCGCCGACATCGGGGCAACCATCGAGATCGATGGTCGGACTCTGCCGCTGAGACCGGCCGGCTACAACTACTACCGCGGCGCGCAGGGTCACAAGCACGGATTTCAGACCAACCACGCATTCAAAATGGTTAACTTCATGGTCGGCAACATCGATGCACCGGGTGGCTTGATGGGCGTGACGCTAGACGATCAGTGGGTGGATAAAAGTCACGTCGAGCTGGGTGAGAACGGCATGATGAAACCCAACCCGCATCAGCTTGGGCCACTGCCACCGTTCGATTACCCGCCCAACAGCTACGATCTGCTGGAGTATTTTCCGGTTGGCCTGCACCCGCCGCATCTGAACCTCGAGGTGTTCCTGAATCCGGAGAAGTACGGCGTCGAATACACGCCCGACGTGATGGTGATTTGCCATTCCAATCCGATCTGGGCACTGCAGGGACCGCGGGAGAAATGGTTCAAGTTCATGGCTAGCATGCGGTTCATTGTCGTCTCCGACATCATTCCCACGGAAACAACGCTATGGGCCGATGTGATTCTGCCGTCCCACGATGCGCTCGAATCGTGGAACATGACCATGATCGAACCACCCCACACCGAAGGCATGTGCATGCGTCAGCCGGCCACGGAACCACTGTATGACACCAGGAGTGAAGAGGACATTTTTTCCGAGCTCTCGGAACGGATGGGCATCCTGGATGCCTACAACGAGGTCATCAACATCGTGCTGGGTTTCACGCACAAACCCGAGTTGATGCTGGAGCCGGGCAAAAAATACACTGACAAAGAGATCGCCCAGCGCAGGGGCCTGCTATGGAACGATAAGGATATCGACTGGTACGCGGAGCACGGTCATTCCGTGACCGAGCGGCGTGCGGACAAATGGTATCGACCGTGGGAAGGCATGCGCCTGCATTTCTATATCGAGGACATGGTAAAAGAGCGGGACATACTAAAAGCCAATATGGAAGCAGCAGATGTGCCGTTCCGCCACGACTGGCACTGGGATGATTATCAGCCCCTGCCAACCACGGTTCTGGACCCGGTGCACGAGGAACCACCCGAGTACGATCTCTACAGCATCTTCTACAAAGACGTGCAGATGAATTTCGGCGAGAGCCTGAGTAACCCGTGGATCAAGGACATCGTCTATCGCGACCCGGTGCATATCGCCCTGATTCTGAATCCGAAGACGGCCGAGGCACAGGGACTTGCCCAGGGTGACATCGTCAAGGTCGAATCGCCCTACGGCCGGATTTATGGCCGTATCGGCACCTCGGAGGGCATGCATCCCGATACGCTCGGGGTCTCCAATTCGCTCTCCCGGGCAACCACCCGACATTCCGGCGTCGCACATGCCGGTGGGCACTACAATGACCTGTTGCCCTATGACCTGCGCAACACCGACGCCGTGACGGGCCAGCCCGAAACGGTGTGCAAGGTGAAGATCACGCGGCTCGACGACTGGCCTGAAGTTCTGAAACACGGCGGCACGGTTTACGACATCGTCGATGAACTCAGTCAGCCTGGCAAAGGGAGGTCCCACTGATGGCGCGCTATGGCATGGTTTTCGATCTCCGCCGGTGTATTGGCTGCAATGCCTGCGTGGTGGGTTGCAAACAGGAGAACTCGCTGCCGGACGGTGTGTTTTTTACCCGGACGCTGAGCGAAGAGTACGGCGTGTTTCCAGCCGTCAATCGCGTCTACATTCCGACGCTGTGTAACCATTGCGAAGATGCGCCCTGCGAGAAAGTTTGTCCGAGCGGTGCGACGTACACGCGGGATGACGGCATCGTCATGGTGGATGCCGATAAATGCATCGGCTGTGGCTCGTGCGCGGTGGCGTGTCCGTATGATCAGCGCACCGAGTTGGATAAGAAGTCTTTCGAGCAAGGGCTCTACGGCGAAGGCGAACTGACGCCTTTCGAGGAACAGGGCTATTCGCGCTACACACCCGGTATGGTCACCAAGTGCGATTTCTGCAGTGGTCGTGTCGACGCCGGACTGGATCCGGCTTGCGTGGTGACCTGCCCCACCGATGCGCGAATCTTCGGTGACCTGGATGATCCAACCAGCAAGGCCAACCAGTTAATTCGCGAGCGCGGTGGTCGTGCGCCATTGCCGGAAAAGAATACCAGGCCGAAGGTCTATTACGTCGACTGAGGAGTTCATTCACAGAGGGGATTAAAGGTGGCTACGCACGATGTACCAATTGTTGGCGACAGCTTTCAGGTCGGGTATCGCTTTCAGCGCTACTGGGACACGCCGATGGCAAACGCTTTTTTCTGTGGCGAACTGGGCGCCGGGTTATTTTTTGTCTCTCTCTGGTTCGGCTTTGTACCGGGCATGCTCACCGGGCTGCTGATCACAGGTATTCTGAAAACTTATTTTCACATCTCCCACATGGGCGTGCCGATGAAGTCCTGGCGGGCGATGCTGCGGCCGGACCGCTCCTGGATCAGCCGTGGTCTGATTTCCATCATGGTGTGGTCCGCATTCGGATTCGCGCACGTGCTGAACCTGTGGTTTGACCTGGAAACCGTGCTTGGATTCGGCTCTATCATCAGTGGACTGATCAAGCTCGTTGCTGCCGCTGCGGCGCTGATGGTGATGACCTACCAGGGTTTCGCCATTTCGCACTCCACGGCCATTTCCCTGTGGAGCAGCGGCCTGATGCCGGTCTCCAGTCTCGTCTATGCGCTGACCGCCGGCACGTTTCTCACGCTCGTGTTGGGCTGGAACGGATTCCTTGCCGAGCAGCCGGACAAATTGAATCTGCTGATCAATGGCGCCCTGTTCCTGCTGGTGGTCATCGCCGTGGTTCTTTTGAGTCTGCTGCACGGCGCGCATCACGGCTCGCCGGGAGGGCGCACCTCGGTGGAGTTGTTGGTCAAGAGCCTTTACGCCAAATGGTTTCTTGGCGTGGTCTGGGGAACCGGGCTGATCCTGCCCGCGCTGCTGTTGTGGGCAGCATCCGGCAGTTATGCGGCGGTCATACTGGCGGCCCTGGGTGTGCTGGCAGGTTACTACGCTTACCGGGTGTTGATCTTCAAGGCCGGCGTTTTCGAACCTATTATGAGTTTCCGTCCGTAGCAGGCCGTTGAAAAAGGGCAGGTAACTTCGGCTCATCCAGCCATTGCCGTTGGCCGGTTCTGATCACGATGGTTTCATCCAACCACCAGGTTATAGCTTGCTGCGATGTCAATTGAGTTTCATATCGGCATCCTGCCGAACCAGTCGGTGCAGCGGGCTGTTGATCTCGGCATGGCCGCCGAGGAATTTGGTTATGCCGGTGTCTGGGTGGCAGACTCGCATTCAGTCATGCGTGATGCTTACGCGGTGCTTACTCTGCTCGCTGCGAAAACCGACCGGATTCAGCTGGCGGCCGGCGTGTCGCCGACAGTCACCCGGCATCCCGCGGTACTGGCCAACAGCTGGGCGACGCTGCAGGAGATTTCCAACGGACGGGGCATACTCGGCATTGGGGTGGGTGAAAGTGCCGTTCTGAACCTCGGGCTCAAGCCGGAGCGCCTCGCGGTTCTGGAGGAAAAGATCCGCGTCATTCGGACATTGTTACGCGGCGAGTCCGTGGAATATGACGGCACGAACATCCGGATGCCATGGTCAAGCTGCGAGGTACCCGTCGTCATGGCCTGCTCGGGACCCAAGTCACTCCAGCTGGGCGGCCGGATTGCAGATGGCGTCCTGTTCCAGGTCGGATCGGACCCGGCGTTTGTCCGCTACGCCCTCGACAACATCAGCAAGGGCGCCGAACAGGCCGGTCGCAAGCTCGCGGATTTAAAACTCTACATGCGGGTTGCCTGCGCGGTCTCCGAGAACCGGGACCAGGCACGCGAAGAAGCAAAAGGCTATGCAGCGGCAGCGGCCGGTACGACCTTCAGGACCGTGCCGAAAGAATATTTCGATGAACAGCTGTGGCAGGAGCTGGATCGCTTCAAGTCCAATTACGATTATGCGCAACACGCCAGCAATGAAGCGCGTCATAAAGCGTTACTCACTGATCGAATCATTGACGCGATCGCCATCGCCGGCACGCCGAGCGAAGCAATACCCCGGTTTCGGGAACTCGCCGCCATGGGGCTCGATGGGTTCGTCTGGCCGGCAGCTATGCCTGAGCCCATCCCCTATCTCGAGACCTTTGCACGCGACGTCATGCCACAGCTATAAACCGAATAATGGGGACAGTCCCCATTATTCTGGGCGAAATAATTAGGAATGTCCCCATTATTGCGATCACGCGAATTACGGGCTTCGCAAATCCACCGTTGCAGGCAGGCTGGCAGAGACTCTTTCCGCGGGAATAAAGCGGACCGCAGGGAGCCATCCCAAGGTAAAGAGTCTCTGGCGGCCTGCCGCGCGCTCTGGTGCATACCTGGAATCGCCAATATTCACCAGCCGAAACGGTGTGCCAGGCATTCGGCCTTGTCTGCGGCATACCTTCGCCGGGATGGCTCCCTGCGGTCCGCTTTATTCCCTGCGAAGGTATGCCGCAGACAAGACCTGGACAGTGGCGACCGACTGGAATCGGCGAACCTACGCATTACCCGCCTTGCAGGGCCTGTAGAATTAAGTCTGAGTTAATACATATAAATGCCGACCATCTATGACTGCCATGAGAGAAGTGCATCTTGGTTTCAAAGCGTTCGATATTCACGAACTTGCCTGTCATTTTGTTGCGCTCCATTCTGGGTTTTATACTGATGCAAGCCTCGAAGTAAGGCTCCTGGACACGACTTTTATTCCCGACGAGCGCTTACCAGCCATCACTTTTCAGAGCGCATGTGGCGCGGCGCTAATCAGCTGGCTGCAGGGCGCACCGCTGTGCGTTATTTTCGTTGCCGCTGAGCGGCCCATGTTCTGGCTGTATGGTCAGCCGAACGTCATCAGCCTGGAGGCTTTGCGCGGCCGACACGTTGCAGGCTTTCCGGCCGCCGCGCCGCCGGCCCGCTTCCTTGAAATTATTCTACGGACCGCCGGCATCGATCCTGCCGATGACCTGAACATAGCACCGGTGCGGGACGACACGGCACGACTTGGATTACTCAGAGCTGGTGATGCGGCCGCCGCGGTCGTCAGTTCAGCGGTCCTGCCAGACCAGGTCGAACGTATGGGCGGCAAAAAAATTTGTTTCTTCGGCGATCTGCTCGCAATACCCACAAGCGGCCTTGCGGTTAATCGCGAATTAGTGGAAAGCGAGCCGGAGGTCGTCGATGCGATGGTGAATTGTTACAGGAGCAGTCTGCGGATCATTCGTACGCAGCCGAAAGTTCTGCGGGATGCCCTGGAGCGCTACACCGGCGTTGGGGAGCCTGATCTTGATACGGCGTGTGAACTGATCG
>Ga0224512_10004467_pt1 | contig 11775 bp, 12 predicted proteins | sample SF_May12_sed_USG_4_FD_169103 | JGI IMG/M metagenome (GOLD analysis project Ga0224512, IMG submission 169103) | Sediment microbial communities from San Francisco Bay, California, United States - SF_May12_sed_USGS_13 | ecosystem: Environmental > Aquatic > Marine > Sediment | place: USA... | reverse complement strand
AAGCCGCAGCAGCGGCAACCGAAGCACTGTCGAGTAAATCGAAAATATTACTGCCGTGCAAAGCGGAAACAAAATGCATGTCGACGAAGTCCAGGAACGGCAGACACCGATCAAGCTGCTCGCGCAGCGCACGCCTCTGATGCTGGGTCAATCCGTCCCATTTATTAATACCGATCGTCAATGCGCGACCGCGCTCCAGTATCAGTCCAACCAGGGAAATATCCTGATCCGTAATACCTTCTTGCGCGTCAAACAATACGATTACTGCATCGGCTTCTTCCAGCGCTTGCAATGCTTTTACGACACTGAACTTTTCAACCATTCCCTGAACCCGGGACCGCCGTCGAATTCCGGCCGTATCAACAAGAACGAATGCACAATCATCAAATTCAAATGGAATAGAAATGCTGTCACGGGTAGTACCCGCTTCATCCAAAGTGAGCAAGCGTTCCTCGCCGAGAAATCGATTGATTAACGTAGATTTACCCACATTTGGCCGGCCCAGCACGGCTATCCGCACACCCGTCTGCTCGGGCTCCGGAGACAGACCAACATCGGCTCGGCGGCATTGCTCCAATGCCTGGCAAAGCATTTGATGCACGCGGTCACCACGAGTTGCCGAGATCGCAATGGGGTCACCCATGCCGAGTGCAAAAAATTCACTGACGACTTCGTCGGGAACCCGCCCCTCGGTCTTATTGACAACCAATACGACCGGCTTGCCCGCTTTGCGTACCCGTCTCGCGACTTGCTCGTCGCCTGCCGTACAGCCCTCGGCATCCACCAGCAGAATCACGACATGGGCCTCTTCAACGGCCAGCTCAACCTGCCGACTCATCAATGCGTCCAACTCGCCCTGATCGCCAGTTACGCCGCCCGTATCAATGACAATCAGCGATCTCGCATCAGGACCGACACCCACTCGAGCGAAGCCGTACATGCGGTCTCGCGTAAGGCCGGGAAAGTCCGCCACCAGGGCGTCCTTGGTCCCGGTCAGACGATTAAATAACGTGGATTTCCCAACATTGGGACGTCCGACAAGGGCGAGTACAGGTAACAGGGTAAGGCACCTCTGATTAACTCTCTGGCTTGCGGGTAACGTCCTTAAACGCGTAAAGTTTTCCGCCGTCGGTTAGCACATAGATCATTTCATTGACCACCAATGGCGGGCCTGTGACACGATCCGAACCGGCACGGGTGCGCGCCTGCAGCTCACCGTCGTTAGCATCAAACCAGTGGACATAACCCTCGAAGTCTCCAACCACGACCGAGCTATTAAATGCGGTTGGCCCCGTTATATCTCGATGCAGCAAGATCTCTTTGCGCCAGAGCTCGCGACCGGAACTTCGCACCACCGCAAGCAAATCGCTGCGCTCACCGGACACATACAAATTACTGAAATCCACACCGATCCCGCTATGACTGGAAATTTCCCGAGACCACAGCACTTGACCTGATTCCACCGCCAGCGCTGACAAAATACCCTGATAGCCGACGATATATATATCATCGCCGACCACTCTGATAGTGGCATTCAAATCGGATAACCGATCGATCTCGGTGCGCCCGCTCGGCGGCGAAACCAGCATTTCCCAAATCAACAGGCCATCGGCCAGTTCGTAAGCTGCGAGCTTGCCATTATCGAAACCGCAAAATACAACATTGTCCTTTACAACCGGAGAGCCGGTGCCCCGCACCGACAACCGCGGTACCGACTGCTGTGTAAACCAGACTTCATCACCATCAGCCAGATCGAGCGCAACCAGTTTTCCATCAACGGTGCGGACCAAGACCAAATCGGATGTTATTGCGGGTGCGGCGAGCACTTCGCTCGACACCGAAGTTTGCCAGAGTTTACGTCCGTCGCCGGCATCTAACGCAATGACATCTCCATTGCTGGATCCCATAACGAGCGCGGTTCCGCCGATCGCCGGGCCAGCTGAGAGCGGCAGTTTCGTTTTGGTACGCCATAACCGTTTACCCTTGATCGCCTCATACGCCGATACTCGACCATCGTGCGACGCGACGAAAATTCGAGTCCCGTCGCTAGCCGCCGTAAGCGCAAGGCGAAGATGTTCAGCGCTGTCACCTACGCTTGTGCTCCAAATTTTTTTTACTTTAAGGGTGGGCTTGAATTTGACCAGATCGGCAGGTGGATCTTCGATTTCATCGCCACCGAACATGCCACAACTGCTTAACCATGTGGCCATAAGCAGCAAACTTACAAACTGCGTCACCCGGAATCGATACTGTAGAAAATTGCCGATAATCACGACACGCGTCCGCACTGCTAATAGGTGGTTTAACTAACTAAGCTCTAATCCACCGAAACATCGGCGGCGTCTTCGACTGGCGACAGCGGCTCTGCTGGAAACTGATCCAACCCGGGGTCGATGTCACTGCCAAGGGCATCAAGCTTTGCCTGCACGTACACGCGGTCCGCTGCGGTCGGCTGCTCGGCGCCGCCGAGCCCGAGTGCAGACTGGTACTCGCTCCGTGCATCATTTTGGCGGTTCATCGCCATATACACGTCGCCGCGAACTTCGTGATATCGCGGCGAAAATGCCGAGTCACTATCCATTGCCTCCAGAATTTCCAGCGCTTCGTCAAATTGTTGTTGATGTAGACGGACTCTGGCTAACCGCAGCCGCGCGATATGGACCATCTCATCCGAGGCACTGTCTGCAACGATTTGGGCCAGATAACTGGCCGCCACATCAAATTCATTTCGATCCAGATGCGACCTGGCAATCATAAGGCGCGCCTGATCAAGGTATGGGGAATCTTCATACGTCTCTTCGAGAATCATTATGTACTCGTTCGCTGTCGTCACGCGATCCGTCTGGATAGCGCCGACAACATTTTCATACAAAGCGGACGCTTGTTCAGCTTGATTAGCCTTATATCCCTCCCACTGATTCAGCGCGAATAATCCACCCAGCCCCAGTGCGAGACCGCCAAGCATATAGCCGCCATTCTCCCGCAGCCATTTCCTGACTTTGTCTGCCTGTTGCTCGTCTGTAAGATGTTCATCCACTGTTATCACCCACTAGGAATCAAAATATTCGGCCAGGCTTGCGCTGAGACTCGGCCATTCGACGCAAACTTGCTGCGTTTCTTCTCTAAGCGGCTTTATAGCCACCGTCTGACTGGCAAGCTCCTCTTCGCCCACTATCAAGGCCACTGCTGCGCCGCTGCGATCAGCGCGCTTCATCTGGGATTTGAAACTGCCTCCACCGCAGTTCATCTCAATTTTCAGGGCCGGCCACGAGTCCCGCAGTCGTTCGACGAGCGTGAAGACCGGCTGCAGCACTCCGGCGCCAACTGCGACTACGTAAATGTCGCGGTCCGCGGCCTGCAATTCGCCGCCCGAGACGCGGTAGAGGTCCAGCAACCGCTCCACGCCAAAAGCCCAGCCAATCGCTGGTGTGGCTTTCCCGCCGAGCTGCTCGACCAGGCCATCGTACCTTCCGCCGGAACAAACCGCACCTTGCGACCCAAGCTTATCCGTAACCCATTCGAACACGGTACGCGTGTAATAATCCAGCCCACGGACCAGGCGAGGGTTCAGTCGATAGGCAATTCCAGCATGATCCAGGAGACTGCAGAGCACCGCAAAATGCTGTTCGGATTCGGCGTCCAGATAATCCGTGATCAGCGGAGCCCCGGCGATGACATTTTTCATCGCCGGGTTCTTGCTGTCCAGAATACGCATCGGATTGCGGTGCAATCGGGACTGACTGTCCTGATCCAGCTCGCCGCGACGTGGTTCGAAATAATCTTTCAATGCGTCGTGATAGCGAGCTCGAGATTCTGGTGTTCCAAGAGAGTTGAGCTCAAGATCGATAGCATCAATACCCAGCGCTTTCCAGATTCGGTCCGTAATGATGATGAGCTCCGCATCGACATCGGGACCAGCAAAGCCCAACGCTTCTACATCAAACTGATAAAACTGCCGGTATCGGCCCTTCTGCGGTTTTTCATAGCGAAACACGGGTCCGGTGGACCAGAGCTTCTGTCGCTGATTATGCAACAAGCCATTGGTAATGCCTGCTCTGACTATTCCCGCCGTGATCTCGGGGCGCAGAGTAAGGCTGTTTCCATTGCGGTCCTCGAAGGTATACATCTCCTTCTCGACAATATCGGTGACTTCGCCTATCGACCTCTTGAATAGTTCAGTGCGCTCGACCAACGGCACTCTTATTTCCTGATAGCCGTATGAAATCAAGAGCTGGCGCAACACGGACTCAAGCGCCTGCCAAGCAGCGCTGTCAGGGGGCAGGATATCGCCCATACCTCTAATAGACTGGATTTGCGACATTGAAACGGGACGCTACTCGATCTCAGCCCGAGTGATTGAAAATCGCGCTACTTTGCCGCTAAGCACGGTTACCGGAATATTATAGGGCTTGTCGTTCAAACGCAGTTCGACCCCTCTAGCATTGCCCAACAGTAGTTGAAATGGCGGCTGCCCGGTCAAATCGCGCCGTCTGCCTTCACGTTGTAAGCCAAACAGCAAACGACGATCGGCGTCCCGGATTTCTACCCACGATTCCTGGAGAAAATATAGACTCAGGCGCATCGGTTCATCGCTCAAGGCCGGTGCGGGCTCAGGCACGACTTGCGGTGACGCCTCCACCTCATCGATCACAGCGGACAACGCACCGGTGTCAACCTGGGATTCTGCCGCCTCACCGGCGTCCGGCAGAACGACGAGCGGATCGGTGTTTAATTGATCCATGGTGGACTGATCGCTATTTTGTTCTTCGCGCTGCGAGGTTTTCGATTCATCAGACAAAACATTGCCGGACGCCGGCAAATCTGCATCCAGACCGGATTCAGGCGGGGCCGTCGATACAGCTGGCGCAACTGTCGATGAATTGTCGCCATCACCAAGAAGCAAATAAATCCCCAGCCCGAAGGCCAGCAGAATGACCAGCGCCCAGAATCCCCATAAAACTGGATTGACTGTGACCGAACGATCGGTTTCTCTTCTGCTCGTCGGAATGACCTCGGGAAGCTTGTCCGTTTTATCAAAAGCGGCCAGCACGCTATCTGGCGCCAGACCGACGAGCCGGGCATAGGCTTTCAAATGGCCGCGCACGAAGACCGGCGCGCCCAGCACTTCAAAACGCTCATCCTCCAAAGCAAGGATAATGGTCTCATCCAAATGCAGTGCATCAGACACATGCTCTAAAGAGAGTGCCCGGGCTTTCCGAGCCGAGCGCAAGCGCTCACCCAGCCCTAGCGCGCTTTGTTTTGACGCAACGTTGGCACCGCGCGACACCATTTCGATTTTTTTTGCGTTATCCGGCATCCCGTTTCTGCTCTAACAACATTCGAGTTTCCACAGATTCGGGAAAGTCCTGCTGCAAACGAGCGCCAAATTCATCGGCTGCCTGCGCATTTCCCATCGCCGTTTCCACCTGAATTCCCAGCCACAATACTGCCGGCGATGCCTCTTCAAGAGCCATATAACGCTGCAGAAACGCCCGCGACTGAAGATAGTTGGTACGCTGATATGAAACATCGGCGAGTTGCAATAGTGCATCAGAGTAGCCTGGATCCGTAGTCAGCGCAGCCCGTAAGTAATTTTCGGCGCGCGGCAGATCCGTCCTCTTCGCGCAGGTGCCGGCATTCGTGTTCACCATAGCTTTGTTTGAATAGATCTGCGACATAGGAACAAGCAAAGCCCGGTCGAATAAGCGCAGCGCTTCTGTGGTCGTTTCCGCAGTGCGGCACAGATATGCCGCCAGGCTATTCAGCGCGTCCGGATCATCCGGCGCCAGCGCCACCGCGCGCCGGTAGTACTTTTCCGCGCCCTTTGAATCGCCCAAACGCTCATAGACCAGGCCCAACACGGTATGCGCAAGAACCAGATCAGGCTCATCCTCGATCGCCCGCTCTAACTTTACCTTGGCCGCGCGAAAATCACCCTGACGCATATAACCGATGCCCATTTCCAGATTAATCCTGGCGGCTTCAGGCAGATCTTCTTGCGCAGGCTGCCGCCCTTTTACCTCGGTAATGCACCCGGTCAAAAAAAGAAACAATAATGGAATAACTAAACTAGCCCGCTCCATTACTATGCTCCACTCTGATGCATTCTAGTCCCTAACGGCACTCGCACCCGGTTATTGACCCGTCCGGCAAGTTGCCCACAGGCAGCGCTTATATCATCACCGCGGGTCTTACGTGTAATCGTCATAATACCGGCTCTTAGCAGCACCTGCCGAAAACGGTCAACCGTCTCTGCTGAAGACCTTCGATAATCGGCTCCGGGAAAGGCATTAAACGGAATCAGATTAATCTTGGCCGGCCGCCGCGTGAGTAATTTCGCTAATTGGCGTGCGTGCATCTCGCTGTCATTGACGTCCGCCAACATCACGTATTCAAAGGTAATATCTTTTGAACGCGTGGCGTCTGCATATTCCCAACACACTTCCAGTAACTCTGCTATCGGATGGCGCCGGTTAATCGGCACGAGCTCGTTGCGCAGTGCGTCATTCGGCGCGTGCAAGGACACTGCAAGCGCGACATTCGATAGCGCCGCGAGTCGTCTGATCTGCGGCACGAGGCCCGCGGTACTGACGGTTACCCGGCGACGCGATAAACCAAAGCCGAGGTTATCGACCAGGATATCGGCAGCCTGCACGACCGCTCGCAAATTGGCCAGCGGCTCACCCATGCCCATGAATACCACATTGGAAATGCGGCGTGCACCCAGCTCCCTGCCCGCTATTAACACCTGCCCGATAATCTCAGCGGCGGCGAGATTACGATTAAATCCCTGACGGCCAGTCGCACAGAAAGGGCAGTCCATGGCACAGCCAATCTGCGATGAAACACACAAGGTTCCACGCCCGTCCTCCGGGATAAAGACGGTTTCGACCGCTTGCCCCCCGCCCGCTTCGAGGCGCCATTTAACGACGCCATCCGCAGCATCTTCGCGGGCCTGAATTTCCGGCAGACCAATGTGAACGCGCGCCGACAACTCCTGCCGCAAGGCAGCGCTCAGGTTGGTCATGCGATCCAGTTCAATTACAGATCTTCCATATAGCCACTTCATCACCTGGCGCGCTCTGAACGGCTTCTCGCCCATATCGACGAACATGCGCTCAAGGTCTCCCTGAGGTATGCCCAGCAAGTTGACAGTAGGGTTTCCCATGAAAACTGACCGCGGTTGATCAATCAACGGGTGCGGGGGCAGATCTGCGAATCGGTAAAGAAAAATGCGATCTCCACCGCCGCCGTTTCCGGTGCATCCGAACCATGCACAATATTTTCTTCAATGCTATCGGCAAAATCCGCACGGATCGTGCCCGCATCGGCCTCAGCGGGGTTCGTTGCTCCCATAATCTCACGGTTGACCCGCACGGCGTCCTCCCCTTCCAGAACCTGCACCATGACCGGACCCGAAATCATATAGGTCACGAGATCATTGAAAAAAGGTCGTTCCCTGTGCACACCGTAAAACTCTTCTGCCTGTTCGCGTGTCAGGTGCAACATACGCGCAGCGATAATTTGCAAACCACCCTTTTCAAAACGCCGGTAAACCTCGCCAATCAGATTTTTTTCCACTCCATCAGGCTTGACGATGGAAAATGTCCGTTCTGTAGCCATGAATTCTACGCTCGCTGGTTTTCTAAAAACTAAAACTTTCCCCGCAACCACACTCGCCGGTAGCTTTTGGATTGCGAAATTTGAATGCCTCGTTCAGACCCTCACGGACATAGTCCACTTCCGTTCCATCGATCAATTCAAGATTGCTCTTGTCGACGACGACCTTGACGTCTTCGATGTCGAATACGACATCGTCCGCACTGATCTCGTCGGCATAATTGACGGTATATGCATATCCCGAACACCCGGTTTTTTTCAGCCCCAAACGCAAGCCTACGCCGGTTCCGCGCCTGGCGAGAAAATTCCTGACCCGATCGAGGGCCGTGCCGGTCAAGGTAATCAAAACAATATCTCCAATACAAAATTTCCTTCAAATAACAATGCGCAACGCTACATTGATCAAGATCTTCTAAGCCTGTGTATTGTCCCAAGCTATGAAGCAATTACGCAAGGCGTCCTCTATCAGCAACATACGGCCCATTTTCTCAACAGGCGCCTCCAGGGTCTCCGCCAGTGACTCGGCCGTCAATTCTACCAATGCATCGACCGGCTGGCCGGTCAATCGCTCCGTCGCCAGGCTGCAGGCCGCTATTGTATGGGGACAACCGAAGGCCTGAAACGACATTTCGGCGATTTCGCGGTCCCTGACGCGCATCTGAAAGACCACTTCCGTGCCAAGCGCGCGGTCTCCCGCTGCCCCGCTGCTCACACTATTGGCGTTACCGGGCAGAGTGCCCGCGTTGAGCGGACGCGCAAAATAATCGGCTACGATTCGCGAATAGTGCACGAGGCGATCCCCAATCAATCAGGCACCGGCTAAATGGCGTAACCGCCGAGCCTCTATCATGCCAGCTGAACCTCTGATACTGGCGCCAGCGCCCGAAGCCGGGCAATCACATCAGAAAACTGTGCTATGGCAAAGTCGATTTCGGCTTCCGACGTCTGCCGGCCCAAGCTAAAACGCACCGTGCTTCGAGCCAGCTGATCGGATCTACCAAGACTGCGCAACACTAAAGATGGCTCATCTGTCTCAGTCGCGCAGGCGGAACCCGCGGAAACGGCCAGCTCACATAAACCGTAATGCAGGCTTTCACCCTCTACGCCGGTGACACTGACACTCAGAATATGACACACGCGCTGCTTCGGGTGTCCGTTGAGCAGCACACCGGGCAACTTTTTAAGGCCGCGCCACAGTCGCTTGCGCAATTCCTCGATTTGTTGCGCATCGTCTACGCGGCGCGCCCGCGCAATCTCGCAGGCCAATCCCATCCCGGCGACCTGATGCGTCGCCACGGTGCCGGGTCGCAGCCCACGCTCCTGTCCACCGCCGTGAAAGAGTGGTTCTATTCGTCGAACGCGCTGCCGGTTCATAAACAACGCGCCGACACCCTTCGGACCATAAATTTTTTGTCCGGACAACGATAACAAATCTATCGACTGACTCCGGACATCTATTGATAAACGCCCGGCGCTTTGCGCTGCGTCGACGTGAAAAAGGATATCCGCATCCCGACAAATTCGGCCAATCGCTGCGATATCCTGAACAACGCCGATTTCATTATTAACGTGCATTATGGAAACCAACACAGTGCCGGATTGCAGTGCTGATTGCACGGCCGCCGGTTCGATAATGCCGTTCGCATCGGGTGTCAGGTAGGTCGCGCTAAAACCCTCGGTTTCGAGGTAACGACACGACTCGAGGACGGCCGGATGCTCGGCGACCGAAGTGACGATGTGCCGCCCGGCCTGCGAGCGGAACCGCGCCGCACCGATCAAAGCAAGATTGTCGGCTTCGGTTGCGCCGGACGTAAAAATAATCTCTTCCGGTGCTGCGTTTATCAGCTTTGCAACCTGTGCCCGGGCCGTGTCGACCATTTCACCGGCATCACGACCGAACTGATGGGCGGTCGACGCCGGGTTTCCATAGCCGCTTCGCAGGCAATCGACCATCTGCTCGATGACCCGCTCGTCAACGGGCGTCGCAGCCGCGTAATCCATATAAATTGGCGTCTTCATTTGCGGCTGGCCTCGTCTTCACTCTCTCGATCGAAGCTACTGCCCGATCCCGGCACTAATGCACTCAGAATGCCACGCATGATATTCAATTCATTTTCGTCGAGCCGCGCACGATTGAACAAACGCCGCAATCTGCGCATCAAAGTCCGCGGATTCTCCGGGTTTAAAAATCCGCTGCCAAGCAACACGCGTTCCAGGTGCTGGTAAAAATATTCGAGACCCTCTGCGCTGGCGGGTGGCGACTCATCGTCACCGGGTTTGGTGTCCAGACTCTGTGCCCAGCGTAATTCGTAGGCTATGACCTGCACCGCCATGGCCAGATTAAGCGAGCTGTAATCCGGATTGCTCGGTATGTAGACCAGGGCATTGCATAGATCCGTCTCAGCATTCTTCAAACCGGCCCGTTCCGGTCCAAAAACGATTGCAGCCGGTTTTGCGAGGCTGCTCTGCACGACCGTCGCCGCGCATTCCCGCGGGTCGAGTTCAGGCCACTGCAGACGACGCCGGCGTGCGCTGGCGCCCACGACCAGGCCGCAGCCCTGAACCGCTTCTGCGAGGCTGTCGAACACCTGTGCGCCCTGTAATACATCCAGAGCACCTGACGAGCGCGCCATCGCCTCCGCATCGACGCGACAGTCCGGGTTAACCAGCACGAGATCTGAGAAACCCATGGTCTTAATCGCGCGCGCCGCCGCACCAACATTACCGGGGTGAGATGGCTCAAACAGGACGAAACGGATGGGGAGCGTGGACAAGGCAGTTCGTATGATTTGTTTATTGGGCGGCCTATTCTAACCCGACGTGCATAACGCCGATATCCGCCGAAATGCTTGCCAGCATGGATGTTCAGAAATGCCGCCCGCCATGGGGCTGACTGGCACATACCCGGATGGTGAGCCGATGTTGCACATCTCCGTGCAATATCCGGGCTGTTCCGTACAATACCGGCCTTTCCTCACGCGCGCTCGAAAATAATCCGCCATGCAGGCATTGCTTAATACTGCTGTAAAGGCCGCCCGGCGCGGCGGAGACACGGCTTTACGCTATGTGAACCGGCTCCACCAAATCAAAGTCACATCCAAAGGCCACAATGAGTTCGTAACGCAAGTCGATCATGCAGCGGAGGAGGCGATTATCGAGACCATCCGCGAGCGGTATCCGGACCACGCTTTTCTGGCGGAGGAGCGAGGCCAGACCGGCGACAGTGAGTTTCTCTGGATTATCGATCCACTCGACGGCACGACTAACTTTATCCACGGGTTTCCCGTATTCGCCGTATCAATTGCCCTGCGCATTAAGGGGCGACTTCAAATCGGGGTGATCTACGATCCGAACCGGCAGGAAATTTTCACGGCCATCCGCGGTCAAGGCGCGCAGGTCGACGGTCATCGTATTCGAGTCAGTGGCCGCCAGGATCTTGACGGTGCATTGATTGGCACGGGCTTTCCATATCGTAACAAGTCGCACATGAAAGAATATTTGCAGATGTTGGAAAGTGTCCTGATGCGGACTGCCGGAATTCGGCGTCCCGGTGCCGCCGCATTGGACCTCGCTTACGTGGCCGCCGGACGGCTTGACGGTTTCTGGGAGTTCGGGCTGCAGATATGGGACATCGCAGCAGGTTCTGTGATTCTGCTTGAAGCCGGCGGTCTAATCAGCGAACTACAGGGTTCGAGTGACTACCTGGAAAGCGGCAATGTGCTGGCGGGCAGCCCTAAGGTGCACGATGCTCTGAAGAAGCTCATCGGCCCGCAAGCTGCTAGTCCGAATAAAGCGTCATTCTAAGGCAGTTCGTCGACTTCCTTATCGACTTTGGGCGGCAGTAAATCTGTTGGAGTGACTTTAAGAGCCAGGGCCGAGGCGCTCGCAGTAAATACAGAGGAGTACGTTCCTATAACGATACCGATAATAAGCGCAATCGAAAAACTTCTGACGGCCGCGCCCCCGAGGATAAATAATGCCAGCAGAACCAGCATAGTCGTGAAGCTGGTGATAATCGTGCGTCCGAGCATCTGGTTAATCGACGCATTCATGATGCTTTCCGAACCTTCACGCCGGATAAGCCTGAAATTCTCGCGAATGCGGTCAAAGACGACAATCGTGTCATTCAACGAATAACCAATTACCGCCAGTATC
>Ga0224512_10004466_pt1 | contig 11777 bp, 18 predicted proteins | sample SF_May12_sed_USG_4_FD_169103 | JGI IMG/M metagenome (GOLD analysis project Ga0224512, IMG submission 169103) | Sediment microbial communities from San Francisco Bay, California, United States - SF_May12_sed_USGS_13 | ecosystem: Environmental > Aquatic > Marine > Sediment | place: USA... | reverse complement strand
TCAGTAAGATGGCTCGACTGCAGCCTCCTAACAAGCAATTGCCTGTCGCGGGAGACTTGGAGGGTCCTAGGCTGTTCGGCTTGCACCTCACAGCCTCGGGTCGGCATCATGCACGCGCAGCAGAATTCCAAACCGTTAGACCTCACCACGACCCAACGAGGCATTGCAGTGATCCGTAACGCGGCATGAGATTTCGAGCATGACGAAGGAAGCGTTATTGACCGAGATCCTCCGCCTCCCGTTGGAAGAGCGGATCGAGCTGCTCGGTGAGGCTTGGGACGCGATCGCGGCGAGCCCAGACGATGTCGCCGTTCCAGAATGGCATCTCGAGGTTCTGAAGGAGCGTTTGGCTGAGCCCGAGCCCAAGTACCTCTCCTGGGAAGAAGTGCGAGAGCGCCTGAAGGGATCGGCTTAAGGGTGAAGGTCCGCTTCCGGACCGAGGCGGCAGCAGACGTCGCGGCGGCCCGAGAGTGGTACGACGAGCAGCGCGTCGGCCTGGGTGACGAGTTCGTAAGCGCCCTAGAGCGCATGATTGAGATGGTCGGCCAGCTCCCCGAGGCATTCCCGGAGATCGCTGCGGGACACCGCCGAGCGCTCCTCGGCCAGTTTCCGTACGCGCTCTACTACCGCATCGATAGCGACGTTGTGGACATCGTCGCTTGTCTGCATTCCCGGCGCTCTCCGAGCCGATGGCGTCAGCGGGGTGAGGTCTAACAGGCGATTGCTGCTGTCCGGCTTTGTCATCTCGGCGACGCTTCGCTTGTGTACAGGTAGGTCCGGCAGCAGAATCGCGAGACGTTAGGCGGTGGTGGCAGCCAAAAGGAGAGCCTCTGAGCACCTTCGAATACGTCTCGGTCGTACACTCCATTGTGCTGGCGCTTGGCATTGCGCGCGTACTCGGTGGCGTGGCCGACATCGCGCGGGTCTGGCGTAAGCTTGAGAGCAAGTGGTTCTTCTTGGGGTGGCTGACGCTTCTCCTGATTCAGTTGATTGGGTGGTGGTTTGGGCTTTGGGCCAGGTTCGGTGCGATGACTGAGATCGGCCTCCTGGCATTCTTCGGATGGTTCATGGTTCCGGCCTCGCTTTACGTAGCGAGCCGGTTGCTCATCCCCGAGTTCCCAGATGGGGCTCCTCCTAACCTCGAGGAGCGCTTCCTCGAGGTTCGCGGGCCGTTCTTCGCGTGCTTGATACTATCCATAGTGCCGGCCTTACCCACGCTCCCGGGGGCGTTCGCCCCGCAGTGGCTGCTCGCGCTTTATGGCAGCCTCGCGCTAGTCGGCGTCTTCGTCTCGGAGCGCCGCTGGCAGATTGGCCTGCTTTGCTCGATGCTCGCGACTCTACTGACGTTCCTACTTCTCGCTCGCTCGACACTGGGCGCTTGACGCACGTCGGGCCCACCGCCTAACAAGGAATTGCTGCTGTCCGCGGAGGCTGGTCGGTCCGTCTGGTAACGCACTTGGTTTGCGAAGCGTGCGGGTGCGGCAGCAGAATTCCGAGCCGCTAGGTAGAACCCGGTAAGCGTGGCGATGACAGAGTCAGCAACTACTAGTCTTGGAAGGGGTCGGCTGGTCCGATGGTTGACGGAGGTCTTCGTAATCGCGCTCGGTATTCTTCTGGCGTTCTCGGTTGATGCGACCTGGAATCGACTGCAGGAGTCTGAGCAGGAGCGCCTCACGCTGGAAGCACTTCGAGAGGAGTTCCAGACCAACTCAACGTCACTACGGATAACCGCAGCAGAACACGATCGCGCGACACGAGCTAGTAGCGAGCTTCTGGCCCTCACCGGGCCAGACGCTTCGGATACTGACGATGTGGCACGTTTGATTGGCGAGGTATGGGTTCCGACGCATGCAGAGTTGAACTCCGGCGCCATCCAATCGCTGCTCTCGACTGATGACCTGGCGCGAGTGAGGGACCCATTGCTCCGCGCGGCCTTGGCAGGGTGGCCCGACCGCGTGGCTGGTCTTGTGAGACTCGAAGTGCAGCTGCATGAGGAGTTGACCGGAGACCTGCTTCCGGCGATCCGGGACGCGGTGCCCCAGATAGACATCGAGCTGGTCAACGGATTCGCTGGCCTGCCTCGTCTTAGGGCGGAGTTTGAATCACTTGTCGAACCGAGTCGCTTCGAGACGGACTTCCGGCCTTTACTGCGGGACATGAAGTTCGAAAACACAATCCTGCAGAGGATGACGGTCTCGATGATCACCCGCGATGTGACCAATGACCTGGCTGCTGAGGCTGATCGGATCCTACTCCTGCTGGAGGAGAGCTTGGAGGGTGGTTCGGGTTCTACCTAACAAGGAATTGCTGCTGTCCGCGGAGACTTTGCGGTAGGGTCTGGTAACGCTTCTGAGTTGTCAGCAGAAGGGTGCGGCAGCAGAATTCCGAATCGTTAGAACGCTCCTCAGCCTCTTTGGCCAGCCGAGAGCCATTTGACCAACAACAGCGGGCGAAAGCCACTATGGCTGCTTGGTGAAGCCAGTGTCATCATCGTCTCGATTCTTCTCGCCTTCGCGATCGACGCGGCTTGGGCTCAGCGGCAGCTGAGGACCGAGGAAAGGGAGGCCTTGGTCGCCTTGGAGGCGGAGTTCACCGCGAACCTCGATCAGGTCAAGTCTGTCATCGGCGTACACATCGCCAACCGAGAACACGTACGGCGGTTGGTTGAGTTGCCAGATGATAGCGTCGCAGCCCTTCCCCAGAGGGAAGTGTCTCAGATCATGCTCGCGACCGGGGGTCTAACGACGTTTGACCCCGTGCTTGGCACTACGGACGCCCTAGTGGGAGCCGGCAAGCTGGGTGTACTCCGGGATTCCCGTCTGCGTGAGGCGCTAACTACGTTTGACAACTACGTGTTAGACGCGGAAGACGATGGTGACTTCATGTGGTCCTTTGCGCCCGAGATATGGAAGGCCCAGATCCGATGGGGCGGGCCGTGGTATGACCCTCTCACCGAGGTCGGCACCGCCGGGGCGGTGGAGGGGTTGGGTTTTCTGCCCCAGGCTACGGCGGAGGATCTCTTGCAAGTCCGTACAGACCGTGAACTCATGGGTCTGATCAACTGGTATCACCTGAACGTGGGCTATTACCTAGTCGAGCTCCAGCGCATCAGAGATCACATCTCGACGGTCCTTCTACTGATCGGCGAATCGCGTGACGGGCGAGCGTTCTAACCAGCGATTGCTACTGACGCCGAAGAAGGGGCAGGTACGCGCTCCGCGCTCGCGAGGGTGCTGGCCGTGCAGCAGAATCGCGAGACGTTAGGAAGCGCTAGGAGTGTCATCGATGAACTGGGAAGCGATAGCAGCGTTGGCCGAACTCCTCGCGGCCCTCGGCGTCATCGCTTCCTTGGTGTACCTCGCCACACAGGTGCGGGGCAGCGCACGCCAGTCCCGACTCGCCGCGGCACAGTCGGTTCAATCGCAGGCGAACAGCCTCTGGCAGTCGATTGGCCAGAATGCGCAACTCGCGGAAGTCTATGCAAGGGGTCAAAAGGGCTGGGATCACCTTGAGAGTGAGGCAGAGATGGTACAAGTCGCAGTGACCTACCTCGCCATTTTGCGGCTCTACGAGGAGCTGCTCAACTACCACAGCCGAGGCCTCGTCGAAGAATGGGCGTGGACGAGCATGCACTCAATCGCCTCGGCTACGATGAGCTCCAAGGGCTTCGCCGACTTTTGGTCAATCCGCGGCGAGTGGTTTGACGCCTCCTTTCAAGCGCACATCGTCTCGATGCTCTCTTCCAAAGATCTGCTCGAAGATCACCGGGCCGTGGGTGAGGGGGGTATCGAGCCCTCATCCCCGGGCGCTTCCTAACAAGCGATTGCTGCTGACGCCGAAGAAGGGGCAGGTACGCGCTTCGCGCTTGTGTGCGGGCAGGCGGCGCAGCAGAATCGCGAGACGTTAGAGTGCGCTTCGAACACGTACATGTCTCTGAACCAACAGCCCCTGACTCAGCGATGCTCGAGCGGCTGACACCCGCGTTGGAAGGCCGCTACCGAGTCGACCGTGAGGTTGGTAGCGGAGGGATGGCCGTCGTCTACCTCGCCGAGGACCTCAGGCACGGGCGACGAGTCGCGCTCAAGGTCCTCCGCCCGGAGGTGGGCCATGAACTGGGCGGCGACCGGTTCTTGAGGGAGATCCGCATCGCCGCGGGGCTGTCCCACCCGAACATCCTGCCGCTCTTCGACTCGGGCGAGGCCGACGGCCTCCTCTACTACGTCATGCCGTACGTGGAGGGCGAGACGCTGCGCGAGCGGCTCACCCGTGAGGGACCGCTCCCTATCGACGAAGTCGTCCGCCTGGCCGGAGAGATCGGTGGCGCGCTCGCCCGCGCTCACGGCGCGGGGATCGTGCACCGGGACATCAAGCCGGCCAACGTCCTCCTGGAATCGGGGCACGCGCTCGTCGCCGACTTCGGGGTCGCCCGCGCGGTCGACGTCGCCGGCGGCGAGCGCCTCACTCGCACGGGAGTGGCGATCGGCACACCGACCTACATGAGCCCCGAGCAGGCGGCGGGAGAAGCGGGCGAGGACGCGCGCTCGGACATCTACAGCCTGGGGTGCCTCATCTACGAGATGCTGGCAGGCGAACCGCCGTTCACCGCCGGCTCCGCGCACGCGGTCGTAGCAGCTCACCTGGCCAAGGCGGTTCCGTCGCTGCGGGAGCGGCGGCCCGACGTGCCGGCGGGCGTGCAGGACGCGGTCGAGCGCGCCCTCGCCAAGGACCCGCAGGCGCGCTTCGACACGGCGGCGGAGCTCGTCGACCAGCTCACCTCGGCGATCACGATCGAGGCGCGCGCCGCACACGACCGGAGCGAGCGGCGGCGGGGCTGGGTCAGTGCGGCCGCCGCCGTCCTGACGCTCGGGCTGGCGTCCACGGGCGTCTGGTGGGCGACCCAGCGAGCCGCCGCGCCCGCCATCGAGGTCATCGCCGTCCTCCCGGCGTCCAACCTCACCCGGGACCCCGAGCAGGACTACTTCGTGGACGGCGTCCACGAGGCGCTGGTGCTCGAGCTCCAACGCGCGGGCGTCGCCGTGTCCGGGCGCCAATCCGTGCTCCGCTTTCGCGGCTCCGATCTCCCGATCGGGGCGATCGCCGACTCGCTCGGCGTGGACGCGCTGCTGCAGCCGGTCGTGGGGCGGGAGGGGGACAGCGTGAGGGTTGACGTGAGCCTCTATGGGCGCGATTCGGACGTGGCGCTCTGGACGGACTCGTTCTCGGAAACCGTCCGTGGTGTGCTGGGCCTGTATCGCGATGTGTCGGGCCGCATCGCGGCCGAGATCGGTATCGTGCTGTCCCCCGAGGCCGAAACGCACCTGGCCGAGCGTCCGACCGTCGATCCCCAGGTGTACGAGATGGTGCTGCGGGGCAAGCACCATCTGCGCCAGTTCAGGCCTGCGGACGTCGAGCTGGCGGAGCAGCACTTCGAGCGCGCGCTGGAGCTGGACTCGTCGCACGCGCCCGCCTATCTGGAGCTCGCGCGCGTCTGGAGCAGCCGCTCCCAATTGAACCTCCTCCCGACGGACTCCACGAGGCCCGTGGTCCTGGGGCTGTACGACCGGGCGAGGGAGCTCGATCCGGAGCTTTTTGAGGCCGACAAGTCCCGTGCGGACTTCCTTGTGTGGCGTGAGTGGAGATGGGACGAGGGTGTGGAGGCCTACCGCCGGGCCCTGGCGGCCGATCCGAACAACGCCTCGACCCACATGTTCTTCGCACAGACCCTGGGCTTTCTGGGACGCTGGGAGGAATCCGCGGAACACAGCCGACGCGCCGTAGAGCTCGACCGCTTCGACCCCCTGATCCTCGGGATGCGCGCGATGCAGCTCGGGAGGGCGGGACGTTTCCAGGAGGCGCTCGAGGCGCTCGAGGCTCACCCCGCCACTCACCCGAGTACGGGGGTATCCCACGCGCCGGCACGCGTCGCCCTCATGCAGCTCGGCCGCCAGGAGGAAGCCGTGGCGGTCTCGCGGGCGTACCACGAGAGCCGGGGCGACGCGGTGACCGTCGCTGCCCTGGACGGGGGGCTTCGCGACGGCGGACCGCTCGAGGCCTTCCGGCGAGCCGCCGACGCGCGCGCCTCCACGTGGCGTCGCACCTCAACGATCAACATCGCCGAGTACTACGCGTGGGCGGGGGAGTGGGAGTCGGCGTTGGAGTGGCTCGAGCGTGCCGTCGACGTCCGGGACGCCAACATGCCGGTCGTGGGCTCGCACGCCGCGTTCTGGCCGCTGCACGACGACCCCCGGTTCCGCGCCATCGTGGAGGGGATAGGTCTGCCGATGCTGCAGGGGCAGCCCGGCTGACCGATGCGCACTCTAACAAGGAATTGCTGCTGTCGCGGGATAAGCTGCGAGGTCACGCGGTCACTCGGCTTGCACCTCGCGACCGGTGGGAAGCATTGTAGTCGCGCAGCAGAATTCCAAAGTCGTTAGCTAGTCCGACGGACTATGTGACGATCGCGACGAGTTCGGCAGGCGTGATCGACCGTACGACGGATCGCTTGAAGCCCTTCTTGTCACGCGTGACGAGGTAGTCGGCCTCAGCCTTTTCCGCGCACGCGGCCTGGACCGCATCTTCGAAGTCGGTCCAATTCATTGCTAAGGCGTGGCGAACGCGATCCTCGTCTACCGCTTCCACTCGAAGGATGTGGAGCAGATCCTCAAGGGTCTTTCGGGCACGACCTCTGGACAGATGTTTGCTGAGCAGGTAGTGCAGCGTGGTCACGGAATGCGCGGCGAGAACACCCTCAACGATCCCGGCCTCAACGAGTTGAAGCACCGCCTGGGAGTCCTCCACGAACGGTTCGCGCTCGGCCAGAACATCGAGGATCACGTTGACGTCGATGAGGACGCGTGTCACCCGTACTTCTCGTCGAGGTATTCGCGGTACTCGTCACGCGACACGGCTGAGGGGAGCACGCCACGCAGGCGCCGCGCGATGGGTGTCGCCGCTTCTACCGAATCCTCTAAGGAGGCCAAGAACTGCTCAACGAGCTGGGAGACCGTTGTCTCGTTGCGTTCAGAGAAACGCTTGGCCCGGGCGACGACCTCAGGGTCGACCGAGAGCGTCAGCTTAGTCTTTGGCATCAATCACCTCAGGGAATACGTATGCTGCATATGACACAATACGTGTAATGGGGTTCCGTGAGCAAGGTGGCGGACTAGCTAACAAGCGATTGCTACTGACGCCGAAGAAGGGGCAAGTACGCGCTACGCGCTTGTGTCCGTGCGGGCGGCGCAGCAGAATCGCGAGACGTTAGGAGGCTGCAGGGTCCTCGAGGCGGCCGAGGAAAGCTCGCGGTTTGAGTACCTCGACACCCTGCCACCCGGCAGCGTCCAGGAGGTCGCGATCTCCAGAGACGACGATGGCGCGAGCCGCCCGCGCACAGAGCATGAACTTGTCGTCGTCCGGATCCGCCGTGATGGTCTCGGTGAATTCGCTGTCTGCGACGAGTGTGCCGTGTCCGACAATCGTCGTCAGCACCCCGTGGTACTCCAAGCCGGGCCTAGACGCCGCGAGCCGCTCACAGGTCTTGAGGTATTCGTCGAAAATCGCGGGGCTGAGAACGAGCTCGAACCGCTCCTCGGCCCAAGCCTCGAGGACTTGGCCGGGTACGCCGGCGAAGAAGATCCCGGATACCAAGACGTTGGTGTCCAGGACGACTCTCACTTCGTTGTCCGTACCTCGCGGATGGCGCGCTCGACGTCTTCCTCTGTGATCCCAGCGGCTTCGGCCGATTCGCGAACCTTGTCCAGGAGGGCCTTGAAGTCCGCCATCTTCGGCGGCTTGAGGGCCTTGAGGACGACGACGTCGCCCTCACCTACTACGACGAACTGCGCACCGGGCTCAAGCCCCAATCGGGTGCGGATCTCCTCGGGGATCACGACCTGACCTCGGGAGGAGAGCTTCGTGGTTGCCGGCTTGACCATGATGAGATGACCTTGGTGCGCGGTGATCTTATCAGTAAGATGGCTCGACTGCAGCCTCCTAACAAGCAATTGCCTGTCGCGGGAGACTTGGAGGGTCCTAGGCTGTTCGGCTTGCACCTCACAGCCTCGGGTCGGCATCATGCACGCGCAGCAGAATTGCGATCCGTTAGAGTGCGTTTTCTATCGATGCGGCCGATTCATGCATTGTACGCGTGCCGACCGCACGGCCATCTTCGGTGTAAAGAAGGCAGCTCAGCAGCCTCAGGAGGTAGGGTGAAAACCAAGGAGACGGTCCGGGATCTGTTGGACAAGCTTCCGGACGACTGCACCCTCGAGGATGTGTTGTATCACCTGTACGTGCTCCAAGCCATCGACCGCGGGCTTGCGGACGCCGAGGCAGGAAGAACGATTCCGCACGAAGAAGTTGCTGAGGAAATGCGGCGGAAATGGGTCCTCGGCGCCGCCGGGTAGTCTGGAGCGAAGGCGCGACCCGCGAGCTCGACGAAGCGACTGAGTATGTTGCCCAAGACTCGCTGCAGAGCGCGATCAACGTCCTAGAGCGCCTTCTCGATGCCGCGGAGTCTCTCGCCGATCTCCCGGATCGGGGGCGCACCGTAGCAGAGCGAGATGAGCCCGGGGTGCGAGAGCTTCTCGTCGACCCATACCGCCTCATCTACTCCGCTGGCGACTCCGAGGTCGTCATCCTCGGGGTTCTGCACCAGCGTCGCGACTTCGACCGATGGGGGAGGACTGGTTCAGCGTCGGACGCACTCTAACAAGCGATTGCTACTGACGCCGAAGAAGGGGTAGGTACGCGCTACGCGCTTGTGTGCGGGCGGGCGGCGCAGCAGAATCGCGAGACGTTAGCTAGAACTACTGGCGATGAGGGGATGGGGCTCGGATGAATCGCACCGCTGCTCGGCTGGTCGGGGTGGGCCTCCTTATCGGGTTCTTATTGAATCTGACGGGCTGGCTGGGCAACAATTTCTTGCTCGGTGGCATGTGGAGATCCGTCGCGATTCCGGACGCCTACATGACTTGGAGAGAATCGCTCTGGCGTGACGCCTTCTCCTTCCTGCCAGACTTCGTGTACGGCCTCGGCATCGCTTGGTTGTACGTGGCCTCCCGGTCCTGGTTCAAGAGCTGGAGCGCGTGCGCAATCTCCGCCGGTCTATTCGTCGCTGCGATCGGAGGCCTCACGACCTATTTCGCGATCGCGAACTCGGGCTTCATTCCGTGGCCGCTCGCGCTTGCTTCGTTCGTGCTGGTCCTAGCCACCAAGCTGCCGTTGGCACTCCTGGCAGGCCGGATGCGGGAGCCTCAGGCCCGGGTCAGAACAGGTTAGCGCGCGTGGCCGCGTCTCGGCGCCGGTGAGAGGCGTCACCGGGCGGGAATTCTAGCTAACAAGCGATTGCTACCGACGCCGAAGAAGAGGTAGGTACGCGCTACGCGCTTGCGGGGGTGCGGGCCGTGCAGCAGAATCGCGAGACGTTAGAGTGCCACGCTAAACTGGTGCAGGATTGTGCCGTGGGCTTAGGGAAGCTGGAGGCTGTACTCGACTTCGCGGAGGGCCTACCGGAATGGCTTCGGCCTGTCGCATACGGTCCGCTGATCATCGCCGCGTTGATGGTGTCGAAGGGCGCCCTCGTCCTCGGTCCAGTGGTGACAGTGGTCGCGCTTTGGCAGTCTGACGACCCAATCCTCATGTTGATGACTGGCGGTGTGATTCTGGCGATCGTCTTCGGCTCGGCGGCGGCTGGGGGGCTGAGCTACTCGATGCTCGGCCGACCGGCGATTCGACTCGTTCCGCTTGGGTGGGTGCTCGCGGGGTGGGCGGCCGTCATTCCCTACTTCGTAGGGCTCATCTACGTCCTGAGAATCACCAAGGGTCTGCCAGTCCTGGCGCCTTGGGTGGGGGTAGATCTCACCGTGCTCGGAATCATGACGGCCGTCTTCGGGACCCAGTTCGGCATCATGTTCCTACGCCCCGGTGCGATCGACTGAGAAGGGTCTCGGGGTGGCACTCTAACAAGGAATTGCTGCTGTCCGCGTAGGCCGTCCGGTGAAGTCGGGTAACGCTTCTGATTTGTCAGCGGGCAGGTGCGGCAGCAGAATTGCGATCCGTTAGATGGCGCTTCACGCGACGAGGGAGCCGAGTGATAATGGTGATCAGCCGTTGTCCTTGTCCCACAAGTGCTGATCCCCGGTGATCCGAGAGCTCTGGCCCCTCCTGCTCGTCCGCGACGTGGACGAGTCCTCACACTTCTACACGTCGAAACTTGGCTTCGAAGTTGCGGGTCGGGCTGAGTCGGAGGACGGCGTCTACTGGTGCCGCCTCAAGCGCGATGGCGCGAGTTTCATGCTTCAGCAACGGGCCAAGGACCGAGACTACCTCGATTCCCCGGCTCCGAACGTGACTTTCTACTTCGTCTGTGACGACGCCGACAAGCTCTACACAGAGTTTTCAGCAAAGGGCCTCTCCCTAAGTCCACCATCACTCGCCTACTATGGCATGAAGCAGCTCTTCGTGCCGGATCCCGACGGCTACGTGGTCTGTTTCGAGACTCCCACGGAGACCTGGTCCGGCTAGTCGCGGGGCAGTCTAACATGGAATTGCTGCTGTCCGCATAGGCTGCTTGGTGTTGTCTGGAAACGCCTGTGGTTTGCGAAGCGTGCGGGTGCGGCAGCAGAATTCCGGGACGTTAGGAAGCACTTCTCCACGCCCCAGGAGTGACAGGTCTCGGATAGGGTCTTCGATCAACGGATGGGCACATTGCTTCCGGGTCTCCGCCTGATGAGCCACACTGCCACGATGGCCGCCAGGAGGACCAAGCCGATCGGCGCCAGGCCGAACTTGACCCTGGTCAGCAGGTTTGCGCACCGTACCACCCAGTCGACTCGCCCGGGATACGCCAGGTTTGCAGTCACTAGGAGCAGGTTCTCTAGCATGTCAGCTAGGCCTGAGATCAGCGGTAGCACGCTGAGCCACTGGATGTGATGGTCCAGTGGCAGGAGGCGTACTAGGAACCATGCACTTGTGAAGGCAAACACCAGCGCATAGCCGATCGGGAATGCCATATCCGGCACAAGGTGCTGCATGAGATAGGCCTGCCGGCCTTCTGGTCCTAGGGCTGCAAATAGCTCGTACGCATCCTCCGGGGTGAAGGACCACCGCAGATCCAGAACGGATACCCCCCCGGAATGCTCAACGATCGTAGGTGTGCTGAAGGGCAACTGGGTACCGTTCATGAGGAACATGAGCAGGGCCGTGCCTGCCGACAGGGCGAGGATGGTTTGGCCGCTCGTTCTGTGCTGAATGAACGTCAAAGTGGTTCTCAACATCCGGCGCCACTCCTCGTGCGTTCCGCTTCGGTGCTCAACCAGTCTCATGACATCGTGCGTCGTGCTGCGTCCTCACCGCAAACGCCCACTCCTTGCCGGGATCCGCTCCCAGCCTCCGTGCTTCCTAACAAGGAATTGCTGCTGTCCGAAAATGGGCTGATGGGCAGCTCGCTGACGCTCGCTGGCGGATAAGAGGGCGCGGCAGCAGAATTCCGAGACGTTATGTAGCGCTCCCTAGGCAGGTTGTCTTCCCGTGAAGACGGAGAAGCTTTCGCGCGTCGTCGAGATCGTGACTGCGATCGCCGTCGTCGTTTCGCTGATCTACGTGGGACGGGAGATTCAGCAGAACACGGCGGCCATTCAAGCGGCGACTGGTCAGGCCGCCTGCGAGATGTGACGTGACCCCCTGAAACGAGACCGGCGTGGATGTTAGGATCGGGCGCCGGTCGCAGCTTGAGGGAGAGGTCAGAGATGAGCAGAAGACGTCACACGCCGGAGCAGATC
>Ga0224512_10004465_pt1 | contig 11779 bp, 10 predicted proteins | sample SF_May12_sed_USG_4_FD_169103 | JGI IMG/M metagenome (GOLD analysis project Ga0224512, IMG submission 169103) | Sediment microbial communities from San Francisco Bay, California, United States - SF_May12_sed_USGS_13 | ecosystem: Environmental > Aquatic > Marine > Sediment | place: USA... | reverse complement strand
TCGTCGTCACTCCAGGTCGTATAGGCGATCCACTTGCCGTCGGCGCTGAAGGACGGCCAGTACTCCCAGTTCGTGTCGCGGGTGATGCGCGCGGGCGCGCCGTCGGGGAGCTTCTTCTTCCAGATGTGGCCCACCGCGCTGAAGACGAGCCAGCGGCCGTCCGGAGAGGTCGAGGCGTGGCGGATCATCTTGGCTTCGAAGCTCGGCGGGGAAACCTCCTGGCGGAAACGCAGCGCCTCGTGCACTACGTGGCTCGCGTGAACCTGGAACGGGATGTTCGTCGCCGTGCGCGCGGCGACGTCCACCTTCGCGAACTCGCCCTTGGCCCAGATCACGATCGCCTGGCCGTCGGGCGTCCACTGGTAGTTCGGGTACACGCCGAAGGTCGCCCACGTCTCCATCTGGTCGCGGCTCAAGCCGTCGAAGATCGGATGCTGCGCGCCCGTCTCCAGGTTCTGCACGTAGAGCACCGTCTCGGTGCGCACGCGGTGCACGTACGCCAGCCGCTTTCCATCCGGCGAGATCTGCGGGCGCACGGCGCCGCCGGGACCGGTAATAACGTTCTTCACCTCGCCCGTCTCGCGGTCCACGCGGCGGATCATGTAGATCTCGCCGTTGGGATCCTTGTTGTACTGGAAGTACGGCCCCGGACTCATGTCCTCGCTGAAGTAGACGTAGCGTCCATCGGGCGAGACGCACGGCTCGCCCACGTCCTGCTGGTCGTTACGCCGCTTGGTGATCTGCAGCCCCTCGCCGCCCGAAGCATGGTAGAGCCACATCTCGCCTGCACCCAGGGAACGCCCGCTCGTAAAGTGCTTTTTGCACACGATGTACTGCCCGTCGGGCGTCCACGCGGCGTTGTTTACCAGGCGGAAGTCCTCTTTGGTAACCTGCTTCGCATCGGAGCCGTCGCGCTTCATGATCCAGATGTTGTCGGCGCCGTCCTTGTCGGAGGTGTAGCTGATGCGCTTGCCGTCGGGGGAGAAGCGCGGCTGCACCTCGAAGGCCGGGCCACCGCGCAGGAGCACAGCCTCTCCACCGGCGATGGGCATGATGTAGATGTCGCCGAGGAGGTCGAAGACGATCTCCTCGCCGTCCGGACTGACGTCGAGGTTCATCCACGTGCCCTCGTCGGTGGTGAACGCGACCGTTCTCGTGGGGCCGAAGGGCGCTTCGACGTCCCACTTCTTCTTCTCGTCTGCTTTCTTGGCGTCGTCCGCGACGGCAAGCGCCGGCGCGGACATGACGAGCACGCAGAGCAAGGTGATGATTCTGGAAAGCATGAATGGCTCCTTGAAGTGGTAACCAGCGAAACCGGATTCTCCCTGGCCCCCGCCGACCCTACGGCCCCGCGATGAAGCCGCGCCAGTTGGCGGGGATCTCGTCCATGCCGAGGATGCCTTTGAGGCGGTCGGGCGTGAGGGGGTTCATCTTGTACGAGCCGTCGACGAAGAGCGAGCCGTCTTCGCGCCGGCACTCGGTGCGAATGAGCACCGGCGCCCACGGCTCACCCCCGTCCTCGATAGTGCCGGAGAGGAGCACGCGGTCGCCGTGGCGCACGGGGCTGTGGTATTTCACCGACGCCGAGCGGAGGATCCAGAACGCGCCCTTCTCCGTGCGCAGCATGTTGACGGTCCAGGCGGCGACGCAGTCCATCACGGTATAGAGGAGCCCGCCGTGCACGAGACCGGGGAAGCCGCAGTGGTTCTCGTCCGGCGTCCATTCGCCGTCGATGCGCTGGGGGTCGCCGTCGGCGCGCCATATCTTCGTGCGCAAACCGCCGGGATTGTGGTGCCCGCACCCGAAGCAGGTGTTCTCGGGCAGCCTGTCTATATTGAGGATCTCTCGCGGCACGTGTCTCCCTAGAACACTCCCCCTATGCGGAAGCCCGCACCGATCATGGCGAGCAGCACCGATATCACCGTCACCGCGACGATGTGCGCGGCGAGCACGCCCAGCCGCGACGCGTCGAGCCGGGGGATGATGCGCAGGCGCGCATGCGCGGCCAGCACGAGCGTGAGCACGACGAGGATGATCTTGGCCGCCACGTGCGTCGAGGCCACGCTGGCGAAAGTGAACCACTCCGACGGCGGCAGCAGTTTCGTCGCCAAGTAGAGGCCGGTCGCCACCTGCACGAGGAGCGCGGGGATACCGATGCGCTCGAAGGGTCCCTCGAAATCGGATATCACGGCCGGGTCGCGCCGCTTGAGGGCGCGCGGCAGCACCGTCGTGGCGAGCACGATGTGCCCGCCGGTCCAGATCGTCGCCGCTACCAGGTGCAGCAGAATGATCGCCTTGTGCATCGCTCGCTACTTCCCCGCGGGCGCTACAGCGTCCCGCTCAGACCCCTGCGCACGAGCAGCGGCTCGATCGACGGATCGGCGCCGCGGAAGCGCCGGTACAGCACCATGGGATCGTCCGTCGAGCCGGTGGCGAGGATGTGCTTGCGGAAGCGCATCGCCGTCTCGCGGTCGAAGATCCCGTTCTGCTTGAACACCTCGAAGGCGTCCGCATCGAGGACCTCGGCCCAGATGTAGCTGTAGTAGCCCGCCGAGTACCCGCCGGCGAAGATGTGGCGGAAATACGGGCTCTTGTAGCGCACCACGATCTCGTCCATCAGCCCGATGCGCTTGAGGCTCTCGTTCTCGAAGGCAACGGGGTCGAGGGTGCGCGGCTCCTTGAGCGTGTGCCAGTCCATGTCCAGGTACGATGCGGCCAGGTATTCGACCGTCGCGAAACCTTGGTTGAAGAGCCGTGCGTTCTTCATCTTGTCGATCAGTTCCTGCGGCATGGGCTCGCCCGTTTTGTAGTGACGCGCGTAGAGCGCGAGCACCTCGGGCTCGGTGGCCCAATTCTCCAGCACCTGCGACGGCATCTCCACGAAGTCACGCGGGACGTTGGTCCCCGCCAGCGTGGGGAAGGTGCAGTCCGAGAGGAGTCCGTGCAGGCCGTGGCCGAACTCGTGGAAGAGCGTGGCCGTCTCGTCGAGGCTCAAGAGCGCCGGCGTGTCGGCCGTGGCTTTGGAGACGTTGCTCACGTTGCAGATGATGGGTGTGACTTCCTTGCCGCCCATACGCGATTGCTGGCGGTACTCGCTCATCCACGCGCCGCCGCGTTTGCTCTCGCGCGGGTGGTAGTCCACGTAGTAGATGCCGATGTGTGAGCCGTCGGCGTCTTTCACTTCGAAGGTGCGCACGTCTTCGTGATACTTGGGAATGTCGAAGCGCTCCTCGAAGGTGATCCCGAAGAGGCGAGTAGCTACCTCGAAGGCGCCCTTGCGCACGTTCTCGAGCTGGAAGTAGGGGCGCAGGGCCTCGTCGTCGAAGTCGTACTTGGCCTTCTTCACCCGCTCGGCGTAATACCACCAGTCCCACGCCTCTAGCTGGAAGCCGCCGCCCTCTTCGTCGATCATCGCCTGCAGCTGCGCCGCCTCCTGCTTGGCCCGTGCCAGAGCCGGCTTCCACAGCTTGTCGAGCAGCGCGTACACCTTCTCGGGCTTGCGCGCCATGTTCTCGTCCAGGACGTAGTCGGCGTGCGTCTCGAAGCCCAGCAGGCCGGCGCGCTCGGCGCGCAGGGCGACCATCTCGGCCAGCATCGCCTTGTTGTCATGCTCGTCGCCGTTGTTGCCGCGGTTGATGTAGGCCTTGAAGATCTTCTCGCGCAGGTCGCGGCGCTCACCGTAGGTGAGGAACGGGATCATGCTCGGCTTGTGCAGCGTGAAAACCCACTTGCCCTCGTGTCCCCGCGTCGCCGCCGCTTCGGCCGCGGCCTGTACCGCCGCGGTAGGCAGACCGGCGAGGTCTTCCTCGTCTTCGATCACCATCTCGAAGGCGTTGTCCTCGGCCAGCACATTCTCGCCGAACTGGACGGAGAGCACCGACAGGCGCTCGTTGATCTCGCGGAAGCGGGTCTTGCTCTCCTCGTCCAGGTTGGCACCGCCGCGCACGAACGCCTTGTAATGCTCATCGAGCAGGCGTCGCTGCTCGGGCGTGAGACCCAGATCCTCCCGCTGGTCGTATACCGCTTTGACGCGCGCGAAGAGCTGCTCGTTCAAAAGGATGTCGTCCTGATGCTTGGAGAGGAGCGGGGCCACCTCCTTGGCAATCGCCTGCATTTCGTCGTTGGTGTTGGCCGAGTTGAGGTTGAAGAACACGTAGCTCACGTCGGTGAGCAGCTGCCCGCTGGCCTCCAGCGCCTCGACGGTGTTGATGAAGTTGGGCGGCGCGGGGTCGTTGACGATGGCATCTACCTCCGCGCTCTGGCGCTTCATGCCTTCGTCGAAAGCCGGCATGTAGTGCGCCACCTCGATCCGGTCGAACGGCGGCACGCCGAACGGCGTGTCGTAGCTGGAGAAGAAGGGATTGTCGGTGGCCGTCGCGGTGGTGGCAAGCACCAGCACGAGCGCGGCCGATCGCACGATGTTGCTGCGCATGGTGGACGCTCCTTGGGACGGGATCATGTAAGCGTACAACTGGTTGGGGTCGGGACTTTCTGGAAAACGGACAAGAGTATAGCAGGTGGTCGCGCCCGGTGCCACCCACGGAGGAGGGGCGCCGGCGCACCGACCGTCCGGTGTCGGATCCCCCACCCGGCGCGCCCTCCCGCCGCGGTGGCTCTCCCCGTTCCGGGCTAACGTTGGGCGATGCCTCGGGCGACGGGCGCACGAGGGCCCGGTGGGGCGTGTCGGTCTGTGGGGAATCAGTTGTTCGTGGGGAAACGCGTGTGGGGTATCCGTAGGGAAGATGGGAAGCGACCGCCTCCGTGTCAAGCCCCAGGTTATATGCGCGGCCGTGCGGCCCCTGTGCTACGATAAACGGCGAGGTGCGCCGGATCCCGAGCGCCCGCCGCCCACTCGGCGCCCCGCCATGCCCGCACCATCACCGCACACGCCAACCAACGAACAGCCCCGCGTGCTCGGCGGCCTGGGCGCGTTCTCGGTGGTGGCCGGTTCCATGCTCGGCGTGGGAATCTTCCTCTTCCCCGGCGAGATGGCGCGCGAGATCGGTTCGGCGCCGGCTTTTCTTGCGTTGTGGTTGGTCGGGGGGGTTGTGTCGCTGGCCGGGGCGACCGCGTGCGGGGAGCTCGGCGCGATGATGCCGCGCGCCGGCGGCGACTACATCTTTCAACGCGCCGCCTTCGGACCTTCCCTTGCTTTCGCCAGCGGGTGGGTGCTCTTCGCAGCCGTGTTTGCCGGTTCCACGGCGAGCCTGTCGGTCGCGCTCTTTCGCTACCAGATCGCCGGACTCGCCGGCGCCGACCTTTCCGCGCCCATCGCGCGCGCCATTCCGCTCTCCGCCGACCAGGTGTGCGCCGTCGGCTTCATCGTGCTCGTGACCCTGCTCAACGACCGCGGCGCCCGCCTCTCCGGCCGCGTGCAGACCCTGCTCACCCTCGTGCCCATCACCGCCATTATCGTGCTCGCCATTTCCGCCGGTTTCTCCGCGCGCGGCGCCGATGCCGTCACGCCCAACGCCACCGCGGTCGCCTCGGCGCCGCTCACCCTCGCCGCCCTCGCCAGCGGCTACCTCTTCGTCAACTTCGCCTTCTCCGGCTGGCCCAACATTATTTACGTCGCCGGCGAGGTGCGCAACCCCGGTCGCAATGTGCCCCGCTCCATGATCACCGCCGTGCTCATCGTGACCGCCGTATATCTTCTCTTCTGTGGAGTGGCCCTCGGCGTGCTCGGCCTGAACACGCTCGCACGCCTCGCCGGCGAGCGTACCGACACTGGCACCGCGCTCGCCGACGCCGCCTTCGGACCCGCCGCGCGCACCGCCGTGCTCGCCACCATGGCCATGGTGATTGCAACCTCCGTCAACGCCACCGTCCTGGCCAGCGCACGCGTCGGCTATGCCATGGCCCGCGACGGCGCCTTCTGGCGGGCCGCGGCCCGGCTCAACGACCGCGGCGTGCCCCGCCGCGCCCTCTGGCTGCAGGCCGCCTTCGCCGTCCTGTTCGTCACCACCGGCACCTTCCAGACCATCGTGCGCGCGACCAGCGCCGCCATGCTCCTCACCGGCGCCCTTACCGTGTCGTCCCTCTTCGTGCTGCGCCGCCGCACACCCGACGCCGCGCGCCCCTACCGCGCCGCCGGCCACCCCTGGTTCCCGGCCCTCTACGTCGCCTTCTCCATCGCCGCTATCGCCGCCATGCTCTCGTCGGCCGACGACGCCCTCATCCCCGCCGTCGGCCTGGCCATCCTCCTCGTCGCCTACGCGGCCCACCGGACGGCTCGCGCGCGTGGGGCTGACAAGTCTCGAGCATGACGTTAGTATATGCACAGAGACAAGTGGCCACGTGATCTCTGCGGGACAAGAGAAGCCGTGGAATTGCCGAAACAACACGTTCGGCCTCTCGCCTTCCCTACCACACGTCGCGCTCGATCGAGCCTTCCAGCTCGGGAAACTTGGCGGCGTCGAAGACGGGCTCGACGCCGCGCCCGAGCTGTCCCACGTAATCACGCATCACCTTGAACGCCACCGGCGAGAGCAGCAGGATCGCGACGAGGTTGGTCAGCGCCATGAAGCCCATGGAAAGGTCGGCGGCATTCCACACGATCTGCAGAGTCGCCACGGCGCCGAGCATGGTGACGCCCAGCACCATCAGGCGAAAGACGGGCAGCGCCTGCGGCCGGCCCGTGAGGAAGCGCACGCTGGTCTCGCCGAAGTAGTAGTTGGCCACGATGGAGGTAAAGGCGAAGAACTGGAGGATGATCGCCACGAACACGGTCCCCCACGTGCCCACCTCGGCGCTGAGCGCCGCCTGCGTGAGCGGCACGCCGGTGAGCTCCCCACCGGGCTCCATCGCCCCGGACAACAGAATGATGGCCGCGGTGCACGTGCAGATCACGATGGTGTCGGTGAAGACGCCGAGCATCTGCACGAAACCCTGTGCGGCGGGGTGCTTGACCTCGGCGGCGGCCGCCGCGTTGGGTGAGCTGCCCATGCCGGCTTCATTGGAGAAGAGCCCGCGGCGCACGCCCTGCATGAGAGCCTGCGAGACGGCGTATGCCATCCCGCCCGCGGCGGCCTGCTCGAGCCCGAAGGCGCTGCGCACGACGAGGGCGATCACGCCGGGGATGGCGGCGGCGTTATTGAGCACGACCACCAGCGCCACGGCGAAGTAGGCAACGGCCATGGCGGGCACGACGGCCTCGGCGAAGTGGGCGATGCGGCGCACGCCGCCGAAGATCACCAGTCCGGCCAGGGCGATGATCACCAGTCCGCAGGCCGCGCGCGGGAACCCGAAGGCGGTGTGCAGGGCATCGCTCATGGAGTTGGCCTGGACGGCGTTGAAGATGAATCCAAAGGAGAGAATGAGAAAAACCGAGAAGACCACGCCCATCCAGCGGGCCCGCAGGCCGCGCGCCATGTAGTAAGCGGGCCCGCCGCGGAAGGTCCCGCCCTCCTCGCGCACCTTGTAGAGCTGCGCCAGCGTGTTCTCGACGAAGCTGGTCGCCATCCCCACCAGCGCCACTATCCACATCCAGAAGACGGCGCCGGGCCCGCCCACGGTGAGGGCGATGGCCACGCCGGCCACGTTGCCCGTCCCCACGCGCCCGGCCAGCCCGGTGGCGAAGGCGCCGAACGAAGAGATCCCGCCGTGCTCGGTGCGCCCGCTGCGGCGCATCACGGCGAAGAGGTGGCCGAGGTGGCGGAACTGTATGAAACCGGTGCGAACGGTGAAGTAGGCCCCGACGCCGAGCAGGAGGTAGACGAGGGCCTTGCCCCAGATGAAGGCGTTGGCGGCGTCGATGATGGCGGTCATAGGGGGCACGATACCGCCGCCCTCGGGCCGCGCGCCACCCGAAACTGGCCGGGTGGGGCGGGCAGGAGGCCCCGGGCGGCGCCCCGCGGGGCCAGGCGGCTTGACGCCGCCGTGTCCATTCTGTATAATGTCAATGGGTCAATTAAGAAAGGCGAGACCCGATGATCCAGTTCTCCGGTCGCAAGAAGCGCAGGGCCCTCGAGAGCGAGGCCGTCCACCGCGTCGTGACCGAGGTGGAGACCTGGCCCGGGGTCGTCACCGCACCGCACCAGTTCGGCGCGGTCGAGTTTCAGCTCGACGGGACCGAGTTCGGGCACATCCACCGCGACGGTACGCTGGATGTGCCCTTCGTGCGGCGCCTCCGCAACCCCCTGGTCGCCGCCGGTGCCGTCTCCCGGCACCGATGGGTCCCAAACTCGGGCTGGGTCACGTTGCACGTGGAGTCCGACGAGGATATCGAGCGCGCCGTCCGGCTGCTCAGGCTCTCTTATCTATATCGCCTGATCCTGCGGCCCGAGCGCCCGCTCGGCCTGGACGACATCGCCTCCGAGATCGAGGGCATCGAGCTGCCCCTCGAGGCGCGACGCGGCATGCTCGACCTCCTCGCCCGGCGCCGTTCCGCCGCCAACGCCTAGCCGCCGCGTCGACCCCCTCTCGCACCCCCCCTTGACATCACCGCGCGCGGGTCCCTACCGTGCGGGCATGGACGATTCGGCCCGCGAGGGCCGGCCGCGCCGGCGGCCCGGCCCGACACGGGCGGGCCTCCTCGTGCGTACTACCCTATGGACGACAAACCGAGCCAAGCGCCCGAGCCCGGCGAGAGGCTGCCGGCCGCCAGCGAGAGCGCCCGCCGGGTGGACGCCCTGGCCGAGGACCGCGCACTCCTCGAGGCGGTGCGCCGCCGCGAGAGGAACGCGCTCGGCCGCTTTTTCGACGCGGCCTTCCCGTACGTGTACGCGGTGGCGCTGCGCGTGACCGGAGACCACGAGCGGGCCGAGGACGCCGCGCAGGGGGTTTTCCTCAAGGTGCACCGCGCCGCCGACCGGCTGGATCCGACGCGATCGCCGCGCGCGTGGCTGACGACGATCACCGTCAACGCCTGCCGGGATGCCCACCGCCGCTCGGCCGCCAGGCCGGCGGCCTCGCTGGACAGCCTGGCCGTCGAGCCCGCGGCGCCGGGCGTGGCGGCCGATGACGCGCTGCTCGGCCGGGAGCAAGCGGAGCGCCTGGAGCGGGCGCTGCGGGCGCTGGACGAGCCGTTGCGGTCGGTGGTGATCCTGCACGACTACTGCGGCTATGGTCACGACACCATTGCCGAGCTGATCGGGGCCTCGCACGACGCGGTGCGCAAGCGCTACTCGCGAGCGCTCGCGAAGCTGCGCGAACTCCTGACGAGCGAGCGGGAATGATGGACGAGCGACGCCAGAGAGAAGAAGAAGCGCGCATCGCCGCCGAGTTGCGTGCGCTTCCCGACCCGCCGGCCGACCCCGGCTATCGGGAGCGCCTGCGCGCCGCGTTCGTGTCCGGCACGATCGCTTCCGGCGAGGGTGCGCCCGAGCGTCGGGTCCCGCGCGTGCGCCCGCGCGTGCGCTGGGCCGCGGCGGCGCTGGCGGCAGCGGTCGTCCTGGTGATCGCCGCCGGCATCGTCGATCGCGCGCCGCGCCTGCGGCTCTTGGCGCTGAACGGAGCGGAGGCCATCGTGATCGACGGCCAGGAGGTGAGCGCCCACGATACCGGCGCGCTCGACGCCAGGCTCCGGCCCGGCGCCGAGGTGCGCGTGCCGACGGGCGCGGTGCTCGATCTCGTCGCGGAGCGCACGGCGGCGATCGAGATCGTCGGCGGTTCGACGTTCACGTTGCCCGCGTTGCCGGGGCGCTGGTTCGCGCGCTCGCGGCCCGGGCGGCTCGACGCGGGCGAGATCCGCTTCCGGAGCGGCGCGCGCTTCGAGGGCGGCCGGCTCGCCGTCCACACGCCCGACGGCCTGGCCGAGATCACCGGCACGCTGCTCTCCGTGCAGTGCGACGAGAGCGGCACCTGCGTGTGTGTGCTCGAGGGCACCGTGCGCGTGGGGAAAACGCCTGCGACGCTCGAGGTCGTCACCCCCGGCAACCGCATGGTGATCCCCCGAGAGGGCGAACCCTTCTTCTCACCCGCGGCGCCGCCGCACGCGGCCGGCGTCGAGGATTTCGACGCCCGCATCCGCGAGCACCTGCGCTGACTCTCTTCTCGTAGAGCGGTTCGGAAGGCGCGGAGCGTCGTTCAGATTTCCGCCGCGTTCGCCATGCGCTTGAGCATGTAGGGAATCAGCGCGCGGTGGACGGGGCGAATCAGCGTCCAGTAGATGCGGCCGCTGCGATTGAGGATTTTCACCGTCGTGCACGCGACGATGGCTTGCGGCCGGCTGTCGCGGTCGAGGATGTAGGAGATGCGGTAGCGAAGTCCCGGGGCCGCACCCTCGTAGAGCACTTCGCGGTCGTCGCGCTGGAGTTCGACGGGCTTGTGAAAGGCGTTCTCAATCACGTGCTCGATGTCGCGGTACGATCCGCGGAGCTCGCCGCGCCACGCATCCGAGTAGTCCGCGCTGGCTGCGGTAGGCGCGATCAGGCTTCCCGGCGGTACCGGCACCTCGTAGACGTTGTCCAGGCGGGCGAGGTAGGACATCACCACCAGCCCGCACGCGCCCACCACCACCACGACGATGGCCGCGCCCACGACGATCTTGAAGATGGTTCTCATGGTGCTCGATTCGGGCTCCCCAACAGGATGAGCATCGGGCGTGCCAGGGCGCAAGCAAAGAAACGCCGGGGTCGAGGCGGGAGCCGGAGAGGATGGCGAGAGCTTCCGAGCCGTTGCGGCCCGTCCGGGACCCCTTGCGGCTCCTGGGGCGGAGGCATTACTTTTGCTCATCCATATGCCGTGCCGGCTGGTGGGGTGCCCGCCGGCGCGACAACCGCCCGGAGGCGGACCATGAAACTCGCTCAACTGCTGGGCTGGACAGCTCTCCTCATCACGATCGTCTACACCTGCGTCGGGCTCCCCTCGCAGATCCGCCGCAACCACGCCACCAAGTCGACCATGGGGCTCTCGCTCTTCATGATCGTGATGCTCACGCTTACCTTCACGGCCTGGCTCGCCTACGGCCTCGCCGCCTCGCCCCGGAACTGGTTCCTCGTGGGCTCGAATGTCCCCGGGGCCTTCTTCGTCGTCGTCATCCTCTATCAGTTCTGGATCTACCGCAACCGCTCCCGCGGCAAACCGGCCGCCTGAAGGGTCGCCCGCAAAGCGGTCAGCCGCTCGATTTCACCGTGATCGTCTCCAGGCCGTGCGCGTGTGGGCCCGTCTCGGCGCGGCGCAGCAGGTACGAGAAGAGGAAGCCGAGGAAGCCCGACACGGAGAAGATCCACATGCCCAGCGCGTAGCCGCCGGGATTGGCCTGGCTCGCGCCGGAGTAGTCGTTGGCCCACCCGATCATGAGGTTGAACCCGGCCAGGCCGATGTTCTGGATCATGGTCATGAGACCGTAGGCCGTGCCCAGCTTCTGCTCGTCCACGATGTACGCCACCGATGGCCACATCACTGCGGGGACCAGCGAGAAGGCGATGCCCATCATGGCCATGGGAACGAGCAGCGGCAGCCCCGTGTACGCCATCATGAGGTAGACGGGTACGAGGAGGAGCGAGCCGAACATCATGAAGAGCGAGCGTTTGCCCACGCGGTCGACGAGGTAGCCGAACAGCGGCGTGAAGATCATCGCGAACAGCGTGAGCAGGCTGGAGAGGAAGCCCCCGTACTCGCGTGTAGTACCGTGCCCCTCCTGGAAGAATTTGATGGCGAAGGTCTGAAACGGGAACACAGCCGAGTAGAAGGTAACGCAGAGGAGCACGACGTACCAGTACGAGGGACTCATCTTGAAGAGATCGGCGAAGGCAACCTTGTCCGTCGAACTCGCGTCGCCCATGGCGTAGCGCTGGGTCGCGCGGCTCTCCATCACCCAGTAGATCACCGCACCCAC
>Ga0224512_10004464_pt1 | contig 11779 bp, 7 predicted proteins | sample SF_May12_sed_USG_4_FD_169103 | JGI IMG/M metagenome (GOLD analysis project Ga0224512, IMG submission 169103) | Sediment microbial communities from San Francisco Bay, California, United States - SF_May12_sed_USGS_13 | ecosystem: Environmental > Aquatic > Marine > Sediment | place: USA: California... | reverse complement strand
CCGAGGCGGCTGCGGGCAGCGCGACCCACAGGACGATTCGCTCGGGCGTTGGGCGGGACGGGAGCTCCTCTGGCTCCGAGCGGTCCTGCGCCGGTTCGCGACTGCCAGTGGGCCGGCCGGCCAGGATCACCCGCACGGCGCACCAGCCCCGCGTGGCCACGAACGCCGCATACAGCGCCGACCACGCTACCGCCTGCGCGCGCAACCCCAGGGCAGGTTCGATCACCGCCGGATAGCTCACGAGACCGAGCAGCGCCGCCGCATTGGACACGGCAAAGAGCCGGTAGGGGGATCGACCACCGGTGGACCAGGCGAGCCAGTGCTGCAGCAGCGGGCTGGTCGAGGCGGCTAGGAAGTACGGCAGCCCCACGGTTCCTGCAAGCACGAGCAACAGCTGCCCCACCGGCGAACCCGACGGGTTCGGCTTCCAGGCGTCTGCCGGGATGATGGGCAAGAACAGGAGCGTTCCCGCCATGAGCGCAAGATCCACCCATCCTTGGAATCGAGGCGGAAGCCAGCGCGTGAGGCCGTAGGCGTAGGCGTAGCCCGCGAGAAGTCCCACCTGGAAGAACAGGAGGCATGCCGACCACGCCGCGGCGCTCCCGCCGAACCACGGCAAGATGAAACGCCCCATGATCGGCTGAACGTGAAACAGCAGGAACGCGCCCAGGATGATCGGAACAGCGAAGCGTCTGGTGCGCGTTTCGGTGTCGGGCAACTCCTGCAGTCCTGCGAGTGGAGACGAGCGGCGCGGTCTCTTGAGTCCCTTGCGTCTACCCATTCCGCCACCCGGACCACTCGGTGGATGCACGCGCGTCACGGGATCTCGGGGAGGTCGGTGGACGAGGGGTGGTGCTAGAACCCGACCTCGATGCCGAGCCGAGCCATCGAGACCTGAATGGGGACGTCCTGCTGATTGACCGTACGGTCGATGCGTTGGAACTCGTAGTCCACGCGCCCGCGGAAGCGGCCGTTCCGGGTTCCGAACGCGGCGCCGAACCCGACCTCGAACGCGAGACCGGCGTCCCCGCCCCCGTTGAACCGCGGCGCGACGAGATACGCGGCGCGACCCCAGAAGCTCCCGGCGCGTGAGATCGGGATCTCCGACAAGAGCCCGACACGGCCGAGCCCCACATCCTGCACCGCGAATTCCGGATCGACTCGGCGGCGGCTGGCACCCACCTCCAATGCAAGGCCCGGCGTCATGAGAAAGTTGAGCCGCGCGTCACCCTGCACCATGTCGAACTTCTGCGAGCCCCCCTCGGCCGAGTCGAGCCTGGCGGCGAAGCCCGAGAGGTCGAGGCCGAAGCGCCCGAGTCGCACCACGATCGTGCCGCCCCCGCCCCCACCGATCGACCGGCGATCCTGATTCAGCTCGGTGTGCGTGAGCGCGGCCCCGAAAACCCCAATCCGCACGGTCTGCGCGTGCCCCACGGCCGGGACGAGCACCGACACCGCCAGCGCGAGCGCCGAGAGCCGCCGCGTCATGGAGACGCCACTTGGCTGATCGTCAGGCGCACCTGCTGGCGCCGCCGCTCATTCTCGACGGCAATATCGGTGTTCCGTGCCGCGAGCTGCTCGCGCAGCAACTTGTTGTACTGGATGTTCGCCTCGACCGGCCTGGGATCGGGTCGCTTGAGGCTGAGTGCCAGTCCCACGCCCAGGGTCAGGACGCTCGCCCCACCCAACTCGGCGTGCGTCCCGCCACCCACATCGGTGTTCTCGAGCGCGAGCGTAGCGCCGGCGGCGAGCCCGGCGAACAACACCGCGTACCCCAGCGGTTTCCAGTTGCGCGGTGGCGAGACGACCTCGGGTTGCTCCACGTAGCCCGGCAGACTCCGGAGATGCGGCAGGGTATCGAGCAGGCCGTGGCTCACCTGCACGGTGACCGGGACCGCGAACTCGTTGCGCCCCTCCACCGCGGTCACCACGATCCGATAGTCGCCGGCCGGCACCGGACTCTCGTCGGCAGCGAGCGCGGTCCAGTCCACTCGGGTCGGCCCCGACACCAACTGCGTATCGATCACCATCTCGCCACCCGGGCCGAACACACTGGTCATGGCCCGCGCCGACCGCGACACCTCGAACCGGAGCGTGGCGTACCCCTGCCCCGCCACGAACGAGGCAGAGTCCATCCTCACGTTCCGCACCACCAGCACCTGCCCGAGAGCGGACGCATAGAGCGAGGTGATCCGCGGCGACACGACGTCCACGTCGGGCTCGCGATTCGGATCGATGAAGATGAGCTCTTTGAAGGCATCCACCGCGGCGTTGGTCGAGTCCAATGCGGCGTAGGAAAACGCCAGGATCTCAAGCGTCGCGACGCGGTCGTCGCGCGACAGATCGAACTGCAGGGCCCGTCTTCCCAGCACGATTGCCTGACGGAGATCGAGATCGTCGTACGCCGCCCGGGCCCGCCGCGCCTCGGGGTGCCGCTGCGCGGCGGCGTTCGGCGCCGCAAGCGCCAGACACATGAGCGCCAGGATCCACCGCATCACATACCCTCCGGCACGAGGGTGACGCGTTTGCGCGTCTCGTTTCCAGTTGTGATCATCATCCGCTCGTTAAATGTCTGGAACCCCTCGCGGCGAATCTCCACTACATGCTCGCCGCGCGCGAGCTCGAGGCGAATCACCGGCGTGTCTCTGATCTCCCGCCCGTCGACCACGAGCAGACCGGACGGTGTGGCATCGATACTGAGATACCCCACCTGCGGCGCTGGTGGGATGCGTTCGACCGGCCGCGAGGGCCGGCGCGCCGGCTCCTGGACCGGTGGGGACTGCCGCACCGGAGTAGGCTGGGTGTCGGCCGGCGCCGCTCCGGTATCGGTCGCCGTCAACTGCGCCGCCATGGACTCGGCCGCGGCAAGCACCATAGCGCTTTCCGGCTGGGCCGGAGCCCCACCGGGGCCCCCCGTGGGCTGGCCACTCCGGGTCGCAAGCCTCGTGGCGCGCTCCAGCAGGTCGTGTCCGGTAGGCGTGAGCCCGACGAACGCCGCACCTCCACCCAACACCAACACAAGCGCCGCCGCGATGGCCGGCCAGATCCGCCGCTTCCGCGGTCGGGGACGCGGACGGCCAACGGTCGCCGTCGGCTGCGAGATCTCGGTCGGGGCATCGGTCGACGGGGTGCTCCGCCGCGTCCGCGTCGTGGCCGCGCTGATCCGATCGGTGGGCGTAACCGGATTCTCGGGCCACACGGCCGTGGCGAAGGCCTCCATCGTGGGAAACCGGTCGTCCGGATCCTTCTCCAGCGCCCGATGAATCGCCGAGGCCAGAAACGCCGGAATGTCGGCGCGGACGGTTTGGATCGGAGGCGGTACCTCGAAGACCTGCTTGTAGATGACGGTGTGGACCGAGTCGTCCTCGAAGGGGAGCCGGCCCGAGAGCAGCCGGTACCCGACAACGGCCAGCGAGTACTGATCGCTCGCGCCGCCTACGTCCTCCCCCTTCGCCTGCTCCGGCGACATGTAGTGCGGCGTGCCGATCACCTGGCCGGTGGCGGTGAACCCGGAGGCTGACTGCAGCGCCTTCGATATCCCGAAGTCGGCGAGCATGGCACGGCCGGTCTCGTCCAACATGATGTTTGCCGGCTTGATGTCGCGGTGCACCACCTCGCGGCGGTGGGCGTGGCCCAAGGCGCAGGCACACTCCCACAGGATGCGCTGCGCGAGATCCACCGGCACTTGACCCGCGGCCAGCACCGTGTCCAGCGTCCGGCCCGCCACGTACTTCATCACGAAGTAGTGGAGATCGTCTTCCGACTCGACCGCGTAGATGGGGATGATGCCGTGGTGATCGAGCTTGGCCGCGGTGCGGGCCTCATGCTCGAACCGACGCACGAACTGCTCGTCGTGCGCGAGCTCGGGCGGGAGGACCTTGATGGCCACCTCGCGCTCCAGCTTGCGGTCGACGGCAAGGAACACAGCGCCCATGCCCCCGCGCCCGAGGAGCCGGCGCACCTCGTAGCGATCGCCCACGACGGACTTGAGCCGTGCGCTGAGATTTGCGGTGGGCTGCGGGGACCGGGGACTGGTTCCGGGGTCGGACGTGTCCGTCCCGCAGGAGGGGCAGTACCGGCTCCCATCCGGCAGGGGCGTGTCGCATTGGAGACAGACGTTCATCGTCTCTCGGGCACCCCCGGACGCAATCGATCCGGTCGGCGCGGGCCCGCCGCCGCTCGCTTGGCCTGGAGCTGGCGGAGATTCGGCTCCAGATCCCACCCCACCGGCGCGGCCGTCGCCGGCGACGACGGGACTGCACCGGCGGTCAACGTGTAGTTGGTCGGTACGCCGGGGAAATCAACGACCACCAGGAAGTAGTCACCGGGCAGCAAGGCGCCGGTCAGCGTCTCCGCGTTGCCGGGATCGGACTTGAGCGCCACCAGCACCAAGGAGTCCGGACGGAAATCCTGCGCCACGTACAGATCGAGGTCGGCATCGGCCGACGCCGCCGTGGCCGTGGCCGTGAAGGTGGTTGGCAGCGTGACACTGAACCGGAACCAGTCGATGTCGTGGGGATTGTCGATCGTCAGATTCGCGGACCCGGGCAGCGGGAGCGGTGCCGCCACGTCACAGTAGTCGTTCTCCTCCGCGACGTCCGGCCCCAGCACCGAGAGATACGTCGGGCTCAGCAGCAGCTCGTAAGCTGCCGGCTGACCGAACGGCACGTAGGGTGCGAAAATGTGATAGGTCCCGGCCGGCAGATCCTTGATGGCGATGATGGACAGCGGGAACAGCACCTCGTCGATCTTGACCGGCTCACCGTTGCGCGTGAACCCGAGCCCCCCACAGAGATACGTCTCGAGACCGATCGTCCACGAATTCGGACCGACGATGAACGTGTTGAGGGCGCTCGACCAGATGAGCGAGTCGGTGAGGAACACGCCGAACGCCTGCGCCCCCACGTTCTCGGAGAAGAAGACGACCGTCTGATCTCCCGTCTGGGTGCGCTGGAACGTGTACCAATCGGCTGGCTGCACGTCGGCGTCGGCCGCACTCCGCTGCCGCGGCTCGAACGCGAGCGCCGGATTCCGAAATCCCAGTGGCAGCGGTCCGAGCGGCCATGGCACCGTGTCATTGGGCTCGTAGAGGTCTCGCTGTGCCACGGTGATGGTGTCGGGGAACACCAACCCTCCGGCAAAACCAAGTAGCGTCAGCGCCGACCGTTTGTCGGCGGGTGGCGGCGCCCAGACGCGGAGCCGGGCTTCCCGGTCCCGCTGTTGGGGATCGTCCGGAATGAACGCCTTCACCTTGGCCTCGACCCCACCGATCGAGATCGCGAACAGCGAGTCCGGATCGAGGCCGACCCCGAAGATCTCCAATGTGTCTCCGAACCGCAGGTTGAGCGGGAGTACGCTGTCTACCTCGAGCTTCCCGCGGACCCGCAGGTCCTGCGTGAACGGCGTGGCCGTCGCGAACCCAACCGCGGAGACGGTGAGCGTGGCCGTCCCCACCCCGACGGCTTTGAGCACGCCCTCGGTGCTAACAGCGAGCACGGTGGGGTCGCTCGACGCGAACGCCACAACGGCTCCAGGCACGGCCGCGCCATCTGCCCCAACCACCGCAGCGTCCAACCGTACGCTGTCCTTCAGGAGCAGCGTCGGAAGGGGCGCGACGTCGACCCGGAAGTCGCCCGACCGGTCGGTCGGCATGACACACGTGAGCGTCCCGGCCGCGAGAAGGACCACAGCCGGTCGCAAGTGGCGCATTTTCATTGGCGAAGGATTGGGAATTCCCGAGGGGTCTGTCAAGGCGCGTAATCACATAGGTGACGGATTCCGGAGCCAATTGGTATCTTCCGCCCGCCATGTCCGCCCTCACCCGCGCCGTCGCGTGGCACCGTGCCTGGTCGAGCCGGCTCTCCGATACCGCTCGGCGGGGCCTCGCCCGACTGCCCCGCCTGGGCATCGACGAAACCACCCTCCTCCTCATCTTCGCCTTGGCCATCGGCTCGGCCGTGGGTCTCGCGGTCATCGTCTTCTACTGGCTGATCGACCTGGTGCAGGCCGGATCGCTCTCGGCGGTGGCCCGCGTTACCGGGTTCGCCAATGTGGCCATCGTGGTCGTGGTGGTCGCGGGCCTGGGGCTGGCCCGGATGCTGATCCGCTACGGCACCCGGGACTCCGACGGCGAGAACGTCGCCGACGTCATGTTGGCCGTGGCCAAACGGGGCGGGACCATTCACACGCGGCCGGTGCTGGTGAAAACCGCGGCGACCGCGTTGGCCATCGGGACCGGCGGCTCCGTGGGCGCGGAGGGTCCGGCGGCCGTGGTCGGATCGGCATTGGGCTCGAAGATCGGACGGTTCTTCCGATCGGGGCCCGACCGGCTGCGCCTGCTGGTGGCCTGTGGTGCGGCCGCCGGCATCTCCGCCGCGTTCAATGCGCCGATCGCCGGCGTCTTCTTCTCGCTCGAGAAGGTGATCGGCAGCTTCGGCGTGCGCGCGTTTCCCCCGGTCCTGGTGGCCAGCGTGATCGCTGCCGCCATCTCCCGGACGGCCTTCGGCGATTCCCCCGTGATCGAGATCCCCACGGAATACGCCATGGGGGGGGCGAGCGAGCTTGTGCTCTACGCCCTCTTGGGGATCGCCACGGGCGCGGTCGCCGTGTTCTACACGCGCACCGTGTACCGGACCCAAGACCTCCTGGAACACTTGAAGAGCCGGTGGGTCCAGGTGGTGGTCGGCGCCCTCGTCGTGGGCGGGTTCGGCGTGCTGTTCAAGGCGGACCTGTGGGGCCGGGGACACGAGACGCTGACCATCGGGATGATCAGCGCCCGCACGGGATCGTTCCTCATCGCGCTGGCCTTTGCCAAGGTGCTGGTGACCGCGGCCACGTTGGCCGTCGCGCGCTCGGGGGGGGTCTTCACCCCCGCCCTCGTGATCGGGGCCACGCTGGGGGGCGGTCTCGCCACCATCACTGCCAGGCTTCTCCCCGGCCTCGGCATCGTCCCCGAGGCGTTCGCAGTGGTCGGGATGGCCGGGCTCGTGGCCGGAAGCGCGCACGCCCCGCTCACGGCCATCATGATCGTGTTCGAGATGACCAACGACTACGCGCTCATCCTGCCCCTCATGCTGTGCGGGGCCGTCGCCTACATAACCGCGCGCCGCCTCCATCCCGAGTCGATCTATTCCCAATGGCTGGTACGGCGTGGCGAGGTGATTCACCTGGGTCGCGACGCCGCCGTGATGGAGCGACTCCGCGTGGGGGAGTTCTTTAATCGCGACCCGCATATCATCAGTGAAGAGGCCAGTGTACAGCAGATCCTCGACGCGTTGGGTGCGAGCTCGCAGGTGGAGTTTCCAGTGCTCGACGGCGACCTCCGGCTCGTGGGCATGATCACGTACGACGATCTTCGCACGGTGTTGAGCGACACCGACCGGTACGCCGAGGTCATCCTGGCGGGGGACCTCGCCAGTCAGCAGTTCGAGCGGGTGACGCCCGACGACACGCTGGCAACTGCACTGCAGCGGATCGGCGTTCGGGGCAGCCACTACGTGCCCGTGGTGGACGCCGGGGACCCGGACCGCCTGGTCGGGGTGATCGGACGGCAGGAGATCTTGACCGCGTACGAACGGGAGCTGCTGACGGCCCGGCCAGGCTGATCGCGAATCGGCGGGCCCGGCTCGTTGACAATTCCCGTAAGGATCAATAACGTCGGGGCTTAACACACCTCACTGTGGGGATGCGATGCCACGATCGATACTGGGTATGGCTGTCACCGCGGCAATCCTGGCCGCGCCCGGAACCCTCGTCGCCCAGGGGTTCCAGGTCAATGAGCACGGCACGTGCGTGATGGGTCGGGCTGGCGTCGCGACGCCAAAGCCGTGCGGCGACGGCTCGGCTGTATTCTACAACCCGGCCGGGGTCGCCGGCATGACGGGCATCACCACGAGCATCGGGGTGACCGGCATCTACGCCTACGGCTCGTTCACCGACGACTACACGAGTGACGAGACCGGGCTCGAAAACTCACTCGTACCTGTTCCTCACTTTTACGCGACGTACGGCATCACGCCGCAGCTCACCGCGGGCTTCGGCTTCTTCGTACCCTACGGACTGGGGACGAAGTGGCCAGTCACGTTCGAGGGACGGTTCAACGGCTACGACAACGATCTCCGATCGATGTACTTCCAGCCCACGTTGGCCTACAAGCTGCACGACCTCGTATCGGTCGGCGCCGGGTTCGACTTCGTCCTGGGCTCCGTGGAGCTCAACCAGCGGCTGGACTTCTCCGAGCAGTTGGCGCCGCCACCCGCGCCGGCGGGGACCACGCTCGGGCAGCTCGGCATTCCGTTTCACACGGATTTCGCCAACGTGAATCTGAAGGCCAGCGGCGCGACCGGAATCGCAGGCAACTTCGGACTGCTGATCACGCCCGGCGAGGGCGTCAGCATCGGGTTCCGCTACCTCACCCGCAGCAAGCTGGACTACCAGGGCGACGCGGTGTTCGACCCGGTGGAAACCGGCATCGTGCTCCCCGCGGGCAATCCGTTCGGCGTGCCCGCCGGCACGTCGCTCGACCTGGTGATCGCAGGGCTCGGTCTGTTCGACGACGGCGCACTTCTGGCCGACCAGGGCGGTGACGCCAGCATCACAATGCCGGATCAGGTGTCCGTCGGGGTTGCGGTCAGCCCGACCGACGCGGTCACATTCCTGGCCGAGTGGCAGTGGGTGCACTGGTCCCTGTTCAACGAACTCGAGCTGGTGTTCGACAATGCCGGTACCAAGCTCATCGAAGAGAACTACCAGGATACCAACGGCTTCCGCATGGGCGTGGAGTGGATCGCCGACCCACGATTCACGGTGCGCGGCGGGTACCTCTATCATGAAGGCGCCGCACCGCCCGAGACGGTGACGCCGCTGCTCCCGGAAGGCTCGCGCAACGAGTTCACCGGTGGGCTCGGCGTCCGGCTCAACGACCGGCTACACGCCGACGTCGCCTATCAATACATCCATCAGAACAAACGCCGCGGCCGGGTGCGCGAGCCGGATGCCGGCACGGCCCCGTCTGTGGAACTGAACAGCGGCCTGTACAAGTTCAACGCGCACCTGTTCGGTCTCACGCTCACAGCGACGTTCTGACCATGACGATCCACGGAAAGAGGGGGGATCCCCATATGGTTCGCCGACTCACGATGCGTCGTATCACGAGCGTGTTGGCCGTACTGGGCCTGCCGCTCGTCGGCGCCTGCGACAACGAGCTCGTGAATCCACCCACGCCGGTGGATCCGCTGTTCGCTCGGTACGTGTCCATTGGGAACAGCATCACCGCCGGGTTCCAGGCGGGTGGCATCAACGATGCGCTTCAGCTCGATGCCTACCCGGTACTCCTGGCCCAGATGATGGACACCCCGTTCAACGTCCCGCTCTTGCGGTTCCCGGGGTGCCCGGCGCCGTACACCAACATCTTCACCAACACGCGAATCGGCGGAACCGGCCCGACGTTCTGCGCGGCGCGCACGCTGCCGATTCCGACCTTCATCAACAACGTCGCGGTCCCGGGCGCCGAGTCGATCGACCCGACGAACAACCTGGATGCTTCGAGTAGCGCGAACGCGCTCACGACGTTGCTTCTCGGGGGCCGCACCCAGCTTGAAGCCGCCGCGGCCGCCAAGCCCACGTTCGTCAGCGTGTGGATCGGAAACAACGACGTCCTGGGCTCGGCCCTAAGCGGTACCGATCAGGGCGTTACACCGACGGCCACCTTCGCCGCGAACTTCGACGCGATGATGACGGCTCTGGACGGCATGGGTGTTCAGGGCGGCATCCTGCTCGGTGTGGTGAAGGTGACCAACACGCCCAACCTGTCGCCGGGCGTCGCCTATTTCGGCGCCAAGGCCCAGGGCGCACTCCCACCCACCTTCACCGTGGACAACAGCTGCGCACCGGCAGTTCTGGGAGGCGTCGGCGAGTCGACACTCGTGCCGTTCGCGTACGGGTTCGGCGTCCTCTTGGCACAGGCATCGCAGGGCGTGTCCGTCACGCTCAACTGCGCCACCGATCCGCCGGTGCTGAGCGGCGCGGAGATCACGAACATCGTGACCGCCATCGCCGGGTACAACCAGACCGTTCAGGCGGCCGCGACGGCGCGTGGCTGGGCCTTCTGGGATCCGAACGTGGTGCTCGACTCGGTCAAGGCCGCGGGCGACATCCCGCTGTTCCCGAACCCCGCCGCACCTACCGCACCGTTCGGACAATGGTTCAGCTCGGACGGCGTGCACCCCAGCTCGCAGGCGCACCAGGTGGTGGCGCAGCGCGCGTGGGACGCGATCGTGGCGGAATACGGCATCACGCCGTAGCGCGACCGCAGGATCCAACGGAGAAGCGGGAGGCTCGCCTTGGTGGGCCTCCCGCTTCGCTGTAGATTGAGCGCCAATGTTCCACCCTACACCACCACCGCTCCAGGCGGTTAGGCGGTTGGGCGGTTGGGCGGTATTTGGATCCCTACCGTCGACCTACCGTCCTACCCACCTACTGTCCTACCGCCTGCTCGCGGCCGCCATCGTGGCGTGCGTGGCGTCGGTCGTGACTCCGGCGCACGCCCAATACCCTGACGCGCGTCTCGTGCCCAGTGGTGCGCTGAGCGTGAGCTTCGAGCCGCGGTACATGAACTATCGCGAGCGGCTCGATGCGGGCGGCACGCTCGAGCCACTCGGGACGGACTTCTCCGACAGCGCCGCGGGCGCTCGGCTGTTCCCGACGCTCGTGACCTCGCAAGACGCCGTGCGCGCCATGCTGGGGGATGACAGTTACGCGATGACGGCCGGCGCGTTTCAGACCGCCCTGGACGCCGACATTCGCACCTTCCCGTTCAACTTCCGGTTCGGGTTGTCGAGCCGTATCACGCTGACCGCATCGATTCCGGTCGTGACGACCAGGGCACAGGTGAGCTTTGTGGTGGACTCGGCGTCTGCCAACGTCGGGTGGAATCAGGTGGCGACCGCTGCGGGGAACGTTCAGGCGGCAACGCAGATTCAGACCCTGCTGGCCGATCTCGAAAGTGCCGCCCAGTTCGTCGAGGCCCAAATCGCGGCCGGCGCCTACGGATGCCCCTCGAGCCCGAGTTGCACGGCGGCGCAGGATGCCGTGACCCGGGCTCGCGCGATGGCCGTTAATGTCAGCGGACTCTCCGGGCTCGACGCGGCGGGAACCGTCGCGCCCGAACTGCCGCCCTTTGCGCCACTCGCATCGTCGGCCGCCGGTGCCGCCATCGTGCAGGCGATCGCCACGCTCTCGACTGAGCTGCAGTCGTTGGGGGCACCAGCACTCACCGCTTCGTTCCCGCTGCCTACCGGCACGCTCGGCACTGACGACGTGGGTTCCGTGCTGAGCGACCCGGAGTTCGGCTACGAGGCCCTGCCGCTGGCGTTCACCAGGTTCCGGCAGAAGCTCGGCGACGTCGAGCTCGGGCTGCGCTACGGGCTCGTGCAGCGGAGCGCCACGCGTGCCGTCGTCTTTGCCACCGCCCGGCTCCCCACAGGAACGCTGGACGATCCCGACAACTTCGTCGACATCGGCACGGGAGATCGACAGACCGACGTCGAGCTGGGATTCGAGGGGTTCGTGCAGGCCGGCTCGTTTGTCGCGCTCGCAGCATCGGCGGCCTACAACTTTCAGTTCTCGCAGCAACTGCCGCGGCGCATCACGTCGCACGATCGCCCCTTCGCACCGCTGTCGACGCTGGAGGACGTGAACCGCAACCTCGGGGACATGCTTTGGGTTGGCCTCTACCCATCGCTCCGTCTCGCCCCGGCATTCACTGCATATGGATCGGCCA
>Ga0224512_10004463_pt1 | contig 11781 bp, 9 predicted proteins | sample SF_May12_sed_USG_4_FD_169103 | JGI IMG/M metagenome (GOLD analysis project Ga0224512, IMG submission 169103) | Sediment microbial communities from San Francisco Bay, California, United States - SF_May12_sed_USGS_13 | ecosystem: Environmental > Aquatic > Marine > Sediment | place: USA: California... | reverse complement strand
TCGGTGAACTTGACGGCATTGCCGACCAGATTGGTGATGATCTGGCGGATGCGGCCGACATCGCCGAAATACATTTCCGGCAGGTCCGGCTGGATGCGAACGGCCAGTTCCAGTTCCTTTTCCTGCACCTTGGTCGAAACCAGGGTCGCGACGTCCTCGACCGCCTCGGCAAGCCTGAATGGCTGCGGATCGAGCTCCAGCTGGCCGGAATCGATCTTGGAGAAGTCGAGGATGTCGTTGACGATCGTCACTAGTGCCTGGCCGGACTTGACGATGATGCCGGTGAACATCTTCTGCTTGGCGTCGAGTTCGGTCTTGGCCAAAAGTTCCGCCATGCCCATGACGCCATTCATCGGCGTGCGGATTTCATGGCTCATATTGGCGAGAAATTCCGACTTGGCGCGATCGGCCAACTCGGCACGCTGATGTTCCCGCGCAACGGCGGCAAATGACCTGGAAATCACTCTTTCCATTGGCCAGAAGATCAGCAGGCCAAGCGAAATCAGCACCACAAGCGAACCGATCCCGAACAGCTTGTTTACGTAATCGCTCCGATCGGAAATAATCGTAAAATAACTCTGCAAGGCAGCCATCACGAAGGTGATCTGGCGCCCGTAAAAGAAGCTGTAGCTGTCCCGCAATTTAGCAGCGCCGGCGGGGTTCCACTTTCCGCCATCGATGAACCGTACAATACGATCCAGATTGCTTAACTGCTGGTCTGCCGAAAAGCCGCTCAAGTCCAGTTCATTTCTCAAACGTTCCGGCAGCGTCTCCCATAAGGCCTGTATGTCCGTAATCGCCGCCCGCGCCGATGCAATCTTGGCGTTCAAACTCGTTTGATGGGATTCTGAAATCGGCGAGTCCGGACCGTCGCTTGCTATGATGCCCATCAACTGGTTGGCTTCATTGATCGTGACGTCGTAATTTGCGATCAGCGTCGCAACTTGGCTTGTGGCCTTAAAATGCCGGTTGGAAACATCGGAGAGATATACAAACAGAACGCAAAACAGTGCCGCAATGCCGAGCGCCGCGATATAGCGAAGCCTTACACTGACAATTCCAAATTTCTCCGCCATCCCGGCGCCATCCCATCCAGATTTGTAACAGCGTTCGATAACAGCAAGGAGTTTCGGAAACCTGAATCTGCAATAATTAAAATAATCATTAAATATAATTGCCATTTCGATAATCGATTGATTTTGTCTGTCACAACATAAACAAGGAACGCCCACCGGAGCGCGATACTTGCGCGCTCCGCGGCACATTTTCCTTCAGTGGCCAGTTTGAAAACGAGATAACGGCAGTCCCCGCATCGGCGGTCATGATACCGCCGCCATCTTTTAGGCTTTACCGAGCGCTGCGCTGATCTCGTCAAGGATCGCCGGGTCGTCGATCGTCGCCGGCATCTTGTAAGCCTCGCCATCGGCGATCTGCCGCATGGTGCCGCGCAGAATCTTGCCCGAGCGGGTTTTCGGCAGCCGCTTGACGACGTGGACCGTCTTGAAGGCGGCGACCGGCCCGATCTCCTCGCGCACCTTATTGACGCATTCGGCCTGCAGTTCGGCTTCGTCCCGGTCGGCGCCCGATTTCAGCACGACAAAACCGATCGGCGCCTGACCCTTCAGCGCGTCGGCCGCGCCGATTACGGCGCATTCGGCAATATCGGGATGGCCGGCAAGCACCTCCTCCATGGCGCCTGTCGACAGCCGGTGGCCGGCGACATTGATGATGTCGTCGGTGCGCGCCATGATGAACAGGTAACCGTCCTCGTCGGTATAGCCGGCATCGGCGGTTTTGTAGTAGCCGGGGAACTCGTCCAGATAGGATTGCCGGAACCGCTCGTCGGCGTTCCACAGAGTCGGCAGGCAGGCCGGCGGCAGCGGCAGCTTGACGACGATATTGCCGAGCGTGCCGGCCTTGACCGGATGACCGCCATCGTCGAGGATCTGCACGTCATAGCCGGGCATGGCGACCGTCGGTGAGCCATATTTGACGTCCATCATGCCGAGCCCGACCGGATTGGCGGCGATCGCCCAGGCCGTTTCGGTCTGCCACCAGTGATCGACGACCGGCACGCCGAGTTTGGCTTCCGCCCAATGGATGGTGTCCGGGTCGGCCCGTTCGCCGGCCAGGAACAGGGTGCGGAAACCGCTCAGGTCATATTGACCGATCAGGGCGCCGCCGGGATCTTCCTTCTTGATGGCGCGGAAGGCCGTTGGCGCGGTGAACAGCGCCGCCACCTTGTGCTCCGATATGACCCGCCAGAACACGCCGGCATCCGGCGTACCGACCGGCTTGCCCTCAAACAGCACGCTCGTGCAGCCATGCAAAAGCGGCGCATAGACGATATAGGAATGCCCGACCACCCAGCCGACATCGGAGGCCGCCCAATAGACCTCGCCGGGCTGGATATCGTAGATCGCCGGCATCGACCATTTCAGCGCCACCATATGGCCGCCATTGTCGCGCACGACACCCTTGGGCTCACCGGTCGTGCCGGACGTATAGAGAATGTAAAGCGGGTCGGTCGCCGCGACTGGCACGCACGGCACATCGCGTTTGGCCGCTTTCGCCTTTTCCGTCTCCTCCCGATAATCGAGATCACGGCCCGCCAACAGATCGCAGCGCTGCTGCTCGCGCTGCAGGATGATGCAGGTATCGGGCTTGTGCTTGGCCGCTTCGATCGCCGCGTCGAGAAGCGGCTTATAGGCGATCACCCGTCCCGGCTCGATGCCGCAGGACGCCGAAACCACCGCTTTCGGTTTGGCGTCGTCGATGCGGGTCGCCAGTTCGTTGGCGGCGAAACCGCCGAAAACGACGGAATGAACAGCGCCGATCCTGGCGCAGGAAAGCATGGCGATCGCCGCCTCGGGCACCATCGGCATATAGACAATCACCCGGTCGCCCTTGCCGACACCGCGATCGCGCAGGACCGCAGCCAGGGCCGTCACCTCGGCGAGCAGTTCGGCATAGGTTATCGTTCGTATTGAACCGGTGATCGGGCTGTCATGGATGATTGCCGCCTGATCGGCGCGGCCACGTTCGACGTGGCGATCGACGCAATTGTAGCAGGTGTTGCATTCCGCGCCGACGAACCAGCGGCCATAAACGCCCGCCCCGGCATCAAACACCTTGTCCCAGCGCCGCGACCAGTCGATATCCTCCGCCGCCCTGGCCCAGAACGCCTCCGGATCGGCCTGCGATTGCGCATATACCGCGTCGTAACGGCTGGTCATCGTCATCCTCCCGAAAACCGTTTCCAATTGCCTACCGGCCGCGGCCTGCCTTGTCCATTCGACGAACGCCTGATCGACCCGCGAACAAGGCCCGATAAGGCATGAGGTCAAATCGGCGCCTGCCGGTTTACGTCGCTGAAACCTCATTGCCTTAGCCTCGCCCGACTTGCCAATCGCAACCCTGCCGAGCCAGCCGAGCCATGACGATCCCGAAAAAGACCGCTAACCCGTCCGCGCTTGCCATAGGCGGGCTGTGCAAGCACTTCGATCGACCGGCGGTCGATAGCCTCGATCTGACCGTCCACGCCGGCGAATTCTACACACTGCTCGGGCCCAACGGTGCCGGCAAGACAACGACCTTGCGCATGGTCGCCGGTTTGTTGCGTCCCGATGCCGGTTCGGTTGCCGTTTTCGGCATCGACGCACTGGCCGATCCGGTGGCGGCCAAGCGCATCATGGCCTGGGTTCCCGACGAGCCGATGATCTATGATCGGCTGACCCCTTATGAATATCTGGAATTTGTCGCCGGCCTGTGGGGCACAGACGCCGCGCAGGCGCAGGACCAGGCCCGCGACCTCATCGGCTGGCTTGGCCTGAAGCCGCACGCCCACGAGCGCTGCGGCAGTTTTTCCAAGGGCATGCGCCAGAAGGTGGCGCTGGCCGGCGCGCTGGTCCACGACCCCAGGCTGATCATTCTCGACGAGCCGCTGACCGGCCTGGATGCCGGCGCCGCCCGCCAGGTCAAGGACGTGCTTTTGGAGCGCGTGCGGACCGGCGCCAGCGTCATCATGACCACCCACATCCTGGAAGTCGCCGAGCGCATGGCCGAACGGATCGGCGTCATATCCGGTGGCCGCCTTATCGCCCAAGGCACGCTGGAGGAGCTACGCCAAAAGGCTGGCACCCAGGGCGGCAGCCTGGAAGATATTTTCCTTGATCTGGTCGCCGAACAGGACGCAGCGGCGTGAGCCAGCCGGCAACCCTTGCCTGGTTCGCCCGCCACGAACTGAACCTTGCCTGGCGCGACTGGCTGGCGATGATGACCGCCGGCAAGCGCAGCCGCGAGCGCAAGGTGGCAATCGTCCTCATCGTGCTGGCTGCCATCCTGCATCTCGTCGCCTATGGCCTGGTTGGCGGTTTTGCCGATGCCAGCGTCGACCCGGAAAAAACTGCCCTTATCGCTGTCACCGGCACAATGCTGATTTCCTTTTCCATGATGCTGTCCCAGGCGATGGAATCGGTGACGCGTGCCTTTTATGCCCGCGCCGACCTTGACCTCATACTGTCCTCACCGGCATCGGCGCACCGGGTCTTTGCCCTGCGCATCGGCGCCATCGCGATGACGACGACGATGATGGCCCTGCTGCTCGCCGGCCCGCTCATCAACGTTCTGGCACTGAAAGGTGGCGCCCAATGGCTCGGCGCCTATGGCGCCGTTGCCGCAATGGGCGCAACTGCAACGACCCTGGCGCTTGCCCTGACCATTGCCCTGTTCAGGTCGATTGGTCCGCGGCGCACCCGCTTCGTCGCGCAAATTGTCGCCGCCGTCGTCGGCGCCGCTTTTGTCATTGGCGTCCAGGCGGCGGCGATCATTTCAATCGGCAACATGTCGCGGTTGGCATTCTTTCGCTCAGACGCGGCCAATGCCTTCGCCCCGGCGCTTGAAAGCATTCTATGGTGGCCGGCCAGGGCCGCCATGGGCGATACGTCGCTGCTGCTTGTCTGCCTTGCCACCGGATTTGGTCTGCTGCTGGCCGCAATCGCCGTGTTCTCGGCACGCTTTGCCGACCATGTCACCGCCGCCGCCGGCATTACCCAGTCCACCGGGCAGCAACGCCCTGCAATCGTCGCATTCCGAACCGTTTCGCCCAAACGGGCGCTGCGGCGCAAGGAGTGGACGCTGCTCAGGCGCGATCCCTGGCTGCTTTCCCAGACGCTGATGCAGATCCTTTATCTGCTGCCGCCGGCGCTGCTCTTGTGGCGCAACTTCGGCGCCCAGACCAGCGCCCTCCTCGTGCTGGTGCCGGTGTTCGTCATGGCCTCGGGACAACTGGCCGGCGGCCTCGCCTGGCTGGCGGTTTCGGGCGAGGACGCGCCCCACCTCGTCGCCGGCGCGCCACTGCAGCCCGGCGCCCTTATCCGCGCCAAGGTCGAGGCCGTTCTGGGCGCCATCGCCGTGGTTCTGGCGCCGCTGCTGATGGCTCTGGCCCTGGCTGCGCCGGCAATGGCGCTGATCGCCGCCATCGGCAGCGCCTGTGCGGCAGCGGCAGCGACCGCCATCCAGTTGTGGTTTCGCGTTCAGGCAAACCGCAGCACTTTCCGCCGCCGGCAGATCTCCTCGCGCGCAGCAACCTTTGCCGAGGCGTTTTCATCGATTGCCTGGGCCGGCACGGCCGCATTATGGGCGATGGGCACCTGGCTCGCCGCTATCGCCGGAGCCCTCGCGCTGCTCACCTTGTCCGGTGCTTGGCTGATTAGCCCACGCGGCAGTGGTCAATCCCGTTCCTAGTCTGCTGTCCGCATTCAACCGCTCTGCTGATCGCGCTGCGCTATCGCGTTTTCCTCGGCTTGGTCGGGCAGACAGGCCGACGCTTCGCGCAACCATTTGCGGACGGTCGCGGGTGACAAGGACAGGCCGACCTTTTCAAGGTCGCGCACAATATCGGTAACCGTGGAGTTTCGGCAGCTGCCCGGGTCAAAGCCATATCGGCCCACCGCCATGGCGATCGCCATCTTCAGCAGCGCATCGCTGGCATCGCCGGTCAGATTATTTTCGACCGCCGCCGTCCGCTCATCGGCCGCTTTCACCCGCTCGGCCATGATACGCAAGCGGCTTTGTTCGCGGGTGAAACAGATGATTTTGTCGGAAGGGATTTCGACGCTGCGGACGGATGGGTCAGTACGCTCCGGCCGTGCTGCAGGAATGGTCTTCGTATCGCCGCCAGCCCTCTTGTCAGCCTCAGCCTCGGCCACTTCGGGCTCAGCAAATGTCCTTCTTCGCCGGTCGTCGATACAGGCTTCAAGCGACTGCGGCAGGACGACGCCGCGATCGCGTGCCCAGGTCAGGAAAAAGTCCGGGCTGACCGGATCCAGCAATTGGCCGTTTGCCCGGGCATGCGTCAAATGCCGACGGATATCGGCAAAACGCGCCGCAAACAGCGAAACGCCGACAAGAGGTTCAATGTGCGCCCAGTCAACGATTTCCGGATTCTTGCCAAGGATTAGCGCCGTCGCCTCATCGAGCGTCCAGCACGGCCGCTTGGCCCATCGCGCAAAATCGGCCGCGGCCTCCGGTTCGTTGAAGAACCGGTGCCGGTCCAATTTCTCTTCCTGTTCCTGAAGCAGCGCGGCGTCCTGCCGGCGCTCATCTTCCACCAGCGCCATCAAAGATTTATCCGACAGCGCCCGCAGAGCCCGCTCATAGATTTCGACTTTCTCAATGTAAGCTTCGGCGTCCTCGCGAGACTTCCCGTCGCCGACCTCGACCCGCGTTTGGTTGACCAGCTTTGCCGGATACATGCGCAGGGAAAGATATTCGACGGCATCGAATAACGACATTTTTTCACTTCCCGCCGGATCGAATCTGGCACATTTCAGCGAATGACACATAAGGTGGTCCGGCATTGTTTAAATATTTATCATTCGAAAATGCAAACTAACAAATGAAACATACAAAATACGAAGTTTATCAATATAATGAACAAATTACTTACCAGTGAAATGTTGCCGGGAAATAAACGAGCGCATACATAAACATCGTTGGAATTGATGATCGCCGGCCAATTTCGACCTGAAATTCCGCCACTTCTCGAAAGGGCGCCGGAAATATCTGGCAACTAAAAACTCAATGGCCGCATTGCCAATCCAACAAGTCGTTTGCCGCCTGGCAATGATTTGCCTATATGACAAATTGCGTGGCTGCCCGGTGCGTCTGGAGCACAATCCCCGGGGCCTTATCGATCCTCAAGGGAGCTGTCCCTGTGCTTGCCCGTGGGCTTGGACACACGGCGCCCACCTACGTTGTAGGTTCCCGGGATCGAAACCTCCGACGGCCATGGCGGCCACGCATTTTCCAACCGCCGGCAAAACCCTCCCGGCCGCCATATCGACATTTCGATAAGGACACGCCGATCATGCCAGCAGACCACGCCATATGAGCCGCGCCGGCCCGACCAAGGCTGATCTGAGGGTGGGGGCGCTCGCCCGCCGCGCCGGCATTCCCGCCGGCGACCATGACCGGCTTTCGCGTCTTGCCGCAGGCCGGATCGCACCATTAATCGCCAAGGCTGAGACCATCGCCCTGTTCTGGCCGATGCGCGGCGAGATCGACCCGCTGTCCCTGTGCGAGACGGTGCGCGCCCATGGCGGCCAGGTCGTTCTGCCGGCTGTTGTCGGCGATACCATGGTGTTTCGCTTGTTTGACGATGCAGATAGCCTTCAAGCCGGCGGTTTCGGCACCCGCCAGCCGCCCGCCGATGCGCGGCAATGCCTGCCGGACCTGATCGTCGCGCCGCTTGCCGCCTTCGACCGGAGCGGCGGGCGGATCGGTTATGGCGGCGGTTTTTACGATCGCTATGTCGCCCGGCTCCGCAGCCGCGGCCATCCGTTCCGCTTCCTCGGCATCGCCTTTGCCTGTCAGGAGGTCGAGAAAGTTCCGCTGGCGCCGCACGATGAACGGCTTGACGCGGTCGCCACGGAGCGTGAATGGATTGTCGTCAATCCGGATGTTGTAAAGACCCACGCATGAAGATCCTGTTTCTCGGCGATGTCGTCGGTCGTTCCGGCCGCAAGGCCGTGGCCCGCCACCTGCCCGGCCTTATTGCCCGGCACGGCTTCGATTTCGTCGTCGTCAACGGCGAAAATGCCGCCGGAGGCTTTGGCATCACCGAGGAGATTTTCGACGATCTCATCGAGGCCGGCGCCGATTGCATCACCACCGGCAACCACGCCTGGAACCAGAAGGAGGCGCTGGTTTTCGCCGCCCGCCGGGACCGGTTCATCCGGCCGGCGAATTATCCCGACGGCACGCCCGGCCGCGGCGCCAATATATTCACCACCAGAAACGGCGCGCGGGTTCTGGTCATGCAGGTCATGGGACAATTGTTCATGCCGGCCCTGGACGATCCCTTTGCCGCCGCCGCGCGGACGCTCGCCGCCAGCCCGCTTGGCCAGGCCTGTGACGCGATCATCGTCGACATGCACGCCGAGGCGACCAGCGAAAAGCAGGTCATGGCGGCGTTTCTGGACGGCAAGGTCTCGCTTGTCGCCGGCACCCACACCCATGTCCCCACCGCCGATCATCGCCTCCTGCCCGGCGGCACGGCTTTCATCACCGATGTCGGCATGTGCGGCGATTATGATTCCATCATCGGCATGGAAAAGGACGAACCGCTGCGCCGGGCAACGCGCAAGATCCCCTCCGCGCATCTGGAACCGGCCACCGGGCCGGGCGCGGTTTCCGGCGTCGCCATGGAGACCGACGATGCTAGCGGGCTGGCCCGGAGCATATCGGCCGTCCGCATCGGTCCGGGCCTGGCGCCGGCCGAACCGGATTTTTCCTAAAAAAGGAGGCCGCTTGCGCGGCCTCCCGTGAGACTGGCTGTCAGACGCAGCCACTATAGGGTTGCATCAGCGAGAGATCGAAGGCTGCTCCAAAATCCCGCGGTCGCGACCAGGCTGCCTGGACAGTTCGTAAATCCCACTCGACATTGGATCACCTCCTTTCGGTTGTTTCATCGCCGCAAACGCTATCAGAATCGCGCCAAGGCGCAAATCGAAATGACAGCCGCTGGTGAACGCCGGAGCGGCGCTGGACGGGAATTGCGCCGGCGCCTATAAGCAGCACAAATCCGCAACATTTGAACCGATTTGGAGGCAGGCGATGGCCGGCCATTCGCAATTCAAGAACATCATGTATCGCAAGGGCCGCCAGGACGCCGCCCGCTCCAAGCTGTTTTCCAGGCTGTCCAAGGAGATCACCGTGGCCGCCAAAATGGGCGACCCCGATCCCGCCACTAATCCGCGCCTCCGGCTTGCAGTGCAGAACGCCAAGGCGCAATCCATGCCCAAGGACAATATCGAGCGCGCCATCATGAAGGCGACCGGCGGCGAGGGCGAGGATTATGAGGAGATCCGCTACGAGGGCTACGGCCCCGGCGGTGTCGCGGTGATCGTCGAAGCTATGACCGACAACCGCAACCGCACCGCCGGCGCTGTCCGCTCTTATTTTGCCAAGAATGGCGGCGCGCTTGGCGAGACAGGATCGGTCGCCTTCATGTTCGACCGGGTCGGCGAGATCACCTATCCGGCCGGCGCCGGCGACGCCGACACGGTTCTGGAAGCGGCAATTGAGGCCGGCGCCGAGGACGTCACCAGCAACGATGACGGCCATGTCATCATCACGGCCTTCGAGGAATTGGGTGATGTCGCAAAGGCCCTGGAAGACGGGCTCGGCGAGGCCGAGCAGGTGCGCCCGATCTGGCGGCCGCAAAACGCCACGCCGGTCGACGAAGAAAAGGCCGGCACGCTGATAAAGCTGATCGCGGCGCTGGAAGACGACGACGATGTGCAGAACGTCTATGCCAATTTCGACATCGACGATGCCCTCATGGAGCGCCTGACGGCCGCCTGAACTATCTGAACAGGCCGTCGAATGCCGGCAGGGTCGCAAACGCGACGAAAGCGATGAGCCCATAGGCGATGCGCCGGTAGACCGCCTCGCTTGTCGTGCCGAAAAGCCGCGAGCCGGCAAAAATCGCAATCGCGTAGACCGGCAGCAGCGCCGCCGAGCGCCTCGCCACTTCGGCCGTGAAAAGTCCGCTTGCCGCATAGGCAAAACCGGCGATGACGGTAGTGAAACAGAAAAAGATGATGGCATTGGCGCGCAGCCTTTGCGCCGGCGTGTCGCGGCCGAGCCAGTAGACCAGCACCGGCGGCCCCGCCAGCTGCGCCAGACCGCTCATGAAGCCGGACAGCCCGCCAATGGCGATGCTCAGCGGCAGCCGTTCCGGTCCGCAATAGCGCCAGCCACCGGCAAGCGCGGCGACCGCGGCAAGAATCGCTGCCGACAGGCCCCAGCGGATCGGCACCGGATCGACGTGGACCAGAACAGCAACACCGGCCGGCACCGCGATCATGGCGCCCAGCCCCAGCGGCAGGATCTCGCGCCATGCCACGTGGCTGGCGGCACGTATGACCAGCGGAATGATGATAATCGTATCGAAAATGAACAGCGTCCCGGCCGCGATCCGCGGATCGAAGGCAGCGGCGGCGATGGGAATATAGACCATGGCGGCGCCAAAACCGGCAAAGCCGCGCACCAGGCCGGCGATCAGCGCGCCGCCGATCACCACCCACATGGCCGGTTCGGCAAGGATCTCCACCATCGCCCCTCGCAGAGGAAAAAGACCCCGACGCGCCGGGCCGGATCTCGTTCTAGAGGTCTTCGCTTTTCAGGTTTTTCAGCTTGGCAAAAACGGAATCGGGATCGATGTCCATTTCCTCCACCGCCGCCTGGCTCGCTTCGCTGTCGGCCGCGCTTTCTCCCTCGCCGGCAGCGTCGGCCGCACCAGCCGTCGTTTCCTCCGCCGGCAGCAGATGCGCGCCTTCCTCTTCTTCCACCACCGGACGGTCCTTGGACGCCTTTTTCACCTCCAGGTCCAGTTCAAGCTGCGTGCACAGCCCGAGCGTGACCGGATCGATCGGCGTCAGATTGGCCGAATTCCAGTGGGTCCGGTCGCGGATCGCCTGGATGGTCGGTTTGGTCGTGCCGACAAGGCGGATGATCTGCGCGTCTTTCAATTCAGCATGGTTGCGCACCAGCCACAAAATCGCATTGGGCCGGTCCTGGCGTTTGGAGACCGGCGTATAGCGCGGCGCGCGGCGCCTGGTTTCCGGCACCTGCACGCGCGACGCCAGCAAGGTCAGCCGGTGCGCCGGATCGGCAACGCCCTTGTCGATATCCTCGCGGGTCAGCTGGCCGGTGAGTATCGGATCAAGACCCTTGATGCCTTGCGCCGAATCGCCGTCGGCGATGGCTTTGACTTCAAGCGGATGCAGATGACAGAACGCCGCAATCTGGTCGAATGAGAGCGCCGTATTGTCGACGAGCCACACGGCCGTCGCCTTCGGCATGAGCAGTGTTGTCGCCATGGCAAAATCCTCCTCTTCGCTTCCCCGGCCAAGTGGGCCGGAAAAGCCGCGATTCGCGTCGGAATTGACGGAAAGTAAGTCCTTTATAGGCACTGCGTATCGCCGGCGCAAGAAATCCGCCGCCGGCGCTTACGAAGAGACCGTCAGCACGATCTTGCCGATGTGGTCGCCTTCGTCGATGCGCCGGTGCGCGCCGGCGGCATCGGCCAGCGCAAATTCAGAATCCATCACCGGCGCGAACCGGCCATCGGCGATCAGCGGCCAGACATTGTCCTGGATGGCTTTTGCCAGATCGGCCTTGAAGCGAACGGAGCGCGGGCGCAGCGTCGAGCCGGTATGGGTCAGGCGCTTGACCATAAGCTTGCGGAAATCGGCCTCAGCCACCGGCTCCTTG